>Ga0082335_1008744_pt1 | contig 11325 bp, 6 predicted proteins | sample Subgrocontami58m_FD_72375 | JGI IMG/M metagenome (GOLD analysis project Ga0082335, IMG submission 72375) | Subsurface groundwater microbial communities from S. Glens Falls, New York, USA - GMW37 contaminated, 5.8 m (SPADES assembly) (version 2) ...
GGGGGGGGGGCGCGTCCTGGGGGAGGAGGCACGTGCCCCGGCTGGCGGCAGAAAGGCGGGGCGCCGCGCGGGAGCCGTACCCGGAGGGGACGCCGGTGACCTGGGTGCAGGAGGAGCCGGAGAACATGGGCGCATGGCGCACGCTGCGCGTGCGATTCGGCGAGCGGCTGCTGGGCCGGCACCCGTTTGCGGGGGTGTACCGGCCGGCTTCGGCGAGCCCGGCCACGGGCTCGGCGAGTTGCCACAAGCTGGAACAGCAGGCAATCCTGGAATCCGCGTATCGGAGCTAATAGAGGCGATGCCGGTGGAACTGAGGGTGCCCAAGGTCGGGGAGTCGATCACCGAGGTGCAGGTCGGCGACTGGCTCAAGCAGGAAGGTGAGCTGGCGGGTCGCGACGAGCCGGTGGTGGTGATCGAGACCGACAAAGCGACGGTCGAGTTGCCGGCTCCGGTGCGCGGCCGGGTGACGCGGGTGCTGAAGCGGAAGGGCGAACGCGCGGAGGTCGGCGAGGTGATCGGCTTCATGGAGGAAGGAGCGGGAGCGGCGGCGGGGGACGCGGCAGGTGCGCCCGTCGCTGGGGCCGCGCCGGCGGCTGCGGGAGCAGGAGCGGGCACGGGCACGGCGCGGGTGATGCCCGCGGCGCGGCAGGCGCTGGCGGATCACGGGCTGCGCTCGGAGCAGGTGGAAGGCACGGGCCCGCGCGGTCACGTCACGAAGGCGGACGTGCTGCGCGCGGCGGCGCGCCAGGAGGACGCTCCCGCGGGGGCGGGGGCTGCGAGTGGGCCGGTGGGCGCAGCGGCGGGCGGGTCCGGATCCGGGCCGGCGGGAACGACGGGGGGCGGCCCCGGCGGGCGCTCGGACCCGGCGGCGATCGAGAAGACGGCGGTCTCCAAGGTGGCGTCTCCTGCAGGGGGCAACGCTCCTGCGATCGACGGTTGCGGAACGCGTCACGAAGAGACGGTGCCGATGACGTTCCTGCGCCAGCGGGTCGCGGTGCGGCTGAAGCAGGCGCAGAACACGGCGGCACTCACCACCACGTTCAACGAGATCGACATGACGGGCGTGATGGGGTTGCGGCAGAAGCACCAGGAAGCGTTCCAGAAGCGCTATGGGGTCAAGCTCGGCTTCATGTCGTTCTTCGTCAAGGCCGCGGTCGACGCGCTGAAGACGGCTCCGGAGATGAATGCGAAGATCGACGGGACGAACATCGTCTATCGCCAGTACTGCGACATCGGCGTGGCGGTGGGGGGCGGGCGCGGACTGGTGGTGCCGGTGCTGCGCAACGCGGAGCGGATGAGCTTCGCCGAGGTGGAGAAGGCAATCGCCGACTTCGGCAAGCGCGCCCAGCAGAACACGCTCAAGCTGGAGGAGTTGCAGGGCGGAACGTTCACGATCAGCAATGGGGGGATTTACGGATCGCTGCTCTCGACGCCGATCGTCAACCCGCCGCAGAGCGGGATTCTCGGCATGCACGCGATCCAGGACCGGCCGGTGGCGCGCGACGGGCAGGTGGTGATCCGCCCGATGATGTATGTGGCGCTGACGTACGATCACCGGATGGTCGACGGGCGCGAGGCGGTGACCTTCCTGCGCCGGATCAAGGAGGCGATCGAGGAGCCGGCGCGGTTGTTGATCGAGGTGTGAGCTCGCGACCGGGGCTGTCTTTCGTTCACATTCACGCGTCGTTTACCGAAACGCATCGCCGCTTTACATGCCTCCGCTGGCGCCCTTCCGGCATAATCCTCGCGAATCACGGCTCTTGCACCGCTTTCTTCCTGCGGTCCGCGACTTGCAATCTCCGCACTCACGTCAATCCTCCATCACGCATCAGGAGATGGTCATGCCCCGATTCTTCCCCCACCTCGCCTTCGCCTCCCTGCTGTTCCTCGCCGCCGTCGGCGCCCCGCGCGCGGACGAACCGGTCCTCCGCATCTACGATGTGGGCTTCCTCACCATGCCGCGGCAGGACCGCCCCGGCCCCCACCTCGAGAGCGGCCCCTTCGGCAACTGGCCGGCGGGCGCGGTCGCAACCGAGTCGGAGGCCGCGTTCCTCACCGGGGAGGAGATCGTCGACACCATCCGCACCAACTTCTTCGAAGACTCGTGGGCCGACAAGCGCCACAACATCGTCTTCGAGGCCGGAACCCTGATCGTGGTGAACCAGGCCCCGGTGCACGAGGTGATCGCCCGCTGTCTCGACGTTCTCCGGGCGCGCGCCATGCGCCAGGTTCAGGTGGAAGCCGAACTGCTCGAGCTCTCCCCCGCGACCTACGACGCCCTTGCCGCCGCCGTCGGGGAGTCCGGGCTGGTGCTCAGCGCCCAGAGCCTCGCTGCCCTGGAGAGTGCGTTGCAGAAGCCGGAGGAAGCCCGCGTGATCCAGACCGCCCGGGTCACGGCCTTTCCGGGTCAGCGGGTCCATGCCTTCGGGGGCACACAGCAGGTGGTGATGATGGAGTACGAGGTCGAGATCGCCCAACAAGCGGCCATCGCCGACCCCGTTCCCGGCATTGTAGACGAGGGTTGCGTGCTCGACGTGCGACCGCTCCTCGAGTTCGGAGACAAGCGCGCGACGCTGCACCTGCGATTCGAGTGGCAGACGCTCCGGCCGCCGGTCCTCTTCGATCCGCAGGCGGTCGGCGTCGGCCCCCTCCACCTGATCTCCGTCGCCCAGACCGCCGTCGAGACCTCGCTCACGGTGCCGCTGGGAGGAACCGCCGTCGCCGGCCTGGTGTCCGCGGCCGGTCGCGAGCGCGGCCTGGCCCTGTTGGTCCGACCCGCCCTGACCGACCCCGACAGCGACGTCCCGGCGACGCCGCCGTCGGCGGAAAAGCGCCAGTTCCGCCTGTTCGACGCCGGCTTCCTGCTCCGGAGCGCCGAGGACCGTCCCGGGCCGGAACTCGGACTGCCGAACATGGAGGACGTCGGTGTTTCGGCGGCCTTCTCCGAAGTCGCCGAGGGCATCTCGATCTCGGGCGAAGCGCTCGTCGACCTGATCCGCCGGAACGTCGACCCCGACTCTTGGGAAAACTCGCGCAACCGGATCTGGCTCACGGGATCGGGCCAATTGGGCGTGGTCCAAGTGCCCGAAGTGCTCGACAAGGTCCAGGCGTACTTCGCCGCCCTGGCCCGCGACCGGGGGCGGGCGGTCACGGTGGAATTCCTGCTGTTGAACCTGGGCGGCAAATATGCCGGCGCGGGTCTGCGCTCGGCACTGCCGGCCACGGGCACGATCTCCGCGGAAACGGTCAAGGCCCTGCGAGCCGAAGCGCGCAGCGGCGGCGACGCGAAGGTCCTGGTCGAGGCCGCGGTGTCGGGGTTCAACCGGCAGCGCTTCCACCTCCGCCAGGTCATCGGACAGAACTTCATGAGAGACTACGACGTGGAAATCGCCACGGACTCGCGGATGTACGACCCGATCGTGGGGCAATTCTGGCAAGGCGCGGTGCTCGAAGTCATGCCGATGCTCGCGGGGGACGGCTCCCGAGTCGTTCTCGACCTCGCGCCGGCATGGGTGCGCGCCTCCGATCCGGAGGTGTTCGACATGAAGACCCCGGTCGGGGCGAGGATTCACCTGCCGCGCGCGGAGGTCGTGCGGATGCCGGGGGAGATCTCGGTTCCGGTCGGCGCGTGGCGGTTGGCCGGCATGGTGAGCGACCCGACCGGCGCGGCGCACCGCGCGTTGCTCGTGCGCGCGCGGGTGACGAGCGTGCCCTGATCCCGTGACCCTCGAGGGCGCGCTTCAGAAGCCGGAGAAGCAGCCGCACCGGTTCATTCTGCGTGCCCCCCGGGCTGTGGCGGTGCTATCCTGCGGCCCATGGCGCTTCCCTCCCCGCTCACCGACCTCTTCTCCCGCCGCCTGCTGATCGTCAGCGGCAAAGGCGGCGTGGGGAAGACCACGGTATCGATCGCGCTCGCCCGCCTCGGAGTGCGGTCGGGCAAGCGGGTCCTCCTCGCCGGCATCGAAACCCAGGGCGAGCTCGGCCGCCTCCTCGGCCGACCCGAGCTCGGCGCCGAGCCGGTCAAGGTCGCCGCCGGAGTGCAGGCCTGCGACCTCGATGCCAAGACCGCCTTGCGCGATTTCCTGCGCCTGCGGCTCAAGATCCACGCCATCGCCGACCGGGTCGCCTCCAACCGGGCCTTCGCGGGCTTCTTCACCGCGGCCCCGGGCCTGCGTGAGTACGTCCTGCTCGGCAAGGCCTGGTACGAGGCACGCGACCGGTCGGGGTGGCTTTCCGGAGGCCCGCGCCACGACCTGGTCGTGCTCGACGCCCCCGCTTCGGGCCACGCGACCGCATTCCTCCGCGCCGCGCACCAGATCACCGATGTCATGGTCGGCCCGCTGCGCACCCAGGCGACCGAGATCCGCGCCTTCGTCACCGACCCCGCGCTGACCGCGCTGGTCCTGGTCGCGACCCCCGAGGAACTCGCGGTCAATGAAGCCGTCGAATTTGCCCGCGCCGCGCGCCGCCCGCTCGGCGTTCACGTCGGGCTGGTCGTGCTCAACGGAGTCTTCCCGCGTCTGTTCGAGCGCGCGACCGGCGGGCTCCCCGACTCCGCCTCCGGCCCCGACCTCGCCCTGCTCCGCGCCGCCCAGTTCCGGATCTCGCGCGAGACGGAACAGGCACGCCTGCTGCGCCGCGTGCGCCGTTCGCTCCCCGGCCCCCAGATCGTTCTGGAGCGGTTGCTCGAGCCGGAGGACGACGACGAGGTGCTCGCCGCCGTGGAGCGCGAACTGGCGGAGGCGCACCGCCCGTGAAGCAGATTCTGCGCGAGGCCCGCATCGTCCTGGTCTGCGGCAAGGGCGGAGTCGGCAAGACCACGCTCTCCGCGGCGGCCGCGCTGCAAGTCGCGCGCACTGGGCGCCGGACCCTGGTCTGCACCATCGACCCCGCGCGCCGCCTCGCGAATGCCCTCGGCATCAGCAAGCTGGCCGACGCGCCCCGCCGGCTTCCCGCCGCCGCCTTGCGCAAGGCGAAGCTGCCCGAGACGCTCGAGCTCTACGCCTCCATGCTCGACACCAAGCGCGTGTTCGACGAAGTGATCCAGCGCCACGCGGGCGGCCCCGATGCGGCGCAGCGGATCCTCGACAACCCCTTCTACCAGCTGGTCTCGAACTACCTGACCGGCTCGCAGGAGTACATGGCGGTCGAGCGCCTGCACCAACTGCACGATGAAGGCAAGTACGAATGCATCGTGCTCGACACGCCCCCGAGCCGTCATGCGCTCGACTTCCTCGAGGCGCCCCGGCGGATCACGGAATTCCTCGAGAGCGGCTTTCTCGGCTGGATCCTCCGGCCGACCGCCGAGACCGGCATCGGATTCCTGCGCGGAGCCGGGCGGAAACTGATCTCGGTCGTGACCAAGCTGCTCGGCTCCGACCTGGTTCACCAGGTCTCCGACTTCTTCCGCGCGTTCGAGCACATGGCTCCGGGATTCGATGAACGGGCGAAGCAGGTGCGCGAACTGCTGCAATCGGATGCGACCGCGTTCCTCGCGGTGACCACCCCGACCCCGCGCGCGCTCGCCGAAACCCGCATCCTGGTCCGCCGGCTGCACGAGTCCGGGTTCCCGGTCCGCGGAGTCGTCTTCAACCGCGTCGCCTGCGACTGGGAAGCCGCCCCCCCGCGTGGGCGGAGCCGCGAAAAGCCCACTCCGCTGCCGGCCGAACTGCGCCCGCTGCTCACGACCAACTTCCAACAGCTCCAGGCGCTCGCCCGGCGCGACCGGGCGGAGATCGAAGCCACACTGGCGGAACTGCCCCCGAATCTCGTGCGCGTCCTGATCCCCGACCACGCGGTCGAGGTGCGGACGCTCGCCGGCCTGGCGCGGCTCGGGCGACAGCTGTGCGCGGTGGGGAAGGCGTGACCGCGCCCGACACGGCCGCCGAGGGGGCCGGTGCGCTCGGGGTCGAAACGTGGGGGTCGATCGCGCCGGCCGCGGTCCGCACGGTCCGGCTGGTGACTCGCAAGCGCTGAACGCGCGGCTCCGGCAACGAATTTACTTCCCCTTGGCCCTCCCCGTCTTGGCCTTCGCCACGAGAGGCGCCAAGGCCTTCTCGAAGAGGCCGAAGAGGTACTCGACGCGCAGCCGGTCGCGGTCGAACGGATGCGGGCGGTAGCAGCGATCGACGGCTCGGTCCAACTCGGCATGCGCAATCGACAGCCCCGCCGGCATCGCAATGGGGTCATAGAGATCCGCAAGACTCGTGTCCGGGAACTGCTTGCGGGCGGCGATCACCGCTTCTGCGGCCTTCTCCACCGCTGCTTTCTGCTGCGCCGTCGCGCTCTCGGGCCAGACGAAGTTGTTATACACGATCTGATTCGAGTACTGGTATCGACTTTCCAATCGCCCGCCGACGTAGCGCATCCAGGCGTTGTGCATCGCGGAGGAGATGACGCCGAAGTCGTACAGCGTTGCGCCAGGCACGATGAGCGCGCTTCCGCTCGCGATGATGGCGGGCTCGATGAAACCGACAGGGATGTAACGGCGCGCCTCTGATGAGACCTTCGGGATGAGGAGATACCGCGACGACGGCTGACGGATCTCACCGAAGAGAGCAGGGGTCGCCGCTAGCCTCTGTGTCTGCGCCCTACCCGAGCCAAGGCGGAACTTCCGAACCTTCTCCAGACGAGCACGCAGGCGCGGACTCTCGCGAAGGAGTTCCGGCGGGGCATCCACGAGCCAAAGGCACCAGCGATGAGTCGCGTTGATGAACTCCTCACCCCCGAGCAGCTTCCGGATATGCCCCTTCAAGGTGGGTGATTCGGCGAGGAGCTTCCTCCGCTCTTCGTCGCTGACGATGAGTCCCTCGTCGCCTTCGGCGGACCTCGCCTTGTCGATCATCATGCTTCCATAGAAGATCTCGGGAGCGCTTCCGATGGGCTGGGTCCGCTTCGTGACCAGAACGTCGGGCGCATCCGCCAAGTAGGGGTTGATGTTCTTCGCCTGGACCGCGTGCGCGTCGGCCTTCGGAGTGTCGTACTCGAAAAGGGTCTTGTGGCTCGCGTCGGACGCCCCGAACCCGATGACCACCACGTGCACATGCGCCTTTCCGCTCGCCTCACTCTCCCAAGCAAAGGTCGTATGAGCGAAGTGGATCTTGATCCCGTACGTGAAGAGCTTGCTCCACAGCACCCCGACCTGTTCGCCCTGCGAAATGGAGTTCGTGGACACGAAGCCGACACGAATCCCCGTGCCGCGGATGTACTCCGCCGCCTTCTTGTACCAGCACGTCACATAGTCGAGCACTCCGGCCCCTGGGTGATCTCCCCAGACGAGGTCCATGTCCTCTTTTTGGCGGCCGATCTGCTCCTTCTTGCCGACGAAAGGCGGGTTGCCGAGGATGTAGCTGCACTTCGATCCATCGAGTATCGCGCTCCAGTCCACGCGCAGCGCGTTGTCGTGAACGATCGTCGGCGACTTCTCGAGGGGAAGGCGGGCGAAGTATTGTCCGAACACCTCCGCGACGCGGAGGTTCATCTGGTGGTCCATGAGCCACATCGCCACCTCTGCGATGCGCACCGGCCACTCCTCGATCTCGATGCCGTAAAACTGATCGACGTCCACCCGCGCAAGCAGGGCGATGTTCGTGACCCGCTGGATCACGTTCGCCCTCCGGTGAAGGGCTTGGAGAATCTCGAGTTCGAGCTGCCGAAGCTCGCGGTACGAAATGACGAGGAAGTTCCCGCAGCCGCACGCCGGATCGAAGAACGTAAGTCGAGACAGCGTGAGGTGAAGTTGCTCGAGCTTCCTGCGATCGCCCTTCGCCCGCTCGAACCTACCCCGCAGGTCGTCGAGGAAGAGCGCCCGGACGACCTTCAGGATGTCACGCTCGGACGTGTAGTGCGCGCCGATTTGGCGCCGTTCCTTGGGGTCGAGCACGGACTGGAAGAGCGCGCCGAAGATGGCGGGGGAGATGGCCGACCAGTCGAACCTACCGCAGACGATGAGGGCGTCGCGCGTGGAGCGGTCGAAGTGGGCAATCTTCAGGCGTTCGGCGAAGAGGCCGCCATTCACATAGTCAAGGCCCTGCAGATCCTCGGGGAGGTTCTTGGAACGCTGCCCTTTGGGCGTGTCGAGCAGCTCGAATATCTCCTCGAGGTGCAGACCGAGGTCGGAACCGTCTTCCCGTGAGTGGTTCTCGAGATAGAGCGTGAACGCGTCGCGAGGGTCGAAGATGCCCGTCTTGTCCGCGAAGAGGCAGAAGAGCAGCCGGACGAGAAGCCGCTCGAGCGAGTGTCCCTTGTAGCCCGACTCCTCCAGGGCGTCTCTCAGCGCCCCGAGGCGCTCCACCGCCTCGATGTTGATCGGGGCCTGATGCGCGAAACGATGCCGCTGGTAGCCCGGGATGAAGGCGAACGCATGGATGTGCTTGTGCAACTGCTGCAGCGGAAACTCGATCGTCTCCGGGCCTCGGTGAGACCCCTCCCCTTCCGGCTCGAGGTCGTGCAGAGCAATGGTCTCGAAGTCTGAAACGACGATGTAACGTGGAACCTCGTCGCGGCGCCCGGAATCCAGGAGGCCACGGATGTACTCCATCGCCTGGGCGTTTGCCTTCGAGAGATCTTTCCCCCGCGACTTGTGCTCGACGATGAGCGTCCCGCGCCAAAACAGATCGATGTAACCCCACGTGCCGGACAGCTTCTTGACGGGTTCCTCGAAGGCCGCGACGTGCCGACGACACAGTCCGAAGATCCCTAGGAAACCATCCCAGAAGCTCTTTGCCTCTGCGTCTTCGCGTGATTCGCCCTTCCACTCCTTCGCGAAGGCGATGGCGTTGGTGCGGATTTCGTTCCAGGAAAGAGGCATGAGGTTGCGAGATTATCCAATGGCAATTTGGGAAACGCGCATACCCAACTCCCAGCTCCGCTCTTGCGCGGAATCGAAGGAATCGCCCTCCGTCAAGCCGGTGCGTTGAGGGCCTCTCGCCCGCTCGACCGCCGACGACGGAACGGTACCATGCTCCGCGGGTGCGTACAACCCTCTTTCGCGCCATTCCGAGGCGTCGCTCCACCTCCAGAATTCGCAACCGCGAACCGTCTCGTGCGGCATTCGATTTCGCGAACCGCCTTTTCTACTCCGATTCGCCGAATGGCAGGTCGTCGCAGGACGCTTGGCAGACCCGCTGCCCGGGCCTCTTCGTCGTCCGCTTCTGCACCTGTCAAGGGCCACGTCAATTGAGCCACCCAGGGCAGCGGACGTGAGCCACGTCACGTTTCGTAACACTCCACCCATTGCCGCCCTGTAAACTCCCGCTTACATCACCCCCCAATTCCGTGTAGATTCGTGATTCTCGCTCATCCGAATCTCCCGTGCGGTCGCCGTATTCGTATGCCTGCACTGCGAGAATTCTACGGCTGCACAAGGACTTCAATCCAATCTACGAATGCTGATCGGATTGGCCCGACGGTTGCTTATCCCACCTCCAACCTGGGTCGGAGCCATCGCGGGAGGATCGAAGCATGCCAACGACGAAAGCCGCAGTACGAGGGGCCTGGGTTCTGGCCGTCTTGGCGCTAGCCGTCCCCCAATCCTCGCACGCCCAGTTCACCCACGCCAACACGGGCTCCTGCACCAGCAACTACTACTCGTCGCGGCCCTACGGCTATCACGCGGCGCTCGACATCGCGGGGCCGTCCGGCATCCCGATCTGGGCCGCCTACCCCGGCACCGTCAGCTTCAAGGGCGTGAGCGGCGGCTACGGCAACCTGGTGATCCTGAGCCACGCCGCGGGCTACTCGACATACTATGCTCACTTGAGCGCCTTCACGGTCTCCTCCGGGCAGTCCGTGGGACAGAAGGCGACGATCGCCAAGGAAGGGACCACCGGGAACTCGACGGGTCCGCACCTCCATTTCGAGATCCGGCGTTACGGGACCAAGCTCTTCGTGCCGGGGAGCGTCGGCAGCTACATCACCCGCGGCACGGCGATCTCGCACTCCTACGCCGGCCTCGGCGCTGCGAGCGGCGGGGGCGGGGGCGGCGGCAGCAGCTCCTCCGGCGGGGTCTATTCGGTGAAGGTGACGGCCTCGGCGCTGAACGTGCGCACCGGCCCGGGCACCGGCTACTCGATCAAGGGGTCGATCGGCAGCGGCCAGGCGTACTTCTCGATCGCGCGGAGCGGCGACTGGCACAAGATCTGGTATGATGGCGGCACGGTCTGGTGTCACGGCTCGTACGTGTCGAAGACCTCCGTGTCCGGCATCACGGTGACCGCCGGCGTCCTGAACGTTCGCACCGGCCCAGGCACCGGCTATGCGACCACCGGCAGCGTCTCGAGCGGACAGAAGTACGCGCGGATCACCAGTGCCTCCGGCTGGCACAAGATCTGGTTCCGCGGGGCGGCCTTCTGGGTCTACGGCGGTTACACGTCGGAGTTCTAACCGCGGATGAATCGTACGACACGAGTCGGGGCCGCCCTCGCCGGGGCGGCCCTTTGCATTGGCGCGGGAATCTGGCTGGGCACGCTCGCCCGTCCGTCCGGTCTTGGCGATCGCCGCGGTACTCCGGACGTCGTTCCCGACCGCTCCTCCGCGGTCCGGCCCGAGGCCCCGCCTGGTTCCTCCGGAACGTCGGCGACCACCGCGAGGGAGCCCGGCGGGACCCGGCCCGCCACCGGCTCCCCCGGCAGCATTCCCCTCACCGGCACACGCCCGGGCGGACGGGACCGGCTCGACGACCTCCTGGCGCAGCTGCATGCCGCGCTGCAAGCGGGCGACGACGAGGGGAGACGTGACCTCGTCGAGCGGCTCGCAGCCTGGATCGGCGGCGACCCGCAGCGCGGCATCGAGGTGGTCGCGCGCTTCGAAGCGGAATCCGACCCGGACGTGCTGTCCGCGCTGATCGAAGCGCTCCAGGCCGATCCCGGCTCGTCCCGCTCGCCGGAGATGGCGGAGGCGTTCCTGCGGATCGCGCGCGCCGACGCGCTCGCGGCGCGGCGCGGGCTGGCTTTGGAGTTCCTGGCCCAGGCCGGGCTGCCCGACGCCCGGCTCGTCCCGGCGGCGCTGGACCTGGTCCGGCGTGAGACCGATCCCCACGCGCGCGGGATCGCGGCCAACCTGCTCACGGCGGCGCTGGAGCGGCGGCCCGCGCAATCGGCGGAGGTGTTCCGCGCGCTCGGCGAGCTCGCCCGCACCGACCCGGTCGATGCGGTGCGCGGGATGATCCTGCAGTCGTTGCCCTTGCGGCTCGGCGACGCGGCCGCGGTCGAGGCGGGCGGCGCGGTCCTGGCAAAGGACACGGCCGGCGGCGGGGGCGCGACCGCCGCCCTCGCCGGCCGGGCGCCCCCCCGGGGGGCGCGGGGGCCCGCGGCCCGCCGGCGCCCC
>Ga0082335_1008745_pt1 | contig 11325 bp, 12 predicted proteins | sample Subgrocontami58m_FD_72375 | JGI IMG/M metagenome (GOLD analysis project Ga0082335, IMG submission 72375) | Subsurface groundwater microbial communities from S. Glens Falls, New York, USA - GMW37 contaminated, 5.8 m (SPADES assembly) (version 2) ...
GGCCAGGGCGGAGATGTTGGGGGAGTTTGCCAGGGTGTATGGCCGCGGGGACGTCAGAATCGAGCGCGGAGAGACGGCGTTAGCCATTGACCGAACTTTGCGGACAAAGAATGAAGCTTTGAATCGCAGCATCTGGGAGGCCGCTGGCTTTCCTGGGCCGCAGAGTATTTCTGATATGATTCGAGAGATGCATTCTTTCGACTTTCGGTTTGGCTCATTAGCTACGTGTTTTAATGATCAAGTGTGACAAGAAATTCGCTTGTTTCCTTATATTATTGACAATTAGTGCTTTACCCCTATCGGCTGTTTCAGCCGATCAGGATGAGCTTTTCGTATTCTTGGGAAGAATGGAGACAAGTTATGCTCGGGTCACTGACTATACGGCGCTGTTTCACCGGCGGGAGAGAGTTGACGGGGAGTGGCGGCCTGAAGAGATAAGTGTTTTAAAATTTCAGAGGCCTTTTAAAGTTTATATGCGTTGGCTCTCCGGTCCATCGGACGGGAGAGAGGCGATTTACGTGGAGGGCGCCAATAAAAACAAGGTAGTCATCCATGAGCCGAGAGGATTGTCGCGATTTTTTACTTTCCTGCTCGACCCGGGGGGTTGGCGGATCCTGGAGGACAGCAGATTTCCTTTCACTGAGATTGGCATCGGTCGTCTTATTGAACGGATCGGCAGGGATGCAAGGCGGGCGTGGGCTAAAAAAGAGCTGCGCTTGATGGATCGGGGAAGAACAAAAGTAATGGGAAGAGAGGTCCGGGAGATTGAAGGGGTCCTCCCGCGCGAGCAAAAGGCAGGGTATGGTTCTTACCGGATGGTTGTAAGCATTGATGAGGAACACGGCCTGCCGATTCAGGCATCCATTTACGACTGGGATAACGTGATCATAGGCGAATATAGCTACAGGGATCTCCAACTGAATCCAGGACTTAGGGAAGCGGACTTTGATCCTTCTAATCCTGGTTATCAATTTGCCCGATGGCATATTTCTCTTGCGGATGGGGAGTAGGGAAAAAAATTTAAGCTTTGATCCGGCGCCGTTCAGAATCGGCATAGATCTGGTCGAGGTCGGAAAGGTTAGAAAGATTTTTGAACGCAGGGAAGCCGTGCGAGAAAGCATTTTCACTTCGGAGGAACTTCGCTGTTCCTGGGAACAAAAGGATCCCTACGTCTGTCTGGCGGCTCTCCTCGCCGTCAAGGAGGCGCTGTTTAAGGCGTTAGGAACGGGCCTGAGCGGGGAAATGGATTGGCGCGACGTAGAGGTGCAAAGAGGAACATCTGGCACGCCGGTTCTTCGCCTTTGGAGAAAAACTGCCCAACTTGCCCAAGAGATGGGTGTAGTCAAGTATGCCCTCTCTTTATCCCATACAAAGGATTATGGGATAGCTATGGTCCTCCTCGAATTGGCTGCTGGGCAAAAACCGCTGACTCCCCAGGGCTCGATTCCCGAAACGGACTTGAATCTAATATGATTTCCGCGCCTGGAAATTGGAGATAATTTCTTTATGAAGTTCCGTTTCTTGGATGGCGTCGTCTCTTCGTCGCTGGAGGGAGAAGGGAAGATCGTTACGCATGTGACCTTTCCGCAAGTTGAGGATTATCTTGCCACCCCATTTCATAGCCCTTCGCAAGTTCCTTTTACCATCGTGCTGGAAGCGATGGCAGCCTCTGGAGGTCGCCTGATTGAGGTCGTGAGCCGGGAGAAGGTTGTGGGCTTCATGATAAAAATAGACGAGGTGAATTTTAGGGCTCCGGTTTCTGCCGGTGAGAGGATGCTGGTTCATTCGGAACTCCTCGGCATGCAGGATAAGAACGGCCAAAAGGTTGGATTTGCCCGGATATGGAATCAAGCCGTAGTTGAAGATAGGGTTATTGCGGAGGGTCGGATCGCTTTTTTATGTGTGCCGGCGAAGGGACTTAGATAGCGAATAGGGGGTTCAAAGTTCTATGTTCCACGTTCAAGGTTAAACATTGCACTTTGCACGTTGAACTTTGAACATTGCACCATTTACTATTTGCCATTAACCATTTATGCGGCGGGTTGCAATAACAGGTGTCGGGGTCGTTTCTCCTCTCGGCATGGGTGCCGAAGAGCATTGGGCAGGGCTGGTATCAGGCCGGTCCGCGATAAAGCGAAGCAGCCGTCTTGCGAATCAGGGCTTTCCTGTGGATGTGGCCGCAGAGATCCCCGAACCGATGCTGCGAGATCAGTTTCAACGCCTGCCGCGTAAACAGATTAAGCTTTTCAGCCGAGTCATGCTCTTCGGGATGATCGCCTCTTCTATGGCGGTTGAGGACGGAGGCCTTAGGAACGGCTCCGTGGACCCTAGCCGTTGCGGCGTGTTTCTTGGAACGTTTTTCACGACACTTGATTTTTCAGTGTTTCTTCACTGGATGGCCGAGGCAGAATCCGTCTGTGTAGCTCAAACCATGGATCTTGGCAAGGCCAATGCCTATTGCATGACCTCCATCAATCCGGTGGACTTCTCGTTGAAAACCATGCCGAATCTGGCAGCGGGGCATATCGCCATAGGTCATAATGCTCAGGGTTTTTGTCGTGTTATAGCCGATGGTTGTACCGGGGGACTGCAGGCCGTTGGCCAGGCATTTTTGGCAATTAAGGAGGACAAAGTAGATGTAGCGCTTTGTGGAGGGGCGGAGGCCCCGCTGGAAGAATTCGTCTTTCTCAATCTCTGCACATTGGATTTCCTTGCCCGTACCGGTGAGCCGAGCAGGCTCTGCAGTCCCTTTGATCGGTCCCGGAGTGGGGCTGTCCTGGGCGAGGGCGCCGGGATGTTAGTGCTGGAAGAGCTTGAGCGGGCGCAGAGCAGGGGAGCGCGCATCTACGGAGAGGTCGTGGGCTACGGATCCGCCGCCGGGGATGCCATGATCGGGCGCAATCCGGCAAGAGTCGAAGCTGTTGCAGAGCGCCTCGGTCTTGCCATGAGCTCGGCTTTACGAGAGGCAAAGGTGGAGAGCGTGGATCTGATTGCCGCCAATGGTGATTCGACGATAACCAATGACCTGGCAGAAACCCGGGCTATCAAGAGGCTCTTCGGCCCCCGAGCGGAAAGCATCCCGATAAGCGCATCGAAAGCAACGCATGGACATTTAATCTCGGGCTCGGGGGCTCTGGATCTGATCACTGGTTTATTGGCATTGAACCGTGGTACTATTCCACCGACCCTTAATTTGAGGAATCCTGATCCCGAATGCGACCTGGATTATGTTCCTAACCTACCGCGGGAAAAAGAAGGGATGAGGGTCGCCCTAGTAAATGCCGTCGGTCTCTTTGGAGAGAGCGCCTGTGTTGTGGTAAGGAGAGCAGTTGAAGATTGATCTCTCCGGAAAGGTCGCTCTAGTCACGGGCGCTTCAAGGGGCATTGGCCGGGCTATTGTTGTCGCCCTGGCTGAAGCGGGCGCTGCGGTGGCGGTGAATTACAAGGAAAACAAAGCAATGGCCGAAGAGGTCGTTAGGGAAATTGAAGGGAAGGGTGGCAGGGCTATCGCCTGGCGCGCGGATGTGGCAGAGGCGGACCAGGTCCAAGCGATGATGGAGGGAATCTCCTCACGGTTTGATCATCTGGATGTCTTGGTGAACAATGCCGGTGTCATCCGTGATTTTCTGCTTTTGGAAATGGAGGAAAGGGATTGGAACCAGGTCCTCCAGACAAACCTTTTTGGGGTCTATCACTGTTCCAAGGCAGTGCTGAAGAGTATGGTGATGAGGCGCTGGGGTAGAATTATTAATATCAGCTCTATTTCGGCGGTCAAAGGTGGCAGAGGGCAGTCCAACTACGCCGCCTCCAAAGGTGCGGTCAATGCCTTTACCAGGAGTCTGGCTGCGGAAGTGGGACCTAAGGGGATAACCGTTAATGCCGTCGCTCCTGGGTTGATCGTCACGGATATGAGTCAAGGGGTGCTCGCTTATAGTGATAGTATGGTTCGGGAGCGGGTGGCATTGCGTCGGCTGGGAAAGCCGGCGGACGTTGCTCCAATGGTTGTTTTTTTAGCCTCTGAGGAGGCGAGCTACATTACGGGTCAAGTCATCAAGGTGGATGGCGGCATGTCATAACAGTGAATAGCGAATAGGGGGTTCAAAGTTCTATGTTCCACGTTCAAGGTTAAACATTGCACTTTGAACTTTGCACGTTGAACTTTGAACATTGCACGATTTGCCATTTACTATTCACCGTTTACTGTATTGATACGGGAGGATTCAATGATTCAGGAAGCGAAAAGTATTCGCAAGGTGTGGACAAGGGATGAGGTTGAGAAAACGTTAAGAGAGATCCTTGTCGACGCCTTGGGCGTGGATGAGGACAAGGTTGTTTCTGATGCTTCCTTAGTACACGATCTGGGCGCTGAATCGATCGATTTTCTGGATATCGGTTTTAGGGTGCAGCAGACCTTTGGGGTAGAGCTTCCCAATAAGGCCATTCAGGAAAAGGCCTTAAGCTGGAGGAATATGGGAGAGTTTAGCCGGATTATCGAGGAGCGGTATGGAGTCCGCATTGCCCCCGAAGAGATGAGGCAGCTTCACACCATGGGCATCCCGGAGGCGCTTGGTTGGCTCGGCGAGCGAACGGGCCTCGCTATACAAAATGGCGAAGCAGAAAAGATTGCCGCAGCGCTGGCGGATCGCCTTATCTCTGAAGTAGAGTCGATCGGTTTTAGAGCTTCGTTGATCGACCGAGAAGGCGTCATTCAACAGCTGCTTCAGAATCTCAACTCCCCGAAAATCATGGAGGGGATGGTACGCCTCTTTAGCATGGGGTCTTTGGTGGATTTTATAAGCACCAGGGTGGGGGAAAAAACGCAGTGAGATTTATTTTAGTGGATCGCATTTTAAGTATTGAACCGGGCAAGCAGGGCTCTTTTATGAAGAACGTGAGTCAGAGCGAAGATTATTTTTCCGACCACTTCCCTCAATCACCGATTATGCCCGGTGTCCTTATCCTGGAAAGCTTCGATCAGGCGGCCCAGTTTTTTGTCGCCCGCAGCCACGATTTCACTTGTTACCCGGAACTGAAACAGATCCTCAGGGTCTCATTTCGACACTACGTGGTCCCGGGGGACCAACTTAACATCGCTCTTCAACTCATGCGTGAGGATGAGAGGGGGACTGTCATCAAGGCCCATGCGCAGGTCGATGGCAGGACGATGGCTGAGGCAACGCTGCTGTTTTCTCTTGTCCAGGACAACGGAGATCCCGAATCGAAGGCGCACTGCCAGCGTTTGGGAGAGCTCTACGACCTTCTCTCTTCTGATACTGTGGGAAGAGCCTGGGAAAGTTTGGCCCACCACCTCTAGCGGCAGCAAATAGTAAATAGTTAATAGTTCTACCCCCCCCTCCCAATACATACATTCCAATAAAAATCCGCTGTTTTGGAGTTTCCTATTTGCTATTCACTATTTTTCATTTGCTCTTAACATGGAAAGCCGTATCGTTTTAGTTACAGGCGGTTCCCGGGGAATCGGGAGAGCTATTGGGCTTCGTTTTGCGCAGGAGCGGGCAAAGCTTTTTATCAACTATTTTCAAGACCGAGAAGGCGCCGAGAAAACCGCCCAAGAGGCCGCCTCTAAAGGGGCCGAAGTTTTCCTCTTTCAGGCCGATCTCAAGGATGCGGAGCAGATCCGGGCGATGTTTAAAGAGGTGCAGCGCCTTTTTGGCCGGCTGGATGTATTGGTCCACAACGCCGCCTCGGGCGTATTTAGATCGACGCTGGATCTGACGGCAAAACACTGGGACTGGGTGATGGGTACGAATGCGCGCTCGCTTCTTCTGTGCGCGCGGGAGGCAGCAGTGTCAATGCCGGATGGGGGCCGTATCATCTCGCTCTCCAGCCTGGGGTCAAACCGCGTTATTCCGCAGTATGGAGCGATCGGGGTGTCTAAAGCCGCACTCGAGAGCCTGACCCGTTATCTTGCGGCCGAGCTCGCACCGAGAGGGATAACCGTCAATACGGTCTCAGCGGGAGCCGTTGCGACCGAGATATGGAGGTTGATTCCAGATGGTGAGGAAATTTTGCAGAAAGTTCGCGAGCGTACGCCGTCCGGTCGTCTTCTGACCCCTGAGGATGTGGCGGAGACTGTTTATTTCCTCGCCAGTCCTCAGGCTCAAATGATCCAGGGACAAGTCATTGTCGTAGATGGCGGCTACTCGTTACTTGCCTAGCGCGTAGCAAATAGCGAATAGCGAATAGCAAATAGCGAATAGGCAGGGAAGCTAGGAGGCCGAGATGCTTTCAGGCTTCCTAGCTTTCAAGCCTTCTAGCGTTTAGTACAATGGAAAAGCCCAGAGTGGTTATTACCGGGGTTGGTGTTGTTACGCCAATCGGAATCGGGGTGGAAGACTATTGGAAGGCTGTCCTAGAGGGGACTTCAGGCTCAAAACTTATTACCCATTTTGATGCTGCCGGACTGCCCAGTCGGATGGCGGCCGTGGTAAGCGAGGAGGAAGAGCTACAGAGGGTGCGCTCGCGGCTTGGTGTTGATGCGGAAGAATCCCGGGTGGCGTTTTTCGCTCTTGCTGCTGCCAGCATGGCTGTCGAAGGATGTGCCTGGGGTTCTTATTACAGAAGTGACAGATTGGGCATTTTTGTAGGTACCAGCGGTGGGCGGGTAGATCTCCAGCGGATGGCAGAGATCGCCTATCGATCCCGCACGGAAAACGGCCGGGAAATCAGCGTGCCCGCCTATATAAAGGAGTACTGCAAGAATCTGAATGGGAATTTTGTCCTGCGGTTATTTCCCCAGTACGTGACCGCTTTAGTCGCGGGGAGATTTGGGATCACGGGTTCAAGCTCCACGATCCAGACAGCTTGCACCTCGTCGGCCCAGGCCGCAGGAGAAGCCCTGCGGGCCATTCAGAGGGGGTCGGTGGATGCGGCTCTCTCGGGAGGGTCGGAGTGCATTGTGTCTCCCATCGAGTTACAACTTTTCTGCTTGCTGGGGGCTTTGTCTAGGAGAAATGGAGAGCCAGAGCGGGCAAGTCGTCCGTTCGATGCGGAACGGGATGGCTTTGTTCTTGGTGAAGGAGCAGGGGTCTTGGTCCTGGAGCGGCTGGATCACGCCCTTGAACGGAAGGCTCCAATACTAGCGGAACTGACGGGTTATGGGACATCCTGCGATGCCTACAGGGTCACCGATGAGGCGCCGGATGGCAGAGGAGCTATTTTAGCAATGACAAGGGCTCTTGAGGATGCCTGTCTCCCGCCTGAGGAAATTGATTATATCAATGCCCACGGGACTTCCACGCCGATGAACGATAGAGTCGAGACATTGGCGATCAAGGCCGTCTTTGGCAAGCACGCGCATAAATTGGCCGTAAGCTCGACGAAATCGATGATCGGTCACACCATCTCTGCCGCTGGAGCGATCGAGCTGACTACCTGCGTCTTGGCGCTGCGCGATCAAATGATTCCCCCTACAATCAACTACGAGTATCCTGACCCCGAATGCGACCTTGACTATGTTCCTAACCACTCCAGGACAGGCAAGTTGGAGGCTGTCCTTTCAAACTCCTTCGGATTTGGCGGTCACAATGACTGTCTCGTGGTGAAACGATTTAATCCGTGAAGAATATGCTGCGGGCGGAGAATATCAAATTTGGTCTCGAGCAAAAAGTGGCGCTGATCACGGGGGGCGCTTCGGGTATTGGCAGGGCAACTGCCGTAGCCTTTGCGGCGGCGGGCGCCGGGATCGTTATCGCCGATGTTCGTGAGCAGCCGATCTCCGGCGGCCCTTCAACGGCAGAGATCATCCGGCAGAGCGGCGGGAAGGCCCTATTCTTAAAAACCGATGTGGCAGTTAAATCGCAAGTGGAAACCCTGGTAGATCGGGCGGTGCAGGAATTGGGCCATATAGATATTCTAGTGAACAATGCCGGGATTGGCCATGCCAGCTCTGTGGAGCATACCCCGGACCAAGTTCTCAGGCGCTTGATGGAGGTCAATTTCTACGGCGCTGTTTATGGGATCCAGGCGGTGTTGCCGGTTATGCGTGCCCAGGGCGGCGGGCATATCATCAACATCTCTTCCGGCGCGGCGATGTTCGGTTTGCCGTATGCCGGCGTCTATGCGGCGAGCAAAGCCGCTATGATGCGCTTCTCCGAGTCGCTGCGATACGAGCTGGAAGGGTCCGATATCAAGGTGAGCGTGATCTATCCTGATTATACAGCTACCGACCTGGCGCTAGAGGTTACCCCTGGCGCTGGCATGGTAACCAGGACAGTGCGCGGGCTGAATCAAGAAGGCGTGAAGAAGTACGGGCGTCCCGTGGCCCGGCTACGGTCGCCGGAGGAGGTTGCTCAAGCGATCCTGGCCTGTGCGCTTCGTCCCCGGGGCGAGGTGTTTCTTTCCCGCCGCATACGCTTCCAGGGACTGTTCCGGTGCCTCTTTCCGGCAACAGTAGAACGCGAGGCAAGGCTGACAAGAAAATCGTTGGAAGAATTTCTTGATAAGGTAGCAAAGGGCGACAGTAAAACTGCCGGAACATCGGCATCCGAGAACTCCAGGATGGCGGATTCATGACTGGCACGAGGAAGGCTTCTTACCTTTCCGTAGTTATACCCATTTATAACGAGGAGGTTACGATCGAGAGGCTTCACGAGAGGCTCTCTCGTGTGCTGGAACCTCTGGGTAAATCCTACGAGATCATCTATATAGACGACGGAAGCACGGATGGGACGCGGGCGATTCTCCAGTGTTTACACTCGAAAGATCCTAACGTCAAGGTCATTGTGTTCAACAGGAACTATGGGCAGCATGCGGCAGTGGTGGCCGGTTTTGAGCGAGCGGGAGGGGAGATTATCGTAACGCTGGACGGGGACCTGCAAAATCCCCCTGAGGAGATCCCCAAGCTTTTGGAAAAGATTCAAGAAGGTTACGACGTGGTGGGTGGATGGAGAGAGGGGCGTCAGGATTCGCTAGTGCGCCGCTTACTTTCGTTTCTGATCAATCAGGTGACTTCGCTTATCGTCGGGGTCAAGATGAAGGATTATGGCTGCATGCTGCGCGCCTACCGGCGGGAAGTCGTCGAACGCATCTGTCAGTGTCAGGAGATATCGAGTTTCATCCCGGTACTGGCCAATTTTTTTGCCGGTTCAGTGGCCGAAATCCCGGTTGCCCACTCTCCCCGGACATCAGGAAGATCGAAATATACTCCCTTTCGTCTCCTGCGATTGAACTTCGACCTTCTGACAGGTTTCTCGCTGCTACCCATCCAGGCGGTAAGTTTTGCCGGGATCTTCATTTCTATCCTCGGGGTTGGCTTCGCTGTCTTTCTGGTTGTTCGTCGCCTCCTGGTGGGCCCGGAGGTAGAGGGGGTTTTTACCCTGTTCGCTATTCTTTTCTTCTTCGTCGGTCTCCAGATCCTCGCGTTAGGTCTTATAGGCGAGTATATCGGGAGGATCTACATGGAGGTGCGCCGCCGACCCCGCTATGTCATTAAAGAAGTCTTGGAGTGAACAGTCATTAAATTATTAAGTCATTCGTCCAATGTCCAATGTTCAACGTCGGACCTTGGACCTTGGACCTCGAACTTTGAACTTCGAACCCGATTAACGATTGACCATTGACGATTAACTAAGATGAAAATTGCAGTTTTTGCCTACCATGATGTCGGTTACGAGTGTCTCAAGGTCCTCATCGATAGCAAAGAAGAGACCGTTGCGGTGGTTACCCACGAAGACGATCCAAAAGAAGAGATATGGTTTCAATCCGTTGCAAAGCTTTCCCGGCAACACCGTCTTCCGGTCTATACGCCCTCCAGTCCCAATACACCAGGCTTTATCGATCTGATGCGCAAACTCGCCCCTGACCTGATCCTTTCTTTCTATTACCGCAAAATCCTTTCACGCGAACTTCTAGCCATCCCTCGCCTTGGCGCAATCAACCTTCACGGCTCCCTTCTTCCCAAGTATCGCGGGCGTAGCCCGGTCAATTGGGTTCTGGTTAACGGAGAAAGTGAGACAGGGGTAACGCTGCACTATATGGTTGAAAAGGCTGATGCGGGAGACATTATCGCTCAACGTCGGGTTCTCATCGATAGGGAAGATACCGCCCTCAGCCTCTTTCGCAAGATGACGGTAGCCGCAGCAAAGCTCCTAAAGGAAACCTATCCGTTGATCAAAGCGGGCACAGCGCCGAGAACACCGCAGGATTCCCAATTGGTCTCGACCTTCGGCGGCAGACGGCCGGAGGATGGCAAGATCACGTGGGAATCGCCGGCGTTTTCTATCTACAACCTCATCCGGGCAGTAACTCATCCATATCCCGGCGCCTTTACTTTTCATAACGGCAGAAAGCTCTATATCTGGGGCTCAATGGTCAATAGTCAATCGTCAATAGTCATTGGTCAATCGTCAACCGTCAATGGCACGGCGCCCGGAACAATCCAGGGTGTGGAAAAAGATAAAGGGGTGCTTGTTTCTACTGAAGAAGGGCGCCTGTTGCTGACAAGGGTGCAATTTGAAGGGGAGGAAGAGATGCAGGGAGACACCCTTATAGGGTGTTATGAAATCGCTGTGGGGACGAAGCTAGGAGGATAACTGGCAAATAGCAAATAGCGAATAGCAAATAGCGAATAGCAAATAGCAAATAGCAAATGGAGGGGGAAGGGGGACTATTCGCTATTCACTGGTGGGAGGAATAAGTGAAGGTATTGATACCAGGGGTGTGGTTGTGCAGCTTGCGATAAGAGTCGATGTGGATACTCATGTCGGAATGCGTGAGGGGGTCCCCAGGTTGCTCGATTTATTCAGGCGCCGCTCGCTGCGGGCGAGTTTTTTCGTCAGCTTCGGGCCGGATCACTCGGGGAGGGCCCTAAGGAGGCTCTGGCGGCCGAGCTTTCTTCTGAAGATGTTGCGCACCAATCCTTTTCGTCTCTATGGTATCAGGACTCTTCTCTCTGGGACCTTACTTCCCTCCCCTCCCATAGGGGAGGGGGCGCCGGAACTCTTGCGGGCTATTGTCGCGGAGGGACATGAACTTGGCATTCATGGTTATGACCATGTGCGCTGGCAAGACTGCCTGGAGAGAATGGGAGAGAAAGGCATTGAGACAGAGCTCGACAAGAGTGTTACAGCTTATGATCGTCTATTAGGCAGTCGTCCGGCGAGTTCCGCTGCGCCTGGATGGCGCTGCACGCCTTTAAGTCTCAAGGTTCAGGAAAAGTTTGACTTTTTATATGCCAGTGATGTGCGCGGGAGCTGTCCATTTTTTCCGGTTCACGAGGGTCAGGCCTTGAAGACCCTGCAGATCCCGACCACCCTGGCTACGATGGACGAACTGATAGGAAGACAGGACAACATCAACGGCTTT
>Ga0082335_1008746_pt1 | contig 11324 bp, 10 predicted proteins | sample Subgrocontami58m_FD_72375 | JGI IMG/M metagenome (GOLD analysis project Ga0082335, IMG submission 72375) | Subsurface groundwater microbial communities from S. Glens Falls, New York, USA - GMW37 contaminated, 5.8 m (SPADES assembly) (version 2) ...
CGAGGTGCCGGTGGAGGCGTCGGAGTCCGAGGAAGCGCCGCTGATGGGCGACCCGGCCGCCGCGTCGGACGCGGAGGACGCGGCCAAGGACGAGGACGATCCGGCGAAGGCGGTCGAGCGCTCGCCGCGCGCGGATGACAAGTCGCCGCCCGGCGCGAGCGGGGTCGCGGCCAAACCGCCGGCCGGCGGGAAGTAGCGCGCGCGAGCCGGACTGGAAAAAACAAAACCCCGCGCAAGCGGGGTTTTGTTTTGGCGCGCCGCTCGATGCCCGTGGCGGGTCTCGAGCGGCCGGCGGCGGTTCTACTTCTTCGCCGCTGCCTTCTTTTGCGAACTGCGTTGCGTCGAGACCATGAAGTTGTCGAAGCGGCCTTCCGCGATAGAGAACCACTGGATCTGTTCGTCGCGGAATTTCTTCCACGGCTCGTACACCTTCTTGAACTTGGCGTTCTTCGAGGCAATGTCGTTGAAGGTTTCCTCTGAGGCCTTGTAGCATGCGGCCATGACATCGTTGGGGAAGGACAGCAGTTTCACGCCGTTGGCGAGCAGGCGCTTCAACGCCGGCGGATTGAGCGCATCGTACTTGGCCAGCATCCAGATATAGGCTTCGCCGCAGGCCGCCTGCAGGATGGCCTGGTATTCCTTCGGCAGCGACTCCCACGCCTTGGTCCCGATCAGGAGGTCGAGCGCGGGGCCGCCTTCCCACCAGCCCGGGTAGTAGTAGTGCTTCGCCACCTTGTAGAAACCGAGCTTCTCGTCGTCGTAGGGCCCGACCCACTCGGCCGCATCGATGGTGCCTTTTTCCAGCGACGGGTAGATGTCGCCCACGGCGATCTGCTGCGGCACCACGCCCAGTTTGGCGAGCACCAGGCCGGCGGTGCCGCCGACGCGGAACTTCAAGCCCTTCAAGTCGGCCACCGTCTTGATTTCCTTGCGGAACCAGCCGCCCATCTGGGTGCCCGTGTTGCCCGCGGGGATGTTGATGACGTTGTAGTCCTTGTAGAACTCGCGCATCAGCTCCAGGCCGCCGCCGTGATGCATCCAGGCATAATGCTGGCGCGCGTTGAGGCCGAACGGGATCGACGTGCCGAAGGCGAAGGTCGGATCCTTGCCGAAATAGTAGTAGGTCGCGGTGTGGCCGCACTCGACCGTGCCGTTCTGCACCGCGTCGAGCACTTGCAGCGCGCCGACGACTTCACCGGCCGCGAACACCTTGATGGTGAATTTGCCGCCGGTTGCCTCCGACACGCGCTTGGCGACGAGTTCCGCACCGCCGTATAGCGTATCCAGGCTCTTCGGCCAGCTTGCAACCATGCGCCACGATATGGTCGGCAGTCCGGCGGCGGGGGCCTGTGCGTTGACGATCACCGGCGCGGCGACCGCGCCTGCGGCCAAACCCAGGCCGGCTTTTTTCAGGAAGGAACGACGTTGCACTTTGATCTCCTCAATTTGGTTGAATAGGTTTCTAGGCATGGCGCTCGCTGTCTGGCAGTGCGCGCTGCTGCATTGTGCCGGATTACGACCCGAACAGCGATATCTATACGCAATACGCTTTTCCCCCGTAGGGGCGCACGCAGTTTAGTCACCCTGTTTCGCCCTTGTCAACCCTGACTCCGCGCGCAACATTCGGGGCAGCGTGAACACATATTGCCGATGCGGCACGGGTGCAAGGACGTTCTCCTCAACCCACTCTCAATAGGCGAGGACGCTTTTGGTTAACCGGTAATGCCGATCGAAATCCAGGCCATTTGCCGTAAAGGGGGAGTTTGCAATGGAAATAAATACTTTTGCACACTTTGTGGGAACGAACACAGGTTCATTGCGGATGCATCGGGCCCGCCCAATTAGCGGTCCCCGGCGGATTGATTTTCCTATCGCTGGGCAGGAGAAAAGCACGGCGCCGGAAGCGCTCGCACTACCGGGCGAAGTACAGGTCGTGGAGTTGTTGCAGGTCCACGTCGGAGGCTGCTTCGGAGAGCACCACCTTGCCGGCCTGCATCAGATAGACATGATCGGCGATGCGTACCGCCATGTGAGTATTCTGCTCCACCAGCAAGATGGTGCGGCCTTCCGCTTTGAGCCGGGCCAGGGTGGCGAAAATCTCCTGCACCAGCACCGGGGCCAGCCCCAGGGACGGCTCGTCCACCAGGAGCACTCGAGGTTCGGCCATGAGGCCCCGGCCGATGGCGAGCATCTGGGATTCGCCGCCGGACAGCGATCCCGCCAACTGGGTGCGCCGCTCCTGCAGGCGGGGAAACAGCTCATACATGCGCGCCAGGTTAGTCTGGGCCTGGGCCCGATGACTTTTGTGGAAGGCTCCCATCAAGAGGTTTTCTTCCACGCTCATTTCACCAAAGATCATGCGGCCCTCGGGGATCATCACCACCCCTTGACGGGCCATGTCCCAAGTGGAGGTGCCGGCGCGGGATTGGCCATCGATGCGGATTTCTCCCCGGCTGACGGGTACCAGGCCCATGATGGCCCGCAGCAGCGTGGTCTTGCCGGCGCCGTTTGGACCGATGATCGTAGTGAGCCGGCCGTTTTCCGCCCGCACGTCCACATCCCACAAGACGTTGATGGAGCCGTAGCCGGCCCGAAGACGGCTGATTTCAAGCACCGCTTTCCCCTGTATAGCTCTTGATGACCTCCGGGTTGTTGAACACCGCTTCGGCAGCGCCGTCGGCGATCAACTCGCCGAAGTTGAGCACGCACACCCGTTTGCACAGGCTGCTGATGGTTTCGATGTCGTGCTCAATGATGAGGATGCCGATACCAAATTGCCGGTGCAAATCGGACAGCATCTGGATGAACTGGCGCTTGCCCCCGGTTTCCAACCCCGCCAAGACTTCGTCCAGCAGCAGCAGCTTGGGCTGGATGGCCAGGGCCTTGGCGACTTCCAGGGCTTTGAGCTCGGTCAAGGCCAGTTCCGTGGCGGCATCGCGATCCGACTTGTCGGATAGCCGCACGAAATCCAGGATCTCGTCGATCTTGCTCTGATTTACCGATCCGGTGCCGAAGCGTTGAGCCACCAGCAGATTCTCCCGCACCGTGAGTTCGTGCATCGGTTGAGGAATCTGGAAAGTCCGGCCGATGCCCATGCGGGCCCGGGCGTACAAGGGTTTTCTGAGAACGTCGATGCCGTTGAACAGCACTCGGCCGCCGCTAGGGCGCACCAAGCCGGAAATGACGTTGAACAAAGTGGTTTTGCCGGCGCCGTTGGGGCCCACCAGCCCTACCACATCCTCGGAGTCGATTTCCATGGAAACATCTTGCAGAGCGGCCAGCCCGCCGAACTGGACGTTGATGGACTCAAGCTTGAGCACGGCGAATCCGCTTCCATTTGTCGCCGATTAGCGGCACAAGCCCGTCGGGGCTGAACAGCACCATGACGGCCAATACCGCTCCAAGCATGATCTGGTGCCCGGTACCGATCAGGGCCTTGAATACCAACTGGTCCAGCATGAATATGCCTACCGCACCCACTAGCGGCCCCATCAAGGTGCGATAGCCGCCGAACACCACCGCCACCATCGGCAGCAGGGTCCAGCCCAGGTCGAAAGCGTAATCGGGATCGATGAAATTGATGTAGTGGGCATTGACGGCGCCCACCACCCCGGTCATGAAAGCGGAGACGAACAGCATCATGGCTTTGAGCAAGGTGCTGTTGACCCCCACCACCCGAGTGGCATCCTCGCTGTCGTGCATGGCCTTCAAGGCGGCACCGTAGTGGCTGACGCGAATCAGGTGATAGCTTCCGGTGAACAGCAGCACGATGGTCACGATGACCAGGTAAGTGCCCAGCTTGCTGCTGAAGTCGAAGCCCATGACGGTGGGCAAAGCCGGGATATTGGTGACCCCGGCCGCGCCCTCGGTGATTCCCTTGAACTCCATCGCCAGAATCTTGAAGATATTGGCGTAGGCCAGCACTGCCAAGGCAAAGTACGGCCCGCGCAAGCGCAGCGCCGGTAGCATGGCGATGGAGGCCACCGCGGCGCCTATGCCGCCCATGAGGATGCCGGCCAGCACCGGCAGCCGATAGTTGATGCACAAGAGAGCGGAAAGATACGCGCCCACCCCGAAGAAAGCCGAGTGCCCGAAACTGACCATCCCCCCCAGATTGGCAAGCAATGCCCAGGCCAGGGCCACGCCGGCGATGATGAAAGCCGCCACCAGCAGGCTCATGACGTAATTGTTGCCCCCCCACAGATAGGGAATCGCCAGATAGACGACGGCCAGCACCGGGAGCAGGAAGCGAATCTTCATCCTCTTCTCCCCGCCCGCCCGAACAAGCCGTTGGGCAACGCCAGCAGCACGAAAAGCAGCAACAGCATGCCGGTCAGCTCCTGCAAGGCGGAGCTCAGCAAGGTGATCGTGAGGGCCTCGCTCACGCCCAGCAGCACCGCGCCGATGAGCACCCCGGGAATCGAGCCGATGCCCGCCAGGATGGTGATGATGAAAGCCTTGATCGTCAGCGCATTGCCCAAGGCGGGCTGGATGACGCTGGCGCAGTAGAGGGCCACTCCGGAGAAAGACGCCAGGATGCCGGCTATCAGGAACGAAATCAGTTCGGTCACGTGGGGATTGATGCCCATCAGCTTAGCCGCATCCCGGTTGGAAGAGACGGCCCGCACCGCCCGGCCGTACCAGCTTTTGTCGAGCCACACCCATAAAATCGCCACCATCACGACGCTGGTGATAAAGAACAGCAGCTCGCTGCGCATGCTATACAAGGGGCCCAGGACCACCGCCTCCTGGAACCAACCCACCGAGGTGGAATGAATGTCGGCTTTCCAGATGAACAGCACCAGGTTTGTGAGAATCACGCCCAGGCCGAAGGTGAGGATCAGGGAGTTCATCTCGCGGTTCTTGTCGAGGCGAGTCACCAGCAGATAAACGATGGCGGCCGTGATGCACACCACGACCACGGATATGGGCAGAGCCAGCAGAGGGTTCCAGCCCATCTGGCTTTCCACCGTATAGGCGATGTAGGCGGCCAGCAGCACGAATTCGCCGTGGGCCAGGTTGATGACCCGCATGGTGCCGAACACCAGGGCCAGCCCCAAGGCGATGAGGGCATAGGAGCCCCCTGAGAGCAGGCCGGAATAGGTCGCCTGGAGAATCAGGTCGAACATAATTTGCTTAGCGCGGAACGGCGGAAACGCTCAGGATTTGGCGACCCTGGGCGGCGCTACTGCCCAGGGTCGCCACATAGGTTTACCAGGGCAATCCCGGAAAGTTCATTTTCCCCGTGGCGGCTTCCTTAGGCCAGATAAGGGGGATCTTATTGCCTTGGATCTGGCCCATGCGCAGCACAAAGTGGGGATTGAAGCCGGTTTCGTCGAAGGTCACGCGGCCGGTGATGGTCTCCCGGTCGGTCTTGCGCATTTCGGCGGCGATGCCTCCCTTGGCTATCGTTCCGGCGTTGGCGGCCCGGGCGATGGCCTCGAACAACACCTGGCCGGAAACATAGCCGAACTGGGCCAGGTAATCCGGATCCTTGTTAAACGTTTTCTTGAAAGCCTCGGCGAATTCCTTGCCGTCCTTGGTGGCGAATTCCGCAGGATAGGACAGCATGGTCGTGCCATATACGTTTTGCAGTTCCGCCGGAAAATCGGCCATCATCTTCGGAGTCGCCACGCCGTAGGCGCAGACGATGGCTTTAACCTCGGGCTTCAGCACCTTGGCGGCCCGCAGCATGCCGATGTACTCGCTTTCGTAGCCCACCATGGAGATCAATTCGGGGCGGTCTTGCAGCTTGATCTTGTTGATGATGGGCTTGAAATCGGCGATGGCGGAGTCGTAGGGGTGCATCGTGACCTTGACCCCTTTATCGGTCAGCGCCTTGGCCACCGCGGTGGCGACATATGCGGAGCCTTCCTTGGTGTTGTGGATCAGGGAGACCGATTTCGCCCCCATATCCAGCATGGTTCCCGCAATGGCTTTCTGGTAGCCGCTGATGGCATTGATTTGGAAGAAATTCTTAAAGTCGGCCTTGGTTCCGCCGTATCCGGAGCTCATATATACCAGCCCGGCCTTGGTGGCCACATTGGCGGCCCCGACCACGGCCGGGGTGGGGAATCCGCCGTACAGGGCGACAGCGCCGTCGGAGATCATTTTCTCGGCCGCGGCGCTGGCCTTGGCCGGATTCCCCTCGTCGTCGGTGACGATGAGTTTGATTTTGTGCTTGGCGCTGCCGCGATTGAAAGCCTCGGTCGCGAGCTTGAATCCTTCCGCCACCTCCTGCCCCCAGCGGGCTTGAGGTCCGGTTAGGGGTAGGTTGGACCCCACCACGAATTCATCGGCGACGGCGGTCGACGCGAAAGCAGCAAGACTCAGGATAGCCGCTGTTTGCGCCAGTTTTTCTCCAATTCTCATAATGATTTTCCTCCGGAATAGGAATATGTAGGGCTGGACGGATACCGCAGCTAGCCACCCATATTTACGATAGCAACTTATCCCGGACCAGTCAAAATATACTCATGCGTGTTTCGCTCGCCGGAAGGGCGGCAATGAGCCAGGCTGGGGATCGGCGCTTCGTGGAAGGCGCGGATGCGGTCAGGGTCGATCCGCGATCGATGGCGCCGGCCAACGCGAGCGCCCTTCAACCAACTGGCGATTTCACTTGCTCGGTCGCATAATGTTCGCCATCGCAAACCGAAACGGGGAGTCAGCATGGGACGCAAGGCAAAAGCCGTTATCTGCCGCCAGAACAATGCACCGGTGTTGGTGGAAGACATCGAAGTCGAATCGCCGCACCGCGGCGAGGTGATGGTCAAGCTGGGCGCCTGCGGCGTGTGCCATAGCGATCTGTCGGCCGTCAACGGCACCATCGGCATGCCCTTGCCGTTGATCCTCGGCCATGAAGGCGCGGGTACCGTGGTCGAAGTCGGCGAAGGCGTGACCGAGCTCGCCGTCGGCGATACGGTGATCAGCTCCTTCGTCAACATGTGTGGCAAATGCCGCTACTGCGTCACCGGCCGCCCGCATTTGTGCGACGTCGGCGCGAAGGCGATCATCTCGCTGCCCGACGGCAGCCTGCGCACGCGCGACGCTAAAGGCGCACCACTGAATATCTTTTCCGCCTGCGGGGTGATGGCCGAATATGCCACGCTGCACGTTGACAACGTGGTGAAAATCGCACCCGGCATGCCGCTCGCGCAGGCGGCGCTGATCAGTTGCGGCGTGATGACCGGGGTCGGCGCGGTGTTCAACACGGCCAAGGTGGAGCCGGGCGCCAGCGTGCTGGTGATCGGTGCAGGAGGCGTCGGACTGAACGTGATCCAGGGCTGCGCCATCGCCGGCGCCGGCATTATCGTCGCGGCGGACATGGCCGAGCATAAGCTCGCGCTGGCGCAGCAGTTCGGCGCCACGCATACGATCAACACGGGCAAGGAAGAAAACTTGGTCAAGGCGGTGAAAAAACTCACCGGCGGCGGCGCGGACTACAGCTTCGAGTGCATCGGCATGGGCAAGATGGTGGAGCAAGCATTCCGCGCCTTGCGCAAGGGCGGCACCGCCCTGGTGGTGGGCGTGGCGCGTGGCGACGACAACACTATGCTGAAGACGGCCTCGATCACGTTCGAGGAAAAGACCCTCACCGGCAGCTACTACGGCTCGGCCCGTCCGCGCGAGGATTTCCCGCGGCTGATCGCGCTGTACCAGGCGAAGAAGTTGAAGCTGGACGAACTCATCACCCGCACCTACCGCATCGAAGAGGCGGCGCAGGCGTTCGCGGATCTTGAAGCGGGACGCAATGCGCGCGGCGTGATCGTGTTCTGAGGTCTCAGCGCAAACTGAGGGGAAATCGCCCCTCATGCAAAGCTATTTGGGCGCCGTGCGCGCTTTCTCGATTGCGCATAACAACGATGGCATCGGCAACTCCGGAGAAAATCGAATGATATCCCTCAGCGTCAATGGCAGGACGATCTCGGTGAACGACAGCCCCGACACGCCGCTTCTGTGGGTGCTGCGCGACACGCTGGGCATGACCGGCACCAAGTTCGGCTGCGGCGCCGCCCTTTGCGGCGCCTGCACGGTCCATCTGGACGGCAACGCAGTGCGCTCCTGCTCGATCCCGGTATCGGCGGCGGCGGGCAAGAAGGTCACGACCATCGAGGCCATGGCTGCCAGCCCGGTAGGCAAGGCGGTGCAAGCCGCGTGGATCAAGCACGACGTGCCGCAATGCGGCTATTGCCAGAGCGGCCAGATCATGGGGGCGAGCGCGCTCCTGGCGAAGAACAGGAAACCGAGCGATACGGATATCGACGCGGCGATGAGCGGCATCGTCTGCCGCTGCGGCACCTACAACCAGATTCGCGCAGCCATCAAGGATGCGGCGCAGTCGATGAGCAAGGAGGGCTGAGCATGAGCGCTATTTACAATGCGTCGCGCCGCGACTTCCTGAAGACTTCCGCGCTGGCCGGAGGCGGACTGCTGCTCGGTTTCACCCTGCCCGGCGCGTCGCGGCTGGCGCAGGCAGCCAGCATATTCAGCCCCAATGCCTATCTTCGCATCGGGTCCGACAACCAGATCACTGTCATCTGCGGCTTGTCGGAGATGGGGCAGGGCGTGCACACGGCGATCCCCATGCTGGTGGCGGAGGAACTCGACGCCGACTGGTCTAAAATCAAGGTGGAGCAAGCCGAAGCCGATCCGGCCTTCAACAATCCGATTTTCGGCATGCAGGCGACCGGCGGCTCGACCTCGGTGCGCGGGCACTGGGAGCCGATGCGCAAAGCCGGGGCCGCCGCGCGCGCAATGCTGGTCGCCGCGGCCGCCGCGAAGTGGAAGACAGACCCGGCGGATTGCCGCACCGAGAAATGCATGGTGGTGCACAAGAGCGGCAAGAAACTGTCCTATGGCCAGCTTGCCGATGCCGCGGCCAAACAGGCCGTGCCCGCCGAGGTGAAGCTCAAGAACGCAAAGGAGTTCAAGATCCTCGGCACGGCGGCGAAGCGCCTCGATACTCCGGCCAAGGTGAACGGAACGGCCAAGTTCGGACTGGACGTGCGCCTGCCCGGCATGCTTACCGCCGTGATGGCGCGCCCGCCGGTGCCGGGCGGCAAGCTGGTGTCGGTGGACGATAGCAAGGCCAAGGCGATCCCCGGGGTCAGGCAGGTGGTGCAGATCCCCAGCGGCGTCGCCGTGCTGGCCGAGGGATTTTGGGCAGCCAAGCAGGGACGCGACGCGCTGCAGATCAAATGGGAGGACGGCGCCAATGCCGCGCTGTCGTCGGCTGGTGTTTCCCGGATGCTGGCGGAGGGCGCGGCCAAAGGCGGCGCCGTCAGCCGCAATGAAGGCGATGTGTCCGGCGCAGCGGCGTCACATCAGCTCGCTGCCACTTACGAAGCGCCCTATCTCGCGCATGCCTGCATGGAGCCGATGAACGCCACGGTATGGGTCAAGCCCGATGAGATCGAAGTCTGGGCGGGCACGCAGTCGCAGGGGCCGTCGCAGGGCATCCTCGGCGAGGTAGCAGGCGTCGCGCCCGGCAAGGTCAAGGTGCACACCATGTATCTGGGCGGTGGCTTTGGCCGGCGCTTCGCCCCGGACTTTACGATCGACGCGACCCTGCTGTCGAAGATATCGGGCAAACCGGTAAAGCTGGTCTACACGCGCGAGGACGACATGAAGGCCTATTTCTACCGGCCGGCCTCGGTCACGCGCTTTGTCGGCGGTCTCGATGCAAGCGGCAAGGCCGTGTCGTTTTCCGCCTGCGTCGCTTCGCCCTCGCTCATGGAAGCCTCGGGCTTCATGAAACTGCCTGCCGACGGCGTGGATGAAATGGCCGTCGAGGGCATTCGCGATTGCCCCTACGATTTCCCCAACCTGCGCGTCGAGTACGCGCGGCGCGAGCCCGGCGTGCAGATCTGGTTCTGGCGCTCGGTCGGGCATTCGCAAAATCTCTTTTTCATCGAAAGTTTCATCGACGAGATGGCGGCAGCCGCGGGCAAGGACCCCTACGAGTTCCGCCTCGGGTTGCTGGGCAAACAACCGCGCTTCCGGGGTGCGCTCGAACTTGCCGCGAAAAAGGCCGGCTGGGGCAAGCCGCTGCCGGCCGGCGTGCATCGTGGCATCGCCGTGGCGCATTCGTTCGGCAGCTATGTCGCCGAGGTCGCCGAGGTTTCAGTAGGCAAGGACGGCAAGGTCAAGGTGCACCGTGTGGTCGGCGCGGTGGACTGCGGTATGACTGTCAATCCCGAGATCGTCAAGCGCCAGATAGAAAGCGCCATCGTCTACGGCCTCAGCGCCGCCCTGTACGGCAAGATCACCTTTAAGGACGGCAGGGTGGAGCAGTCGAATTTTCACGACTATCCGGTGCTGCGCATCGACGAAATGCCCAAAGTGGAGGTGCATATCGTCGCGAGCACCGAGCCGCCCGGCGGCATCGGCGAACCGGGGCTTCCACCCATCGCGCCTGCCGTCGCCAACGCGATATTCGCCGCGACCGGCAAGCGCGTGCGCAAGCTGCCGATTAAGGCCGAGGAGTTGAAACAAGCCTGAGATGCCGCGCGGCTGGTGCTCGAGCGCGCCTCGGTTCAGGTGTGCTCAGCTTAAATGGGCGAGCAGGAACATGGCCACGATTATGGCCACCACCCACCACAGCGGCGCCGCGCCAGGCGCCGCGGCAGCCGAGGGTTCCGGGGCGGCCGCGGCCGCCCCGGTTATTTTCTTGTTGAAGGCGGAGAAGAAATCATCCGCCATTTTTTTCGCCACGCCGTCGATGAGGCGCGAACCTATTTGCGCCAGCTTACCGCCTACCTGGGCTTTCACCGTATAGCTCAAGCGGGTACCCGCGGCCTCCGTCGCGAGCGACACTTTGGCCGAGCCCTTGCCGAAGCCCGCCGCCCCGCCCTGGCCGTCGAAGGAAAGGGAATACGAATTCGGCGGATCGAGGTCGGCGAGCACGAGCTTGCCGCGGAACCTGGCCTTGACCGGGCCGATCGCCACGGTCGTCACCACCGCATACTCGGTGTCGGCCAGCTTTTCGACCGACTCGCAGCCGGAGATACAGGCCTTGAGCACTTCCGGGTCGTTCAAACCGCGCCAGACTTCGGCTTGCAATGCGGGGATGAGCTGCTCGCCGGTCATTTCCATTTCCTTGACTCCTTATGCAATTACTCCGCAACAATTGCCACATCCGCGCGAATGTTTTTGTCATTTTAGCTGCGGCCAGCAGCAGCGCTAAGGTAAACACCAAACATGGGGTGGGGGTTTTATACAAGATCGTCGCTTGCGCACGGATGTGTTTTTCATCCGTGCGCAAGCGACGATCCGCGCGGACGGGTTTGCGTCCGCGCCGGTGTTGCCAAAACCTCCGCGCTGCC
>Ga0082335_1008747_pt1 | contig 11320 bp, 11 predicted proteins | sample Subgrocontami58m_FD_72375 | JGI IMG/M metagenome (GOLD analysis project Ga0082335, IMG submission 72375) | Subsurface groundwater microbial communities from S. Glens Falls, New York, USA - GMW37 contaminated, 5.8 m (SPADES assembly) (version 2) ...
GACGAGCGACGCGGGCAAATAAACTTTGATGGTGGAAGCGTATACGGGATACTCCAACGCATCGGGGATCGCCATGAATTGCACTTTGTCGCCTGCAGCATACTGGCGCACCACACCTTTAACAGTGTACGAGAGTTGGAATTTGCGCGTCTGGTTCGTGATAGAGGGGAAACGCCATACGACTTCGATCTCATCTCCGTTTTGTGTCGCCGAAAAAGTATAATCGCCCGACGACCCCGATTGATACGTGCGCCCGCCGACTTCGGCGAGAGAGACATTCGTGACGCCGTCGCTATTCTTTAACCGTATCGTCTGAAAGCCTTCGCGGAACGGTCCGCCCTGAAATCTAATTTGCTGAACTTGGACAACGCTGATGTCGCCGTTAGGGAGAACGGTCACATCTACATCCAGTCGATCCGCCACAACTGATTTGGCGAATGAGGGTGACGCCGCCACTGGCACGACGGCGACACCGAAGAGGGTAAGCGTCAATAAAGTTAGCAACAAAACTTTTCGCATGAAATCATCTCCAAAGGGAAACAAGGGAAAGAAAGGAATTGATGGGAATTATATGCCAATGAAGGTGAAACGCAATGAAGGGAAAGTTAAAAGGGTCTATCACAAATAGGAGTCTTTCGTGTAACATTAGGCGAGGAAGGTGAGCGAGATGTTATTAAGAAAATAGGGGCGGGGGAGCAGGGGCGCATAGCTCTCCCCTGCGCCCCCGCCCCCTTTCACCCATGCACAAAGGAGTTTTTATGTTTCGAGGTTCCATCGTTCCCATCATCACCCCATTTAAAAACGGCGCGGTTGATTATGAAAGTCTAACAAAATTAATTAATTGGCAGATCGAAAATGGCTCGCACGGAATTTCCGTCACAGGCACTACGGGGGAGCCGACATCGCTGACGTTTGACGAACGCCAGCAAGTGATCAAGGTTGCTAAAGAAGCGGTGAACAAGCGCGTGCCGTTTGTGCCGGGAACAGGCTCGACGAATCACGCCGAGACAATTGAACTTTCTAAATACGCTCAATCAATTGGCTGTGATGCAATTCTTGTTATCACACCTTACTACAACCGTCCAAGCCAACAAGGACTCTTCCTGCACTTCGACGCAGTCGCTAAAAGCGTTGACTTGCCCGTCATCCTCTACAACATCCCTGGGCGCAGTGCGGTTAATTTAGAAGTGGACACCGTAGCGCGATTGCGCGAAGCCAACAAAAACATTATTGGCGTGAAAGAATCGAATAAAGATTTTGAACACATCAATCGCTTGATTCAAAAGATGGGGCGCGACTTTCTGGTGTATTCGGGCATTGAGCTGTTGTGCTACCCTATTCTCGCCATCGGTGGCGCGGGATACGTGAGCGCGACGGGCAACCTGATGCCGAAAGAAGTGGCACAACTTTATAATCTCGTCACCACCAACAAATGGCAAGAGGCGCAAGACCTTCACTACTACATGATGACTCTCAACGATGCCATCTTCATGGAGATCAACCCTGTCCCTGTGAAAGCCGCACTCGGCATGATGGGCAAAATCTCGCCCGAAGTTCGTTTGCCTCTCTCGCCACTCTCGGATGCTAACAGAGAGAAGTTGAAAAAGATTTTGATTGATTACAAACTTATTGGAGGATGATTGAAGATCAAAGATTAAAGATTGTCTTTGGTGAGCATCCGAAAAACCTTTTTTGTAGTAACACAAAGGCTCAAAGACACCAAGTCACCAAGTTTTTTATAAGATTTCTTCGTGTCCTTGTGACTTAGTGTCTTGGTGTTACATTCATTAACGGTTTTTAGACATCCTCTTGAGGTTCTCAATCTTTAATCTCCAATCTTTAATCTTTTATTATGAAACTCGCTCGCTTCGCCATCAACGGACAAATTTTGCAAGGCATACTTGAGAAAGGTCAACTCGTTGTGCCATTCGCCGGAACTTACGATCCAAATGAAGTAACGTGGCTGCCGCCTGTTGCTAACTTTAGCAAGATGATCGGGTTAGCGCTCAACTACCAAGACCACGCCGCCGAATTAAATTTGCAGTTACCGCCCCACCCGATTCTGTTCAACAAGAATCCCAACACGCTCATCGGTCACAAAGGCAAAGTCATTGCGCCGCGCAACATTGAATATATGCATTACGAGAATGAACTGGTTGTCGTCATCGGCATGAAGTGCCGCAAAGTCAAAGCCGAACACGCCGAGCGCGCCATTCTCGGTTACACCATCGGCAACGATGTGACGATTCGAGATTTCGTTGACAACTTCTATCGCCCACCTGTGAAAGCCAAAGGATTCGATACGTTTGGTCCGCTCGGTCCATATCTCGTCACCATAGATGAAGTCCCTGATAGCAGCAACTTAAACGTGAAGACGTATGTCAACAACGAACTGCGACAACAAGGTAACACTAAAGACTTCATCTACAACGTTCCGCAACTTATCGAATACATCACCGAGTTTATGACTCTCGAACCGGGCGATATGATTTGGACAGGTACGCCGAAGGGAATCTCACACGTTCATCCCGGCGACACAATGAAACTTGAAATAGAAAATATTGGAACGTTAGAGAATCAAATAGTGGAAGAGAAAGAGTAATTAATAACATGAAACAAAGTATCTTCATTCTTTTTCTGGTACTCGGTGTTTCCTGTACAAGCGCCCCTACTATGACGCCAACTTCTGAACCGCCCCCAGCAACGTTGACGTCAACTCCACAGATTCAAACAAGTACGCTTACAACTTCTCCGTCTCCGACTATTACAAGAGAACCACCAACACCAACTGCGGCACCAATCAAAATAGAAAGTTTAAACTTAACCCAACCCGTCAAAACGTGGCAAGGTATTCCACGGATAAATCCCGATGGATCACTCAGTGATAATAATGATAATAGAAGTTTAGATGACCCGAGATGGTCATGGTGGTTAAATACTAGTGATAGAGCAGACCATAAAGTTGTTGTTTCTGTATCAGCAGAACCTAATAGTCCAGTAGGTCCGGCATACAGATATACTATCAATGAATATGTTGGTGAACTCAATAATTTCAGGGCTTATGCTACTAAGTTTGTTGCTAAGTATCCATATCCAGTAGATTGGAGTATGGAGTCTACACTCATGTTTGATAACGGGACATTATCTGGATATTTATCATTATTAAATGAGTTCGATTTAATTGGAGAAAAAGTGGATCAGTATAATTTTCATGTAATGTCCGGCGTTGATGTAAAAAATGGAGTAGTTACAATGGCAGTCAGACTTCCCGTGATAAATAATCCAAAAACAGATATTAGAGTTACCGCAACCAATCCGGATGGCACTGTATTTAGAGTGGTGGAAGGAATTGGTTATTCTTTCAAGAAATTTACTAATGGCAATAAATATTATCTTGCTATTAATGGAAATATCGTTGCTCAAACTGATATTCCAGAAGCTTATAGAGGAATAAATCCAAAGGGATGGAAGTCTGGAGCATATGGATTTAATGTGCCAGCTGGTTCATCTTTCCTGGAAACTCCAATAAAGATCGAAATCAGGAAAAGGTGATTCTTCGCAGTACTTGCTCCGTTCATAGTGGCATTAAACAATATGACCTACCAATACACCGTCAAACATTTCATCAACAACGAATTTGTAGAATCCGTTTCAGGCAAAACATTCGAGACGCTCAACCCCGCAACAAATAAACCTTTAGGCATCGTCGCCGACGGTCAACCCGAAGATGTTGACCGCGCAGTGAAGGCGGCGCGAAAAGCGTTTGATAGCGGCGTGTGGAGCAAGATGAACGCCGAAGCGCGATCTAAAAAAATACGCAAGATCGCCGATCTCATCGAGAAATATGCCGATGAAATTGCCGAGCGCGAGATCGCCGATTGCGGCGTACCCAGTAAGCAACTTCGTGGCGGCGTGATCTCCCGCGCGGCTTACAATTTTAATTATTTTGCCGACATGACCTATCGAGTCACAGGCGAGAGTTACCCGGTTGAAGGTTCGTTCATCAACTACAGCATTCGTCGTCCCGTTGGCGTTGCCGGACTCATCACGCCGTGGAATGTGCCGTTCATGTTGGAGACGTGGAAGGTCGCGCCGTGTCTCGCCTTTGGTAACACGTGCATTTTAAAACCCGCCGAGTGGTCGCCGCTCTCTGCCGACAAACTTGCCCACATCATTCAAGAAGCCGATCTGCCGCCGGGCGTGTTCAACATCGTTCACGGTTTTGGCGAGACGGCGGGCGCACCGATTGTCGCGCATCCCGATGTGCAAGTGATCTCGTTCACGGGCGAGACCTCAACAGGGCAAACAATTATTCGCAACGGCGCGGCGACTCTCAAACGCTATTCGATGGAACTCGGTGGCAAGTCGCCGACGATTGTTTTTGATGATGCCGAGTTAGATCGCGCCCTCGATGGCACAATCTTTCAACTTTATTCATTGAATGGTGAACGATGCACGGCGGGTTCGCGTTTGATTCTGCAAGAATCGATCTATGATTCGTTCATCGAAGATTTAGCCGATCGGGTGTCGAAGATCAAAGTTGGGGATCCAGGTGACGCCGCCACCGAAGTGGGACCGTTGATCCACCCCGAACATTGGGCGAAGGTCAACAGTTATATGAACATCGCCCGAAGTGAGGGCGCAAAAATTTTAGTCGGCGGCAAACGCCCAGAGAAATTTCCCGAAGGCAATTATTTTGAGCCGACGTTGATCGTGGATGTGAAAAACGAAATGCGCGTGGCACAAGAGGAAATTTTCGGGCCCGTGCTGGTCGTGATCAAATTCAAAGACGAAGCCGAAGCGATCAAACTTGCCAACGACATCAAATATGGTCTTGCCGGTTATGTGTGGACGAAAGATATTGGCAAGGGGCATCGCGTGGCGCAGGCGATTGAAAGCGGGATGACGTGGATCAATTCGCACAACGTGCGCGATCTCCGCACCCCCTTTGGCGGCTCCAAGTTCAGCGGCATCGGGCGTGAAGGCGATCATCATAGCTTTGAGCTTTATACTGAATTGAAAGCGATACATGTGGCGATAGGGGAACATCCCATACCAAAGTTTGGGATGGGATAAGTTAAGATCAAAGATTGAAGATTAAAGATTCAATCTTCAATCCTTAATCATTAATCTTCAGGAGGTTTTATGGGCGCACGACACGCAAAAGACGTAATTCAAAAACTCAAAGAACAACCGATAGAAATTTGGCATCGCGGCAAAAGAGTCAAGGACATCACGGCAGAACCTGGACTCGGTAACGGCGTAAAGAGTCTCGCCGCACTTTACGATGTGCAATGGCAAGAGCCAGACGCAATGTTGTTCGACTCGCCAACAACAAAAAATAAAGTGGGACGCTCGTTTATGATTCCGAAAACAAAAGAGGAGCTGGCGAGCATTGGCGAGATGATGTTGCGGTGGTCGCGCCACAGCAACGGCATGATGGGCCGCTCGCCCGATTACATCAATCGCGCCATCTCGGCTTACGCTGGCGGCGCAACGTTCCTCTCCAAGCAAGACCCACGCTTCGGCGAGAACGCAAAAAAATATCACGAATATATGCGCGAGAACGATCTGTGCCTGACACATACTCTGATCAACCCGCAAGCGAATCGAGCCGTCGGCGCGGCGAAACAAGCCGATCCGTTTTTGGCGGCGCGCGTCAAAGAAGAAAAAGATTCGGGCATTGTGATCAAGGGCGCGCGCATGTTAGCCACACTGCCCATCTCGGATGAGATCATGGTCTTCCCTTCCACGCTCCTTAAGGCGGGTGAAGAAGATGCGCCTTACGCTTTCGGTTTCTCGATTCCAAATTCGACGCCCGGTTTAAAATTTATTTGCCGCGAGACGGTTGATTACGAGCGCAGTCATTACGATCATCCACTCGGCTCGCGCTTTGAAGAGATGGATGCCGTGGTGATCTTCGACGATGTGTTTGTGCCGTGGGAAAAAGTTTTTCTCTACCGTGATGTCGCCTCGTGCAACAAAGCCTACGCCGCCACTGGCGCGGTAGCGCATATGAGTCATCAAGTGATCTGCAAGAATATCGCCAAGACAGAATTTTTGTTGGGTCTAGCATCGCTCATGGTGGATTCCATTGGCATAGAATCGTTCCAACACATTCAAGAAAAGATCGCCGAGATTTGGGTGAACCTGGAAACGATGAAAGCCTTCAAGCGTTGCGCCGAAGCCGACGCTGAACTCGACGAGTATGGCGTGATGAAGCCTGCCTGGGATCCGCTTGACGCGGCGCGTAATTTATTTCCGCGTTTGTATCCGCGCATGATCGAGATCATTCAGCAGATCGGCGCGAGTGGTTTGGTGGCGATGCCCACCGAAGCGGATGTGAATGGAGCGATGGCAGAGGACATCAAAAAATATTATCAAGCGGCGCGGATGGAAGCCGCCGACCGCATCCCGCTCTTTCGACTCGCCTGGGACACCGCCGTGTCCGCTTTCGGGACCCGCCAGGTGTTGTACGAGCGTTTTTTCTTTGGCGACCCGGTTCGCATGGCAGGCGCGGTGTTTCAGAATCATGATCGGGCGAAGTATATGGATCATGTGAGGGCGTTTTTGAAAAGAGGCAACAATGATTAATGATTGAAGATTAAAGATTGTCGGCTCAATCTTTAATCATTAATCTTTGATCTTTATCTAATGATCGATTCCCACGAATTCCGCAACACCATCGGCGTCTTTGCCACAGGTGTCACCGTCGTTGCCGCGCAAGCGGATGAGGAAACCCATGCCATGACTGCCAACGGCATCGCCTCACTTTCTCTTGAGCCACCGTTGTTAATTTTTTGCTTAGGCAAAAAGGCGAAGATGGCAGAAATATTAAATGAAGGCGCTGGCTTCTCGGTTAACATCTTGCGTGAGAGTCAGCAAAATCTTTCCACCTACTTCGCCGGAGGATGGAAAGAGTCGGCGCCGCCGTTTAAGTTTGAAGCGTGGAGCAAGTCTCCGCGCTTGGAGAATTGCGCGGCGGCACTCGCCTGCGAAGTGAGTCAAAAGATCGAAGGCGGCGATCACTGGATCATCATCGGCAGTGTGATCGATCTACATCAAGGCAGCGAGCCGCGCGTCCCTCTCATTTTTTATAGCGGCAAATATCGGCAGTTGGTAGAAACCGAATCGGCGGAAGTAGTAGATTTAATTTTTTACGACCCTTGGTAAGGAGACAGCATGGTGGACTTCAACATCACCCGCATCGGTCACGCCGAAATTCGCGTCACGGATTTGGGCAAAGCAAAAACTTTTTATGTTGACGCGCTCGGCATGATCGAAATTGAGAAAGACAAAGATTCGATCTATCTCGGCGGGATGGAAGAGCGCGACAAGTATTGTTTGATCTTGCGTAAAGCCGAGAGCGGCGGCATTTCGCATCTGGCATTCCGCGTGGCAGAAGTGGATGATTTAGAAAAGATCGAAAAAGTTTACAAAGAAAATAATTTGCCGACGCGCTGGATTGAAGCGAACACGCTGGAGCGCGGGCAAGGGCGCGCGCTGCGCGTGCAAGACCCGAGCGGCTTGCCAATGGAATTTTATTTTGAGATGGAACAGCGCGAGCGACTCTTGCAACGATTCGATTTGTATCGCGGCGCGAATGTGATGCGGATCGATCACTTCAATTGCCAAGTTCCCAACGTGCAAGCGGCAAACGATTGGTGGATGCAGAAGATGGGCTTCTATTGTTCGGAATACACCGTGAGCGATCCGCCGGGTCCCGAACGTTTGTGGGCGGCGTGGCTGCATCGCAAACAGAACGTGCATGACTTGGCATTGATGAATGGTACCGGTCCGCGACTGCATCACATTGGCATGTGGCTGCAAGATACGCAAAGCGTGTTGCGCGCCTGCGACATTCTGGCTTCGATGGGCATGGTGAACTGCATGGAGCGTGGACCCGGACGACACGGTTTAAGCAATGCCTTCTTTTTATATCTGCGCGATCCCGACATGAATCGCATCGAGCTGTATACGAACGATTACATCATCCCTGATCCCGATTTCAAACCGATCAAATGGATTTTGAGCGATCCACGCCGCGCCACATTTTGGGGACACTATGCGCCGCGCAGTTGGTTCGACGAAGCCTCATTGGTCGAAGACATTCACACCGGAAAATTTATGCCGACGAAAGAACCGATGATGCAGGGAAGACCGGATTTTGCAACGTAATGAAAGTAATTAGTAAGTAGTAATTAGTAATGGCGAACACTGCGCCCAATTACTAATTACCAATTACCATTTACCAGCAACAAGATGACTTACGACGAAAAACTTTCAACCTTTGAAGCCCGCATCGCGCGCGGCGAAAAAATTGAACCCGGCGATTGGATGCCGGACGAATATCGCAAGCAACTCATCCGCATGATCTCGCAACATGGACATAGTGAGATCGTTGGGATGTTGCCCGAAGGCAAATACATCACGCGCGCTCCGAACCTGCGACAGAAGTTGGTGCTTCTGGCTAAAGTGCAAGATGAAGGCGGACATGGGCAATATCTGTACCACGCCGCCGAGACACTCGGCACAACGCGCGAAGAGATCGTAGACGCGCTGCTTACTGGCAAAGCCAAGTATTCGTCCGTGTTCAACTACCCCACATTGAGCTGGACAGATATGGGCGCGATTGGCTGGTTGGTAGATGGCGCGGCGATCATGAATCAAACGATGCTGGCACATTGCTCTTACGGTCCCTACTCTCGCGCAATGGTTCGCATTTGCACTGAAGAGGGTTTTCATAAGAAGCAGGGACAAGAAATGGTGATCCGCTATGCCAAAGGGACGCCGAAACAAAATGCGATGGTGCAAGATTCGATCAACCGTTGGTGGTGGCCTTCGCTGATGATGTTCGGTCCGCATGATTCGGTTTCGCCGAACAGCGAACAATTGATTCGCTGGGGCATCAAGACGAAGACAAATGACGAACTGCGCCAGGAGTTTGTCAACGAAATGGCGGCTGATCTACACGCCGTTGCTTTAAGTGTTCCCGATCCTGCACTTCATTATGATGACAAAACAGGCAACTGGATTTCGGGCGAGATTGATTGGGATGAGTTCTGGCGCGTGGTGAAAGGTGATGGGCCGTGCAACAAAGAACGGCTCGCCGCGCGGCGCAAAGCCCACGACGATGGCTTGTGGGTGCGCGAAGCAATGGCGGCTTACGCCCAGAGAAATGCAAATTGAAGATTAAAGATTCAATCGCAGAGCGCGCAGAGTTCGCGGAGAAAAACAAAAAGAAATCTCTCGGCACGCTCTGCGTCCGCGAACTCGGCGGTTAAGTTCTGGAAACCCCTAACAAGATTATGTCTGATACGCAGTGGCTTCGATACGAAGTGTTTGAAAAAGAACGACCCGATCTGCCGCATCGCAACGCGGGGTCGGTTCACGCGCCCGATGATGAGATGGCGTTGGAGAATGCGCGCGATGTATTCGTACGCCGCCCCAACTGTTTGAGCCTGTGGGTAGTAGCGGCGAATCAAATTTTTTCCAAAACCGTTGAAGAACTCGCTGCCGACTCATCGTGGCAAAATGCGCCATTAAACGAGACGAGCGAAATGTATTTAGTGTTTCAAAAGCAAGGGCAACGACAAGCCGAGACGTTTGTGAATCATGTCGGCGAAGTAGAAGCGCGCTCAGCGCAAGAGGCGTTGCGCCAAGCGCTCGAAAAATTTAGCCGCGAAAATGTTTTTGTGTGGTGGGTGTGTCCCGTGCGCGCAGTGACGCGCAGTGAAGACGGCGACGCAGCCAGTTTGTTTCAACCCGCACGCGACAAAGAATATCGTCAACCGAACTTTTACCGCGTGGTCACATTGATGCACGAACTCAAAGCCGCTCAACAAGAAGCCCGACCTCTCGATGAGGATATGCTATGAACCTGTATGCACCAAACGCCTTAACCGCGCTTGTGTTGGCGTTGGCAGATGATGAAATGATCTTAGGTCATCGCAACTCCGAATGGACGGGTCATGCGCCAATTCTTGAAGAGGACATCGCCTTCTCCAACATCGCCCAAGACGAGATAGGTCACGCCATTTTGTGGTATCGCATTTTCGAAAACCTCACCAGCCGCGATTCCGATTATCTCGTTTTCTTCCGCGAGGCGCGCGACTTCTCTAATGTGCAAATGATGGAACTGCCCAAAGGTGATTGGGCGTTCACGATAATGCGGCAATATCTGTTTGATGCCTTCGAGATGACTCGCCTCAAACATTTAACTGCCAGCACCTATCAACCCCTTGCGGATGCCGCCGCCAAAATCCGCACCGAAGAAATCTATCACTACCGTCACACCGTCAACTGGGTCAAACGGCTCGGGCTCGGCACCGAAGAGAGTCACAGACGGATGCAAACCGCGCTTGATCAAGTTTGGGCATATGCCTTACAACTTTTCGTCCCCCTGCCCGACGAAGCGCAGTTGGTCGCCGAAAAAATTTCCCCTGAGGCAAAATTTTTACGAGGTGAATGGGAAGCGATTGTGTTACCCGTGTTGAAAGAATCAGATTTAATCGTCCCTCCAACTCGCACGCCCATTTGCGCTTCGCGCGAACAACACACCGAACATCTCACGGCATTGTTGGTAGAGATGCAAGAGACAGCAAGGTTGGAGAGTCCGGACGTGAAGTGGTGATGGCAACGGATGAACAAACTACCTTCCCACCTCAAACGACCCCGCTACAAAATCCCCGCATCTATTCGTGAAGCATTGATGCAACATAAACTTATGGAAGTCTATCGCGCCCGCCCGCCGTATCAGCGCAACGACTACATTGGTTGGATCACTCGCGCTAAGCAACAAACCACGCAAGATAAACGGTTGGCTCAAATGCTCGAGGAACTTGAGCGCGGGGATCGCTATATGAAAATGGCATATCGCCCGAAGCCTCGTGCCGAATGAACACTTTAACTTCCGAAGCAATTTGGCGCGCCCTTCAATCCGTCAAAGACCCCGAAATCCCCATCGTCTCTTTGGTCGAGATGGGAATCGTGCGTGAAGTAAAAATTGAAAATGATAAAGCCATCATCACTATCACACCGACGTTTGCCGGTTGTCCGGCGATGCACGTGATGAAGCGCGAAGTTGAAGAACGAGTCGGCGCGATGGGGGTGGAGGTTGAAGTGAGAACATCGCTCACGCCGCCGTGGACGAGTGATTGGATCACAGAGGAAGCGCGGCAGAAATTAAAATCATTCGGACTTGCGCCGCCGCCGAAACACAACGGCGACATCAACGTGATCTTGCTTGAAGAAGCTTCTTGCCCGCGTTGTGGATCGAAGAACACCACAATCAAAAACACATTCGGTCCCAACCTGTGCC
>Ga0082335_1008748_pt1 | contig 11318 bp, 9 predicted proteins | sample Subgrocontami58m_FD_72375 | JGI IMG/M metagenome (GOLD analysis project Ga0082335, IMG submission 72375) | Subsurface groundwater microbial communities from S. Glens Falls, New York, USA - GMW37 contaminated, 5.8 m (SPADES assembly) (version 2) ...
AACTGCGGCGGGGGTGGGACCTGGCCCAGACGCCCTATCAGCGCCTGCTGGCGAGCGGGGTACTCGACTCCCAGCAGGCCGAGCGGCTGGCAACGCTCCACCGGACCACCAACCCCCGCCACTTGCGGGTGGCCATCTATGCGGCGATAGCAGCGCTCTGGCCGAAAGCGGAACTGGCACCCACCTTAGGAAAGGAACTGGCCGTCGCTCATTAACATTCCTGGATGAGTGATCACCCTGCCTTCAGTAACATTCTTCGTTGAGTTGACACGGATCTTTCGGTTACGAGTGCGTTACGAATCGTTGTATCAGTCCTGCTTCTCGGTCGGTTGGTGCCCCCAAGGCCCGTCCGCCTCGACGAGTCGCTTCCACGCCGGGCCTCCATTGGCTCCGGCATCAGTGTCTTACGTGCTCGGAACTCACGAGAGGGTTGGACGACCCGAGGTCCGGTGACGGGTGTAACGGCGGTTATGCAAACCGTGCGGTAGGACAGGCGGGTTAGTGCCATCCCTCGGTGGGTGTCCAAACGCCCGTGAAGGCAAGGCCACTGGCTAGGGCTGACGCCGTGGCATCACGAAAGCAAGCAACAGCCGATTGCACTTCGCTGAGGCTTCTTGGGACCGGCGAGAGCCCCGTCCTCCGCACGAACCCCTGCCATTGTGCTGCGTGAGCGGTAGCGAAAGCTGGCGTCAGGCCCGTCGGCACGGCGCTCGGCAGGGGTGTTCCGCGGCGCTCGAAAGTCGCGGAGATCGCTTCAGCGAGTGGTGGTCCGGAAAAGGTCCGAGTGTTTGAGATGGGCCACAGGTCGTAAAGGTCCTTCAGCCGGCTGTTGAGCATACCAAGGTCGACGACCGCCTCGAACTTCTCAGCGATAACGGTCTCTGGAGGGTAGGTGCGTAGCACCGGGCTGGGCTGGCCCAGGAGGGTTGGGTACGGCAGCTCAGGGGTCGGGAGGGTAAGGGCATCACCGAAGCCGACGTCGAATTGCAGCTCGATGATGGCAGTGGTCAGGTGGGCGTTCGGCCTCACCCGCACGCCCGGATACTCGGCGGGCGCCATGATTGCTTCAGCCACGACGGAGCCTACGTCAAAGGTGAGCCAATCATCTGGTACGGGGACAGCGCAGAGATCTCGGAAGACGGCAGCAACGCTGTTTGGGCCGTTGTCTCCGACGCTGAGCAGGTCCACGTCGCGAGTGGGACGGTGCCGCACGTCATCCCAAAGTTCCAGCAGCATTGCTCCCTTGAGTACAAACCGGGTGCGATATTGGCTCTGTGCCAGCCGATAGAGCAGGCGTTCGCTTGCATAGCGCAACAGCAGGTACTCAAGCTGCTCACCGCGTTGGTGGGCAAGCGTCCGGAGTCTGTCCCTGACGGAGGCTGCAACATTCCGGGGGCCTGCACCGGTCATTGCGTCAGCGTCTCCAGGTAAGGCCGCATCACGTTGGCCACCCGGCAGACTGCGGCGTAGCGCCAGAGGTCATCGACCGTGGCTTTTCGTTGGGAGAGGCAGTCGCGGAGGGCCTCGATGGCAACATCAAGCCCGATCTTATTGCGGTACTTGAAGCAGTCAGCGACGGTCTTGGCGGCCGAGAAGACCCGCACCGTGACCCCCGAGAGCAGGTGCGGCTCGATGCCCGCAGAGAAAGCGGTGCCGGAGAAGCGGACAATGCGCACCGGGAGTTCAGGTATGTTCGGCCGGCGCGCGTGATAATCGATCGCCACCCATACCTCGAACGGGGCCTGGGTGGTAAGACCGTGAAACCGCAGGGCGGAGAGGAGGCAGATGACCCCGGACGGCACGCGCGCCGCGACCTCTATCATAGATTGGTGTTGGCTGAATCCTTCAGTCTCGGACTGTACGTAGAGGCCGCGGGCGATGCGTTTGACGAGGCCTTGGCGCAGGTAACGGTAGAGCTGGTCTCCTTGGGCGCCCGAAAGGTCCCGTGGCCGCACCACGGCGCGGTCTCCGAAGATTGCTCGTAGCCCATCGCTCGTAATCGCCATGTTTCCCCATAATGCGGGAAATTGTCGGAAGAAATCAATAAGTTCCGACGTTAATCCGCAAATGCCCCGTTATTCTTTTCGCCTTGGGAACGTGGTAACGGCTTCGTCGGTCCGAGAGGTGGCTCATCGCTGCCGCTACCCATCCCCATGGTATCGCCCCAACTAACCAAGGGTCGGGGTACGACGAGGCGGATGCGGGGCTTCCCCCAGGCCTTCTGGACAATGTCCGTAGCCTTATGCTCAGGGATACTATCGAACGGCTCACGCACCCGGCTGATAGCCTGCGACGGTTCCGGAGCAGCCTGCCTCAGGTCTGAGCCGGCCGCCAGAAAGCCCTCAAGGTCCACCCAGCCGTCAGGTGTTCGGAAGAGACCCTCCATCAGGTACACCAGTCTCCTGAACGGAGCATCGCCCGGCGGGGCCTGCGATCCGCCGGAAGCCTTCGGTTTCTTGAATCGCCGCCAATTCGGGGTCGGACTCTGCGTTCCTAAGATATGGGGGATGGCGCTCGACCGCGCGCTCGAGGCAAAGGAGTGCGGCCTCGTGCTGGCCATCCAAGGCATAGGTGCAGGCCAGGTTGTACCAGGAGGCGGGGAAATCTGGGGAATGCCTCAGTGCAGACAACAGCGCATCCGCCGCTTGCGGGTACTCTCCAAATCGGCGGTAAGTGGCGGCCAGTTCGTTCCACGCCTCAGCGTGCTTTGGTTCTAACGCAGCGGCTCGTTCAAACTCGCCGATGGCGTCTCGATACCGTCCCAGCGCTTGGTAGGTCTTGCCGCGATTAAACCAGATGGTCCCGTCGGCATGACCGCTTGCAACGACGGCGTCAAAGGCGTTCAGCGCATCTGCCAGACGGTCCGTCCCCAACAGCGCGACGCCTAGATTGTTCCAAGCATCGTATTGCTCTGAATCGAGCATTATCGCCCGCCGGTAGGCAGCAATCGCAGCGTCGATATCGCCGCTTCGCTGCTGAGCGAACCCTAGGTTGAAGAATTCCCCTGACGTCGAGGGATTCGGCACCAATTGCTGCTGGACGGCACCGAATTCTGGCCAAGCCCGCACTGCGTAGACCGACACCTCGTGCACACCGCCGAGAAAGCCTTTAGCGACGAGGGTTTGACGCGGACCAAACACGATGCCAAGCTCGGCGTTCTCGGCCGCTTCGCGGATGTCCTGTTTCACCAAATGCGAGTATCTGTCGCCAGCTCCTCGGCGGCCGCCTCTACCCGCTTCGCTTCGCTGATCTTGCTGCCCTCGGGCGTCATCTGTCCGGTCCAAACGTCAAGGTCAAACACCACTTCACCACAACCCACCCCGATGCGCAGGTCTACCTCGCTCACTGCGCCGAGTTCGTGGGCACGAGCCAGATTTCGACCTACTTCGGAGTTGACCACCCCTGTTTCAGGCGCACCGCCAACCGCAAGGCATGTGCAGCGTCTTCCTGCACCGGGCCGCCGGACAACATTGCGAGACATTCATCCCCGACAGCGCGCGCATAGAGGCGCTCTTCGGTCAATCCGAATTCGGAGCGGTAGGCGTGTACCACACCGTGCGCCATCACGTGGTAGGCCCGGATCTTCTCGTTGTAGTCCTCGGGTGTGCGGCTCATTGCTAGCTCGGTAGAGCCGCGCACGTCGGCGAACAGGACGAAGATATGACGTCTTTCAGGCATTGCTGGTTCCAAGCGGCTGAGTCAGACCGGGCATGTTCACCTCTATCGATGCGGCAAGTATAATCGGGCGCGTTGTCAATGCCTTCTGGAAAATCCTGCGCCGCGACCTTGGCCTGTCCCCTGAAGCGGGTCCGGGCCGCCGTAGAAGACCTGGTGCCGAAGATCCCTGCCTTACCAGCGTGGCCTGCCACGCTGGTAAGGCAGGCGCTCCGGTCATCGGACACTACGAGAGTGAATAGGGGCTGCTTCGGCCAATCGCAGCAAAGCAAGCCAGCACTTGGCTTGACATAGCGCAGGGCCCGCAGTATGCCTGTCACGAGGAGGACGCTGCCGTCCCCGAGCGAGCAAGGGAGCCCACCATGCTGACCAGACAAGACAACGAGTTGCTGACGAGAGTGGGTCGCGGGACGCCCATGGGCGAGTTCCTCCGTCGCTACTGGGTGCCCATCCTCATGCCGGAAGAGCTTCCGGCACCCGATTGTGCTCCGATCCGGGTGCGCGTGTTCGGAGAAGACCTCGTCGCCTTCCGCGATAGTGCGGGGCGGCCCGGCCTGGTTGTTGAAGCGTGCCCTCACCGCGGAGCGTCGTTGTTCTTTGGCCGCAACGAGGAACAGGGCCTCCGTTGCGTGTACCACGGATGGAAGTTCGACACGAGTGGCGCCTGCGTCGATATGCCGAACGAGCCGGCGGAGAGCAACTTCAAGCACAAGATCCGCGTCACCGCGTACCCGTGCATTGAGCAGGGCAACCTGGTGTGGGCGTACCTCGGCCTGCCCGAGCACCAGCCGCCACTCCCAGAACTTGAGAACAACCTCCTGCCCGACGACCACACCTTCGTCTATAAGCGGGTGTTGGACTGCAACTGGATGCAGGCGCTGGAAGGAGGCATCGATTCCAGCCACTTCAGCTTCCTCCACCGCAAGTTCGTTATCGACGACTTCCTCGGCGCTCGCAGCACCACAGAATCTCTGGCGTTAGTGGCCAGCGATACCCACCCGCGGTTCCAAGTGGTCGACACCGACTACGGCGTGCTGATTGGGGCCCAGCGCCGGGCGACCGAGCAGCAGGAGTACTGGCGGGTCAACATCTTCCTGACCCCGTTCTACACCATGGCCCCGGATTCCGGCGAAGATCCCATCAGCCGGTGGAGCGCCTGGGTCCCGATGGACGACCACACCACGATGCGCTACGTGGTGGAGTGGCACCCGGTCCGCCCCCTCAGGGACGGTGACCTTGCTTCCCTCAAGAACCCGGAGCGGATGTACCTGCCAGCGGAAGACTACCTGCCCGCCACCAGCGCGCCCGGCGGCGCCTTCCGGTCACGGCCAAACCTCGCCAACGATTTCCTGCTGGACCGGGAAGTGCAGCGGACCCAGACCTTCTCCGGCATCAAGGGTATCGGTACCCAGGACCAAGCAGTGACCGAGAGCATGGGCCCGATCTACGATCGCACCAGAGAGCACCTTGGCACGGCCGACCTGGGGACCATCGGGGCGCGCCGTTGGTTGCTCAATGCAACGAAAGCGCTGCGCGACCAGGGCACAGAACCGCCCGGAGCCTTTCAGCCGGAAGTCTTCAGGGTCCGCTCAGCCGGCGTGCTGCTGCCGAGCGGCGCCGACTGGATTGAGGGCTTGCGCGAGTACATCACCGCGGTGCCGGGTGTAAACCATCCGTCCGTTTGAACGAAGGAGTCTCCCATGCCCAAAAGACTGACACTGCTGCTACTGCTCTTTGGGGCGGTGGCCCTCGTCGCGTGCTCTACACCAGCGTCCCCATCGTCGACGCCCACTGCCGTGTCAACCGGGTCCGAGACTGGGACCCCCGTGAAACCCAAGGTGGACCGGTTGGTGTTTGCCGTCACTCCGCCACCCTCGGAAAGCAACGAGCCGCGTATGCTCACCGCTCCAAGCTCCTGGCAACTGCGGCCCATGTACGAGTACGTGATAGGCGTGGACGCAGCGACCGGCAAACTGGCACCCCAACTGGCCGACAGTTGGGCGGTCGAACCGGATGGGTCGTCAGTGCGCTTCAAGCTCCATCAAGGGGTCCAGTTCCACAACGGCGCCGGCGCCATGACCTCGAAGGACCTCGTCCACACCTGGCAAGACCTCATTCGGGAGGACTCGTTCAGCAGCCAGGCGCCCTACCTGCGTGGCCTCATCGGACAGATTGACACGCCCGGCGATCTCGAAGCGGTCGTCAAGCTGACCCGTCCCGATGGGAACTTCTTCACGGTGGTCTCCGAGCAGGCGGGCAGCATGGAACTGCGGAGCAAGAGCGACTTCGACAGCAAGGGACAGCCCACCATGACCTCCCAGCCGACGGCCGGCACCGGGCCCTACCAGTTTAAGGAGCGTCAACAGAGTTCGTTCATTCGCTACGCGCGGACGCCTTCGAAACACTGGCGCTCGACGCCCGATTTCCCTGAATTCGAGTTCCGCTGGGTGAAGGAGGCATCCACCCGACTGGCGGCGCTCATCGCCCATGAGGTACAGGTCACCGATCTCCCCTCGGACTTGAAGGCGCAGGCCGTACAGCGCGGGTTCACGCTCTTGGCCGGCAAGGTGCAAGGGGCGCGTGTCTTTATCAGCCATCTGTGTTGCTACGTCAAAGACGTCAAAGACCCCTCGCAGGGCTACCTGTTCCCGAATAGTCCGCTCACCGACCCGAAAGTGCGGCGGGCGCTCAGCAAAGCCGTGAATCGCGATGAGCTGAACAAGGCGTTCTTCGGCGGCAAGGGTGAGCCCATGGCCCTGAGCAACTTCAACCCTCAACGCAGGGGCTGGAACGCCGACTGGGAGAAGCGATTCCAGGATGAGTATGGCTACGACCCCGCCAAGGCCCGTGCGCTGCTGGCTGAAGCGGGTTACGGTCCCACTAAGCAGCTACAAACCAACTTTTTCCTCAACTCCAACCAACCGTTCCCCGGCAGTGGCGACATGGCCGAGGCCATGGTGACCTACTGGCGTGCCATCGGCGTCGACGCACAGCTGTTGCAGACCGATGTCAATGAGATAGAGCGTGTTCGGCGGCAATTCAAGTACGATAATGAGTCCATCGTACAGATCACGGGAGCGGATCAGTTCACCAGCATCAACGTGTACAACAGCTACATCGGCCCTCGCGGTCTGGGCGTCGAGAGCTTCGAGCTGGAGGCCATCCTCAACCAGATCAAGAACACGTTGGATGAGAAGCGGCAGGAGGAACTGTGGCGGCAGTTGGGTGACATCACCTACAATCTCCATACCACCATCCCGCTGTTCTGGGTGCCGGCCGAGGCGGTGGCCGACCCCAAGGTCGTGGCCGCATACACGTACCCGAGTTCCATCAGCGGTACCTGGACCCACGTCGACACCATCAAAGCGGCGCCGTAATCAGCCATGGCGGTGCCAGCACGCACGATCCCTCGGCGACCTCGCTGCCTTCGCCGCACACCTGCGTTTTGAAGCGCACTGTGCCCACTTGATTGACACGCTGAAGTAGGTGGTGCTGGATACGATCGGTAACACCCTGCCAGCGGGAACAATAGAACTCGCGAAGGGCGGCGCAGGTTCTCGGAGCGATGTACAATCCCAATCGCGCAGGCCGTTGCTGCCGCTACGAGGGGGTCCACTTGCATTCCCACCGGCTGGCTCTGTCAGGACTGTTCATCGTCAACCTCGTGGCGTTCGCCGCGTGCACCAGCGCGCCCACTACGGGCCCGTCGACCGCGCCCCAACCCCCCGGGCCGGTACAACCGCGCGTTAACCGGGTGGTGATGGCGGTGGCTCCACCCACGCTGGAGGGGGCCAGCCCCAACCGCGACCTGGGCACGCCGCAGAACTTCCAACTGCGGCCCATGTATGAGTACCTCATCAGCATCGACGCCCAGAGCGGTAAGTATCTGCCGCAGTTGGCCACCGATTGGACGCTAGAGCCCGACGGCAAGTCTTGGCGGTTCCACCTGCGCAAGGGCGTGCCGTTTCATGGCCAGAAGAGCGAGTTCACGGCCAAGGACGTGGTCTACTCGCACCAGGACATCCTGCCGGACGGCTCGATCAACAGTAATGCACCCTTCTTCCGGAACAGCATCGAACAGGTGGAGGCCGTCAACGACGCCGAGGTGGTAGTGCGCATGAAGGCCGCCGACGCCGATTTTCTGAACCTGTTCGGCGAGCAGATCGGCGGAGTCATGCTGGAGAGTAAGGTCGACGCCGACGCTGGCGGCCGCCCGACAATGCAGACCAAACCCACGGCCGGCACGGGGCCGTACCAGTTCAAGGAGCGCGCCCAGGGGTCCTTTGTCCGGTTCGAGCGCGTGCCCTACAAGCACTGGCGCAGCACACCCGATTTCCCGGAGTTCGAGTTCCGCTGGATGAAGGAGGCCTCCACCCGCCTTGCCTCGCTACTGACCGGGGAAGTGCACCTTACGGCAGTGCCCCAGGACTTGGAGAAGCAGGCGCTGCAACAGGGCATGGCGGTGGTGAAGGGCCGGGTTCCGGCGTTGCGGGTGATCGTGGGCTTCCTCTGTTGCACCTTCAAGACGGCCGGAGTACCCTCCAGCGGCTTTGCCCACCCTGACAGCCCACTGATGGATGTGCGAGTGCGCCAAGCGCTCAACCGGGGTATCGACCGCGATCAGCTCAACAAGAGCTTTTTCGGTGGCAAGGCCGAGCTGATGTACGTGAACCATTTCCACCCGACACGGCTCGGGTGGAACCCTGATTGGGAGAAGCGCTTCCCCGCCGAGTTTGGTTACGACCCCGCCAAGGCTCGCTCGCTGCTGGCCGATGCCGGCTACACCGCCAGTAACCCCTACAAGATCAATGTGGTGCCCCAGAACATTCCGGACGTGCCCGAGACGCCGGACGTGTTTGACGCCATCATCGATTACTGGAAGAAGGTGGGTGTGCAGGTGACCCAGCTCACCATGGACCCCACCCAGTACAGTGCCACCGGCCGCAACCTCGGCTTCGACAATCACGCCACCATGCTGGTGACCAGTTCGAGCCAACTGCTCGGCTTCATTGTGTACAACTCCACCTACCCCGGCATCGGGTCCAGCTCGAACCCGGTCGACAACCCTGACCTCTTCGCGCTGGTGGACAAGATCAAGAAGGAGCCGGACCAGGACAAGTCAGCCGCAGTGTGGCGACAAGTAGGCGATCTCTCGTTCTCACTGTATCAAAGTGTGCCGCTGTTCTGGCTGCCGGCGGAGATGACGGTGAACCCCAAGGTTGTGGCCGACTACATCTTCCCTGGATCCATTAGTGGCACGTGGACGCATGTCGATATGATCAAGGCGGCGCCCTAAGAACAAGCCCATAGGAACCTTAGGCAGCGCGACTGAGGTCTGCGGTCGCCCTCGCATGTCATATGGAGGACAATCATGGATGCGTTGTTAAGACCCCGCATCGCTGTATTCGCCGGCGCTACAGCGACCATCCTGCATGCGCTGCCATTGGTGACCAGCAACAAAGCGAGAGCTAAGTATGGCTTGCCCCCAGTTGCCCGCGAGGATGGAGGACCGCTGCGGTTCGATGGCCTGCGGCCGCAGCGGCTGGCCGCCCCTGTCACCGTGTTTGTGGAACAGTTCAGTGGCCATCCGCTGGAGCTGGATGCCGCAGAGCTATACGGGCCGCCCGACGGCTATCTCGACATTCACGGTGTGTTCCACACGGTGAAGCAGGCTGAGACCGACCGTCCGGTGTTCGAGGTGACATTGCAGCCGGAAGACGGCCTCTACCTGTTGCCCTACATGGCGCGCCAAGCCGATGGGAGCGCCTGGGAAGAGGATGCAGCGTCGCCCCATGCCGCACTGGAGGCCACTCGGCAGCCCTACTTTCCCGATGCTGCCCGACTGTTCGAGGAGATCGACCGGTTCGGATTAGACAGCAGAGGGAAGGGAAGTCTGCTGGCGGCGAAGGCTGACTACGACTTTTATCGGGTTGCGCCATCGGCTGGCTACATTAAGGGGCTTGCTGCGAGCAGCCGCACCGACGTTGGCGAAGGTGACATCGCGCCCGAAGGGTGGGGTGATGACTTCTTCGAGGGCACGCGACGCGACCCGCCCAGAACACTGCTGGCAAAGGTGGCTAACACGGTGCAGCGTGCGCTCGACACCGGCAAGTACGCGGGCGCCATCTGGCTGGAGGGCAGCCCCAATATCGAAGAGACGCTGTATTGGTTGAACCTCATGATCGACACGCCGCTGCCGATCTGCGGCAACTCGTCGCAACGGCCCCACGGCGCCCTGGCAAACGATGGCGATCGCAACATCGTGGATTCGGTCGACTACATTCTGTCGGGCGTTTGGAAGGATGACTCAGGGCGCGACGGTGTCGGCGTGGTGGCCGTGCTTGATGAGCAGGTGTTCACGGCTCGCGAGCTGCAGAAGGGCGACTCGCGGCCTGGTGGCTATCTGGCCACCGGTGGGCACGGCGGTGTTGTCGGAAGAATGGGCCGGCGCCCGCCTGCGCTCACCTTCCGCCCCATGACCCGCCATACCCATACGTCGGCGGTCAACCTGCGCAGCCTGTCGGCGGCAGTCAACGGCGTGCTGCAGGTGGATGGCCGCCTGACAGTAGTTCCGGTCGCGGTGAAAGACGCCGGGGGCAACCTGCTGCCCACCGCAATCCCGGACGTGCGTTTCGTGAAGAGCGCCCGTTATTTGCCGCCCGACACCACGGGCAGTCCCGCTTCAGAGGTGGAGATCGCCGCCCGTATCACCCAGAACCTGTTGGAGACACCGCTCGCTGGTTTTGTAGCAGAGGGTCAGGTGGGCGGCATGATGGTGCGCCCCATGACGCTGGCGCTCGAGCGGGCGGTCTTCAGCGGCATGCCCGTGGTGTCCGTGAGCCGCGGCAACCCGGAGGGCTTTGCCGGAGCTGGGCCGGACAATGTGTTCATCAGCGGCAGCAATCTCACGGCGAATAAGGCGCGCTGGTTGTTGTTGGCCTGCCTGCTCAAGTTCGGCAGCCTGCCCCCAGCGGTGGACCCCGCACACCCCACGACGGCGGAGCGCAGTGCGGTCAAAGCGAAGCTGGCCGAGTACCAGGCCGTGTTCGATACCCACTAATGGCCTGGAGCATCATCTAACGGAAGCCTCCCAACTCAACTCTCGTCCATAGCGGGTGATGTTGGGTAGGCGCGACGCTAAGCGTGCATGGTGCGAATCGATGGCAGCGTGGTGCAGGTCGGTGGCCACGCCCAAAAGGACGCCACCCCAAGGGAGGCGCCATCGCTATCTTTCGTTAGTGAATGGCGTGGATTGCGCCGGCGTGCGCCAGCCCCCGAGGTCTGGTCAGCGCCTCCACAGCGTTTCGGCCGCGAGGAGGCCCCTTCCCAAATGGGAAGGGGCCTCCGGCTGTCCTGCTCTGAGGGTGCTAGTACTCGATGGCCAGCTTGCCGGCCGCCGTCGCCAGCCGCAGCAGCACCAGCCCCGGCTTGGTGGCGTGGACGTCGGGCCCGGGGCCGTCGGTCTCGATGCGGGTCTGGTTCTTGTCGGCCTGGTACTTCGCGTCCACCGACCTGCGGTCCTTGCCGGAGCCGGCCGTCATCTTCTGCTCCAGCTCCTTAATGACGCCGCTGCGGTCGGTGGACCACTCGAAGTGCTTGCTGTTCTTGGCCAGCGTCACCACCGGGCCACCGTTGTACTGCAC
>Ga0082335_1008749_pt1 | contig 11318 bp, 10 predicted proteins | sample Subgrocontami58m_FD_72375 | JGI IMG/M metagenome (GOLD analysis project Ga0082335, IMG submission 72375) | Subsurface groundwater microbial communities from S. Glens Falls, New York, USA - GMW37 contaminated, 5.8 m (SPADES assembly) (version 2) ...
AACGCGATGGGGAAAGACCGAGCGCTGCGGAAGAGGACGAACGGGGAGAGAGCGAGAAGCAGAAACGATCAGATGCTCGAAGGGTGGTTGTATCTACCGCGCCAGCGGTTTAGTTCAACGTCTTGATGTATGGATACGCCACGTTAGACGGCGAGCGAGAACTCGTGCAACAGGCCCGAATCTTTCTAACCGAGATCCAACTCGCGCAGCAGAGATGCCGCTGCGACCGCGTATATCTGGTGGGTCATAGCCTGGGGGGATTGCTGATTACTCGGTCGCTTGTCTCGCTGCTCTTGAAGGACACGCCCGGTGCGGATGAGGAGCTGATGCTCGAATCGCTGACCGCGACCGTACTGCTGGCCCCCGCCTTTCGATTGATGCCGCTTACCGCCATCTTTGGGGGATACATTTCCAACAAACAAATCGGAGACATGGGGGACTTCAGCGACTTTCGCCGCTCCCTAGAGGATGACCTCGAGCGCCTGCGGCGTGAGCATCCGGACCGCTACGCACGGGTATTCAGCCAACGCGCCGCGTTCATCCTGGCCGAGGACGACAACATTGTCGACAATGAGGCGACCCGCTCGCTGTTTCCCGACTCTAAACACTTCGATTTGCCAGGGACCCATGTATCAATCGTAAAAGTGGATGTACCCACAAACGAGACGTTTCTTGCACTGGGGCAAGTCCTTCAGCGGACAACCCCTATTCAGCTCGTCCAGATTCCGAGAAAGCGAGAGGCGCGCCTGGATCTCGATAAAGTGCAGCTGTCACCAAAGGATGTATACCTTGAAAACGGTAGCATCATGACCAAGCTCTATCTCACGACGCGCAACCGCGAGGTTAAGCAGGTAGCGACCTCTGTCACGCCGTCGGGCTACGGGTTCTACACCGAGATCCTCCAGCCAATTTCTTCGATGCGCAACCACGAATGGCTCATACGGGTCTTTCGCGAACCAACGGCCATCCCCGCAGACCGCTCGCATACTTTAGACATCTTTGTCAACGGCAAGCTGGTTCGGTCGCTTCCGATTGTCACACGACAAAGGAACATAGAGGCATTCGAGACGATCGTGCGCGAGCACCAACCAACATTAGAGGGAAAACCACCATACCGTCGAGTACGGGGTTGGGGCAAGAGCGGGCAGAAGACCGGCGAGCTTGTGAATGGGCTGCTGAACTCCCAACTAGAGGAGAAGGTTTCCCAGGGACAGTACTTAGCCCAAGCATTCCTGGAGTACGTCGCAGGAGATACGCAGCTGATTCCTTTGATGGTTCTCCCAAAAAGCGCACGAGACCACACAGATCCGCTCGAGCTCAAATGGCTGGGCATCGCTGCGATCTTAAACGGGGATTCGATTGCGGCCATGGAGGCGTTTCGAGGGCTCTCAGCAATTTCGCCGATAGGCGACACATACCTTGCTCTCACGCTATGTATGATGGGAAGAGCAGGGGAAGCGAAAGCTATTGTTGCGGCATCCCCTCACCCGCTGCATTCAGACGCTGGTTTTGCAGAGGATGCGAAGCGGGTGTTCGGGAAAACTGCCGTGGACTTGCTCCTCCGATCCAAAGAGTAACGCGGGACGGTAAGCGGGACGTTGCTCGAAAAGTCCGATTTCTCGTAATGGGGGACCGGGCCGTTTCTTCCCTATCAAGGCAAAAATCTCCTCTCGACGTCAGCTACGCTGGAATGCTGGAATGCTAGGACGCTGGGAGGCTGAAACGCGATACTCATCCCTCGCCCACCGCGGAGCCTCCGCTGTGTAATAAATGATTGCGGCTTTAGTGGCTTTACGTGAGAGGGGGCCCGGCCGGTTCTGCGGATAAGGCGGATCTATCCTCTCACCGTCCCCGCGTCGTGCATTGTAATGCGGGACCCGGGCGCTTCTTCGTGTCAAGGTAAAATCCTCCTCTCGACGATAAAACGTCGTGCCCCAGTGCTATAGCCCCGCTTCCCGGGGTGCCTCTCCTAGTGTGTGCTCCCACGCTCCATCGGAGTGACTCTATGCAGCGGCGATGAGCGATACCGAGTTGCGGGCCATCTTCGCCGAAACCGGTCCGGACTTTTCCGCCGAGGCGTGCCCCGGCGCCTTGATGGGCGATCTTTCGCCGGAAGCGATTGCGGCGTTCCGTGATCGCTGGGCGAAGCGAACCCGCGACGAGCGGAAGACAGGTTGGGCCGATGTCGATACGCTGACCAACGCCGAATTGTTGGTGGATGGGCAGATCACCTATGCCGCCTTGATCCTGTTCGGCACCCGGGCGGCACTGGGGCGGTGGCTGGCCCAGGCGGAACTGGTCTTTGAATATCGTTCCTCGGAAGCATCCGGTCCGGCGGCGGATCGAGAGGAGTATCGGGAGGGTTTGTTCCTCTGGCAGGATGCGCTCTGGGCCAAGATCAACCTGCGTAACGACCGTCAGAGCTATCAGGATGGGCTGTTCCGTATGGACCTGCCCACGTTCGACGAGGTGTCGGTGCGCGAAGCCTTGCTGAACGCGGTGGCGCATCGCGATTACCGGCTGGGCGGCTCGGTATTTGTCCGCCAGTACGCCCACCGTCTTGAGGTAATGAGCCCCGGCGGCCTGCCGGCCGGCATTACACCCGCCAACATTCTCGATCAACAGAACCCGCGCAACCGTCGGTTGGCCGAGGCGCTGGCCAAATGCGGGTTGGTCGAGCGTTCCGGCCAGGGCATGAACCTGATGTTCGAGAGCGCCATCCGTCAGGGCAAACCCCTGCCCAGCTTCGCGGGCACCTCAGATCACGAGGTACGACTGACCCTGGAAGGCATGGTGCGGAGCCCGGCCTTCGTGCGCTTTATGGAGCGGCTGGGCGAGGAGACGCTGCGCTCCTTTTCGACCTACGACTTCCTCGCACTGGATTGCCTGCACCAGGAACAGCCATTAGCGGACCATCTGAAGGCCCGAATACCGGGGCTGATCGCCGCAGGAGCAGTAGAGTCGGTTGGACGTGGCAAGGGGACCCGGTATCTGCTCTCGCAACGCTTCTATGCTGCACTGGAGGCGAAAGGGGTCTACACCCGTAAGCGCGGCCTGGATCGCGAGACGAACAAGGCGCTACTGGAGCAGCACTTGCGCGGACAGGGTGAACATGGCTCCCCGCTTTCAGAGCTTCGGCAGGTTTTGCCGTCGGAGTCTGAACGTGGTGTCCAACGCCTCTTGGATGAACTGCGAGAAGAGGGACGCATAGCGCTCCATGGGCAACGGCGCTGGGCACGCTGGGTGATTGCAGCGGCTAAGACCCAAAGGGAACCATAGGCGTAAAGCCCAAGAACCACAAAGGGAGTAAGATCTGTCTTGGCGAAGGGTTATAAAGCCCTAGTTGGTTGTCCTGGGTCATAGCCTGGGCTTTAGAGGCGTGAGAAGAGGGCCAATTTATGAGCCAGTTCGCCTTCCTCCAAGCCGAATGGCCCGCTGTGAATGAGGCGGCGAGCAAGGCGGCAGACGCGGTGCATCCCGACCCGCGCACGGCATGCTTTTACGCCCGACGGGCGCTGGAGTTGGCGGTGGCGTGGGTCTACAAACACGACGATTCGTTGCGACTGCCGTATCAGGACAATCTGAGCGCGCTCATCCACGAGCCAACCTTCAAGACGGCGGCGGGCGAGGCGGTCTTCAGCAAGGCCCGGGTAATCACGCAGCTTGGCAACCAGGCGGTCCACAGCCATCGGCCGATCCAGCAATTCGATGCGCTGACGGCAGTGCGGGAGCTGTTCCATGTGGGCTATTGGCTCGCTCGCACCTTCGGACGAGTGGCTCGTCCGGCACCGGGGCTGACGTTCGATGCCAATGCGCTGCCCACGACCGCGCCCATCCCCAAACAGACCATCGAGCAGCTTCAGAAACTAGAGGCCGGGCTGCGGGAGCGCGACGAGAGACTCTCGGCCCTACTGGCCGACAAGACGGAGCTGGATCAGGAACTGAAGCGCCTGCGCGCTGAGGTGGCCGAGGCGAAAAGGGCCAGCGCTGCAGAGCCGGACACGCACGACTATTCCGAGGCCGAGACCCGCGACTACTTCATCGACCTGCTGCTGAGAGAAGCGGGCTGGGCGCTCGACCAGCCGCGCGACCGAGAGTTCGAAGTCGCCGGCATGCCCAACACCCAGGACAAAGGATTCGTTGATTACGTGCTCTGGGGGGACGACGGCAAACCCCTCGGACTGGTCGAGGCGAAGCGGACACGGCGAGACCCACGCGTGGGCCAGCAGCAGGCGAAGCTCTACGCCGATTGCCTGGAGGCGCAGTTCGGCCAGCGGCCGGTGATCTTCTATTCCAACGGCTACGAGCACTGGATGTGGGACGACGCCAGTTACCCACCCAGGCACGTGCAGGGCTTTTACAAGAAAGCGGAGCTGGAGCTGCTCATTCAGCGGCGCACCAGCCGCAAGCCGCTCGCGGACGCCGAGATCAAGCCGGAGATCGTCGAGCGCTTCTACCAGACGCGCTGCATCCGTCGCATTGCTGAGGCGTTCGAGCGGGACCGCGACCGCAAGGCGCTGGTGGCGATGGCCACCGGCGCGGGCAAGACGCGCACGGTGATTGCGCTATGCGACCTGCTGATGCGCTGCAACTGGGCCAAGCGTGTCCTGTTCCTCGCCGACCGCGTGGCGCTGGTCAACCAGGCGGTAAATGCCTTCAAGCGGCATCTGCCCGATTCCGCCCCGGTGAATCTGGTCACCGAGAAGGACGCCGAGGGGCGTGTATTCGTCTCGACCTATCCGACGATGATGGGTTTGATCGACGAGACGCGCGATGGCCAGCGCCGCTTTGGCGCCGGCCATTTCGATCTGGTCATCATTGATGAAGCACACCGGTCAGTGTTCCAGAAATACCGCGCCATCTTCGACTACTTCGACTCGCTGCTGGTGGGCCTCACCGCCACGCCCAAGGACGAGGTGGATCGTAACACCTACAGACTGTTCGACCTGGAAAATGGCGTGCCCACCGATGCCTATCCGCTGGAAGAGGCGGTGAAGGACAAGTTCCTGGTGCCGCCCAAGGCGGTGTCGGTGCCGCTCAAGTTCCAGCGAGAGGGGATCAAGTACGACGAACTCTCGGAGGACGAGAAGGATAAGTGGGACGCGCTGGAGTGGGACGAGGAGGGCGGGGTGCCCGACCGCGTGGAGGCCGAGGCGGTCAACAAGTGGCTGTTCAACAAGGACACCGTGGACAAGGTGCTGGCGCACCTGATGACGCGCGGCCTGACCGTGGCGGGCGGGGACCGACTGGGCAAGACCATCCTCTTCGCCAAGAATCAGGCGCATGCCGAGTTCATCGCCGAGCGGTTCAATGCGAACTATCCGCACTTCAAGGGCGAGTTCGCCCGCGTCATCACCTTCAAGACCGAATACGCCCAGAGCCTGATCGACAACTTCTCGATCAAGGACAAGGCGCCGTACATCGCCATCTCCGTGGACATGCTCGATACAGGCATCGACATACCGGAGGTGGTGAACCTGGTTTTCTTCAAGCTGGTGCGCTCCAAGACCAAGTTCTGGCAGATGCTTGGGCGCGGCACGCGACTGTGCCCTGACCTGTTGGGACCGGGGAGGCACAAACAGTTCTTCTATCTGTTTGATTACTGCCAGAACCTGGAGTTCTTCAGCCAGGACCCGGAGGTGACCGACGGTGCGCTGGGCGAGTCGCTGGGGAAACGGCTGTTCAAGGCAAGACTGGAGATCATCGGCGAATTGGACAAGAAGCTGGTCGCTGGCGCCGATGCCGATAAGGTCCAAGACTCCCGGGCCATTTATGGCGAGCCAACCACCGAGGCCGAAGTACGTCGCGCGATCTCAGAGCTGCTGCACGGCGAAGTCGCCGCGATGAACCTGGAGAACTTCGTGGTTCGGCCCAAGCGGCGGCTGGTCGAGAAGTACGCCGAGCCCGATGCCTGGGTGTCGCTCTCAAGCGAGGCATTCACCGAGCTGGCGCATGAGGTTGCCGGTTTGCCGTCGGAACTGGACCCGGAAGCGGAAGAGGCGAAGCGGTTCGATCTGCTGATCCTGAACCTGCAACTGGCGTTACTCCGCTCAGAGCCCGCCTTCGTGCGGCTGCACGATCAGGTGGAGGAGATTGCGGGGCTGCTGGAGGAGAAGTCGGCCATCCCGATGGTGCGGGAGCAGATGCCGCTGATACAGGACCTCCAAACCGACGAGTGGTGGCAGGACGTGACGACGCCGATGCTGGAGACGGTGCGCAAGCGGCTGCGAGCGCTGGTGAAGCTGATCGAAAGACAGAAGCGCAAGCCCATTTACACGGACTTCGAGGACGAGATGGGGGGCGAAACCCGCGTGGAGCTCCCTGGTTTTGCTCCGGCCGAGGATTTTGGGAAGTTTCGGGCCAAGGCACGTGCCTTCCTCCGGGAGCATCAGAATCACGTTTCCATCCACAAGCTGCGCATGAACAAGGCGCTGACGGCGGCCGATCTGGCGGAGCTTGAGCGCATGCTCGCCGAGAGCGGTGTCGGCGGCGCAGAAGAGATCAGACGCGCCAAGGAAGGCTCGCAGGGACTTGGCCTGTTCGTGCGCTCGCTGGTGGGGTTGGATCGGGCGGCGGCGAAAGAGGCGCTGGCCGGCTTCCTTGTGGGGAAAACACTCGGCGGTAACCAGATCGAGTTCGTCAACCTGATCGTGAACCATCTCACACAACATGGCGTGATGGATGCGTCACTGCTCTACGAGTCCCCGTTCACCGACCTCACGCCGCAAGGCCCCGATGGACTCTTCTCCTCGGCGCAGGTCGACGAGTTGATGGCGGTGCTTGATCGGGTCAGGGCGACGGCACTGGCTGCCTGATGCACAACATCGTCGTCATCGCCGACGATGAAGCTCATCGCGGCAAGCCGCGGGGTATCTACCGGAACCAGCCGAATACCTTGAGTACCACAGGACATTGTGTGGTCAAAGCCTGGAGTACATGATCCATCACCGTTGAGTCCCTACGGATCCCTGGCGCACTCGGAGCGCGGCAAGCCGCGGGGTGTCGACCCTCGACGAATGAGCAACCGGGAACATGGGTTACACACAGTGTGCAACCGGGAGGCTAACAAGCGGTTACACCCAACACCCTCGCCGTGCTCATGAAGGCCGGGCCATGGATGTGTCTAGAAGAGGCGAATCCCTATGCCCCCTCGTCGCCTCTTCATCCTCGGGCCCGCCACCGAGCCGCGCTGGATGGGCGTCTCCGTCCAGCATCTCGGCGACGCCTGGGCGAGGCTGCTCCTCGCCGATGACGCGCTGCCGCCAGAGCGGGGTGCGCTGAAGAGGCTGCCGTTCATCGGGGAGACAGCGGCGGCGAAACAAGAGGCGAGGTAGAGATGGCACCCGGCGGGAACATGATCCCAGAAAGGTACGTGAAGGCGAGTGGCATTGAGGCTCACCGCTTCCGGGTGACAGAGCCGTGGCATCGCCCTTACGAGTTCCTGAGGCAGAGGGATGGAACAGTTGCCATCATTGACGCCTCTGCTTACTGCGTACTGTTACTTTGTGGTGAGAAGCTGAGGCTTCTGGTAGACATAGCCCGCCAACCACGGCTCGGGCAAGCGATCCTCGACCTTGGCAAGTTCTGGTTTGAAAGCACGCGACTGGGGAAGTACTTCACACTCTACCGGCTATACGAGTCACTTGCGCCACGGCCCGACTTGTCGTTTAGTGCTGTGCGGCATGGGTTGAGTCATGCCAGTGCAGTTCTCACCCGTCCCAAAACCGTCGCGGAATTGCATCGACTCTTCGGTTCCACTGAAGTGGATCTTCGCTTGCCGACGCACCAGCGCGTATTCTACGTACAGCTTGGTAAGATGCTCGTTGCTACCGATACCCTTCTTGCCGAAGCCCTTCAACACGCGTTGCCCACTTTGAGGATACTGAGCAAGGGTGAGCGTCCTGCACATCCGTGGCAAGTGCAACTCAGTTGATAGGGTTCTGAAATTACCGGAAAAAGTTAGCATTCATAATCACTGCTGTCCAAATAAGCCCGTCAGACGGGACCCGGCCGTTTGTTCGGTGTCAATAATGGGGGACGTTCCAGTCTTTGTCGCCTTGCGGAGCACGGGGCCGCCTACCGGATAGCACGAGTAAGAACGGTACCGGACACCATTTGGGGGCTAACTGCGTGGTTTCACTGATGGCCATTTCCAATTCTTGGTTGTCGGAGCCTCAGGCAGGGATATGGGGAGCAGACGGATGGCGTGGCCGAGCAGAGTAAGATGCAACTTCCAGCTTCTGCTGCTCGCCGCGGCCTTGCTCCTCGTTGGATTGGCGGAGGTGAAGGCGGCGTACCGGCTAACGTTTCAAAACGGGACGAGCCTTGAGGTCCAGGGGTACGAAGATCTCGGCGACTCGATCCGCTACCCGCGGTTCGGGGGAGCCGTCACTGTTCCCAAGGCAAATGTGACGGCCATCCAGGAGCTGCCCCCTGCGCCAGCCAGCGGCCTTCTGCAATCCCTGCGCGTGGGCCGCCTCGATGCGCCGATGCTGGCTCTTGCGGAGCCAGGCTGAGCGCGGCTGCGGGTTGCGCCGGCACCTGGCAGCGATCTCCGGGATCGCTTCCGAGGGGCGTTGATCGGCGGCGCCATCGGGGACGCTCTGTCTCTGTAATGAGTAATAAGGGATTTTGCCGACGTTCCCTCTGGCCGGACCCCAGAACAGACCGGCCCCCTGGAGGAGAATCACCCCCAAAAGGCCGTCTGACGAGGGCCGCAAGAAAGGTCGTTCCGGCCGGCATGTTCCCCCCTGTGGTGCTGCCGTGAGGGGAATACGGCAAACCGGCCGGACGCCCACCTGCGCGTTTCCAAGTTCCTGATTGACATGTGCGCCATGGAAGCGGGACAATGTGGTGGCGGAATCTGGCTGATCCACTTTGTGGCTGTCACGATAAACTGGACGAGGGTTGTTTGTCATGGAGGTTGATGATGGCTCCATATCTTATTAGGGGGCGCGACCCGTCCCTGATGGAAACCGCCAAAGAACTTGGGCTCTCGAGAGTGCGACTCAAGCAAGTTGACGAAATCGTTGATCGCATTATTCCCCCTCGAGGGCGAATTCGCTTTGCCGCCAAGAAAATGGCAAAGAAGAAGCGATAGACCGAATCGATGGCCAGCAGACAGTCGGTTCTTCGAGAGCGTCGCATCTTTATCAACATTCCCTTTGATGACCTTTATGAAAGGCTATACATCGCGCTGATTGCCGGACTAGGCGGCTTGGGACTAATCCCTCAGTCAGTACTTCAGATTCCCCCCAGCGACAATCGCCTCAACCGGATCTTTGGACTGCTTCAAAAATGCGGTAGCTCAATTAACGACTTGTCACGCATTGAGCTTGACCGGAAGGCACCGCGTACCCCTCGCTTCAACATGCCGTTTGAAGCTGGTCTTGCTCTAGCGCTATCCCTACTTGGCAAGAGCGGGCAGCTTCGACGTAGGCACCGACCTTTCATCTTTGAAGCGAAGAAGTATCGGCTTCTAAAGTCTACGAGCGACCTTAACGGTGTTGATCCATGCATTCATGGTGGCACAGCCGTCGGTATGCTTCGTGCGCTGACCAAGGCATTCCAGAGACAAGGCGAGCGACGGACGGTCGGCGATCTCCTTCCCGTGTATCATGACCTCTGGGGGTTTTCGCTCCATTTGAAGCGAGCGAATCGCCTGCGGGACCTTTTCGACGGGGTCTCGTTTCGTCAGTTGTCGCAGGCTGCCCGAAAGATCGCGGGCCGGCGACACTTGCTGCGTTCATAACCCCTGAGCCTGAGCCCCGCATTTAACGGGACGTCCTGACGCCTTCCCCTTCTTCCTGATTACCAGACCGCGTGCTCCCTTAGCCGCCTTCCGCATCCCCCACCTAAGCCGTGGCATCCGGCTATTCCTTAATCGCCCTCGGTCCCCCTCTCTCGTATCGGGAATATCTTATTCGGCTGCCCCGGTAGCTGTTTTGCAGAGGGGACGTTGCGGCTTTAGTGACTTTGTAATTGGGGGTCAGGCCTTGATTATTTGCTATTCGCCGAAGGGGACCCGGCCGTTTCTTCGGTGTCAAGGCAAAATCCTCCTCTCGACGATAAAACGTCTACCCCAGTGCTATAGCCCCGCTTCCCGGGGTGCCTCTCCTAGGGTGTGCTCCCCCGCTCCATCGGAGTGACTCTATGCAGCGGCGATGACGGGCAAGATAGACGCGCCGGGGAGGTGTCGGCGGAAGGCAGCGTCGACAAGCGGAGTTGACTGCGGTGCATACAATGACTACAATGGTGGCACCGTCGGGATATGCACAAGGGAAAGGGGAGCGGTCATGCCCGTTCTGAACATTCGCAATCTGCCAGCCGGGGTTCATGCACGCCTCCGCATCCGTGCGGCGCGAGCCGGGCGCAGCATGGAGGCCGAGGCGCGGGCCATCCTGGCGGCGGTATGCATGGAGGACGATGCTCGCCGGCCTGCATCTGTCTTGCAGGATTGGGTGGGTGAGCTGTATGGCGCCAAGAAACCCCGGAAGGTGCTTGAATCCTTGATCGCCGAGCGACGCCGGGAGCACGCCAGGGAATGATCGCCCTCGACGCGTCGGCACTCCTGGCGTTTCTCTTTCGCGAGGCAGGACACGAGCGCGTCGGTGCCGAGATCGAGACCGCCTGCCTGTCGGCGGTCAACCTGTCCGAAGTAATCGGTCGGTTCGTGCGCGATGGGCATGATGCGCGCACGGTCCTGCACCGCCTGACTTCCACGAGCATCGAGATTGTTCCCTTCACCGCGGCTGACGCTGCGCTTGCGGCCTCGCTTGTTCCCGTGACCCGGCCACTCGGCCTCTCGCTCGGCGACCGCGCCTGCCTCGCTCTGGCACTCGCCAGAAGGATTCCCGCGGTCACTGCCGACCGGACGTGGGCCCGATTGAAAATCGGCATAGACATCCAGGTGGTGCGATAGGCAATTACAAAGGGGACTATTCACTTTATACAAAGGGGACGTTACAACTTTATTCACTTACTAACTAGTCCGTAATTATGGCTACACATTCCTCTTCGAATATGGTAGTATTCGCGCATGAAAACCGACGGCCGACAACTCCATCGGAAGGCCCTGGACGCCATCCGCGCCATGGCGCTGCAGCGGATCGCCGACGGCGAAGCGGTCACTGCGGTCATGCAGAGTTACGGCCTCTGCCGCACCACCCTGTACAAGTGGCAGCGGAAGCTGCAGGCACGCGGCGGGGACCACCTGCTCTCCCGCAAGCCCCCCGGCCGGCCACCTCGCCTCACGCCGCAGCAGAAGGCCCAGGTCTTCCGCTGGCTCAACGGCAAGGACCCGCGGCAGTACGGCTTCG
>Ga0082335_1008750_pt1 | contig 11317 bp, 5 predicted proteins | sample Subgrocontami58m_FD_72375 | JGI IMG/M metagenome (GOLD analysis project Ga0082335, IMG submission 72375) | Subsurface groundwater microbial communities from S. Glens Falls, New York, USA - GMW37 contaminated, 5.8 m (SPADES assembly) (version 2) ...
CCAAGGACACCGAAGACGTGGAAATGTTGGTGCGTCGCCATGGACTGAATCTGCGCGACCCGCGTTATGAGCATCTGTTCGTCAAATATGGCAACCGAGAGATATACGACACTTTCCTCCGCCTCCTGCGAGATTCATGACGGCACCTCACCTGGCTTGGACCTCACCTTGCCCGATGCTGAAGGCTTCCGTTCCCTGCCGCCACGCGTCTCGCTGGCGCGCATGATCCAGCGCAGCCGGCAGCTCCGGCGGTGGTTCCCATCCGGGCTGCGGAGCGCTAAAGAACGCTGGCAGGCAAAAACCTCCGTCGAGTTTCACCTGTAGCCTCGATCGAAAGAACTAGCCTTTTACTGGTCCGCGGGTCTCCTGGATTGCCTGATAAAGAAAGGTCTTGGAATACGTCCACCAGCGTACGGCGGTCGGTTCTGAAATGCCCAGGACCTGGCCCGCTTCCTTCAGGCCCAGGCCGGCGAAATAGCGCAGCTTCACCAATTGCGCCTTCTGCGGCGCGTGCTGGCTGAAGCGCTCCAGGGCTTCATTCACCGCCAGCAGCTCGTCGCCCTGCATCGGCGCGGCGATCTCTACCTCAGCAATATCAAGTCGTTCCTGGCCGCCGCCGTGCCGCCTCGCCTGCTTACTTCGAGCGCGGTCAATGAGAATGCGGCGCATGGCCTCCGCGGCGGCGCAATAGAAGTGGGTCCGGTTTTGCCAGGTCTGGTATAGTCTGGCATCGGGCCGAGGTAAGGGGGTGCTTCCTGGGAAGGCTTTTCCTTCAGCCAACCGAACTGGAGTTTCTCGAAGGAAGGCGCATGGAACACGGAAGCCCCCTCGCTGTGCACCGCCAAAAGCCTCTCGCCATCGCGAGCGAAGGCAAGCTTTAGGCCGTGCTGCTTGAACGAAAGAACGGCCTGCCCAGTGGCCACGTCGAAGAGTTTGCTTTCTCCTTTCGAACCTGCGGCCAGGCGCGAACCATCGGGAGAAAACGAGAGCGATTGGTATGGGGTCAGGGCGCTCGTCAACATCGTCCGGCGATGCGTCGCGAGGTCCCAGAGAAAAGTGCCGCCGTCGGGGACGGCGGCAGCCAACCAGCGATTGTCGGGTGAAAAAGCACAGACACTGAGTCTTTGAGCCGCCTGGACCCCATGCCACATCGGTGGTCCTTTCATCGAAGGGATTTCCCACACTCCCACGTCGCCCGGTCCGGTGAAGCCCGCCAGCAATTTGCCATCGTCCGAGAGTTTGACATGATGCACGTGCCGGGCGCCGGGCAATTCGGCAATTCGTTCCAAGTGCGGCAGCCGCCAAATGCGGACCTGCTCCTCCCCGAGCCCCTTGGTCGCCAGGGTGGAACCGTCCAACGAGGCATCCATGATGTAAACCTCGTGCTTGTGCGCGTTGGTCACGACGATTTCGGTTCCAAGGCCTGGCCGGACGACGCGGATGCTCCCGTCATAGCCCCCCAAGACCACAGCTCGGCAGCCTGCCAGAAGTACGGCGCTTCGCGGCGGGCCCGCCGGCAGCGGCACGATTATGGTCCGTTGCAGAGGCGTGGTGGTCCAGACCGCGGCCGTCCACGGCAACGCGACGCCGTTGGACCATCCCGGCTGCGGGATACGACCAAAGCCGCCTCCATCGCCTGCCAGCTCAAAGAATGCCGACGGGGGAAACGAAACCTGCTCAGGCGCAGTCGGCGGCTCATCCACCGACCAGAGTTTGACCTCGCCGTTGCGAGCGGCAGTCGCCAGGGAATGGCTGTTGGGCGAGAAGAGTCCCTGGGTGGCTGCGCCCGATTCGGTTTCAAACGGCTTCAACCAGGTTTTCCCGTCCAGGTCCCAGATGCCGACTTGATTGGCGGAAGCCACGGCGAGTACTTTTTCATCGGGAGAGATGTCCAGCGATTTGACTACTGCCTTCGCATCGAGCAGGTTGGTTTCAGTGCCTCTTTGAAGATCCATGAGCTTTACGTCCGTACTAGCATGCCATCTGTCGCGGTAAAAAAGAGCTTTCCGTTTGGGGGCCACTGCCGTGATTTCTGAGATACCCCCGCCAAAACTCAGTTTGTTGGTGATGATGCTCGCGGGCCGGCGCTCTCTGAGACTCCAGAGCACAGTGCGCCAATCGGTCGTCCCGCACGTCAGCAACGTGTCGTCGCCAAGAAAGCAAAGACTTAAGACCGAAGCGGAATGCACCACCAGCGAGGCGTGCGCGTCGCCATCGCTGAGATTCGCAAGATAGCGCCACTCCCAATTGCGCAGATCGGTTTCGCGCGGCTCCGGCCAATAACGGCGCAAATGCGTCCGTGCGATTCCCAGATCGCCCTCATTGAGCGCGCGATTGGCTAGATCCATGTCCGCGACATAGCCAGTGTGACGCGTTTGCAGTTCGGCGCGCCGGGCGCGGACGGCCTCCAGGCTGCTGATCAGCACACCCGCCGCCAGCACGATCATTACCGCCGCAGCCGCCGCAAAGCCCATCTTGTGCCGCCGAACGGTCTTCCGCAACAGATAGAAGCGGCTGGGTGGGCAGGCCACCACCGGTTCATGCTTCGGGTGCCGCCGCAAACCGAACCGACCTGGCATTCCGCCTCTCATCACGATAGCGTCAAGAGGGAATCACTGTCATTTGTTCGGTGCATTCAAACTGAAGTGGCATCACCGAGGGCGCCGTTTAATCTTGACGATCTCCGGTCCCTTCTGATACAGAACCTCACGAAGCCCGAGAACAACGACTAATGCATTTCGCGCGCATGAGCGGAATTCATGGATGATCCGCATCCCGATGATGGGTCGCCTGCTTTCTGTCTCCCGCGTGAGGTGGCGGTGTCCGTTTGCTCGGGCTTGCGATCGCGTCTGGAACATAATGGCACTCAAACCACCCCAACGAGTATGCTCCACAGTATCTTCCCGTCTCTCCCGTCCTCGCGTCCTGGCTTCCGCCGACCACGCGGCTTGGCCCCACTCACTTTAGTCCTCCTGGCCCTCTGGGTGCTCCCACGCGGCGTCGCAGGCAACGCCCCGTTTCCTTTCACTGAGAATTTCGAAGGGGCGCTGGGGGACTACTGGACACTCGGGGACGGCTGGGGGGCCACCACAGAATCCGCGCACAGCGGCGGGTCCAGTCTCACGGACAGCCCCAATGACACTTACCAGAATAGCCAGGACCGCTGGGCGACTCTCGCGGTGGACCTGACCACGGCATCGCGGCCCTACCTGAGTTTCTGGCATCGCTATGAACTCGAGAACAACCGCGATTTCGGCTCCGTCGAGGAGTCGTTCGACAACGGAGCCTCGTGGACTCGACGGTTTGTAATCACCGGCTCGGGGGGGACCAACTGGCACAACGTCCGCATGAACCTCTCGTGGGCAAAAGGCAAAGTCGTTCTGCTGCGGTTCCGGCTAACCACGGACGCGCAGAATCGCTATGATGGCTGGTACATTGATGATGTTGAGCTGAAGGATAGCAACACCGAGGCGCCTTATCCGTTTGCGGACGACATGGACAGCGCCGACACGGAAAGCAAGTGGCTTCCTTCGGCTTGGCGGTTGGTGAACGGAAGCGCTCAGAAGACCACGGGCAAGAGCTGGCGTTGCCAGATCGGCGATGGGCAGGTGGGGTTTGGGACGCCAGGGCTTAATCTGACCCCTATCGGTGTGATGGACTTTGGCGGTGCCAGCCGTCCATTTCTCAGCTTCCGTTGGGCCGCCAAAACACCGCAAAACTACACAGCCTTGACCGTCTGGGTTTCTGGAAACAACGGCAAGGACTGGGAGCAAACCTGGCGCTGGGACTCTGGCTCCCAAGGAACCGTTGATTGGACCCGCGCGCAGGTGGACCTGGGCAAGTACATCGGGCTTGGCCAAGTCGCTTTCGCCTTCGTCGCGCTCTCGCCCAGTGGCTATGCGTACTTGGACTACTCGATCGACGACGTGCGAGTCGATGACGGCCCCAATGACGTCCTGGTGAAGGTGGAACCGGGCACTGATCCGCGCCACAACGCCTTGGTCACGTGGGAGCCCTCGGATGCCCCGGACTTCGGTTACTACGCCGTCTATCGAGCCACCCGCGCGCCCGCCGACACATTGGTAACCAAAATCACAGACCGGGACCAGACTTGGTTCGAGGACGCCGCACTCGACATCTGCGGCCAAACGTACTTCTACCGGGTGCAGGTGGTGGATGTGACAGGGATCAACACCTCCGGATTGGTTGATGTGCCCTACCGAACCGCTTGGGCAGATACCGTCACCACCTTCCCCTTCACGGAGAATATGGACGGAAGCGACCGCTACTGGGCCATGGACCGCCCCTGGGGCTTTACGGATGAAAAGGCGCGCTCCGGACGCTACTCACTGACCGATAGCCCCAGGGCCATGTATCCGGACAACTTCGATCGTTCCGCCACTCTCCGCGCTGACTTCAAACAACTCAACCGCCCTTGCCTGACCTTCTGGCAGCGCTACACGATGGAGAACAACCGCGATTTCGGCATCGTGGAGGTATCCTCGGACGATGGCGCCAACTGGGCGCGGCACTACATGGTGACCGGCTTTGGAGGCACCAACTGGTATAACCCCAAAATCGATCTGGCGGGCTACGCCGGACGCACGGTTCTGATTCGGTTCCGTCTCAGCACCGACGCGCAGAACCGTTACGACGGCTGGTATGTGGAGGATGTGGCGATTAACGACATGGATGCCAGCGCCGGGTACCCGTTCGTGGACGACATGAACGCAAACGAATCCGAGAATCGCTGGTTCAGCTCGGGCTGGAAACGGGTGACGGGAAGCGCGCAGAGCAGCACAGGCAAGAGCTGGCGCTGCCAGATGGGAGACGACCAGAAAGCTCTCGGATATTGGCTCAGCGACCTCTCCCAGGCGGCTACACTCGACCTCAGTGGCGCGGGCAATCCACAGTTGTCCTTCTGGTGGGCCGCGTTGTCACCGAACCGCTACACCCAGCTCCTTGTGGACGTCTCTGGGAACGGCGGCCAGAGCTGGGATAACGTCTGGCGATGGGATAGTGGCTGGGGAGGCACAGCCGCTTGGGCCCGTGCCCAGGCGGATCTGAACAAATACGTGGGTTTGGGGGAGGTGCGAATTCGATTTCGCGCATACAATGCCAACAACGGAAATCTGATCGACCTCTCGGTCGATGACGTGCAGGTGGCGGACGTGCCGATTGATGTGGTAGCTCAGGCCGCCCCTGGCACCGACCCCCGACACAGCGCCCTCATCACATGGGAGCCGTCGGATGCCCCGGATTTTGCCTACTACGCGCTCTATCGGGGAACCAAGACACCGGCGGACACCCTGGTCGCGAAGATCACTAATCGCAACGCGACCTCCTACGAGGACACCGCTCTCGAACTGGCAGGCTACACCTATTATTACCGAGTGTTGGTGGTGAGCACTTCGGGGCTGAACAACAACGGCCTCAATGATATCCCCTATCGCACGCGCATGGGTGACACGGTGGCGGCCTTTCCCTTTCTCGACACGTTCGAGAACGGGGATCAATACTGGGCCCTCGAGCGGCCGTGGGCGCTGAGTTCCGAGAAATCTCACAGTGGAGGCAAGGCTCTCACAGACAGCCCGGGAACGACCTACGCCAATAATCTGGATCGGTCCGCCTACCTCGTGGTCAACACCAAGAGCCTCTCGCGTCCCTATCTGAGCTTTTGGCAGCGCTACACTCTGGAAAGCAACCGTGACTTCGGTTTTGTGGAGGTTTCCAACGATGAGGGACGCAATTGGTGGCGTGCCTACGCGGTCACCGGTTTCGGAGGCACCAACTGGTATAACATCCGCATCGATCTCTCGGGCCAGGGCGGGCCTAACAAGCTGATCCGCTTCCGGCTGGTCACAGATGCGCAGAACCGGTACGACGGCTGGTATCTGGACGACGTGGAGATCAAGGACAACAAGACCGAGCTGGGTTATCCGCTCTACGACGCCATGGATGACGCCGACGTGGAAGGGCGCTGGTTCAGTTCGATGTGGAAACGAGCCGAAGGAAGCGCCCAGAGCCCTAGCGGGAAAAGCTGGGTATGCCAGATGGGCGACGGCACCCTCTCATTTGGCCCGCTGGCAGCCTACCTGGCGCCGGCGGGGACGATCGATTTGAGCAGTGCGACAGCGCCGCAACTCTCATTCTGGTTTGCCACCAAGGCAGCCCAATACTCGACGGCGCTTCAAGTGGTCGTCTCTCCCAACGGCGGCCAGACTTGGGAACAGCTCTATCGCTGGGATAGCGGCTGGGGCGGCAATTTGGATTGGACCCATGTCCAGGCGGACCTAAGCAAGTTCGCCGGATCAAACCAAGTGATGATCGTCTTTAACGCCTACTATGGCAACAGCTACGGGCTCTCATACTGGCTCGACGATGTGCTCGTCTCCGATGCAGGAACTCACCAGGTCTGGATCAATCAAGGACCTGACGGCATTCCCAACCCATCAAATCCCGACCAACCGGTCCAGTGTGCCGTTGCGGCCCAGGACACCTGGGGCTACCCACTGGCCTATGCCTGGACCTGCAGCGGAGGAACCTTCCAGGACACCGGCAGCAAAGCGTCCTCCGTCGCCCGGCCCTCATGGTCGGCCTCCAGCGCGGGAAGCTACACAATCACTGTGAAACTATCTTCGTCGAGCGACACGAACGTGGTGGCCGAAGGGAGTTTCGTGCAACAAGTCACTACCGCTCAGCTCGCCGCAGTGGTGAGGCCCCGATTCAGCCCGGCGTCGGGCGCCACTGCCCCGGTTACAGTCGCAATCACTACAACCACGCTGGGGGCGATCATCCGTTATACTACGGACGGGTCAGATCCAACCTCCGGGTCGCCCATCTATTCCAAGCCACTAAGCCTGACTGTCCCCACGACCCTCAAAGCGCGGGCGTTCCTGGCAGGGTTGCCGGATAGCGATATCAGCACCGCCACCTACCCTTCAGGCTACCACTCCGCGGATTACGAGCCCAGCTTCTGGGTGTTGGACGCCGCCGAAGTCAGCCGCGTGTTGGCCTATTGGCGCGCGGGCGCCTACCACATCGACCCAAGCGGTCTGGACGGGTACGCCGCAGGTACGGGAAGCACCAGCGGTTCCAAGCACACGGCAGACTACACCGCCCCCGCCTGGGCGATCGGCGGCGCTGAAGCCAACCGGGTCCTGGCCTACTGGCGGGCCGGAGGCTACCATAAGGACGCCAGTGGTGTGGACGGGTTTGCCCCTGGCAGACCCGCCGGGTTGGCATCGATGCGATCAACACATGACACCTCCTCCTGCATCACGGCCGTCCATCAGGAGGCCCCAGCAACCTATCGGGCGGGTGTCCCGATCACGGTGGTAAACGACGTGGCCTACTCGCAGAAACCCATCGCCCTGCTCTGGCGTCCACGACTCCCCGCAGGGTGGAAGATCGCCTCGGTCAACGGCGACGGCAATCCTGAGATCATCAATGGCGAGATTCTCTGGACAGGTGAGATTCCGTCCAGCCCCATTCGGATGGTCTATAGGGTCGAAACATCGGCAGACCAAACGGGTCTGCAGAACATCGAGGGTGAACTGGACGCCTACACCAGCGGTCAAGCCAACGCAGCCACGACGAGCGCCAACCCTGCCCCATTGGTTCTTGCCCCTGCGGGAAGCGGGCTGAGCCAAGTCAGCGCGGTCGAACGCAGGGCGGACGGGACCGTTCAAGTGACCCTCCGGACCGAAGTAGGCGGGTGGTACCGGCTCGAGGTCTCATCTGACTTGGTCAACTGGTCGTCGCTGGGCCAGCCCCAACAGTCTGATGGCACGCTTGTTATCCCGGACCCGGGGAGCCCAACCGAGTCTTGCCGGTTCTACCGTGCGGTGCTTTGTGACCAAAGCCGCTGACGGTGGTTTACGTTGCACAGATCACATTCCACGCAAATCACTGCTGCCTATGCGCCACTCGTTCCTAACGCTGGCCGGGTTCGTCTTGGCCCTCTCTACCGATGGTCTGGCCCAGCCAGCCATAACGCAGCAATGCCCCCTCGCCTACACGCCAGGAGGAACGCTCGGTGTCACGAATACTTGCACCTACAGCGGGCAACTCCTATCCCTGGTCTGGCGCCCCCAACTGCCTGACGGTTGGGTGCTGGTGTCCGCCTATGGAGACGGCCACCCCGAGATTGGTTTGGGCGGGATTTTGTGGACAGGTGCGATGCCCGCCAGTCCCGTCACTCTTGTCTATACTTTGGGCGTGCCGCGCGATGCGGCCGGTGAGCAAGGTCTCCGCGCAGTCGTCGAGTATCAGCTCTCCGGCATGGTTAATCCCACAACCGCCCAGCCCACGCCCGCCATCCTGCCTCTCTTCTCTCCCGATCCGGATGTCCGCGCTATCCACGTTTCTTCTGCCGACTACGTCGCAGGCGGCACGCTGCGCTTGACCAACCGGTTTGAGTACTCCCGCCGCCTTCTCTCGCTTCTCTGGCGTCCCATCCTTCCGGCGGGCTGGTCCATCACCTCTGTCTCGGGCGCCGGCAGTCCTGAATTGCATGGAGACGAGATTATGTGGCTCGGTGAGAGCATGCCAGCCAGTCCCATCGAGATCGTGTGCGAGGTAAGAGTCTCCGCCGGCGCCTCCGGACCACAGGAAATCCGGGCCACTGTGGACTGCCAATTCGCCGAACAGACCAACCCGGCAACCATATACGCCGTGCCGAATCCTCTGGTCATTCAACTGGAGGACAAAGGTATTCGTGCACTCCTAAGCGGGCCGACCGAGTATGAACCGGGCGGACAGATCACCCTCTCCGGAAGATTTGAGTATGCAGGCACGCTCCTCTCGTTGACCTGGTATCCGCGACTCCCCTTCGGCTGGACACTGGTGTCCGTGGCCGGGAATGGCAACCCGGAACTCCAAAACGGGGCGATAGTCCATTCGGGCGAGACGCTTCCGCCCAGCCCTATCACGCTTTCATGCCTGGTGCAGGTCCCACCCGATGCCACCGGCCTGAAGACGATAGGCGCCTCATCCGAGTACCTGCTCTCCGGGAGGATCAACCCCAGGACCGCCAGCGTTCAAGGCGCCCCTCTGACACTGACAAACGCCCCGCCCCAGGGACGACCGCGGTTCAGCCTGGTGGCACATCAGGCGGATGGGCGGATGAAACTGGGTTTGGCTTCTCTCCCAACCAGCCCGTTCCGCATACAGAGTTCGGTGAACCTGAGCGACTGGGCAACGCTGCTGACTACCAACTCATCCAGCCACTCTCTGGAATGGACCGATCCGCTGCCTGCCACAGCGGCCAAACGATTCTATCGCATTGTTGTCCCCTAGGCTTCGATGGCATTCACCCCCAGCCTTCCAGTCATCCGCTCGCTCTGCCTGCTGTTGGCGCTGATTACCCTCCACCCATCGCTGGCCCAGGAAGTCGAGGAGGTGTTCGCCTCCGACCCTGTCGCGGGCGGGCGCTTCATCCAGCAGACGGCGGGAACCGAATCCTCCTTTACATACGACCGGACTAACCACGTGCTGACGGCCGTCCTGGACGTCGATCACTCGCCGGCCTACTACCTCTCGACCCCGTTCCCAACGACAACGCACGACATCGACTCCTCGTTCTCGGCGATCTTCCGCGTCGATGCCGTTGACGATCAGCAGACACCCACTGCTTTCATCGGGTTGGTTACCTCCACGCACATCGAAGGCGGAGGTGATGGTCTCACGATGAATCTGGCCACTACCGAAGGCCGGTTGGTGGCTCTCGCGACCATCGATGACAACGGAGGAGGCGACCCCTCCGCGACAAACAAGTTTGGCGGCAGCGAGATCACCATCAGCCTGGGAACCGACTACTTCGCCATCGGGTCTTATGTGGCTTCGAATCGCACATTCAGCCTTCGGATCTATGACGGTCCGGACTTCACTCGATTTGTCGGACGGTCCGTCGCCAACTTTCCGACCAACCGGGTCTTCAGCCTTGACCGGCTCGGTCTCCAAAACGGTGGGGCTCGCGTCACTGATCAAGTCGTCGGCTCGATGAGTCTCACCGTGAAGAACCTCTCCTACCCCGGGCACGTGCCCTTGTTCCTCTCCGTGGCGGATGCATCCGGGAAGGAAGGAAATCCCACGGAGACCAACCTCGATTTCAGGGTCAGCCTCTCCTCCCCCGGCGACCGCGACGTCATACTCCACTACTCCACCCGCGACAACACGGCGGTAGCGGGAGCCGATTACGTCGCGCGTTCCGGCACTCTCGTTTTCAGCCCTGGTGTCACTAATCAGACGATCAGAGTTCCGATCCTCGACGACAATATCGGCGAGCCTGCGGAAACCATGCGACTGGTCCTCTCCGACCCGGTTAACGCCACTCTATTGCGCGCCGAAGCCGAAGGCACAATTCTGGACAACGACACTCCCCGCATCCGCGTCAGCGACGCGGCGCCTGTGCGCGAGCAGGATACAACCACCACGAATCAGGAATTCAAGGTCACCCTCAGCAACCCAAGCACTCTTCTGATCTCGGTGAATTACTCAACCGGTGACGGGTCAGCGGTCCAGAACTTGGATTATGTGCCGCAGAGCGGCATCGTCCGGTTCTCCCCCGGACAGACCAACCAAACGATCACGGTGGTGGTCCTGGGTGACCTTGTGAACGAATTCGATGAGACCTACCGGCTGGACCTTTCGACGCCGGTCAACGCGACGCTGGAAGTGAGCCAGGGCTGGGCGACAATCCTCGATAACGACCGTGAACCGATGATCTCGGTCAGCTCCGATCCCGTACTCGAGGGCGACTCGGGAACCACGAGTCTTCTGTTCAAGTTCATCCTCGCGCACGCCAGCGCGAGGGAGGTGAGCCTGACCTATCGGACGGCGGATGAGACCGCTGCCAATGGGGTTGATTACGTGGGCGTCTCTGGCACCCTCGCCTTCTCTCCAGGCACCACCAGCCAATCCCTGCCTGTCACCGTCCTCGGCGACCGAGTATATGAGGCTGACGAGTCGTTTGTGCTGCTGCTATCCAACGCGTCCTACGGGGTGCTCGAAACCAATCGCATCCGAGGAGTTATCCTCAATGATGACCCCCTGCCCGAACTTACGATTAGCGACGCCCAACTCTTCGAAGGCAACTCAGGCACGACGAACGCGGTTTTCACGGTCCGCTTGACTCGCACCAGCAGTCAGACCGTTGGTGTCGATTTCCAGACTGTGGATGGCAACGCCACGGCGAGTGACCATGATTACGTCCCACAATCGGGCCGCCTCACCTTTCCGCCCGGAACAACCACCCAAACGATCTCTCTCGGGGTCTTGGGCGATCTGGTCAACGAGGCGGATGAGACTTTCAGTA
>Ga0082335_1008751_pt1 | contig 11317 bp, 10 predicted proteins | sample Subgrocontami58m_FD_72375 | JGI IMG/M metagenome (GOLD analysis project Ga0082335, IMG submission 72375) | Subsurface groundwater microbial communities from S. Glens Falls, New York, USA - GMW37 contaminated, 5.8 m (SPADES assembly) (version 2) ...
GCCTGTCCCGCCTGTCTGGATATTCGGAATCCTCCAGGCCGGCTCAACCCTCGCATTCTCCGCGCTTGCTTCGGCAGGTCACAATTATTATGTGTTGGTGGCTACCGTTACCTTTGAGAATTTCACCAGCGGGATGGGCGCTTCCGCCTTCATTGCTTTTATGGCAAGCCTTTGCAACAAGAAGTTCACTGCCACACAATATGCGCTTTTGAGCAGTCTCATGGGCATTCCGCGGGTGATTGTTGCTTCGCCCACCGGATATCTGGCGGAATGGTTGGGATGGGTTCATTTTTTTATCTTCTGTACTCTGGCTGCTATTCCAGGACTTGTCTTCCTCTTCCGTTATAAAACCTGGCAAGAAGGGTCTTCCGCTCATATGAAAGCACCATTCACTCAGGAAAATGACAGACTTTCAAACGAATCCCAACCTGCTATACATTCAAAAGAAATTTAATTCGATTTGTTTGTGGTAGGCACTGGCCATGACGGTAAACGAAGCGCCTGTCGTTAAAAACTTTATATGCGATTTATCTTCACAAATGAGTCAAGTTTTTAAATATAACAACAGAAACCACCCTGACGGAGGGAAAAGATAAAGGGATAAGGGAGATGAAATGTTTCTTCCCTTTCACTCTTCCCCTTCTCTTTTTGTTCCATCGGAACATTTGATAATAGGCAGGCAATTTATTGCCTGTATGGTAATGATACCTATTGGTTAGTCCCGTCGGGACGATAGAACGTGTTGCATAAACAAGAATTTTTCGATGGGTATTTACCCTGTATAATCCTTTATTTTCAATCGTCCCTACGGGACTTTATGGTTCGTATTACCTGAAACAGGCAATGAATTGCCTGCCTATTGGCGTTTGCCCCTACGGGGCATATAGAGTCATTCGGAATGTTTTTTTGTCTTTCGTGTTATTTTTTCCTTAGATGTTATTGCTTTATCCCTTTAATCTTCCGACTTGTTCGGGTTATGGGAGGGTGATATATTTTATGCTCTTTTGGGAGCCTTTGGCTCATGGGGGCTTACTTTGTAAAAACTTCTTTTCCCCATTCCCCGTTTTTACGAGGACGAGTTTCCTGAGGACAGGTTTTAGTGAGTTTTTACACTACTCTGTAGAGCGAACTTAAGTTCGCCTTACTTCATTTCATCCCTTACAAATGTGTGAATAAGAGGGTGCTTTTCGGTTACGGCGTAGCAACGTTAGGAAATTTTGGCTTGTTCGATTACCCTTGCCACTATTTCGCCAATGTCCGCGGGACTATCAACGATGGTAACACCGGCATTTTTCAGCGCAGTAATTTTTGAAATGGCGGTACCCTTGTTGCCTGAAATAATGGCGCCGGCATGACCCATGCGTCTGCCCGGAGGGGCTGTACTGCCTGCAATAAAACCGATGACTGGTTTTGTAATTTCCTGCCTTATAATTTCTGCGGCTTCTTCTTCTGCGCTTCCCCCGATCTCTCCGATCAACACAATAGCCTTTGTTTCTTTGTCCTCCTGGAACAGTCTGAGTACATCCACAAAATCTGTACCCACAATGGGATCGCCGCCGATTCCAATGCATGTGGATTGTCCAAGCCCTCGTTGCGTCAGTTGCCAGACGGCCTCATAGGTAAGTGTCCCGCTGCGTGAGACTACGCCCACATTGCCGGGTTTATGGATATATCCGGGCATAATGCCGATTTTACAGGCGCCGGGCGTAATGATGCCGGGACAGTTTGGTCCAATAAGACGCGTCTTCTTATTCGAGAGATATTTCCTTACCTTGACCATATCCAATGCAGGAATGCCTTCTGTAATGCAAACGACCAGTTCAATCCCTGCCTCAGCGGCCTCCATGATGGCATCTGCTGCAAATGCAGCCGGCACGTAGATTACCGAGGCATTTGCCCTAAGGTTTGTTACCGCATCGAGGACATTATCAAAGACAGGCACGCCGTGGTGCGTTGTGCCGCCTTTGCCCGGTGTAACGCCTGCAACCAGTTTCGTGCCATATTCCAGCATTCGTTCGGCGTGAAAACTGCCTGCCTGCCCGGTTATGCCCTGACATACCACCCGTGTGTCTTTATTAATTAAGATGCTCATTCTACTTTGATGCCTTTACGACAAGACTTGCAGCCTCTTTCATGTCTTTTGCAGAAATAATGCTGAGTCCGGAGTTGGCTAATATTTTTTTTGCAATATCAACATTCGTCCCTTCCAGACGCACGACCAAAGGGATATGAATGCCTACTTCCTGAATGGCCTGTATGATGCCGGACGCAATGACATCACATTTCATGATCCCCCCGAAAATATTGATCAAGATTGCCTTCACTTTGGAGTCGGACAGAATGATCTTGAATGCCTGGGTCACCTGTTCCAGCGATGCGTCGCCGCCGACGTCTAAAAAGTTTGCCGGTTCTCCGCCGTGGAGTTTGATAATGTCCATGGTAGCCATGGCAAGACCCGCTCCGTTTACGAGGCATCCGATGTTTCCATCAAGGCTTATGTAACTAAGTTTGTATTTTTTGGCTAATGCTTCAACAGGCGAGAGGTCTTGATATTGGCTCATCTGCTCAAATTCAGGGTGACGATACATGGCATTGTCATCAATATCCATCTTTGCATCGAGTGCGCATAACTCATCATCCACCGTTACAGCCAAAGGATTAATTTCTAATAAAGAGCAGTCGTTATTTACAAAGGCGCTAAAAAGATTCGTGATAAGGTTGTTGAGTCTTGCTGATGATATTCCTGATATGCCCAATTTTGATGCAATGCGTCGTGTCTGAAATGGGTGAACTCCAAAAAATATATCAATCGGTTCCCTGATAATTTTATCAGGTGATCTTTTGGCAACTTCTTCTATCTCTACTCCGCCCTCAGCGCTGGCAATCAACATCGGTTTTTTGAGGGAGCGGTCAATCGTTATGGCGAGGTATAATTCCTTTTTAATTGAAACGGCTTCTTCGATGAGGACATATTTAATTTCAATACCCTTTTGGTTGGTTTGGCGTGTTACAAGATGGGTACCGAGCATACCTGCTACGCATGTTTGGGCTTCTGCAGGTGTGGTGGCAAACTGGATACCGCCGCCTTTTCCCCTGCCGCCTGCAAGGACCTGTGCCTTTACAACGCAGCGATTGCACCCAATTTCCTGAAATATTTTTAAGGCGTCATGACTGTGAGATATGGCTTTGCCACGCGGGACGCAAACACCGTACTTTCTGAGGATATCTTTTGCCTGAAACTCATAAACTTTCAAGGATATTTGCGAAGTCTCAAAAGCCTCGGATTGCTTAAATTTACGTTCAAAGTTTCAAACCATTAGTTCCTCCCCCTTGATGGGGGAGGCTAGGTGGGGGTGAAAGTCAAAGGCTACGCACCCTCCCTTTGTCCCTCCCATCGTTCGACCGAGCGTTCGTCTGAGCTCACGCCGAAGACTCACGACGAAGTCAAGGGAGGGATTATTTTAAAAGCAGTGTTTATTTCAGTTTATCAGATTTGATAAACTTTCCAAGATGGATGCGTATCTGTTCGACCATTTCTCCATCGGAGATGGAAATAATACGTCCTTCGTTGTATTGTTTATCTACCCATTCCCTGATCTTCGTTATTCCTTCATGGTGTTTGGGAATCTGTTCGTTTCCCTCTAAGCCAAAATAGATATTAATCCACTGTGCAATCCCGGCTGCGCCTGATTTGTCAGATACGGAAACCCCAATCGGCCTGTTTAAAAGTTTTTTCGTGTTGAAAATATTGTAAATTTCTTCATTTTTCAGCAAACCGTCAGAATGGATACCGGCGCGGGTAACATTGAATTCTGAACCAACTAAAGGCTGTGTGGGGGGGATTGTATACCCGATTTCATTTCGATAATAATCTGCAATTTCCGTAATTACGGTAGTATCGATGAGTTCGTCGTTACCCCGTAAGGCAAGATATTCAATCACGAGAGCCTCAATGGGCGTATTACCCGTACGCTCTCCTAAACCTAACAGCGTGCCGTTGATTGTGCTGCAACCGTAGAGCCAAGCGGTAGTGGCGTTACTTACCGCCAGGTAAAAATCGTTATGGCCATGCCATTCCATGTATTCTGAAGGAACACCCGCAAAGTGGTTGAGCCCGTAAATAATGCCGGGTACACTACGCGGTAGGGCAGCGCCAGGGTAACTGACACCCATTCCCATGGTATCACAGGCGCGTATTTTCACAGGCATTTTGCTTTCTTTGGATAACTTCATAAGTTCTTTGGCAAAGGGCACCACGAAACCATAAAAATCAGATCTGGTAATGTCCTCAAAGTGGCAGCGTGGGATAATACCCTCTTCTAACGCGGCTCGCACAATATCCAGATACATATCCATTGCCTGTTTCCTTGTTTTATTTAATTTTAAATAGATATGGTAATCTGAGGAAGAACACAAGATACCTGTTTCTTTGAGCCCCATTTCCTTGACTAACTTAAAATCACTCTTTACCGCCCTGATCCATCCCGTAACTTCCGGGTATTTATAGCCTCGCTCAAGGCATTTTCTGACCGCTTCCTGATCCTTTTCATTATACAGGAAAAATTCACACTGACGGATGAGGCCGCTTTTACCACCGAGTTTATGAATCAGATCATAAAGATCTACAATCTGTTTGACCGTGTAAGGTGGACGGGACTGCTGACCGTCCCTAAAAGTCGTGTCCGTAATCCATATTTCTTCAGGTGGGTTCATCGGATTGAGCCGATAATTGAATGGTATTTTTGGTATTTTATCGTAGGGGAAGACGTCCCTAAAGAGATTAGGTTCTGCCGAATCTTGTAATTGGAAAATATACTCTTCAGGCTCTAGTATGTTGCGGCGTTTATTAAATCGAAGCATATTTAATTTCCCTTAAGAAATATTTTTATTTATCTATAAAATACAAAAAAAATAACTATAGCGGGATTAAAGTTTGATTCTATATGCAATATTTTTGCAAGTCAAGTGAAATGATAGAAAATTATTGTGGATTGACATTTATAGGAAAAATTAGGATACTACCCAAGCTTTTTTAACGTACAGAATTTCAATGTAGGGGTTGAAGATTTTCAACCCCTACATAATGCTAAAATATTTTTTCTGTTCGGGAGGAAGATATGGCATTAAAAGCGGGTACTTATAATCTGAATGCAAATTCAGGAAAATTATTTGTCTATACCTTTAAAGAAGGATTTCTCAGTGCAGTGGCTCACGACTTGTTGATTGATGTAACGAATTTTACTATTAAACTAAACGTTCCAGGGGGAGGAACTCAATCTGCAAGCATAGAAGCAGAAATTTTGGCAAATTCGCTAAAAATAGTATGTGCTATGAAAGATGGACAGCGTCAGCCTGATACTTTAAAGGAAAAAGACAAGGCAGATATTGAAGAAGCTACTTTCAAGGACGTCTTACACCCTTCCAAATATCCCACCATTAACTTCCGCTCTTCCAATATTCAGGAAAAGGACGGCGTTTATCATGTGAAAGGAGAGTTAACCCTGCACGGCGTTACACGTCCCATAGAGTTTGATGCAAAAACTACTACGGGAAAAGATATAAAAGGAAGGGTTACCATCGCCCAAAAAGACTTTGGCATAAAACCTTACAAGGCCTTGTTGGGAACTCTCAAGGTTAAGAACGAAGTAGACATTGCCTTTGATTTGTCTTTAAGTTAAATTTATGCTCAGGAATTTCAAAGTTGCAGTTGTAGCGCGAACTTTAGTTCGCATAGGATGTAAGCGAACTGAAGTTCGCGCTACATTAAAAAAGTTGCCGAAGGCAACTTAATTTAATTTTTTTAAAAATTGACTTTATTTTCAGGTAAAATATTTATAGAATTTCTTTCTTCAGTCACAGAACATGCGCTTCAGCACTGGCGCTGAAACATTTAACAACGCTGGATAAAGCATCGGTTTATTGGTTCATTTCAATGTAGAGAGGTAAGAAAGTGGAAAATTGTACGAGTAATAGCAGGAGAAAATTCCTGAAAATCGCATCTCACGCCATAGGGGGCACCTTAGCAGCAGGCGTTGTGGCGCCGGTTGTGGGATTGGCAATACACCCATGGATGAAAGAAACAGTGTATGGAACAGAAGACTTTATCAATATCGGTAAGGTTGATGAATTTCCAGTCGGCGTCCCCAAGAAGATGACCATTACCTCTTCAAAGATGGATGCATGGAATATTTTTGAAGGGTTGGTTATGGGTTCGGTATGGGTAATTCGGCGGGAAGATAATTCATTGAACGTATTTTCTACCAATTGCCCGCATCTCGGTTGCGGTATAAACTGGGGAGAGGATGTAAAACAGTTTCTATGCCCGTGCCATGAAGGTGTATTTGATATCGATGGCAAGACAATATCGGGGCCTTCCCCTCGCGACATGTATAGTTATGAGACCAAAATTGAAAATAACAATATTCTGGTAAGTTACAAGAGGGTTATATGAGCGGAATACGGGAATGGTTTGAAGACAGAACAGGGATGAAAACCCTCTTGAAAGTGGCGCTGGATGAACCGGTTCACGGCGGGGCGAAATGGTCGTATATATTTGGAAGCGGCCTGGTATTCCTTTTCATTCTCCAGGCAGTTACCGGGATCGTAATGGCCAGTTTTTATTCACCCTCTTCGACCTCAGCATGGGGGAGCGTTTATTATCTACAATACAAAACATCCTTTGGCTGGTTTGTACGCGGCCTGCACCACTTTGGATCAAGCGCCATGATGATACTGGCGCTTGTGCATATGTTTCAGGTGTTTATCTTCGGCGCATATAAAAAACCACGCGAACTGAATTGGATTTCCGGGGTAATTCTTCTCCTGTTCCTTGCGGGATTCGGTCTAACCGGGTATCTCTTGCCCTGGGATCAGAAGGGGTATTGGGCTACACAGGTTGCTACGAATATCATGGGTACCATTCCCGTCATTGGGAAGTACATTAAAATAATAAATCAGGGCGGCGGCGATTACGGGAATTTTACCATTACACGTTTCTACACCCTTCATGTTTTCTTATTACCGATTTCACTTGTTTTCTTCCTCTTTATCCATATGGCGCTCTTCCGGAAACACGGTGTTACTCCGTACTGGAAAATGCGTGAAGAGGTAATGAAAAACCGGGTCGACCCCTTCTGGCCGGATCAGGTATATAAAGACGTTGTATTTGCCATCGGGATGTATGCAGTGCTTGCCGGATGGGTCTTCTGGAATAAAGGGGCAGAACTCAATTCACCGGCCGATCCCGCATCGAATTATCTTGCCAGACCGGAATGGTATTTCTTATTCTTATTCCAGCTCTTAAAATATTGCCAGGGGAAATTCCTGATTGTAGGCACCGTCATTGTGCCCGCACTTGCTTTAATTTTCTTATGTGTGCTTCCTTTTATCGATAGAAATACATCACGATACCCATCGAAACGAATACCGTTTTTTGGCGCTGTATTCTCCGGATTAGCAGGAATTATTGCATTAACTATTCTCTCTATTCACCACGATAGTCATGATATACACATCATTCATCAACGGGAAGCCGCCGAGAAACAGACCGCAAGGGCAATAAAACTGGCGGCAAGGGGGATACCGCCGCAGGGAGGATTGTCTGTCTTCCTCAATGACCCTGTGGCTCTTGGCGAAAAGATTTTTAAAGAAAGTTGTATTGGTTGTCATATGGTGAAGGGAGAAGGTGGAGAAACGGGTCCCGATTTCACCGATTTTGGTTCCCGGGAATGGGTGTCGGAACTGCTAAAAGATCCCAAGGGCAAGAAATTCTTTAAGGAATCGGGCGCAATGCCTCCGGTAAAACAGCCTGATGAATCGCTCCGGGACATGGCTGAATTCTTATTGAGCCAATCGGGAGGTTTACACAATCAAAGCGCCGATAGGCTGGAGAGGGGAAAAGAACTGGTTCTCAAGGGGAATTGCGTCATCTGTCATCCCATTGGTGACAAAGATGCAAAGAAGGTTGCTCCAAACCTGACAGGGTATTTATCTGAAGAATGGCTGAAGGAATTTATTAAGAATCCATCCGACCCCAAATTCTATGGTACACGGAATAAGATGCCTGGTTTTGACAAGCTTTCTGAGAGGGAGATGGATGCACTTATACAATATTTATTCTCATTATCAAAAGACAGGGCTCTCGTTTCCGAAAAGGAAGAAGGAAACAAGAAAACAAAATACGTCTTTGGCCAAACCGCTCCGAGGTCAATAACAGCTTTTAAAAGTGAGTCCTGAGCAAAGTCTAATAGAAAAGCCAGGAATACGTTGATATTTAAATGTCATAGCAATGAAAGCATTGGGGGATCACCTATTGACATAAAAAGGCCAGAATTTGACGGATTGTTTTACCGTGATACATCAAGAGGTAACGCAGAGAACCTATATTTATTACTGATACAATTCGTATTCTGTCCCGTTATAGACAGCGAGATTAAAGACCTGACCCTCTACTCCTCTACTCTCTCCTCTGTATCCATATTTGCCATTTTTAAAGATTCGACCCTATTCTTGGTTTCAACACAAGGATTCGGAACGCCTTCCACGGCGGCAACTACGCCGAGCTTTCAGTCCGTTTCGGCATCACGGAAGGTATGGTGAGGAAAATTGTGCATGGATAATTTGTTTGACGTATGAAAACTGATTCTATAAAATCGCTAAAATAGAGAAAAGAACAAGGATTAAATCTTTCAAATTGACATCGTTTGTCAACGATAATGATTTGACCCCGCCAATTAACCACTAACTCTTCGCGGAAAGCTCGTTGGCGCCGCTGGTTACCCTAAACGTTAGATTTAAGGAAAGGACATGGCATTAGAAGAAGGTGATTACAAAATCCATCGATTATACAAATACCGGCCTGCTAACGAACATACTCTAGATATTCTACGAAATAATGAGCTCTATTTTTCGTTTGCTGAAGAATTCAATGATCCTTTTGATTGCCGTTTGAAGCTTGTATTGCCTAATAACAAAGAACAGTGGGAGGCTGCTGTTAAGAAACGCTGCTTCCCAGAGGATTTTATTCGCGAATACATGCAAGGACTTGAGGCAATAAACTTCGATGCTGAAAAATTTATACAGCTATATCAGAAGTCAACTTTCAGTACAATTACATTATATTGTTTTAGCGAAATCAAGGATAACATTCTTATGTGGAGTCATTATTCAAATTCACACCGTGGCATCTGTATAGGATTCGAAACAATAATCGATCAGGACTCACTATGCATAAAAACTGATGATCCTACATTAAACAACCATACAAATCCCATGTATCATCGGTTCTTGCCAGTAAACAAAGTCAAGTATCAAATCAAACTCCCAGAGCCATACAACTTTCTCGTTGGTGACCACAAGCATCTTTATGAATTTTTCAAGACTAAAAGTATAGACTGGCAATATGAACAAGAAAGACGAATTGCAATGAGTTACCATGAAATCAACAAACGTCTAATTCGCTACGATAGATCCGCCTTGAAAGAAGTAATTTTTGGATGTAAAACAAGTAGGGAGTTTAAACAGCAAGTTATCAGACTGATCAATGATGAATATACGTCAAAAGGATACAATGTAGATATTTTACAAAGCAGTATTGATAGGAATGAATATCGTCTGAACATCAATAAATTAAAAAAAGGATAATGGGGTCAAATCTTTCCAGGTTGTTCGAGAATATTGACTTTATTTATCCATTGTTAAGAGGATAATTTGGTTGAGGTTAACCGGCACCATGATATAAACGTTAGGGCAATTGGGGGTCAGGTCTTTAATCTTGCATAAGGTTGTGCAAGAGACAGATTATGTTTCATGGCAAGACCTTTAAGGATAGAATTTGACAGTTTACTTTACTACGTTATATTAAGAGGCAACGCAAGAGAACCTATATATTACTTATACAAATCGTATTCTGTCTCGTTATAGACAGCAAGATTAAAGACCCTATATTCCCCCGGGAATATCTCCGAGGCCGTCCTCTCGAATCTCCTCAAGTTTCTTTTTCCTGTCTTCGTAGCCTTTGCGGTATTTGTCTGTGTCACTCATGGTTGATTCCTCCTTTTCAGGTTAAAGTTTCTGACTACTTTGCCGCCTAACAGTCGGATAACCTGTTTTAAAAAGTGACAGCTATCTAAAATCAGTGTTAATCCGATAGTTAAGTGTTACGTCCCATAATACGACATTAAGTTATAAAGTGAAGTCCATCCCCTTTGTCCGTATGCAGGCCCGACATTTTAAGCTTATTCTATGTTCGCGCCGACAATAGCGGCCATCTGCATCATGTCGATCGTCTGGCCTTCTTTCAGATTTGAAAGGTCAGTGACCTTGCCTGATTTGCTTTGGGATTTTGTGTTTTTAAAGATCGGGAGCAATTTAGCATCAGCCACAATGAACTTGCCTGCGTTCTCAGGCTTTCCATTTTCAGTCTTTGTCTGAAGTTTATTCGCTTTAATATAGTCCCATAGTTTTTTGGTGATCTCTGTCCTGGGAAGTTCTGTTGCTCCCAGAAACTCTGCCAGCTCATTTTTCAACTTTACCGGTTTGTTCAATCCTTTTGCTTCTGCCATTTTTAATTCCTTCATAGTTAGATTTAAATTAAATTATATCACAGGCGCATATCTTCTGTCCGCTTCATTTTACTTGGGTCAACCAAAGGGGTCAAGTCTTTATTCTTGAGGGGGGGAAAAGGGTCGGGGGAGAAAAGGGTCGCATCTTAAATCTTAAATAATTGGCTAGAAAACCCTAGAATAACGCAATAGGCAACACGCATAGTCAGATACTTCAAAGAACTCGCTCAGCACACGTAGGGGATTCCGGCGACACCATACCTAATTATTGATCTTGGGAACCCGAAGGGGTCATGTCGTAATCATTTCATATCAAGATAACTACTCTACCAATTCTCCAAGTGGATAAAAAATTCTCTTTTGATTCACATTAGAATTATGTTGAAGATACTATAGTAGATAGGTAAGATTGTCATTTAGCAAGGTTATGAAAGAATTACGAAAAAATTTGTTGCTGATGAGTAATGGAGTTTCTACAGGAGGTATTATGTTGAAGGTAAAAGTCACTCCTAAAGGACAAGTAACTATTCCCAAAGAAATCAGAGATAAACTTGGTATTCGGCCAGGAGAAGACTTAGCCTTTGAAGAAAAAAATGGTACATTCTATATTAAAAAATCTTTGAAAAAATCTCCTTTCGATAAGTGGGTAGGCAGGTTAAAAAAATATAAAGGGCAAAGAACCGATGAAATAATTAAGGACATGAGAGGAACGTGATAACCGCAGTAGACACCAATATATTCCTTGATATACTTAT
>Ga0082335_1008752_pt1 | contig 11315 bp, 10 predicted proteins | sample Subgrocontami58m_FD_72375 | JGI IMG/M metagenome (GOLD analysis project Ga0082335, IMG submission 72375) | Subsurface groundwater microbial communities from S. Glens Falls, New York, USA - GMW37 contaminated, 5.8 m (SPADES assembly) (version 2) ...
CCCCCAGCCCCAGCGGAGAACCCGGCGATCAGACCCAGCCCCAGAAGCCCGCGGCGAAGGAGTGACCCGCCCACCGCCGCCCCCCCCCGAAACTACGCCCGCCACCCCCGCCGAAGCCGCGCTCGCCGCCGCCGCCATACGAACGGCCGCGGTCGCCTTCGCGATTGACCGCCTGGCCGCGGTCGACGCCGTTGAAGGCGCCGCCGCCACGACTCTCCGAGGCGGGTCGAGCACCGGCACTCGCCCGCTCACCGGCCCCGGCGCCGGTCCGTTCGCCGCCGCCGGCGCGCTGTTCGACGTTCGAACGGGCGGCGCCGTCGCGCTGCCCGGCCTGGCCGCCGCGCAGCTCATTCTCGAATTGCTGGCCGCGATACTGATCGCGCTCCGCCGTACCCGGGCGGTTCTGGCCGTACTTCTGCTGCAGCGAGCGGTCGGCATAAGGCACGCCGTCGCGATGCGCCGGGTCGTGCTGCCAGTTGCCGTCGGGGTAGCGGTTGGCGTGGAAGTTGTTGGCGCTGATGTTGGTCGCCCGGTTGACGTTCACGTAGGTATTGCCGTGGTTCCAGTTCCAGCCGCCGAACATGGCGGCGCCGGCGGCGATGCCCAGGCCGAACATCATGCCCGTCATCAGCGCCGCGCCGTAGTTGGGCGGCGGCGGATAGTACGGTGGCGGATAGGCCGGATAGGGCCACGGGCCGTAGGCCCAGGCGGGGTTGTAGTAGGGAACGTAGATCGTCTCCGGGCTGGCCGGCTCGATCACGATGGTGCTGCCGCCGGTCGTCGCCGGTTGCGTCGTCACCTTCTGCTGCGGCGTGGTCTTGAGGTTGCCGGCCGCCGCCGCCTTGGCGCGCAGGCGCTGGACGGACTCGGCCACATCCTTCTGCTGGGCGATCATCGCGTCGCCGATCTTCTGGGTCCAGTCGAGCTGGTCGTTCATCAGCTTGAGGACCTGGGGAAAGGCCGCCAGCGATTTCACGCTGACGTCCCAGTCCTTGTCCTTGACCGCGGCCACCGCCGCATCGCCCTTGAGGTTGGGATTGGCCTGCGACCAGCGCGCCGCTTCGACGACCTCCAGCGGATAGCTCGCGGCCATCAGTGTCTGCGCCAGCAGCGCGTCGGGATAGAGCGCGATCGGTGCCAGCATCTGGTCGAGCTGTTCGGGCGTATAGGGCTTCTTCGTATCCTGTGCCCGCAGCGCGTAAACGGGTCCGAGCGCCAAGATCGCCGTCGAGATGGCCAGCAGATTTCGCCGATTCATGTCCCGCCCGTCCTTCCGATAGTCCCCCGACGACCGCCGCACACTAGCGGCGATGACGCCGCGCCGTCCAGCGCGCGGCGCATCACGCCAGACGATAAACCTGCTCCGGCTCCTCGCGGCCCTTGATGTGGCGTAGCTCGGGCTTGGGCAATTCCCCCAGCACTTCCGGGTGCTTCATGGCGGCAATAGTGTCGCCGCTGACCAGCACGATCACTTCCTCATCCGCGCGCATGAAGTCCTTGCCGAGCTGCTCCAGGCGCTGCGCCACGTTCACCGTGTCGCCCACGACAGTGTAGTTGACGCGACCCGGCGCACCGATGTTGCCGACCACGACCGGACCCGAATGCAGGCCGACGCGCAGGCGGACTGGAGTCTTTCCTTCAGCGGCGCGTTGCCGGTTGTCCTCGCGCATCACACGCGCCATCTCGAGGGCTGCATGGACGGCATGGTCGGCATGGTCTTCCATCTTGGAGAGGCCGCCCCACACCGCCATGACGCAGTCGCCGATATACTTGTCGATCACGCCCTGATCCTGGTCGATGCAGGCGCCGAGCAACGCGAAGTGATGGTTGAGCATGTCGGCCGTCTCCTGCTCCAGCAGACCCTCGGCCTGCGGCGTGAAGCCGACGATGTCGGTGAACATCACCGTCACGTTGCGGCGGCGAGACGCGACCGCATCCTCGCCGAGTTCCATAAGCCGGAAAACGAGCCGGCGCGGCACGTAGGCGCCGAACCATTTCAGCGCACCGCGGGCCTTGTCGAGGCTCTGGCCGGCATCGTCGATCTCGCGCAGCCGCGAGCGCCGGTGGAATGGACGGTCGAATTCGAGACGCTCGATCGATTCGGCGGCCGAAGTGATGGTGCGGATGGACCGCGCCATGCTGAAGCCCATCGCCAGCGCGACAAGCAACGCGACGGCAAGCGTGGCCGCGCCAACGATCGCACCGTTGGTCAGCCGGTCGAGATCGCCGGTCGCCTCCTCGATCGGGAAGTACTGGCCGACCAGCCAGGGCTGCGGACCGTAGAGGCGCAATTCACGGTAGACGAAGAGCCAGCGCCTGCCTTCGGCATCGACGACGCGGCCGAGGTCGCCCAGCACGCGGTCGATCCGCGGGTTGCGCACCGGCGGGCTCCAGAACTTGGCGAGTACCGGGTCGTCGACTTCGGCGATGGTGGGCAACGGCCGGTCTTCCGACAGTCCAAGCCCACGCGGATCGACCAATCGGCGATGGGCGAGGACCTTGTCGTGGCCGACCAGGATGAAGTACCGGCCATCGCTACCCTCCTTCATCGCATCGCCGATCAGGTAGGACAGGTCACCGACGGCGACGGTGGCGAACAGGCCGCCGATGAAGGCATCGTCGATGCGGCGCACCGGGGTCCGCACGTTGAGCACCGGCTGCAGCAGCCTCTCGCTCCAGAACAGGGTGCCCCAGAAGGTGCTGTGCGCGGTCTGCAACTGGCGAAACCGCTCCAGCCCCTGCGGCAGGTCGATGAGAGAAAGCGTGTCGCGCGTGACCATTCCACCGGGATGGCGGACCGCCTGATGCAGCTTGAGGTCGAGCGTGACAAATCCCGCGGAGGAAACCGCCGGCACGCGGGTCATCATCACGGCCAGTGCCTCGCGCACGCCCACCGCCGATTCGATATCGAGACGTCCATTTGCGGCGAGAGCCGCGACCAGCTCGAGGTGATCGGTGACCGGATCGAGCCGGGTGTGGATCAGCGCGACCTGAGATTCGACGACGCGCGCCGCCCGATCGACCAGCAGGCGCTCGGCGGTGCCCGTGGCACCGGCCAGGACCGCGATGTAGGCGATACCCGAGATCAGCGCGAGCGAAACGAACGCCAGCGCCAATGCCGCAATCATTGGCAGCCGCCAAGGTCGGCGGAGCGCGGCCACAGCCGACTGGGATACGTCAGGAAGGTTGCTCAAGCCCGCACATCATACGCCGTCCCTCCGTCCAAGGCGAAAGCCTGCTTGGCCGCAGGTATCGGCCTTGGAGAGGGCCGCGGCCATCAGACCGCGGCGCGAATCGCCGCCTGCTTCACCTTGCCGTCGACATGGCTCTCGAACTGCTGGAAATTGGCCTCGAAACGCTTGGCGACGTCGCGCGCGGCGCTGTCGTAGGCCTTTTTGTCCTTCCAGGTGTTCTTCGGATTGAGGACCTCGCCCGGCACGCCCGGGCAGGCGCTGGGGACCTGCATGCCGAAGTGCGGATCGGCGGCCGATGCAGCGGTCGCCAGCGTGCCGTCGAGTGCCGCGCGGACCATGGCCCGGGTATGGCGGATCGACATCCGCTCGCCGACTCCGAAGCCGCCGCCCGACCAGCCGGTGTTGACCAGCCAGCACTTCACGTGCTGGCGCGCCATCTTCTCGCCCAGCATCTTGGCGTAGACGGTCGGGTGGCGCGGCATGAAGGGCGCGCCGAAGCAGGTCGAGAAGGTGGCCTGCGGTTCAGTCACTCCTTTCTCGGTGCCGGCGACGCGCGCGGTGTAGCCCGAGAGGAAGTGATACATCGCCTGCTCCGGCGACAGCTGCGAGATCGGCGGCAGGACGCCGAAGGCGTCGGCCGTCAGCATGACGATGTTCTCGGGCGTACCGGCAATGCCCGACGCCGAGGCGTTGGGAATGAAGTCGAGCGGATAGCAGGCGCGGGTGTTCTCGGTGTGCTGGCCATCATCGAGGTCGAGCCGGCCGCTTGCCGGATCGTGCACGACATTCTCCAGCACCGTGCCGAAGCGCTCGGTCGTGGCATAAATCTCGGGTTCGGCCTCGCGCGAGAGCTTGATCACCTTGGCGTAGCAGCCGCCCTCGAAGTTGAAGAGGCTGGTCTCTCCCCAGCCGTGCTCGTCGTCGCCGATCAGGGTGCGCGACGGATCGGCCGAGAGTGTCGTCTTGCCGGTGCCCGAGAGGCCGAAGAAGATCGCCACGTCGCCCTTCGGTCCGAGGTTGGCCGAGGCATGCATCGGCAGCACGTTCTTATCGGGCAGCAGGTAATTCAGGATGGTGAACACGGACTTCTTGATCTCGCCAGCGTACCAGGTGCCGCAGATCGCCACGACGCGGTCGGTGAAGTTGACCAGCACCGCGCAATCCGACGCCGTTCCGTCGAGCGCCGGTTCCGCCTGGAAGCCCGGCAGGTTGAGAATCGTGAAGTCGGGCCTGAAGCCCAACAGTTCCTCGGGCTTGGGCCGCAGGAACATATTGCGGGCGAAGAGATTGTGCCACGCCGTCTCGTTGACCACGCGCACGCCAATGCGATGTGCAGGATCGGCGCCGGCCCAGCAGTCGCGAACGAACAGATCGCGGCGCTGCGCATAGGCGAGCATGCGGTTGTAGAGGGCGCGGTAGCGCTCCGGGGAAATCGGCTTGTTCGTCTTGCCCCAATCGATGCGGCCCTTGGATTGCCCGTCCTCAACGAAGAACTTGTCGTTGGGCGAGCGGCCGGTGTGCACGCCGGTGCGCACCACGAGAGCACCGCCGTCGGCGACCGTGCCCTCGCGGCGACGGATCGCCTCCTCGTAGAGCGCGGGAACCTGCAGGTTCCAATAGACATTGCCCGGGTTCTTCAATCCGAGCGTCTCTAGTCCAACTTTGGGAACGACTAAGCCCGCCTGATGCACGGCGTTTCTCCCGATTGATGCGGCTGATCCGATGGCGCTCTATGCGCTACTGGGGCGGCCGGGGAGTGGCAAGGCCCTGCGACAGTTAGTTTCGAGGATCATGTGGATCAGGCTTCGCACTTGCGAAGGCATCCCGCGACGCGGAATCTTACGGACGCCGCTCAAGCCGCTCTGGCCCTGCCAACCAGGGCGACCAGCACCTTGCGGGCCTCGGCGGCGCTCGCGAGCGGGGCGTCGAACGGCAAGCGGGCGACCTGCCCGGCCCGCCGCAGATCGATGCCTTCGGCGTCGATTCCGGTCATCCGCCAGTCACTTCCTGGCAGTCCGAGCAGCTTTTGGGCGTAGAGCTGGAGGGCGTCGGTGTGGTCCTCGTTCATGTGGCTGAGGATGCCGGCCTCGCTCTCGGCCAGGCCGGCCGGTACGGGAACCGGCAACAGGTCGGTTGCCTCGAGCCAGCGGATCTTGCCGAAGCCCGCGACCAGGTGCGCCCGCTCGAGCGCGACCCGGTAGAAGTGGAAATCCTTGAAGCCCGCGTACATCGCGGCATCCGGATGGCGAGCGAGAAAACGCTGGCCGAGCCGTTCGTCGGTGGTCCGCTCGGCGCGCCCCAGCAGCGTGACCCTGGCGCCGGTCAACGGCTGCTCGAGGCCGGCAGTGCCGTCGAACAGCAGCGACACCCGGCCGTCAGAGGCGATGGCCCTTGCATGTTCGGCCAAGTCGCTCAGCAGCAGGACCGGCGACAGGTCGTGATCGACCGCCGCCAGCACCAGCGAGGCATAGGGCCAGGCCGCGCGCCCAGCGCCCTCCGGAGGAAGCGGCAGGGCAGTTGCCAGGGCGGCGCGATCGAGTCCGCGCAGCAGATCGCGGACCGTGCGTGACATATCTTCAATCATTTTGGGGCAAAACAGCCTTAATTCGCGGGTATCGATGTCAGATCGTGGCAGCGGCGGCGACGCCCCGGTCGTGTTACCATTCAACCACTATCCGCCTTGCCTGTCAGGAGAATCCACGCCGTGCGCAAGAACATCGCCCTCGTCGACGACGACCGCAACATCCTCACCTCCGTGTCGATGCTGCTCGAAGCCGAAGGGTTCCAGATCAAGACCTACAATGACGGAGCCTCGGCGCTGGAAGGCCTCAACCAGGCACCACCCGACCTTGCGATCTTCGACATCAAGATGCCGCGTATGGATGGCATGGAGCTGCTGAACCGCATCCGCAAGACGCAGCATTTCCCGGTGATCTTCCTCACCTCGAAGGACGAGGAGATCGACGAGGTGCTGGGCCTTCGGATGGGCGCCGACGACTTCATCCGCAAGCCGTTCTCCCAGCGCCTGCTGCTCGAGCGCATCCGCGCCGTGCTGCGCCGGGCCGATACCGGCACCGTCAAGGGAGAAGGCGCCGCCGAGCGCGTGGTGCGCGGCGAGCTGGTGCTCGATCCCAGTCGCCATCAATGCACGTGGAAGGGCAAGGAGGTGCATCTGACGGTCACCGAATTCCTGCTCCTGAAGTCGCTCGCCGAGCGGCCCGGCCACGTCAAGAATCGCGACCAGCTGATGGATGCCGCCTACGGCGAGACGATCTACGTCGACGACCGCACCATCGACAGCCATATCAAGCGCGTCCGCCGCAAGTTCCGCGAGGTCGACGGCGAGTTCGAGCAGATCGAAACGCTCTATGGCATTGGATACCGATACCGCGACGCCTGAACCGGGCCGGCGCCGCGTGGCGCCACAAGCGTTCGGTTCGCGGCTCATGGCGGCGCTCGGCCGGCTTCTGCCGGCCGGCTGGCGTGCGCGCGCGCCCTCGCCGGCGACGGACTCGCCGTCGCTCCTGCGGCGTCGGCGCAGCAGCGAGCGGCGCCATTCGCCACTCACCCGCCGCATCCTGCTGCTCAACATCGTGCCGGTGGCGCTGCTGACCTTGGGCGCCGTCTACCTCAGCGACTACGAGGATGAGCTGATCGACGCCGAACTCGCCTCGTTGCTGGTTCAAGGCGAGATGGTCGCCGCCGGCATCGGAGAGGTCGCGGTGGTGGGCGGAGAGGCGACGGTCAACCGGCTGGACGCGGACGCGGCACGCCAGCTCCTGACCCGCCTCGTGCGCCCGACCGGCGTGCGGGCGCGCTTGTTCAGTGAGACCGGCGACCTTCTGGGCGATTCGGAATTCCTGAGTGAAGCCGGCCGTATCCACAGCATCCCGCTGTCGCCGCCCGAAGCGCCGGCCGTCGCCGAGGTCCCGTTGACCGATCGGCTGAGCGACTGGATCGCCCGACAGTTGTCGCGGGCCCACCGCTTTCCGGAGTATGTCGAGCGCTCCGGCGCCTCCGTCCGCGACTATCCAGAGGCGGCGAGCGCGTTGCGCGGCTTCAACGCATCCGCCGTCCGAATCGCCGCCGACGGGCGCCTGATCCTGAGCGCTGCAGTGCCGGTGCAACGCTACAAGCAGGTGCTGGGAGCGCTCATCCTCACCCGCGACAATCGCGCCATCGCCGCCTCCCTGCGGCAGGTCCGCTACGACATGCTGACCATCGCCGCGGCAGCGCTCGGCATCACGGTGCTGCTCTCGCTCTATCTTGCCGGTACCATCACCCAGCCGATCGTGCGGCTGGCGCGCGCCGCCGACGAGGTGCGCCTGGCGCGCGAAAGCCGGCCGGAAATTCCCGACCTCGGCAAGCGCGGCGACGAGATCGGCGACCTGAACGACGCGCTGCGCTCGATGACCGACGCGCTCTGGCAACGCATCAACACCATCGAGAGTTTTGCCGCCGACGTCGCACACGAACTTAAGAACCCCCTCACCTCTTTGCGTTCCGCCATCGAAATGGCGGCCAGGCCCGACCTCGACATGGAACGCCGCAACAAGCTGATGGCTATCGTCATGGACGACATCAACCGGCTGAACCGGCTGATCTCCGACATATCGGACGCCTCGCGGCTCGACGCCGAATTGATGCGCGGCGAGGTCAAACCCGTCGACCTCCACCGCCTCCTGACCGACATGGCCGGCCACTACGCGATCAGCGCCGCGCGAAAGGCCGGCGTCGAGGTCGACTTCCGGGTCGCCGCCAATCCACCTTTCGCCGCGCATGGCCACGATGGCCGCTACGGCCAGGTGATTCGCAACGTCATCGACAACGCGTTGTCATTCAGCCCGCCCGGATCGCGCATCGTCGTCGAACTGAGCCGCGAGCCGCGCGGGGGACCTTTCGTCGTCACTATCGACGACGAAGGGCCGGGCATTCCCGAGGAAAATCTCGAATCGATCTTCGAGCGCTTCTATTCGGAGCGTCCGATCGAGCATTTTGGCCAGCATTCGGGGCTGGGCCTCTCGATCTGCCGGCAGATCATGGAGACCTACGGCGGCTCGATCTCCGCCGCCAACCGCCGCGCACCGGACGGAAGGATGCTGGGCGCACGCTTCACGATCCGCGTTCCGGCCGCCCACGTCCGCAAGTGACCATGCTCGTGCATGCCACCTGCGTGGCGCTCCGACCGCACGGAACGGTGGCCACTCGGGCCTGGCGGGCGGTCCTGCTGCGCGGTCCCTCAGGCGCCGGCAAGTCCGATCTGGCGCTGCGCCTGATCGAGGCCGGCGGGCGCCTGGTGGCCGACGATCAGACCCGGATCGAGCGGCACGGACAGGCGCTGTTGGCGTCCGCCCCGGCGGCCCTCGCCGGTCTGATGGAAGTGCGCGGTGTCGGAATCCTGAAGCTGTCGCTTGGCCAGTTGTTGTCGATGGCGCCGCTGTCGCTGGTGGTCGATCTGGTACCACCCGACCGCATCGAGCGGCTGCCCGAGCCGGCCAGGGAGACCGTGCTGGGCGTCGACCTGCCGGTGCTCGCCCTGGCGCCGTTCGAGGCTTCCGCCCCGGCCAAGTTGCGCCTTGCCTTGGGCCGAATCGGCGCCGCATGATCGCCGCCGGTTTCCCGATGCCAGACAGCCCGTCACCCTCGTTGCCGTCCGACACCATCCTGCGCCGGCCGTTCGTCCTGGTGACAGGTCTGTCCGGCGCCGGCCGCATGACGGCGCTGAATGTGCTCGAAGACATGGGCTACGTGGCGGTCGACAACATGCCCCTGCCTTTGCTCGGCGATCTGATGCGCTCGACCTCCGCCAGCTCGGGATCGGCCGCTCCGCCTCTTGCCTTCGGCGTCGACACCCGTACGTTCGGCTTCGATCCGCAGGAGCTCGTCGACCGCGTCCACACGCTCCGCCAACGCGCCGACCTCGATGTGAAGCTCCTGTTCCTCGAGTGCGACACCGAAATACTTCAGCGCCGCTACACCGAATCGCGACGCCCGCATCCAATGGCGCCGGACCGGCCGGTGATGGACGGCATTGTCGAAGAACGCCGCCAGATCCGCTGGATGCGCGATATCGCCGACCTCGTGGTCGACACCTCGTCGCTCTCGCCGCATGCGCTGAAGCAGTTGCTGGCCGGCCATTTCTCCCTGGGGCCGCGGGTCGGCACCCGTCTGTCGGTGATGTCGTTCTCGTACCGCCGCGGCCTGCCGCGTGAGGCCGACCTCGTGTTCGATGCCCGATTCCTGAAGAACCCGCACTATGAACCGGCACTGAAGCCGCTGACCGGCCGCGACCCGGCGGTCGCGGCCTACGTGGCCACCGATCCCGACTACAAGCCTTTCGTCGAACACCTGCAGGGGCTGATCGGCCCCCTGCTGCCGCGTTTTGACGCAGAGGGCAAGAGCTACCTGACCATCGCCATCGGCTGCACCGGCGGCCGCCATCGCTCCGTTGCCCTGGCCGAAGTGCTGGCAGACTGGTTGCGCGGCGCCGGCCGCTCGGTCACTCTCACCCACCGAGACGCCGAGGGGGCCGGGGGGCCTGACGGCACAGGGTAAACCGGACGGGGACGGATGATTGGTATCGTACTGGTGACCCACGGCAATCTGGCGCGCGAATTTCTGGCTGCGCTGGAGCATGTGGTTGGTCCGCAGCAATGCGTTTCGACAGTCTGCATCGGCGCCGACGACGACATGGAGAAGAGGCGCGCTGAAATTCTCGAACGCGCCCGCGCCTGCGACACCGGCGATGGCGTCATCGTGCTCACCGACATGTTCGGGGGCACACCCTCCAATCTCGCGATCTCGATCATGGAGCAGGCCCACATCGAGGTCCTGGCCGGCGTCAATCTGCCGATGCTGGTCAAGCTCGCCAGCGTCCGCAACCGGCCGATTGCCGAAGCCGTGCGCATGGCGCAGGAGGCAGGCCGCAAATACATCACCGTCGCCTCCCGGATCCTGGCGAAGGAAGCCTCGTGAGCGATACCGCGTCGCAGGGCGCGGCCGACGCCGGTATCGGAGCGCTCCGCCGGACCTTGGGGATCGCCAACAAGCGTGGCCTGCATGCCCGGGCGGCCGCCAAGTTCGTGCGCACCGCGGGCCAGTTCGATTCGGCGGTCCGCGTCGGCTTCAAGGGACAGGAAGTCTCCGGCCTGTCGATCATGGGACTGATGATGCTGAGCGCCGGGATCGGCTGCGAAATCGAGCTCCTCTGCTCGGGCCGCCAGGCCGTGGAGGCCATGGCCGCCCTTTCCGCCCTGGTCGAGGGCAAATTCGGCGAAGATTGAGCCAAACGGCCTCCCGGCATAAAGCGCCGGTTATCTGCCCATAAATTCTTGCTTATATGAGCATACGACGCGTTGAGGCGATGCCGGGCCGCTGATATGACACGCCCGCTTTCCCCTCAGCCGCACTTCAGGAGCGCCACATGGCCCAGGATTACATCGTCAAGGATATCGGGCTCGCCGACTGGGGCCGCAAGGAACTCGACATGGCCGAGACCGAAATGCCGGGCCTGATGTCGATCCGCAAGGAATACGGGCCCAAGAAGCCGCTGAAGGGCGCGCGCATCGCGGGCTCGCTGCACATGACCATCCAGACCGGCGTGCTGATCGAGACGCTAAAGGCGCTGGGCGCCGACGTGCGCTGGGCCTCGTGCAACATCTACTCGACGCAGGATCATGCCGCCGCGGCCATCGCCAAGGCCGGCACGCCGGTCTTCGCGATCAAGGGCGAGAGCCTCGAGGAATACTGGGACTACACCCACAAGATCTTCGAATGGGGCGACGGCGGCGAGCCGAACATGATCCTCGACGACGGCGGCGACGCCACCCTGCTGGTCCATCTCGGCGCGCGGGCGGAGAAGGATGCCTCGCTGATCGCCAAGCCCACCAATGAGGAAGAAGAAGTCCTCTACAAGGTGATCGCCAAGACCAACAAGGCGAAGCCCGGCTGGTACGCCAAGCTCGGCGCCTCGATCAAGGGCGTGACCGAGGAGACGACCACGGGCGTGCACCGCCTCTACAACATGGCGAAGGAAGGCAAGCTCCTGTGGCCCGCCATCAACGTGAACGACTCGGTCACCAAGTCGAAGTTCGACCATCTCTACGGCTGGCGCCAATCGCT
>Ga0082335_1008753_pt1 | contig 11313 bp, 8 predicted proteins | sample Subgrocontami58m_FD_72375 | JGI IMG/M metagenome (GOLD analysis project Ga0082335, IMG submission 72375) | Subsurface groundwater microbial communities from S. Glens Falls, New York, USA - GMW37 contaminated, 5.8 m (SPADES assembly) (version 2) ...
ATTTTTTCATGTCAAACTCAAATTGTTTCCAACATAACAACTTTGACAAATTTTAAATTCCATTTTGAGACACTTTACTTTATTTTTTTTACCCTCTCATGCTTAAGTTGACAGCATTGCCTTAGGGGAAGGGTTGGGATGGGGCTAATTATACGTTGTTAAGAAAGAATATTCTTTTGCATACTCCATCATTTGTTTTGTAAAATCTTCAGGGTACTCAATTTTAATATCAATGATCTGACTGCCATTCATTACAGGGACTAATTTGGGATTTATAAATCCTGCATAAGGAGAAATATTTAGTTTTTTGTATCGCTCCAGAACTTCTTTATGAATTTCTCGATCTACCTTCACGCCGTAATTTTCGACTAAGTTTTTACCTGCCGCATAATCCCCTTCCGATTTGATCCTCTGGATTTCACGCAGTAATTGACCGAATAAATTCTTCAATTTATTGTAATCGTTAATTACAAAATAAGTTTTGCCGTCTTTAACTTTTTTCTCAATCACTCTCTCTAGCAATCCTTTTTCATAAACCCATTTAGCTATAAGCTGGCGGTTTCTCATGTGTGCTTCTTCAACATTTTCTCCGGGTTGAATTCGTGCAAGCTGAATCATTAAACCATTTTTAATAAATGAATCATACTCTGCTTTGCCTGCATCAAGACTCGGCATTACTCCAATATCAACAAGCTTTTGATCGAATACATAATAGAGTGCTACAAGATCAGCGCGCGCTTCTTCCAATGTTGATGCATAATTTTTAAGCGTCTCGTTTGTTTCGCCAACACCAGGATTAAGTTGTCCGGATGCATGACCTATTACTTCATGCATATCCGTATGAAGATCATCCGAGAGTGCGCCGTATTTCTTTGCACGTTCAATTTCATCATTTGAATAAGCAAACTCTTGTAATATACCGCTTGTATTTGCAAACATATTATATGAGTGAACTATGTTTCCAAGATTAACTGATTTCGAGCCATGCTCTTTACGGATCCAATTTGCATTAGGCAAGTTGATTCCGATCGGTGTTGACGGAGAAGCATCGCCGGATTCAACTACAACTGTAATTACTTTTGCGCTGATACCTTTAACATTTTTCTTTTTATGCTCGGTCATTATCGGAGAATTATCTTCGAACCACTGAGCATTATCACCGATCGCTTTAATACGTTTTGTGGCTTCATTATCTTTTATAGAAACAATTGATTCATAATTTGCACGGTAACCGAGCGGATCGTTGTATGTTTCTATAAATCCATTTACAAAATCAATCACGGAATTAGTGTCTTTTACCCAAGCGATGTTGTATTCATCCCATTTTTTTAGATCGCCGGTTTCATAATACTCTATCAGAAGTTGAAAACATTTTTTTTGCTGTTCATTTTCAGCTACTTCAACAGCTTTTTTCAACCAATAAATAATTTTTTGAATCGGTGCTGCGTACATACTGTTTGCTTTCCAATGCCGTTCAAATATTTCACCTTTCTCTCTTAATAATTTAGAGTTCAATCCGTAAGAAACCGGTTCGGGATCGTTTGGATTAATAATCTTTTTATAAAACTCCTCAACTTCTTTTTGTGTAACACCTTCATAAAAATTCACCGCAGATGATTTAACCATATCCACATTTGGATCTTGATTGACTTTCATTCCGTCAACTTTAGGATCGAAAAGTATCGGCGTGAGTTTTTTTATCAGATCGTTTGGCATCTCCATATTTTGGAGCGGCAGTTCGTAATCATCTGTCCCAGATATGAGCTGTGCAAAATATTCTTTCGAGAATTCCGGAATAATTTTTTTGTTAGCGTAGTGATGATGTATTCCGTTGGAGAACCAAACTCTTTTTACGTACGTCATAAATTTTTTAAAGTCCGGTGTAGTTTTATCACCGTTATAAGTTTTTACTATTCCCTCAAGTGTTCGCCGAATATATAAATTGTGTTTGTAGTTTTGGTCATAAATCATATCGCGCCCTGAAAGCGATGCTTGATACAGATAATACGCCAGCAGTTTTTGCCTTAAACTGAGTTCTTCAAAACCCGGCACCTGATAGCGTTGGATTCTAAGATCGGCAAATTGCTCGGTTATATACTTAAAGTTTTCTTCTTTATTTTTTTGATTTGGAGAACAGCTCATGATTGTTATTCCGATAATGATGAATAAAAAATTAGATAGTTGCCGCATAAGTTTCCTGCCATTTATTTATAATTGTTCAAAAGAAAAATATAACTTTTGAAGTCTCTAAACAATGAAGTATCAGTGCATCTGAAGGAATTATTATGAACATTCAAATAATCGGTGTAAAAAGCTGCAGTGATACCCGGAAAGCTGAACGATATTTTAAGGAAAGAAAAATCCAGTTTCATTTCCGCGACCTGAACGAAAAAGGTTTGGCAAAAGGAGAACTTGAAAATATTATCCGTGTAATTCCGTTAGAGGAGTTGATTAACCGTGAAGGAAAGCAATTCAAGAAAAGAAATCTTCAATACATGGTTTATAATTTAGAAGAGGAATTGTTAAACGATCCGCTTCTGCTTAAAACGCCTATTGTGAAAAATGGAAAAGAAGTAACTGTTGGATATGAACCGGAAATCTGGGAGAAGTGGATAAATGAAATTCATTAAAATAAAAGTCATTAGTAGTTATTAAACGTCATTCTTCGAAACTGAAATGGGTAAATGAAAGTCATTAAAATAAAAGTCATTAGTAGTCATTAAACGTCATTCATCGAAACAATTGAATTACTATCGAATGACAATAAATGACTTTTTTCATTATAAGATTTCTCTGTTTTTCAAATCCACAACCAACTTATTATAATCCGTAAATTGTACTCCATCCCAGCCGCACTTTTTAGCTCCATCAACATATTCTTGAATATCATCAATAAGAAAATGTTCTGAGGATTCTTTTTGTGTATATGATTCCACCGTTCGGTAAATTTTTTCTTCCGGTTTAACAGCGCCAATTTCATGTGAAAGAAAGATTTGATCAAACCAATTTAGAAAATCAAGATGACCGTAGCCGTAACGTTTATGAATACTGTTTGTATTGGAAAGCAAAACTACTTTGTATTTTTCTTTTAGTAAGGGTATTAACTCAACAACATTTTGGTTCACAGTAAAAATATCGGAGAATATTTTACAGAATTGCTCTACTGTAACAGTGTATTCAAGCCACGTTAACATTGTATCTAAATATTGTTCTTCGCTTAATAAGCCGCTTTCAAATTCTCTATGAACATGATAATTCTCATGATATAACTTTGTGAATTTATCTCCCAATCCTTTTTTAAGTCCGTTGAAATAGTTCAACTGCTTAGAGTAATCAAACGGAAGCAGAACGTTTCCCAGATCGAAAACAATGACAGAATACATATTTTCTCAAATTTTGGTAAATGGTATTCAAAGATAAAAAACAATTGCATCGGTAGAAAATCTTATTTAGATTGAGACAGCATTCAAATCAACTATATAAAGCGCATGGAAAAAATCAAAAAGAAATACATCGTTGACAGTAAAAAAAGAAAAGTCGCCGTACAACTTGATATCAATACTTACGAGAAGATTGAAGAGGTGCTGGAAAATTACGGACTGGTTCAACTTATTAAAGAAACTTCGAGCGAGAATTCTCTTAAAGTAAGTGAAGCTAAAGGATACTACAACAATCAACCGACCATGGCTTAGTTTTATAGTAGAACAGATTTGAAATCTGTTCTACAAATTTTTCATTTACTCAAACCCAAATCTTCCGCTACAGAGTTTGGTACAACACTTCTTTTCTTAATTCTCAAAAGTTCACTCACTTTTTTAAATAAGACCGGAATTCTTACGCGGTACTCTTCAACTTTAGTATAAACAAGCGGAACAATGATCAAAGTTAACAGAAGCGAGCTGGTTAATCCGCCGATTAATGCCCACGCAAGACCGGATTTCCATTCGGCACCGGAACTTGTTGAAAGAGCAATCGGTGTCATTGCAAAGATCATTGTTAAAGTTGTCATAAAGATCGGTCTAATTCTCATTCTTACGCCATCAATCAATGCATCAAAAACGCTTTCACCTTGAGCGCGCATAAAATTAGTTCGATCTACCAAGAGAATTGCATTCTTGGCAACAAGTCCGGTGAGCATTATGATTCCAAGTATTGTAAATATGTTTAATGCTTTTAATGTTAAGCCAAGCGCCAATAATGCACCTATCATTGCAAGAGGTATAGAAAATAAAATTACAAACGGATAGATAAACGAATCATACAGTGCAACCATAACCATATAAGTAAAAAGTATTGCCGCAAGCATTGCAAGACCTAAATCTCCAAAAGACTCGCGTTGATTCTTAACGTCTCCCTGGTATGAATAAGTTACACCCGAAGGAAATTTATAATTCTTAAATTGTTTTTCCATGTCCTGCGAAATTGCACCGGTAGTTTTTCCGCCCTGAACCTGGGCATAAATTGTTACAGCCGCACTTCTTGCCTGACGTGATAATTTTGTTGGACCTGTAGCACGGTAAATATTTGCAAACTGTTTCAGATAAATTTGCTGTCCCTTTCGATTCATAAAACTGATGTTGCCAAGATTATCAGTTTTAGAACGATCGAATTGATCGAGAGCGATTCTAATATCGTATTCCGTATCGCCATCGCGTAGCTTTGAAGCATCATCGCCGGTAAGTGCAATCTGAAGAGCTTGCCCAACTTCAGCTACCGATAATCCGAAGCTTGTTAATTTTCTTCTGTCAATTTCGATTCTTGTTTCAGGATTACCATCCTGTGCTGAAAGACGAACATCGGCAGTTCCGGGAATTGTTTTCATAATATTTCGAATTTCATGAGCAGTTTTTACAACTTCAGCATAGCCCGGACCATTTATGATTAGTATTATCGGCGTCTGATTAGCAACACCAAAAAATCCAATCGGATTAATACGTACTTTTACACCGGGAATCGTCTGCACCATTTGTTTAATTTCATTTCCAACTTCATCTGTAGATTTAATTCTTTGATTTTTAGGAACAAGTGTAACAGTGATTTCCGTTGTATTGCTCGATGAGAAGCCGACTAAACCCTCTGAAGAAACCCCGACATTAGAATACATTCTTTCAACTTCCGGCATTTTACCTATCATCTTTTCAACTTGTTGTGACGCTAAGTTTGTCCGCTCGATTGTTGTTCCGGGAGCTAATTCTAATGTAACAGCAAATTCTCCGCGGTCAGTTTGAGTCATAAACTCGGCGCCGATAAACCCGAGAGGAATTAATGCAAATGTTGCCATAAAAGCTGCAACAGTTAACAGAGCAACTTTTATTCTATTCTTTAATGCCCACTTCAATAAAAGAACATAATTTTCTGTAAGCTGCTTAAATTTCTTTTCGAACCAGACAGCAAAACTTCCCAGTAATGTTCTTGAAGTAAGTCTTTCTAATTTTGCAAATCTTGAAGCAAGCATCGGTGTTACAGTAAACGATACGAACAAGCTCATTAAAGTAGAAACTACAACAACGGCAGAGAATTCTCGTAAAATATTTCCAACCATTCCGCCGACTAAAGTTAGCGGAAGAAAAACAGCAACATCAACAAATGTTATTGCAAGAGCGGCAAAACCGATTTCATTTCTACCGCGTAAAGCCGCAACCCTGCTCTCTTCCCCTTTTTCCAAATGGTGATAAATATTTTCCAAAACTACTATCGAGTCATCCACAAGGATTCCCACAACAAGAGAGAGTCCGAGTAAGGTCATTAAGTTTAGTGTAAAACCAAGCGCCCATATCGCAATGAATGTTGAAATAAGTGAGCATGGAATTGCCACAAGAACGATCAATGAATTTCTTATGCTGTGCAAGAACATTAACATTACAATCGAAACGAGTAAAACCGCAAGAGCCAAATCGTTCTTTACCGCGTTCGCCGCATCAATCGTAAAGAGCGAGCCGTCTTGAGCGATTTCGAATTTTAAATTATTTTCTTTGTAAACATTTTCAATTCTCTGAATTTCTTTTCTTACAAGTTTTGAAACTTCAACTGCGTTCGCATCGGTTTGTTTCTGTAGAATGACCCCGATAGTATTACGGAAATTAATCCGCGCAATATTTTTATAATCTTTAATTCCGTCTTCAACTTCGGCAACTGCTGAAAGTTTTATCTCGCCGCCTGATCTAGATTCTCCTATTGTAAGATTTTTTAAATCTTCAACCGATGTTAATTTCCCGGCAATACGAACAATGAACTGACCGTCTTTATCTTTAATCTTTCCGGTTGGAAAATCCAGGTTTGCTGTTTTAATTACTTGTGTAACTTGCGGAATTGATAAACCGTACGCGCGAAGTTTCTGCAAATCTAAATTGACTTTTATCTCGCGTTCTTCCCCGCCAACAAGTACAATCTGCCCTACTCCCGGTACACGTGAAAGCAAAGGTTGGATTTTATCTTTCGCAAATTGATAAAGTCTCCTTGAATCCATACCGGCAGAAACACCCATTCTTAATATGGGTATTTCATCTAATGCGAACTTAGAAATTGTAGGAGCTTTTGTGCCTGACGGAAGTTGTGATGTAATCTGTCCAACTTTTCTTTGAGCGTCCTGAAGAGAAAGATCTGTATTAGCTGATTGTAAAAGTTCTACGGTAACAAACGATACACCTTCAGAAGATGAGGAACGTACATCCGATACTTTATCCATTCCTGAAACAGCATCTTCAATCAGCTTGGTAACACCGGTTTCAACTTCATTTGGTGAAGCGCCAGGATAAATTGTTGTTATTGTTATAACCGGTGGAGAAATTTTGGGCAGCAATTCATACTTCAACTGGCGAAAAGCAAACAGACCTAATACAATCAACGCAGAAAAAATAATGATTACAAGCGACGGTCGTTTTATTGATAATTCTGTAATTGTCATTTTTAAAATCCTTTTTACTTATTTAGAATCTCAACTTTTAAATTGTCCACTAAATTATTTTGTCCGTTTACAACAATCGTTTCGCCTTCCATCAGTCCCTGCAATACTTGAATATAAATTCCCGATTGATTCCCTAAGGTCAAGCTGCGGAGTTTTGCTATTCCGTTTTCAACAACAAATACTTGGGGTTCTTTCACGCTTCCTACTAACGACTCACGGGGAACTACAATAGTTTCTCTATTCTTTAAGGAAGTAAATTCAACACGTGCAAACATACTTGCTTTGAGCGGATGAACTCTTTCATTATTTATACTAATCTCAACCGGGTAAGTGTGTGCTTCGTCGCCTTTAGAACTAACTGATTCAATCCTTCCCTTAAAAATTACACCGGGATAAACATCTACTGTAACTTTTACTTGATCCCCTGCTTTTATTAGGAAAGCATCTCTTTCGGCAAGATTGAGTTTTACTTTTAATCTGCTGATATCAACAATGTTAGCAACAAGAGTTGCTTGAGGCGCACCCTGAACCATTGAACCTATATCAACGTAACGTGCTGATATATAACCGGAGATCGGCGTTTTTATTTGTGTGTCTTCAAGTTGTCTTTTAGCAACAGTGTATTGTGCTTCAGCCATTACAGCACCAAGTTTTGCCTGATCTAATTGCGAATCTGAAACTGATTTTTGCTGATATAGAATTTTAAATCTCTCGTAATCTTTTTTTGCTTTTTCATAATTTGCTTCGGAGCTCATAAAAGCGGCTTTCTTTAATTCATCATCAACTTGAAACAGAACCGAGCCGGCTTGTTTATAATCGCCGACTTTTGTAAACACTGCTGTTATTTTTCCGGCTGCCTCCGAAATAATATTAACATCGTTGTTAGCGTTAATATTTCCGACAAGCGATAAAATTTCTGAAAGATCTTTCTTTGCAACTTTATCAACCGAGACGTAATAAACATCTTTTATACCGCCTGCTGTTGTTGCTGCCATTTTTCTTTTGTTCATAAATAGTACGGCAACTATAATTACAAGAATCACTATCACCGAAACTATTACTTTCCATTGCTTCATGATTTATATCTCCAAATAATTAAATTTTATTTACCTATTGATTTATCTAATCTTGCTTTTGCCAGTTCATAATCAACTATTGAATTTGTGTAATTAATTTTTGCTGTTGATTGCGCAGTTTCTGCATCAATTACATCCGAACTGAGTGCAAGACCGTTCTTAAATTTATCAGCAGTGATTCTCATATTTTCAGTCGCTTGCTTAACCGTAAGTTCTGAGATATCAATTTTTCTTTTTGCCTGATTAACAGATAAATAATTTTGAGTAACTTCAAGAGTAATATTGTCTTTTATAATTCCTATTCCATCAACTGCTTGAGCAAAAGTAGCTTCAGCTTGTTCTGTTTGATGGGCTGTAGTAAGCCAATCCCAAACATTGAGACTTAAGTTTACACCGGCATCCCATGTATCTTTAAATTCATCTTTGGAAGGAAAGATTCTCTGGTTCGGTCTGCTGTAATAATAATTTCCATACAAACTAATTTGCGGATACCACGATGATTTTGCCATAGTCACACCGGCTTCACTCGCTTTAATTCTATAGTCTGCAGATTTTATTTCCGGACGCTGTTCAACTGCATCACTAATCAATTGAGTTAATTCGCTGTAATTAGCCGGAGTTAAGTTTACCGAAGATATTATTTCAATATTTGTTGTAAGCGGAATGCTCAGGACACTATTTAATGTTACAGTAGAAAGTTTTACGGCGTTCTCTGCGTCAATTTGTTTGAACATCATATCGGAAAGCTGCACTTCAAGTTTAAGCACGTCGTTCCGGGTCATCATTCCAACTTTCATTAAATTTTTTGCATCATCAAGATGAGCTTTTACCATCTGCACATTATCATCCATAACTTTTTTCAACTGGGTTGCTTTGAACAAAGACCAATATGCGTTCTTAATATTGAATACAAGCTCTACCTTGTCTTTGTTGTATTCTTCATTTGTAGAACTTGCAGTGTACTCTGCAATGTTGGAATTGCTCAATAATCTAAATCCGGTAAACAACGGTTGAGACAAAGTTAATGTAGTGGAATAGTTATCGAGAATGGAAGGTGCAATAGTGATTGGACCGGTCGGACCTTGAATTGAGAACGGCTCAACGCTGCTAAGTTTTCTGTAACCGGCAGAGAGTTTTAGTGAAGGTAATCTCATTGCATTCATTTCACTTTTTCTGGCATCGGCAGATTTTACTTTCATTAGAGATGAGTGAAGTGTTTTACTATTCTGCAAACCGATTTCGATTGCTTGTTCAACTGTAAGAGAAAGTTTTTCTTGAGCAAATGTTCTAGAACCGAACAACATAATTACGGTTAGTGTAAGCACTAGTTTTAGATTTAGTCTAATCATTTTAACGATTCTCCATAGTTTTCTTTAATTAGTTTTGAAGTTTTATATTTTCTTCTTCCTTCATTGGTAAATATTCCTTCGAATAATATTTTCACAACCTCTTTAAATACTTGATCGGCTGAGATTGGAAGTCGTGAGAGCACATCGGGATTAATTAAGCTGTGGATAGCATTCACATAAGCAATCACCACAACTTCGGTATTAATATCCTTTCTAAAAATTCCGCTTTTCATTCCCTGCTCAATTAACCGGGATAAATTTGAGTGCGCTTTTTTATGTCTAAATTCTTGAATGTCACGCCAAAATTCGGGGTGATTTCTCATCAGATCATGAACTAGCGGTCCTTCCATTTTTGAACCTAGTCTGGCAATAAAATTCATGAATCTTTTAAGTTTTTCAATGAACTCCATGGATTTGTCAGAAATCAGAGTTTCAGTAAATGAATCAACCTCACATTTAATGGCGTTTAAGAGTTCTTTCAAGATGTGTTCTTTGTTGGAGAAGTGTTTATAGAGTGTTTTCTTACTCATACAAAGACTATCGGCTAATTCTTCCATAGTTACTTTTGAACAGCCATATTTCTCGAACATCTCTTCAGCTTTATGAAGAATCCTTTGCTTTATTTCGTTTTCACTTTTCATCTTTTCCTGTAATTATAGTTTATTTTACCAAACAGCAGTTTTGGCTAGTTGGCTCCATAGGAAACATATATTGTATTAGTCGTTTCCAAAATTATAAAAGTTCCGTTCAATAAAAAAAATAATTTGCAGAAAAAAAGAAGCCCAACCTTTTATAAAAAGTTGGGCTTCTGAGATAGTTAAGTGCGGTTTATTTTACTTCGAAGAGAGAATCAGCTAATCCCGTGTTCACTTCAACTGATGAAGTGATCAAATCAATCGTACCATTAGGTGTGCCTACGCTCATCTTATAAGCATATTTAACGCCTTGAACTTCTCTGTAATCATCAAAATCAACCGTCTGCACTCCGCCGCCTTGCTCAGCTAATTGTCTAATGAGTAATCCGGTATTTACATCATAATAATTTGTTGCTTTCTTACCGGATGGATATGTGGATGTAACACGATAAGCATCTTTATTATTAATTGTTTCCATTCCGGTTAATTCATATTTAATTCCATTCTCTTTGTATTCCAGCATGGAATAGAGAGAACCAAATTTCGATTGTTCAACTTGTTCTGCCGGCATCGGTTGTTCCTGTCCCATAGCGCTAATCTTTCCTTTTTCACCATCGAATACTGTTGATTGCTGTCCAACTCCAAAATCTACTAACTGATAAAATTTATTTGGAGCTTTAAGAGTTTGTGTCATTGTAATATTCATTCCCTGCATAGCGCCAGACATTTTAGTCGTCCTGTCTTTTACCTTGAGAATATTTTCTTTACCTCCGATTGCTTCAACATATTTGTTGAGAACCTGATCAACTGTAACTCCTTCCGGAACCTTTTTTACATTTGGATCATACTTTTCGCCAAAAACATCATAGTAATCAATTTTTCCGCTGACACTAAATTTTGAAAGGTTCTTGGCAACTTCCTCGCCGCTTCCAACAACAAGAACAATTGCATTATTCGGTTTGATATATTTTTTAGCCGTCATTTGAACATCATCGGCAGTAACAGCGTTAATATTTTTCAAATAATTTTTGTAGTAATCTTTTGGCAGATTATACTGTGCAATGTTTATTGCAAAGTTTGCAACTGTTGCCGGTTGTTCAAGACTACGGATAAAATTACCGGCCAAATAATTCTTCGCATTTTCGAGTTCTTTATCACTCACTTTTTCATTTCTGATTTTTTTCATCTCATGGAACATTTCGGTAATAGCACTATCGGTAACAACATTTCTAACTTTTGCAGATGCACTGAAGCTTCCAACAAGTTTATCCGGGTTCAAACTTGAGTAAGCTCCGTAAGTATATGCTTTGCTTTCTCTAAGATTCATAAATAACCTTCCGGTTGCGCTG
>Ga0082335_1008754_pt1 | contig 11313 bp, 4 predicted proteins | sample Subgrocontami58m_FD_72375 | JGI IMG/M metagenome (GOLD analysis project Ga0082335, IMG submission 72375) | Subsurface groundwater microbial communities from S. Glens Falls, New York, USA - GMW37 contaminated, 5.8 m (SPADES assembly) (version 2) ...
CCATAAACGGAAAACGATACTGCAATATTACCTGCCGTATCGGCGGCGCCAACCTTGTAGTAAGGTTCTGCTTCTTTCGTGGTTTCATCAACAAATGTTCTCGCGGTTTTTGGCAGGATCTTTTTCGTGAGATGAGAAAAGTTGCTATCAGGAAAAGCACTCCGAAAGATATGGAAGCCCGCGAGATCGGTACTGCTCTCCGGCATTTCCCACGTCAATTGTATCTTGTTGCGTGCGTTTGGTTTCGGGTTCTTCACCCTTGGCGACGAAGGAGGCGTAAGGTCCCGACCGTATGCTTTTACTTCAGCGGCAGGACCGAGTTCGGCAAATGCATCGATTCCACGAACACGGTATTTGTAGACTTTGTAATTGGTAATGGTGGTGTCAATGAATGATGCAATAACATTCTCTTTCGCGCCCTGAGTCGTCACGATTACAATCGGCGCTTCGTTCATTTGCTTGTACGTCTTGCCTCCATCGTCTGAACGATAGAGGTAATACGCCGAGTATGGATTCTCGGGACGTTCCGCCCAGCGAAGAGCAATTGTCCCATCCATTCCCTCTCCGACAAAATTCGAAGGCGGTCGCGCCTCATACGAACTTCCAGTGTTAACAACGATCTTACCCGTGTCGATGCCATACGAAGCGTCCTCAAGACCGATGTACACTTTGTATGTGTATTGCTCGCCCATGCGAATTGATCTGTCAACAAATCGAAGAGCCAACGCTTTCGCAGCAATGATATCCATATCTGCCGCAAAGAGAGCCAAGCTGAAGCGCCCACCAATTTCCGGGTCTGAATACTGCAGAGTATCCGGATAAACACTATCTATCGAATCGAGGATGGGGCCCAAATACAGAGGCTCCCCATAAAGGGAGTGAGTAGCTATTGAGAGATAAAGTCGCTCGTCGTTTAGGAACGGCAGCAAGGTGTCACCAAGCCAAGGCCTCATCGGTCGATGAGTCAACTGAGAAGATTCCACCGTGCCGTCTTTCCGCTGGTGTTCACGTACGACGACATAACCGAATCTACTCCCTCTTACCCATGCTCGTGGAGTGGAAGGCTCCCACCGCAGCACGACTGAATCCCTATACACGCGAGTACGCATTAAGATTCTCGCAAAACCTGAATCGGGTTTTGCGTATACTGATGATGAATCTTCTTCAGTATTACTTTTGGATTCAATCTGTGCAAACACTCCACTGAAGAATAAAATGATACAACCTACTGATTTGACCACAGTCGTTAGCATAGTGCACCTCTATTCCTATCAAAAAAAAAGACTATTTGCGTACTCACTATTCACAAACTTCCCCCCAAGGCGGCAGAACAAAGTTAAAACTCAGGTGCTCATAACCTATGGTGACTTTGGCCCACGTCGGGTTTGGGGTTCCCCACTGCAATGTTACCCCAGCACTGAAGCTAAAAACGACTTTATCTCCCTTAATCCCGACTTTCTCATAACATATGCCGCGGCTCCAGCATGGGTAGGGAATTTTTACAGTGAGGTCATATACGCCGAGTTCCGCTTGAGCACTGCCATAGAGTTGTCCTCTTGCGTACCAGCCGTTTATGCCGACGCACCTCTCTTGTTTCGAGACCATAATATCGAATCCAACAGTGATCGTAGCTTCTCCAAAAACATGGTACGCCCTTTGTCGACCGGTACGGGCGGAAGCCTCTTCTCCCAAGGCAAAGCCATTTCCGGTTTCAATTCTTCGGTCCCTCGGATTGCGAGAGAACCCTAGCGGCAAATTCTTCCCTACCATGAGGTAACCCGTCCCTTCCAAGAAAGCCAGCTTAAGGTGTATTCTATTGCTCGGCTCCCCAATCTTTATGTACCAGACGTCCGGATCGATGTGAAATGTCATCGACCCTCTGCCTGTCACTGGGTCGGCGTTAATGATGGCCTCCATCTCACCGTGCAAAGTCCTCGTTGGAAAGTCATAGCTGATCGCAGCATTGCATGTCACCTTCGCGTTCTCCCGCTCCCGTGGTGTTATTCCTGCCATCATGTAGCCGGATCCAACAAACACTATGCTTTGAAACGAGAAAGATGATCTAAAATAAACTTCCATCGCTACATCTGCATTGAATGCCTCTGGCGAAGGATGTGTAGCCACAGTCACCGCTGCTCTAAAGCCAAATGGCCCTTCTCGGGGTCTAAGTTTGAAACCAGATGCCGTTGCACCCGGTTCAGGTCCTGCCGTGCCATTGGAAGTTGGTGCACCGGGATTAATAGAAACGTCGCGCTCCATGTTGTACCACATCCCTCCGCCAAATCCGTAGAGAGCAATCCCCGGCTCAATGGGAATTCCGGGACTGAACAGTGCTTTCGCATCAACGTACCAGTAACGGTAGCCACTCACTCTCCCAAACTGAGCGGTCGCACTTACATCAAATCCGCTCTTTTCCAGAACTGCTAACCTCACACTGCCGCGAAAACCTGTGCCAAACGTCTGGTCGTTCCTGTACAAAGTGAGCTGACCATTGAACCGTACGGGTCCGGCTGTTGCCGTAACCGCAATATCATTCAACTCAGCACTGTGGTACGAGAAGTGGAGACCGCCTGAGAGTTCCGGTTTGCCCCAGATAGTGAATTTTGTTGTTCCGGATATTCCTTCTGCACCGCCATGGAGATGGAGGCCAGCGTCGAACTCAATGCCCGCAACGAATGTCCCGCCACGATCCCCGGTTACAAATTTTACATCGTTCAGTGTCAGGGGGAACCCTGCAAGTTCCTTTTCAGGACTCGCAAGAGACCACGTGCCTGCTTCGAAATAGGGTTGACTCGAGTTTATTTTAAAGTTTTGAAATTTTACGCCTTGCAAAAGGAGTTTAGGAATCTTCTGATAATCTCGGTCAATGCTGAGTGTTCCGTGAAGCGTCGCCGATGCTCGGAACTTGCGTTCGGGGTTATCATTGCTGATGTAAATTCTTGAAGTTGGTTTCAACTCCATCTTCGCTATCCATAGCGGCACGTCGATCTTGCTCCCCGGAACAACGTTAAACAGATAAGTCAACTCATTTGCACGCAGCCGAACGAGTCTCGCAGTATACTTCAAGTGCTGCGCCGCAATCGGCAATCGAATCTTTCCTGTTATCCTCCCCTGGCGAAGAGAATTGTTGACGATATCCACGCTGATCGAATCAAGGCTGCCCGCCCAATCACCTAAGTTCGCTCGCGGATATTGGATGACGGGTGCCGCTACAAACTTCGCGCTGAACCCACTGCGTGTAATAATCATATTTTGAACCGAGATAGCAGGCGGGCCAGACTCAAAAGTCTGCAGTTGTTCAGGCAATGTTACCGACGCTCGTCCGAGGTAGAAGCCTTCCCATGTGTTATCTTTAGTACCCAAGTATCCCTCGGGGAACACCATTCCCCTGGGGTTTTCCACACTCGAAAAATCAACAGCCATCTCCTGCACATTCAGCTTGAACCCCGGCACACTTGTGACAGCACAGCTATCCATCGAGGCTGAGGCGATCCACTCTATGCGTCCGGGATCCCGGATTGTTGTCTTAAACGTTGCCTTCACTAAACTACTACCGTTGTCCGGTAGTGGCGTAAACCAATCTCTCGGAAATTCTGCTTGGGCGCTGATTCGCATTTCTAGAAATCCGTGTTCGCAATCCCAAGAGACGTAGGTTCCTGAGTCACTCTGAGTTTGACCTTTCAGGACCAACCCCCATGAACCTGGCTTTCTGTATCCCTCATCAAAAGGAAGATAGAGTGTTGCCTTTCCATCACCACCAAGCCCGTTTGGATGAAAACAAATGTTGCGAGCGCCCAGTCCAACGCCAACGTTTGGACCCAACGCCGGAATGGTTACACCAATAACTGCATTGAGTCTTGCATCCGTCGGTCTAAAGACTAAACCCATAATGCCGAGGATAACGTGGTATCCGCTGATTTCCTTATCAAGCCCAATGGGCATGTCCCAAAGTGCATTGGAGCTAGCACTTATTATGCGATTGGCAGACGAAGCAACGTCGTACACACGTTTGATTTGTGCGGAGTCAAGACCGAGCGCGGATCCTAACTGATTTGCAATGAGAGGCGTAACCGGCGAACTCGGAGCTTGTTTACCCGTAACAACTCCTTCGAAAATCGTGCTATCCATGTTCACCTTGACGTCCCGGAATTCCACCAATACTTGCTGATTGAAAAAGTATGGTATCAGAATCGTACCTTCTCCACTGAGAGCGGCGCCTGTTCCTCTGACTGAGGTTAAGCCCAATTGAAAACGCCCGATCTTCAGTGTGTCCCCAACGGAAAACACGCGCGTCGTCGAAACGGGATTTAAGGTTATCGGTGTTGAACATTCGTCGGCGCAACGGCCTGCCACTGGCGGCGGCGCTACGCCCCCAACGATAAATCGCCATGTTGGACTTACAACATACGGTGTGCGAGCGGCATCATCGCGCAACCATGAGACGCGCCAGTAATACACTCCGGGGTCGCGAACATTTTGGAGACGAAAACTCCTTTCGGTGAACAGTGTGGCGCATTGTTCTCCCGTCACACAGTCTGCAATGTCGGAGACCCTGGCGCTGTCCTTAGCTACAGTATTGATGAAGTCCGCGCTTCGGGAAACTTCCAGACGATAGCGTTCGTCCGCAGATCCAAAAGCAACACCTTGCTGTCCGCGACGAACACCACGCAGAAGCGGCGGGTTCAACTCAATTGGCCGTGGAGACTTCCATGAAAGGACAATCGTCGTGTCTGGTGAAAATCGCGTGCCATCGGGTGGACTCACATTCAGAGGTTGGCGCATTCCGAATGTGAATTTGACCGGAGCAAAACTCACAGGCACTGGCGTTCGATTTTGCGTGAAGGTGGCGTTGACGCTCCATGTGTACTGAACCCCACGTTGAAGTCTATTCATCCACGGTTCCAAGCTCGATTCATTCAGCAGGTTGGCAATCAAGAGTCGTGCACGCCGCTCGCCCTCGCCCCCTGGGGGAAGACGTTGACCAATGCGCGGACCGTCCGGCCAACTGTTCGTCGTAGGTGGGTTTGTTGTAAAACTTGACCCATCACTCCCTCTGACGGAGAGCGTCATCCGCATCGCCGTAATGTTGTCGGAGTAAGGATCGAATTGAAAAACAAGATGAGGCGGAAGCCACGGAATTGTATCGTTATCAAGAGGATAGTAAGGACGAATAGATAGGGAAGAAGGTGGCCCCGACTGAACAGTAAACTTCCAGATCTCGCTCTTTCCTTCGTTGCGCGCTACGGGCACACCGCGGCTATCCACTGCCTGCACTTGCCATGCAAATCCGATTGCGGTCGGTCTGGAAGAAAACTGTGGCGCAGATGGCGGGTACGTGAATGTTGATGTCGTAAGTTGTTGATCCAGTAAGGGAGTGTTTTGATCGAGCGCAATCCGCTCTGTCTGTCCTTCGAGTATCGGTGCAATCCGCAACTTGTATTGGGACTGCACACCGGGCGATATATACACCGGCGTCCATGAAAACGTCGGAAGACTTCCTTGAGGAATGGATGCATTATTCTCCGGCTGCAGCAACGTAGGAGGATCTGGAATAACAATAATAAATGACTGACACCCAGCACCAGTCGCGGCAATCTCGGATCCATTTTGCGCAAGAAGGCGAACACAGAATTGGTAGTTCCCTTCCGGAAGTCGGTTCGTCGTTATCACCACATTCCGGATGGCATTATCAATCGTCACTGCATTTCGATTGACGACGTCAAGCCCATTTCTAACGATTGTTTGCCCTGCAAGTATGTCGAAACGAGGAATTTCGGGGTGATTATCCTGTGATGAAAGCAGCACTCTATTGCTCTCCCCATCCTTCACCGAAAACGAGATGCGGACACTTGTGTAGGATTGCTGCCCGGTGTTGGTGATGACGACCTGAATGATCGTCCGATCACGCTGCCATTCCGAAAGCTCGGAAGGCATCGGCTGTCGAATGATAACGTTGAGGTTAAGCTGAGCCAACGCGCTCTGTGACATGATAACGCACGCTGCTCCCAGAAAGAGAATGAATCGTCTCATAATAAATCTCCCGAAATTAGAATCCATAGTTATAGTTCAGCGACCCTTGAAGTTCACTATACGACGGCTGCAGCGCTCCTGCCCCAAAAGTGTACCCACTGCGAGAAACACTCAGCGAAAACGATCCCCACCCGCCGGTACCGTAGTTGACATTTACACCTACCGTGAGCTGCTTGTCTGATGACGTGACTCTGATAATGCTGTATCCGAGCGAAGCGCTCACACCGAGTTTGTCTTCGAAAAATTGGTGACCGACTGTCTCACCAATGTTGAACATCTTTGTCGTTAACACAGGCGTCTTCGATGAAGTCCACAGCGCGGTCGTGGCAAGGTTCAGTGTTGAGGGGAACGTAAGCGCCCACGTCGTCGAGACGACGTGTGTCGCGCTTTGGTTCGCTGCGGACGTAATGAGATTTAAGTCTTCAAAATCTTGATATGAGTATGAAAGGATCACATTGCTCATCCCATTAAACGATTCAAACGTTGTACGCGGAGAAATGGTAAGCGACTGAGCGATGTTTTCGATTCGGAGTGTATCGTTTCTTGGTGAGGATCGTGTTCCGTAGTTTGAGTAGCTGACATCAAGACCGAACGCCGAGCTTGGCTGAGCCGAGACGTACAGGGAACCGAGCGTGCGTCGAGTTGTTGCAATCCTGTTGTTACGAAGGTTGTTGAATCGCAAACCTGTCGAGACTCGTACCGAGAGCTTGCCTTCAAAGAATCGTACCATCGGGTCAACAGTAAAATCAAGAATATCGTTGGGTCGCTGTGCATAGCCGAGTGAGGTGAAGCCCGGACCAATCCACTGCGAACCAAGACGCAGGGAGAACATCGAACTCGGTGTGATGAAAAGGGAAAGTCTCGCTGCCCCATCAACTTGTGAAGAGATGCGCGGTGTGAACAACCATCGAGGAATTCTCGTCCCCAGATCAAATTCGGAAGACCGTACATCATTCGAAAATGCGGAGACAGCGACTTCGCCGGCCAATTGCAATGCGTCAGTGAACAGCGGAAAGCCGAAGGCAAGAGATGCGACTGCATTTTCTTGGGGCAAAACGCCGGCAGGCACCGCGGCAAGCGAGGTTGTGTCATCAATTGCATGAAGAAAGTTCACATCAATGAATCCGGAAGACTCGGAACCGAAGCCAATCTTTCCTCCCCACATCATTCGTTTGTATTCACCAATCACACTGCGCACAGAGTCAGGCTCCATAGCCTCGCGAGATCTTCCGTACAAAAAAGAGAATCGAAACAAACCCGGCTGTGCCTCAAAACCTCCGCCAAGAAGGAGAACATCACCAAATGTGTATTCAGAAAGGCGTGTTGAGAAATACCCTCCATGCAGCGTAAGCCAATTGAAGAGCCGCGGGTTCACGCCAAACTGGTTGAACGGCTGGCGGAAACCTCCCTCATCAGTCGTGATGTACGCCTCGAACGGCAGTTGAACTTGATCATAGATGTTCAGGGTAACGCGAAAGACCGCACGCGAGATGTTCGCGGGTCGCCTACCTGAAATGCCGCTCGCGCTATAGGATTCGCTGGAGAGATTCACGTTGCCGTGAAGCGTGATCGGCTCCACTTGAGCGAATACACTCACGGCAACTAGTGAAAGTACCAATATGGTCCACAGCCGTTTCATCTGAGCAACAACAACTTTTTCAAGTCACTTCTTTTCCCCGATTGCAGCCGATACAAATAGATCCCGCTCGCGAGATTCGCACCGTCGAACCTCACCTTGTAATACTGCCCCGGCTCGGCAACATCATCAAACAGCGTTGCGACTTCCTTCCCCAGGATGTCGTACACTTTCAGAGACGTTCTTTCGAACGTTTCTACCGAGAATTTTATTTCTGTTGATGGGTTGAACGGGTTGGGATAGTTCTGCTTGAGCGAAAATTCTATCGGCGCGACTTCTTTTCCTTCGACGCTCGAGACGATCCCTGATGCCTGAATAGGCTCGGTGTGGTGCACCGTTCCATCCAAATCCACTTGCCGCAGTCTGTACCAGACCGATGGCGCACCCGGCGACTGATCAGTAAACGTGTAGCCGTGCGGCTCGTTCGTTGTCCCGTGACCGGGGATGAAGCTGTTCGGAATCTCGACAAATGTTGAATCGTCGTTCCTTTTTCGCTCGACAAAGAAGCCGTAGTTGTTCACCTCGCTGATTGTTCGCCAGTCGAGTCGCACACGGCTTCCGCTGACGACCATTGCAGTGAAGCTCGAAATCTGGACGGGCAGCGCCCCCGTGTTGCCGACTGCAAAAGGCGAGAACGACGTAAACCCACTCGCGGTCGCGTTAAAAACACCACTTGAGGGAGTACCGAGCATCGCTGATTGCTCATTCCACTGCGTTCCGTTGTGCCGACCGATGACAAGTGGATTTCCCCTAATAAATCCCGACGTTTCGGCGGGGGTGCTCCATTGAAACGTGAGTGTCGCATTGCTTCCGCCTGCGACAGCTTCCGTGATGGTCCATTGTCGGTTCACGACTCTGTTCGGATCGGGAGGCGCAAAGTCAAATGTCGTCTTTACTCGCACAGAAAAATCATCTGCTGTTCCTGAATTTGAAACCATGACCGGGTTGTACGAAGCCGTTGTTGGACCAACAGGAAACTCTCGCGGCGAAGAGCCAACATTTTTGTGAATAAACGCACCTGTGCTACTGGCGACCACATGGCTCTCTAAGCGTAATACAGAGCCCGATGAAGCAATCGTAAGATTGTTGGAGCCAAGCGTAATGTTGCCGTTATTAAGCGTGAGTGTGCCGTTCACAGTAACTGCACTGTTCAGCAAGAGCCCCCCCGCTACCCCCCCTGTGCCATCCATTCTGAGGTTGTCAAATGTGGTCGTTCCGCTCAACGTCTGTGCGGCCGTTCCGATGAAGCGTACCGTTGAGCCGGTGTTGGCAGTAAATGTTCCATTGTTGGTGAAGTCACCGCCGAGCGACATGGTAGCATCTGAGCCGAGCGTGACTGTTACGCCGCTGCCGATGGTAACGTCCGCGCCGGTTGCTGTTTCGGGATTATCAACAGCTCGCGGTTGGATTTTCTTAGGAGTGGTCGTGATGACGACATCATTCTTCTCCTTCTGTTCCTTTACGAGGTCGTTGACCTGCGCAACTGCGGGTCCTGCGAGTATGAGTAGCACCGTCATCGCACAAAGGAAAGGTGTTTTGTTTGTGTCCATGGTGTTTTCCTCCACTGGTTAGGCTTATGAGTTTGTTTGATAATTCTTTGAGCTCACTTGCGTTTCGACAATTCATCCACCCGCGCTTGAAGCTCTTGCACGGCGCTGATCAGGATTGGGATCAATTCCATGTACTTTACTCCTTTGTAGCGCGTCGGCTGTGCACCACTTGTTTCACCCTCTTTTTCGAGTTTGAGATCTTCTGAGCCCGCCGCTTTTCGCATCTTAGGAGATGCAGGCTGCGCGGCTTCGACGACTAATTCGGGAAAAACTTTTTCAACCTCTTGAGCAATCAACCCGAAGTGCCTGCCCGAATCAAAATTCATATCTTTGTACTCGTCGCTCTTCGAGAATTCAAACAAGGACGGCTTTAGCTGCATCAGTTTGGAGAGAACTCCGGCTACGGGAGTTACGTTCTCCTTGAAGCGGAGATCCGAGGCGTTGATAAGGCTGCCTGTGTAGGCAAGATTGCCTGAGAAGTAACCCGCATACCGTGTTGCACTTGTTCCGAATGAAGTTCCGTAGACGCCATACACTGACTTCCCAGCCGGGCCGTCCGCTGCGCCATAGAGTCCAAAGCTGGTAGAAAACGTACCGCTAGAATTAGCAGTTGCACTTCCATAGACGCCGAAGTTATCGCTATTCCCACCTGCGGCTCGGCCATAGACACCGTTTCTCGAACCTGTGAAATCCGGGGTCTCGGCAATTGCGTACACTCCGTAATAACCACCGGCGAAGTAACCCCCAATCCCATACCAAGCGCTTGGTTGGTAGATGCCCAAAACTCCGTGGCCATCCGATAGAGTGGTTCCTGTGTACTCAGATCGGATAACGTCTGCAGCGCCTGCATAGGTTGATTTCACATGCAGCTGCGTTCCAGTAGCGGCAAGTGATCCATCAGAGTTGATGGCAACCCCCTGCGCATTCAGCAGAGTTGCAGTCGAAAGAATGAGCAGCACCGCTATTCCGATTCGGCTACGGAGTGGAAACCAGGGTCTCGCTGAGAAGACACTGGGGAGTGGATTTGACGTTTGCATTTGTACCTCCTGTTGATTGTTGATGAGTCGTTGGAGTAGAGAAGAGTTTCTTCTCACTCGACCACCGAGATAACATGACGTTTGCATTTGTACCTCCTTTTGATTGTTGATGATTGAGAATTCCTACAGCTTGCTATGTACTCCTATTGAATAGTCGCTCGCGAGAGCGAAAGGTCGCGACAAGAGTTGGGAAATCTTCTGCGTTAAGCCGTTGCTTGCCGAGATGAACGTGACGTTTGCATTTGTACCTCCTTGTGATTGTTCGTGATCGAGAATTCCTACAACTTGCTATGTACTCCTATTGAATAGTCGTTCGACAGAGCGAAAGGTCGCGACAAGAGTTGGGATATTTTCGGCGTTCCACCGTTGCTGGTCGAGATTGAACGTGACGTTTGCATAACTACCTCCTGTTGATTGTTAGTTGATTCTGAAATCTGCATTTCGTCAGATGAAGAATGCAGCCTTCGATTCTTGCGGAGAAAATCTAACACAAACACAACGCGGCTACTTATCTCTCTCGTTGCAAACTCTGTAACGTATGTGCGAAGGTCAAAAGACATTGTAAAACGATCGGTTTTTTTGCTCCTCGAGGGTGGGCAGGGGTGATGCCCTGTCGTTCAAGTGTTCAGCGGTAGGTGACCGTCACCTACATGAGAATTCTCTGCGAGGTGACGGTCACCTCTTCTCTCTTCTGAACTGAGCTCTCTCTCAATGAATAGTCGTTTACAACCGGAAAAGGTCGCGCCAAAACCCGGCTGAATGTTTGCAACGAGGAGGCGAAGGGGGGTGAGTTACTGACTGATGTTTGAAAACCAATCAAAACCAAAACTCTGTAGGGACATCGGCTTGCCCGCCCGGCAAATCCGTTCGGGCGGGCCGTGTCCCAAGCTGAGCACTGAATTTGTCTTCGGCTTCTATGTCGTTTCGGGGTTGGGACGGGGCAAGCCCACGTCCCTACAAAAGTGAATAACTGATGTTACGCAGAGATTGATTTTCCTCAAGCCCCTCACCCCCCCGCCCCCTCTCCCCCAACGCGAAGGGGGGGTGTTTGGGGACAGTC
>Ga0082335_1008756_pt1 | contig 11310 bp, 11 predicted proteins | sample Subgrocontami58m_FD_72375 | JGI IMG/M metagenome (GOLD analysis project Ga0082335, IMG submission 72375) | Subsurface groundwater microbial communities from S. Glens Falls, New York, USA - GMW37 contaminated, 5.8 m (SPADES assembly) (version 2) ...
GTCGGCACGGCAAGCACCAGCGTGGGTGAACACTCGCCTCGCAGATGCATAAATCGAAGGAACTGCCGCAAAATCGAGAGAGTGTCGTTGACGCTCCTAGGACTGAGGACACGGCACCGCAACACGGCATAACGACGCAAGTCCTCCGCGTGCACAGTCTCCCAGCACAGTGGTCGAGCGCGGAACTGCCATGAAAGATATCCTTTAAGGACGCGGAGTGCGGCCGCTCTGGTACAGTCCGCAAGAGCCCGATCGACTCGGAGAAAGCGCTCATACGCGTCGAGCCATCGTTGCCACCGTGCGCGGTGAACCGGGTCGCGAAAGCGGCCGGTGAATCGGAGCCATTGTAAGAGTCCTGACTGGCGCGTCCGACGGGATGCGGCTTTCCAGCCCGGCAGGCATCCACGCATGATCCGCGGCACATCGCGCCGCCGGAGCATCGCTGCACAACAGCCTCGCCGAGCAAGGTAGCGGGCGGCCTTCCGCAGAAACCGGCAATAGAGCGCGATCGTGAACTTCGAGGTGTGGCGTTGCAGGAGGTAGCCCCTGAAGCCTCGGTCGATGAGGTCGAGATCGGCCTTCAGTCGCCTCGCGGGCCCATTGGCATTGCGTTGGTGCGGCATATGTGAAGCACCGGATAGCCGCCGGTGCACGATACCGCACCCTTCACGATTACCGCGTCACACGAAAGGTCGCAAGCTGTCAGTTAAGCCAGCCCAGATCCCACCCACAGTTCTTTCGTTCTTCTCAATCCGATGTCAGAAGGGCACCGCTTGCGGGCTCGTGGTCCACGCCGCTCCGCGGGCCTGCTCCCCCCCAAAGCCGAGGCTGCCGTTATGCCGAGTGACGCACGCTCGCTCCAGAGGCAGAGCTTGGGGGCACGGCCCGTGCGCGGAGGCTTCTCGGCCTTATTGGCGTCTTGGGATAAAAAACGTAACCCAAAGCTTTGGGTTAAATTTTCGACGAGGTTGTTATCGATTTCAAAGAGGCCGTTCTCCAGGTAACCGATAAGGGCGTCATATTCGTTGAGGAAGTAACTCAACGCTTTGCCCAGGGTGCTTTGGGGCAGGGTCTTGGCCTGGAGAGCCAGAGCCCGCTCCTTCATCCCTTGCCAGATGGCGGGCGCTTGTTCCTGGCGCATCCGATGCCGCTCTGGAGGGGAATGCTCCCTGGCCTCGCGCTCGATTCTGTAGAGGAGGCGAAACTGCCCAATGAACCAGATCGCCTCCCGATCGCCCTCCCGCGCCGCCTTGTAGAATCGCCTTCTGGCGTGGGCCGCGCATCCAATCCGACGCAAGGAGGGGATGTTCTTCTTCAAGGACTCGTAGACTTCGTAGGCGTCGGTTTGAATGGTTCCCACGAAATCCAGGAGTTTGGCGTGGGGAGCTTTCTTGCCTCGGGTGTCCTGAAAATCCAGCCAGACATCCCCACCGGGCACCGCGTAGAACCAGAGATAGCCGGTGGCCGCTTTGCCTTTGACCTCCGGATCGAGCACCTTCACCGGCGTCTCATCGACCTGGAGGTAGCCTCCCAGCTTGATCTCCTCGAAGAGCAAGAGCCAGAGCGGTTGCAGCAAGGCCGCCACCTGCGCAACCCACTGCACCATTTGCTGGCGGGGAATGACCACCCCGTGCCGTTCCCGAAACACCCGTTCCATCGTGTAGTAAGAGACGTGATCGTCAAAGCGCCCGAGTAACAAGTGAACCGCCAGCGCCAGTCCCAATTTGCTCTGTGGCACCAGCCGGGGAGGCAACGGAGCAATGTGGACCCCGCCTTGCCCGCAACGACAGGCATACTTGGGGCGAACCAGTTGCCGGACGACCAGCTTGGCAGGGACAAACTCCAGTTCCTCGGTGACCTCCTTGCCGATCGGCTCGGGCATCTGGCCGCAACCGACACAGGGCTCAAGGGGCTCCGGTTCCAGGACCACCGTCTGCCGCTCCAGATGGTCGGGCATCGGATGGCGTCGGCGGCACTTGGGCTGCGAGTCGGGCTTCTCCTCCTCCTCGAGCAGGTCCCGGCCCAGCGGGGGATCGCGTTGCGCCTGTTCTTCCAGATCGCCCTGGACTTCGGCCAGGAGGGCCTCCTCTTGGGCGTCAAGCGTGTCGGCCTTGGAGCCGAAGAGCTGCCGTTTGAGCTCCGCCACTTCCAGGAGCGTCTCCTGCAGTTGGGCCAGCAGGCCCTCGTTCATGGCCAAGAGACGGTCGATCTTCTCCCGGGCTTGCGGATACTGGCTCTGGAGTTCCTGCGCCTCGGCCCGCAAGCGCGCATTCTCCACCAGGAGCTCTTCCACCTTCACCGGCATAAGCCCTCCCGGAACTTGGGGGTCAGCGGGTAGAGGTAGACCTCTTTGACGGGCACCTGGAGGGTGCGGGTGCGATCCTGGCGACTGCGCCCGGTGGTCGCCCCCACGTGGATCCAGTTGGCGGCTTGGTAGCAGGTTCCCGTAAAACGCCCCGTTTCGACGAACGTCTCCAGAGCCAGGATCCGGTGGCCGTACTTGGCCTGCCAATCCCGATCGATCCGCCGGGCGATCCGGCTCAGAATCCAACTGGCCAGCCGCGGCACTTTTACCCAGGGTATAGAAGCGGCTGTTGCGATTGAAGCTGGCCAGGGCGCCCCAAGCCTTGAGACGCCGCCGGACGGTACGGAGCGAGGTCCGGAGTTCCTTGCTGATCTCGGGCAGGGTGATCACTTTTTTGCGCCGCCAGCGCCGGAGCAGGGAGGAGGCCGCATCGTGGGGAGGTTTCATGGGGAGGAGGGGATTTTAGGATGTGTCATACTATATGCACATTGCACAATTGCACATATAGTATGCCATATTGAAGGGAGGCATGCCAATGAAAAAGCCAATGATTTCGCGGAAATCAAAAACCGGAAATCACTCCAACCGGGTTTTCAAGCGGCAAGACCGTGCCGCCTCTCTTCCTGCCCATCCCTAACCAATTGATTGCGAGCCTATTGCGCAATCGTCAAGTCTCCAACCGACTTTCGTGATCATAGATTGGAATTGTCGTCGGAGCCGGACTCGGGTTTGGTTGGTACAAACTTGTCGGCTGTTCAACCGGCGCATGTCCGCTCACCAGCAATCCCGTCATCAGCACGATTTACGGTGGGGTTCTCGGCGTGCTGGTTGCGACCAACTTTCACTAAAGTCAGATCTCGCAAACTCGATGAAAATGGAACTTATCATCCGTCGGTTCGCCGGTTCGTTCATCCTCCTGAGCCTCGTGCTCGCGCATTACCACAGCTCGAACTGGCTTTGGTTCACCGCGTTCGTCGGCTTCAACCTCCTACAATCGTCCATCACGAACTGGTGTCCGTTGGAGATCATTCTCAAGAAGCTCGGAGTGGGACGGACTTGCTGCGATGGCAAAAGAGCGGGTGGTCTAGGTTGTTGCACAAAATGAATAGGCTGCCGGGATTTCTTGGGCTGTTGCTGACGGGTTCGCTGGCCGCGAGCGCCGCCGAGCCGTGGACATTGGAGCGCGCCTTGGATCACGCGCTGACCCACAACCCGGACGCGCGCATCGCGCAGCAGCGGATCGCGGTCGCCCAAGCCGGACTAGAGCAAGCCAACTCCGCGTTCTGGCCGCGGTTGCAGGTCCAGTCGAGCTACAGCCGCACCGACAATCCGATGCTGGTTTTCGGCAGCATCCTGAACCAGCGGTCATACAGCCCTTCGCTCAATTTCAACGCCGTGCCTGATGTGGACAACCTCAACTCGAGGGGCATCGTTACCGTGCCTCTCTACGCTGGCGGACGCAATGTTGCGGGCAGGCAAGCAGCAAAGGCGACCGCCGAGTCCGCGAGGCAGGAGAGCGCCGCTGTCCGCAACGCGTTGGGGTTCGAGGTGTCGCGCGCGTTTCACACCGTGCTCAAGACGCGGCAATTCATTCAAGCCACCGAGGCTGCGGTCAGTTCTTTTGAAACCAACCTGGTCGTTGCACAGAGGCGTCTGGATGGCGGAACGCTGTTGAAGTCCGACGTGCTGGACATTGAAGTGCGTCTGGCGCAAGCGCACGAAGACCGTGTTCGGGCTCGAAATGCGAATACCTTGGCCGAACTCGCGCTGCGCAACTTGTTGGGCATCGAAGAAGGCGAGTTCACCGTGGGGGACACCGTTCCTGTCGTCACAGCGCCGAACTCTGGAGAAGTGGCGCGGCGACCGGAGTTGGCTGCCGCCCGCGAGCGGGAAAACGCCGCCCAGGCGCAGGTCCGTGGCTCGAAGAGCGGCTACCAGCCGAGAATCAGCGCTTTCGGCAGCATCGACTACGATTACGGTTGGGTTACCGGTGGCGATGGCAAGAGCTACACGGCGGGTGTGATGGCACAGTGGGAGCTATGGGACGGTTTTTCGACTCGTGCCAAAGTCCGTGAGGCCAAAGCCAACCTCGAGTCCGCCCACGAGGAGCAACGTAGGCTGCGGTTGGCGTTGAACCTTGAAGTCGAACAAGCCCGACTCAACCTCAACACGGCGGCCGAACGTTTGGCGGTGGGCAGCAAGGCGGTGGAGCAGGCGACAGAAAGCGCGACCCTGACACGCAACCGCTTCGAGCAAGGGCTTGCCCTCCCGACCCAGTTGATCGATTCCGAGACCGCGCTTGTCACCGCTCGGGTCCGTCGCGCCGAAGCCGAGTCCGATCAGCGCATCGCGGTCGCGGCTCTGCGAAAGGCGCTCGCGTTGCCCCAGATTGATTCCCAGCCCACCCGCAATTGAAATGAAACGATTCGTCCCAGCGACCGTTGCTCTGCTTCCGACCGTTATCGTCGCTCTCGCGCTCGCCGGTTGCGGCTCGAAGCACGAGACCGCGAGGACAGCCACGGTTGCCCATGGGGTTCGTGGGCGGGTTGATGGGGCCGTACATGCGACCGATCCCCGTCGGGTCAGGGGCGGCCATGCTCTTCTCGTTGGCGATTGCGTTCATTGTGACTCCGTGGGCTTCGATTCGTATCCTGCGCTGGGGCAAGAAGTATTCCTCCCTGACCGAGAGAGTGGTGAGCGCCACCAAGGACAACGCGTCTCACTCCCGTTTTGAACACGAGGAGGATTTCTTTACCCGTATCTATCGACGCGTAATGGGCCCGATACGTATGTCATTGGCGACGTTGCTGGAGTTGTGGAGAGTCCTGTTTACGCGATTTTGGAGATGAATAAGGCGCTGCGCGCGCTCGACACGCGCGACTTCGGTGGCAACGGCGGACCGGTTAAGATCTACAACGCCGCCCTGCCTTTTACCGATCACCGACCCTCGATGAAATGGGATGGCGAGTGGCACATCACCATCGAGGTCTTTCGCGATCTTGGCACGGCTTTCGCCGCCGTCTTGGTGCTGATTTTCATTCTGATGGTCGGCTGGTTTCGCTCATTTCTGACCCCGTTGATCGTGATGGCGGCCATCGCGTTCTCACTCGTGGGCATCCTGCCCGCGCATGGGTTGATGGGCGCGTTCTTTGCGGCGACATCGATGATCGGTTTCATGGCTGGCGCGGGTATCGTGGTCCGCAACTCCATCATCCCGGTGGATTTTATCGAACAGCGTGTGGCCGAAGGAATGCCCCTCTCGGAAGCGGTGGTGGATGCTGGCGCGGTGCGCTTCCGTCCGATGCTGCTGACCGCGCTGGCGGTGGTAGTCGGGGCGTCGGTCATTCTCGCCGACCCAATCTCCCAAGGTCTGGCTATTGCCTTGATGGCCGGCGAGATCGCGTCGCTGCTCATCAGCCGGATGGCCGTGCCAGTGCTCTGTTTCATGGCCTACAACCGCGGGTTGAAGACGGTGAAAGGATCGGAGTCCGCGTCATCCCTTTGCGCACCGTAACTCCCAAACCTGCGCAAAGGCATGAGTCCCGGAGGACCCATGCGCGTCAGGAGGGTGCCCGTGAGCGCATTCGCCATGATAGCCGCCAGGAGGGTCTCGCTGGGCGTTGTCGTCCAGAACCAGCGTCGCTCCCGCGCTGACACGATGGAAAATGCGGCAAAGTAGAGCAGCGTCAGAAAGCTGAAGGTGTAGAGGGCATCGTTGTTGGTCGCCAAACCGAAACGCGACCAGCAGATCCACAAGAGCGTGACCGGCCATTGCTGGTCGGCCCTGGCGACGTTCCCGGGCGGGCGAACCCGTCCGGTTTAGCCTTCCTGTTCTGAACGCGCACGAACGCGCCCAGGTAGGATTGGGTCTCTGACTGTTTACTTCTCATCGACTGCGCCGTTTACTGACTCAGTTCATTCTCTTTACGACTCACGCGCCCCAACGGGGCTCTGTCTCAAAGCACAGGGTTGCGAGGAACCAGCTACCCTGGGGCAACGGCCGACGATACAAGCTTGTGAACATCAGTTCGCGCTGACTCTTCCTTTACGAACAGTAGCTCTCCGCACTGAGGCGCCACGCGACGCCAATACGCAGCCGACGTTTCTCCCTCTCCCTGGGGAAGGTAACCGCAGGCACTTCCCTGGAAAGCAGGTAAGTCAGGGTGACCGCTGTCCCCGCGTCCTGGTCCGCCGATTGGACCTCCTGGACATCTCACCACTCGTCCCTCCCCACGTTCATTTCGTCGCCTCAAAGTGGTTGGGACGTCAGGGCATATTCTCCACTTGCTCTGTCACTTGACAATCGAAGCTGGAAGACAGAGGTTAAGGAGTTTCAGCGACAGGTTTTCTCGCCGTCGCCCCTGGCTTTGGGAAGGCGGCCCGGGAACCGACAGATCACAACGTTAATGTGTGCATAGATCCACACACTGGAGGTCATGATGACAGCAAAAAGAAACGTTTCAGGGTGGTTACGGACTCTCGTCCTCGCCGGTCTTGGGCCGGCGCTTTTGGCGGGTCTGAGCCACACGCAGGTTCGAGCCGAGCAACTCTATTCTGAGATTCTGTGGAGCAGGAGCGCCGACGGTGTGCTTTGGGGCTGCGATGTGGCGGTTGGGGCCGACTTCCGTCCGGTTATTCTGGAATCGGTGGCGGGCGAAGCAGGGTCATCTCTGCACGTCACCAAGTTGGATGAACTGACCGGACTGGTTGTCTGGACCGTGCCACTTGCCTTGGAACAACCGACCGATTCATCAAGGGTGAGTATTGGCCCCGACAACAACCCCGTAGTTCTCGCCCAGTGCGCCACCGGAACCGAAAACGACTTTATGCTGATCAAGCTCCAAGGAACCGATGGGACGCCGCTTTGGAGCGCGGGATTGGGTTTACGGCCGGAGGTGGATTTTTGGGACATCGCAGTCGGGGCGGACACCAACCCAGTCGTGGTCGGGATGATTTTGGCGAACGATGGTTCTGACAACGTAGCAAGGAAGTACGACGGAACCAGCGGGATGCAGTTGTGGGAGGTTGCGATCGACATTGGGTCGGACGACATCCTCACCGGGGTAGCAGTCGGCCCGGACAATCATCCTGTGCTCCTGGGGACATCCTGGACCGAGAGTGGCTCGGAATTGCGAGTGCTCAAGCTGCACAGCGCCTCGGGCGAGGTTCTTTGGAATACGCCCCTCGCCGAGCACGCTCGGGAATTCAGTTATGCGGTGGCGGTGGGAACGGACGGGAATGTGTACGCCACGGGCGAGTACCACATTCCTCTGTCGGATGGACAGCTTTCGTTGAGCGGATTGGAGCCAGTGCTCGCCAAGTTCAACGGCTCTAGTGGGGAACGATTATGGTCGGTGGTGCCAGAGCACGAATCGGGAGGGAGCTTTCAGGCCGATGTGGATGTGGGGCCCGACGGAAATCCCATTGTGGCCGGGGATCTGGCGGCCAAGTACGATGGCGCAACTGGCGCGCTTCTCTGTGTGCTCGACTATGGCAACCGCGTTGAGGTTGGAGGAGATGGCAATCCCGTGCTGACGGGCAGCTCTACCGCTAAATACGTTTTCGCGTACGGCGCGCCGCCTGAGGGTCCATTAGAGCCGCCGACTCGTGTTTTCCTCAATGGCACGAATGTGTGCGTGATGGGCAGTTGGACGGGGCCTTGGAGTGCGAGTCTGGTGATGAGCGGTTCGGGTGAACCACCGCCCAGTGACTTCGGGTTCGGCTGGAGCCCTACCTACTACTACATCGAGACGACCGCAGGATACGGGACCCTTACGATCGTTATTCGCTACGACGAATCTCAGTACTCTGGCAATGAAAGCGAGCTGCGCCTATTTCATTATGAGAACGGCGCGTGGGTGGACTGCACGACATCCGTTGACGTGGAGCGGAATCTGATCTCGGGGCAAGTAACGAGTCTCTCTCCCTTTGCGGTTGGTGAGCCACTGAGGCAACCTGTTGACATTGACATCAAACCTGGAAGCCCGACCAATACCATCAACGTGCGTTCGCAAGGTGTGATCCCTGTGGCCATCCTGAGCGGTAGGCGGTTCGATGCCACGACAGTCAATCCGGGAACGGTGAAGCTGGCACGCGCCTCGGTCAGACTGCGGGGCGATGGCAGGGCAATGGCGTCGTTTTCGGACGTCAACCAAGACGGGTTGTTGGACTTGCTGGTTCACATCGAGGCACGGGATTTGGTGCTCGCGCCGCAAGACATCGAGGCCGTTTTGGAGGCTGAGACGTACGATGGCAAGCGAGTTCGTGGGAGTGATAGTGTCAGGGTGTTGCCTTGATCCGCTTTCGTGGTCAGCCGCGCTTTCCCGGGCCATCAAGCTTATCAATTCGAGTTTTACGCTGCCGTTTCATATCTTGGTTTTTGCGGGCCTCGCACTAAGTCCGTTCTTGCCGCGCATTCGATGGCTGGCATTGCCGCTGGCGATAGGATCCTGGTTGTGGGCCAATACCGCAAGCTACGACCTGCGCAACCTTCTTGGCCTGTTGCTGATCAGCGCCTTCATTCCGCTTTATGCGCTGGCGCGCCGCTTCGTGCCGGCAGCGGTCTCTTCGAACGAGCGGCGATGGAGCGTTCGGGACGGCGCCGTCGCGCTCGGTGTGGCTATCCTCTGCGTTGGCCTGACACTGCCGCTGGCGCTGGGCGACAAGGAACTGAAGCAGCGGTTCGCAAACGAGCAGTTGAGCAAGGGGCTGGGGATTGAACTCAACCGGCCAATCGGAGAGCTGCTTGCCCGCGATTGCACGATTTTCAGCGCAGACGGCTACATCAACACGATTTCGGCTTTCCAGCGATTTCGGAGCCGAATGCAATTCTTCCATTCCGGCGAGCCGCCAACCGATTTGATGGTAAAACAACTTAGTGAATCAATCGGCTGCATGAGCATCCTGTACCCGTCCAGCCGCACCGATCCGTCGATTCTAAGTCTTGCAGGCGAGCTTACCAACTCGCGGGGTTACACGAAGGTGGCCGAACACAACGGCATGACGCTACTGGTATCGAACGCAACTGCACCGGCGAAAAACTGACCTCATGGAAACTTGCGAACCTCGACGCAATATTGCGTGAGAATGAGGGGCCATAAAATGCGGGCGGATTTGATCTCGCCCAAGTCCGCAACCGCCCGTTCAAATTCCGGCAGCCGGAGTGGCCGCTCGTCGTGAAAAATCCAGTTGTTGGTCATTTCGGCCAATCCTCGCACCGTGCGATAGAGCCACGTCGGCGTCGGAAAGGTGACGATGGCCGTACCGCCCGGCCGCAGATACCTGAAATGCGCCGCGACGGCTCTTGCGGTTCCAGCGGGGTCGAAATGTTCGATCAATCCCACGCTGAAAACGATGTCGTAAAGGCGCTCTGGCGTCGACCCCGAGAGCACGTCACCCAGGCTGACCGAGACACGGTTGTCGCGGCAATAGCGCGACTTCAACAGATCGAGGCCAAGCTGATTGCTGTCGATCACGTCGTAGCGTGCGGGCTTAACCTCCTCTAAAATCTGATCGATGAAACAACTATTGGCGCCGCCAAATTCAAGGATCGATGCGCGCGTTCCGTTATTTCTCCGCATCAGGTCCACCAAAACAGAGGACGTATGTTTTCGGGTCAGCGATGCGGTCCTGTAGGGCCTGGCATAATAGCTGTTCCAATCGGTTTGCGCCGGCTTCAAGCTTCGCTCCATTTGCGGAAGATGATGTCTCGCAAGAACATGAAGTTGAAGATCCAGATCACCAACTCCACCGCGACCTTGGCCAGCAAAAGCGAGTTCACAAGGTGCAGGGCAAATTGCCCCTGCATCACGGACGACACGTAGCCGGAGAAAAACACGTAGGCAACATAGGCGCCGAAGATCGACAATCCGGCCTTGCTCTTGAAGACGTATTTCTTCAGCAGCATGAATTGTATCCACAGCGCGAACGCGCGCGCCGACATATTGGCGCTGAGCACCGCCATCCCGTTGGCCGTCAGGATGTAAAATACCAGAAAATCCGTCAGCGCGGTCGCGATGCTCGACAGCGCGTAGCGCAGCAGCACGAAATAGATCCGGAATGAATCGAGCACTGGATTGAAGTGCGACCCAATGTTGTCATCAATGTAAACAGTTCGGATCGGCACTTCCCTGAACTTGATACCAGCGGTTTTTGCGGTGATGATCTGCTCGGTTTCAAACTCGTACCGGTTTGCTCGGATACCGAGACTGAGTTCAGCGAGCCGGCGCGGTATCCCGCGCAAGCCTGTTTGGGTGTCCGACAGGTTGAGCCCGATCAGGAAACGATAGACATAACGCGAGATGATGTTGCCGATCCGGCTGCGGAGCGGAACGTCGCGCTTGAAATCGCGCGAACCGAATACGGCGTCGTTCGGCTGCGCCCGAAGCTCGTTGGCAACCTTGAGAATGTCACTTGTGGCGTGCTGGCCGTCGGCGTCGGCGGTAACCATCCCAACGCAATCCGGATGATTCACCAGCACATGGTTCATCCCATGCTTGAGGGCGGCGCCCTTGCCCAGGTTGACCGCGTTCCTCAGCACCGTCGTGCCCGGCACCCGACCGGCGCGCTCAAATAACTCCCGGTATGCCGGACCACTGCCGTCGTCGACAACGATAATTGGCGCGGGATCCGATTTCCGAATCTCCTCGAGCAATTCGCAGAACAGGCCGCCGGGCTGGTATGAAGGGATCAGAAAGCTGATTGTCGCCATGGCCGGCGACCCTACCCACGCTACATGGCCGGGTAAAGCAGTTTGGCTCTTTCCTTCCCGGATGGGCGATGTCGGCGCGCCGCCTGCCCGCGCAACGCAAATTGCGCGGCGGCCGCGAGACGCAGTGCGCTACCCGCCCGCCCAGACGTCGAGCACATACCGATTTTTGGTGCCGAGCTCGTCGATCCAGTGCAGCCCCGCATCGGCATCGGCGCCCCTGCGTTCGCGATAGATCGCGACAAGGGCGGCCTTGACGTCCGGCTCCATCTTTCCGCCGTCGCCGCAGACGTAGATG
>Ga0082335_1008758_pt1 | contig 11307 bp, 12 predicted proteins | sample Subgrocontami58m_FD_72375 | JGI IMG/M metagenome (GOLD analysis project Ga0082335, IMG submission 72375) | Subsurface groundwater microbial communities from S. Glens Falls, New York, USA - GMW37 contaminated, 5.8 m (SPADES assembly) (version 2) ...
GCGCCCCCCGCACCTCGAAGCGGTTGGCCGGCGCGATCATGGCGCGGCTGGGCTCGTCCAGCCGGTGGTTGGCGCGGCCGATCCTCTGCATCAGGCGGCTCACGCCCTTGGGCGCGCCCATCTGGATCACGAGATCGACATCGCCCCAGTCGATGCCGAGGTCGAGCGCCGATGTCGCCACCACGGCGCGCAGCTTACCGGCGGCCATCGCCGCCTCGACCTTACGGCGCTGCTCGACCGCCAGCGATCCGTGATGCAGCCCGATCGGCAGATTGTCCTCGTTGATGCGCCACAGCGCATCGAAGGCGAGTTCGGCCTGGGCGCGGGTGTTGACGAAGATGATCGACGTCTTGTGATGACGGATGATGTTGTAGATCTCGGGTACGGCATGGCGGCCCATGTGACCGCCCCAGGGGATGCGCTCCTGGGCATCGATGATGGTCACCACAGGCTGCGCGCCCGGCTCGCCCAGCACGATCTCGACCGGCTCGTCGCGCAAGCGGAGATAGTCGGCCAGCGCCGGCGGGTCGGCCACGGTGGCCGAGAGGCCGACGAAGCGCGCCTGGGGCGCCAGCGCCGCCACCCGCGCGAGACACAGCGCCAGGTGATGGCCGCGCTTGGTGGTGGCGAAGGCGTGTAGCTCGTCGATGATCACGCACTTCAGGTTGGCGAAGAATTTCGCCGCATCGAGATAGCTCAACAGCAGGGCGAGCGACTCGGGCGTCGTCATCAGGAAGTCGGGCGGTCGTTCACGCTGGCGCAGCCTCCGGCTCTGGGGCGTGTCGCCCGTTCGGCTCTCAGCCCGCACCGGTAGCTTCATCTCGGCGATCGGCAGCTCGAGGTTACGCCTTATGTCGGTGGCCAGTGCCTTCAGCGGTGAGATGTAGAGTGTGTGCAGCTCGCCCTTGCCCTTGGCGTGCGCCAGGTCCTCGCCCTTGCGGCGACGCTCCGCGAGTTCGACCAGGGACGGCAGGAAGCCCGCCATGGTCTTGCCGCCGCCGGTCGGCGCGATCAGCAGCGCGCTCCTGCCCTGTTCGGCAAGATCGACCAGCGCAAGCTGGTGCGGCCGGGGCGTCCAGCCGCGACTTTCGAACCAGCGTGCAAACAGATCGGGAAGGGCCATTTACAACGAAACTTCTCGTACCCTGCAATTACTTCTGCCCTTGTTTCATTTGGTCTTTCGGGCGATCGCTCGTTCCTGCGTGGTACTAGAGATAACAGGAAGTTCCGAATCCGGCCCCCAACCGGCCCCCATTCCTCAAAAGCAACGACGGCAGGGGTTGCCTGCCGTCGTCTCCGCATTACCAAGAGGGCAGTCTGATCTTCGCCGAGAGGCGAAGCCACTTGCCGATCCTGAGCTGGATAGAAACGCGAACCATTTTGAAGGCCGCCCTTCTAGCCGCAACGCGTCGCGACCCGAGGGTTGCGAACAACATGCCTAGTGCAACGAGATTACCGCCGTTGCGAGCAATCGGCCCCAGTCTCCCCGTGGCCATCGGATCAACTGAGCGGCGCTGACAGCCTCGCCGTTACGAAGTTATCGGGCGCGGTGGCCGGGATGTCGCCCGGTCCGCTTCAACCCGGCCTCGTGGGATGGATATTCACCTTTTGTTTCGTCGGTGTCTAGCGGAGAAAAGTTATCCACAGCATGGATGTATGATGCGGCCTCCGTGACGCCGGTTCCGATGCTTTTTCCAAAGGAGGGCAAAAGGAGCATCAAGGCTGGGCCGCTCAGCCGTCCCAAGGCCGCCACCGCCGCCAGGGACCGCCTCCCGACACGACCAGCGTCTTCCCCGCAGGCCAATAGCCCGTATAGCGAAGGCCGCTGATGACCAGTCCGCCGGTCTGCTTGAGCTTTGAGCCGCAGTCCTGACATTTCGCCCGGTCGAAGTTCACGCGGTCATAAGGCTCGTAGTGCTCCAACAATCTGATGACGTCGACCACGATGAACCGCGGGCATTCTTGGCAGTAGAGCTGCCATGTGGTGCCCCCCACCAGCGAAGAGATGAGCGGGGGCGACATATCATAGTCAGCACCCTTGGAATTGTGGGACTGCGGCATCCGCCACAGGATCTTCGATCAAGGATGCGGACCGTGCTTATCGTGCGGGCCGTTCGCCAGTGGCGGCATATGGAGGGCCTCTGTCAGAACCTCTACGCCTGCCTCGTCCCAGTTGCCCGGAATCCGCGTATCTGTCGGAAATGGGTCTGTGGCCCCGAGGGAATGAGCGATGACCTGGATGTACTCCTCGTCGTCTTCCAGAAATCGCACGTAGTCGATATAGACGCGCCGGCCGTCCTTGAGGCCGACGACGTAGCCCGATGACCAGGACAACAGGTCGTAGTCCCACCAGTGCGCCTCCACATGCTCGATGTCGGCCCGCTCAAATCCGTGGGCGGCCTTCGTCAATTCCCCTAGCGCGATGTTCCACTCGTACACTTGGTCGTTTACGTGCCGGGACATGCTTCACCCTCCGGCGCGAACCTATTCCGCGCGCTCTAAATAGCCTTTCTGGATGTGCCCGTTTTCCCGGGACTGCTGTGGTAGAGGGTGAGAACATTTAGAGAACATTCAATCCACAGAGTCAACCTCCTTGGACAGCCAGTGGCCGGACCGAACCCCCACAAGCTTTTCAGCTTTGAAGAACTACGGGCCGTGGTGGGCCCAGTTTTCGTCATCTGCTGGCCCTGTCGGCGGTATGTGAAAGTGGCAATCGCGCCCATCGCGCTCCGCGACTATCGGCACACGACTTTCTCATGCTGCCGGTGCGGTGCGGCGGGGGACTGCACCATCAGCGATCCCAAGGAAGATCCCAAAACCGCCGACGTGACGTTCGATCCAGTTGAACGGCCCGAACGTCACCCCCATGCACTGCAACGCCTCACATCGACGCCAAAACCGATCCCGCGATACATCGATGAGAGCTACGAGCGACGGATGAGAAGAGGCTAGGCAGCGTCCTTCTTTTTATCGAACACCACGAGGCTCTTCTCCGGCGCGGGCTTCTGGAGCTCAAGAGCCTCCATCATGGTCCCGTGTAGCCAGTGCTGCACGTCCTCGGCTGTCCTCAGGATGAGCGGCGTTGCCTTCTGGTGATAGGGCTTCACGTCCTCACAGACATTGGTCGTGAGAAACGCAAAGAGGCGATGCTTAGCGACATTGGGCTCCTTGATAGTGCCATGGTCGCCCGTCCACTCGCGCCACACACCGGCAAAGAAAAATGGTAGGGCATCGGCGCGCTTGAACCAGCGAAAGATGACGGGCTTGCTCGTGTTTTCGTCAGGCTCCGCAAAGGCAGCCGCCGGCACGAGACACCGGCCGCCACGGTTCTTGTCCTTCCCGACGACGACTTCGCTGCCAGCAAGCCACGGCGTCCAGTGACGACTCGCGGTGTTGCGGACGTTGGTGATGAACTTCGGCCGCATCGATTTCTCTCCGGGAATAATCGGGCCGGGCATCCCCCACTTCGGATGATCGAGGGTCTGTTTGCCGTCCTCTACGACCACGACCGGAGCGGGATACTTGGGGTAGACATCGCCCGAGCTGGTGAGGGTGCTCGCCTCTTTCTCAAACACTTCCGACCACTGCTGGCCGATGAGCTTGTAGTGCCCGATGAGATGTCGAACCTCGTCGCGCGAAAGTTTATGCGTATAGAGATTGCACATGTGTAAATCCATCTTCGCGAACATGTTACCGACGACAGCAGGGTCGAGCCCGGCTTCAAGCTACGGAGCAACGACCAAGGCTACGGGCGAGCCAGGCGTCTTTGCAGGATCATCGACGATCTGACATCGGTCCCGGCCGGACGCTCTACGAACGGGCTTATGCCGTCTCCCCGTTTTTTGGCCTGCACAAGGTGCTGTAGCAAGTTGCTATGCCCCTGGCCAAGCACCTCCATCACCGGATCGGGCAACGTTCATATTCCCGGTCCACTTCGTGGTTAGGGGCCTTGCCGCTAAACCAAGTGGAGCCCGTGGAAAACCTGTCTTCTGTTCGGTGCAATCGGGGACTCTTTGAGTGCTGGTTGATCGCAAGGCTAAATGATCCGACCAAAGGCACACGCTGTGTTTTGCCTCGATCGTTCAGCGTACATTCTCCTTCATAAGACCAGCTCCCAAGCCCTGCCGACCCCGCGTAGTCGGAGGGATAGACTTCCAGCTTATCAATCCTGCACATGCGACTGCCATTGTTCGCAAGAATTCGGCCATCCTCCGTTACCGTGATTCCAATCGCCTCCATAAGCGGATCGCATCTCACTCCTTCACCGTAGAAGGGATACGCGCTCCACTTGCCAATTAGCAGTGGCGGCATCTGGATCGGGGTGGTTTGCGCGATGAGTGGAGCGTACCCCGCGACGATGATCAGCCCTAGAGCCGTCGCCCCAAAAATCCTTTGCATCATGTTGCCGAGTCCTTCATCAGCGCGGCCTATCGCCGTTGGGATACTCTTGCGTCTGGCACGTCTGGCCGGTGCCCTGTGGCCGGCACGTCGTGCGGCCCGACTTTCGGCTGGTCGTCCTTCATCGAGGCAAGGGCTTCTTCGCTTATCACTAGCGAACGTAGCCCGGTGAACTGACCTCTAGCGCGTAGACCCGCTGCTTGGCGAGGTGAAGCCGAACGCCAATCTCTGGGTAGGTCAGCGACTTTGTTGTGCCGGTGATTTTTGCCACCGGGTTGTTGCCGAACGCCCGCAATACCTCTGGCTCATAGTCGCCGTCGGCAATCCCGGCGATTGCCGGACAACGGCGCAGCTCGTCTTTTGAGAAGCAATGAATGGCGGCTACGGTTTTTGCATCGTTGAACGCGACGTTTATGTTGTGGTTGTACCCGGCGTAGGACCAGCGACTGTAATCGTGGATCGTCTTCCCTTTTTCGAGCTTGCTCGTTTCGACAACGACATAGAAGCCTGTCCATGCCGGGTCTAAATCATCTGCCAAAACCGAGGGTGGATAGCCGTTGACATAGAGGACTTCATCTCGGCTCATGCCGAGGCGAAGGCCCGCATACTCTGTTTGCCTGCCGACGACGGTCGGTAACTGTCGGTAGAAATACACGGCGCCACCGGCCATGCCGCCCAAAAGTACCATGCCAAAACAAACGAATACACTTCGCTTAACGAAGCGACGCCAGTTCCAGCGGTCCTTCGTGATTCCGTAGAGCGCAACGAGTGCGATGACGAGCGTTGAAAGGAATATGCCGGTCCCGAGGCTCATCACTTCGCCTTGGTATTCTCGACCGGGCCGGCATCGTACTCCGAGAGGTCGATCAGACGGACCTTGGCGTTGTCGTTGGCGTTTTCCATTCAGCCAGCTTTCCGCTTTCGATACTGGGCAATCCGGGTCGGAAGAATGTACAAATACTGCAATAGGTACTCCAAGAACTCGATGACGTCGGTCACGTCCTTCTTGGTTGGCGGCGCTGACGTCGCGTCGGGATGCGCAGAGTTGTTCCCGAGCAATCGCAGTTCATGTGCCCACTCCTTCATAACCGGAGGAAGGAGACCCTTCGCGGCTAGACCATCAATCTCGGCTCGCAGATTGGCCCCTACTGCCTGCTGGTGGCGTAGCGTCGCCTGTAGCGCACTCCTAGCCATCACAGAGGCTGCGTCGTTATCCCCCCGTTTAAGTGCTCGCCTCGCTTGAAGCCAGAATCGGCCCACCTCAGCAGGCCATGCGTCCGGGGCTTTCTCATAGTCACCAACAGGACTGGGAACGACGCGATAGTCGTAAAGGCTGCCGCCACTAGACCAAAAGACCATCAGGAAGTTGGCGCAGTTTCCACACTTCAACGTATCGAAAAGCAGCACCTTATTTTTGTCGTCGGCGTGTTGCTTGGTCTCGCGGTGAGCCAAGCTGAAGTTGCCCTTCGCCCGGCAGAACGCGCATGTCAGCCGAAAGACATCCAGTTCGCTTCCTGAGTAGCCGCTGTGATCGCCTAGTTCCCACCAAGTATCCATGCCAGGATCATAGCACGGTGCCAGTCTCTGGCAGGCCTCAGCGTCGCGCCGACACCTTATATGTGCCACCTATCGGCATCCGGGGAAGCAATCAGGGGACGGCGAGAGAAAAACCCGTATTTGCGGGCTATTCGTGGTTGATGCCAGCGCCGTTCGGCGCACTCGCCGGGATGATGTGGTCAGGCTCGCCGAGGCCAAGCCTAGCCAGGCTCCGTCGCAGCATCCTGTGGGTGAGCGGTTCGTGCTGGCGTCGCGCTGGCAGTCCTTACGCCACTACCTGTAGGCCAGCGCTGCTAGCGTTGGTTACATCTGCAACCCAGAATCGGTGGCGCGCCGAAGGCTCGTCGTATCAATTGGCTCTATGCATAGGTCCATTCTTTGGACGATCATTGCGTCGGCCGCGATTGCCTCGCCGGCGGCTGCGCAAACCGTCGTCGATGGCGACACGATTAAGATCGGCACAGCTGTGTTCCGGCTTTGGGGCATTGACGCGCCGGAATTCAAACAAATGTGCGCCGATGGGTGGCAAGCCGGCCAAGCCGCAACGAGAGCACTGCAATCGTTCATGGAAGGCCGGGCCGTCACTTGCGAACCACGTGACCGCGACCGCTACGGCCGAACGGTTGCTTTATGTCGCGCTGATGGCCGCGACCTTGGCGCAAGCATGGTGAGTACCGGCATGGCGTTGGCCTTCACGCGATACAGCACCGACTATGTTGCAGACGAGGCCAAGGCGAAGGCAGCGCGGCTAGGCGTCCATGCCCACGATTGCGCCCCGGCATGGGAGTGGCGAGCCAGGCAGCGCCAGTGAGTGGCGGCTAAGCTAGTCGACTTGATAGACTAGGAGGCCGCCGGGATTGTCGTTCCTGTCGCTAAAGCTGCGCTGACATTAAGTGCCTCGTTGGCTTTTCGCTTTTCCTCATCATGGGCACGCCTGACCAGCATTGGTCGTTCACTTCGGACCGCTTTGCCCACCGCCAGGAATTCCAGAAAGCGCAGATTGGGGATCGCCCGCACATGGTCAGCACTGTAGATATTCGCCAAGTAGCCAAGGCTTGTCTGATCGACCAGAGAATGTGTGAAATACGTATTGCATTGCGACAAGATCGTCTTGCTCACAAGAGCGGTGCGCTGTGACACGATCATGAGACCAACACCATACTTTCTTCCCTGAAGCGCAATTTGACCAATGCGGCCGACGACCCATTGCGTGTCGTAGTCGAAGCCCGAACCTGCTGTCTCGGGGATGATTGTGTGTGCTTCCTCCAGAAGGATTAATACCCGGCGTGCTTTTCGGTGCTGCCGCGCCCATAGCATGATTTCAGAGAGGTAGAGTTCAGTCGTGCGCAGAGTGGCGCGCGTATTTGTAACTTCTGACAATTCGAAAACGGTCAGCCAGTTATCCTCGCTCTCGAGAAAATCCTTTACCCTCGACCGCACAGTTCCCTTGATGCCGTCGATGAATGTCTTGAGTGCCTTCTTCTCCTGGCCGGCGCCATACTGTCCTGTTTCAACCGCAAATAATTTGGCCTCAAGGTCGTCGGCTTCGGGCTTCGTTAGGCCAAGCGGGTGTGGGTTTCTGTCCGCCAACCGTTGTCGGTACTCGCCCGTGAGGTCAACGCAGAAGACCTTAGTCTTTTGCGTCAGTGCCTCGCGCACAATGTCCAATGCAAGTTCGGTCTTGCCGGTCCCGGTGACCCCAAGAATGGCGCAGTGAAATTCTACTAGCTCGGGAATGCTAACCTTGACGCCAATGTTCGTGCCCGGAACTTCTCCAACGATGAATTCTCCGGGCGTGCTTGTTGTTTCGCGCTTAAGCGTTCCACGAAGCCGAAACACCGGCGTATTCATCGGCGGCAACCAAGGAAATTTCTGAAACCCCCTTTGCGAGTCTAGTGTTCCCAACTGGACGGCATGAACTATGTGAGTGCCGCGCGGATTCTGCGTGAAGCTCTCTTCGGCGGTGAGTGCGTCCAAGATTTGATAGTACACACAGCCAGATGGCAGATTGCAGAAGACGACGACGCCCTCTTCAAGGCCGCGTTCCTGGGCTACTTCGAATCGAACTGCGCCAATGGTCGAGCCTTCCACGACAAAACCGACAACTTCGACTTCGTCGTTGGTGCCACTGAGGTCGCGGATAAGCGTTGGCAATAGGTCCGGCGACTCGCAAAAGTAGACGTGACCAACTTCCAATCCGTCGATCTTAGAAAGTTCTGTCGTAGCATCACCATGGCAATATCCCGTGCCCACAAGCTCATTGTCTTGAATCTGAGTCAGGAGAGGAATGATGAACGTCATGCGCCCACCGGGGAGAAAGGCCATATGGGGCGTCCCATCCCTCCACTTTGCGTGCTCTGAGAGCGAGACGCGAACAATATTCGGATGATCCACCCGACGAACAATGCCACTTGAGGGCTTCATGTCCCGCGCGCCCATGGCGGCAAATAGACGATAGGTAAGCTGCAAGATGAGTTCTGTGGGCTTTAGCAACGCGAACCCAGCCCAGAGCGTGATCAACACAAAAACTTTGGTGGGATCTTGATAGAAGCCGAAGATGCTAATCAGTGCGAGGCTACCAAACAGCACTTCGCCCTTGGCCAGGCGATCAGTGAGACTGAAGGTGATGCTGCGCAATTTCTCATGCGGCCCTCCATATTTGAGGCCAGCGGCCACACACGCACAGGCGAGCACGATGAGGGAGTAGGCAATCGCCACGTGGTAGGCGATGGACACAGGGTCCTGCAGCGTTACAAAGGTGCTCCGGTCAAGCGTGAGCAATCCGAGAAGTGCAGCCACGCTGGCTCCCAGGGCGTCCCGTGGTGGGCGGTACCAAGGAGCGGAGAGCAGCCCAAGCGCCCACCAGCCGCCAGCTGAGATAAACCAGAGCGTCTCGCCGCCACCGGTTGGCTGCCAGCTTCCAGTCGCCCAAACATAGAAACCATAGAAGATGATCAGATTGACGCCGAACACGACAAAACGGGAAGGTTGGCGCAAGTAGTTCATTCGCAGTTCTCGGTTGGAGTGCGCGACTACTATCGCACATTTTTTCAACCGAGTACGTTAGTGGCCGGGCACACGCGCTTGTGACGAGGAGTTCGACGAGGCGCCAGTGGCGGCCTTAGACCCCTGCACTGACGCCGGCGCTGTTTTAGGGGCCGCCTGTCGGCGATAGGGCCGGGGGCACCTGTACCCGAAACTTGGACTTAATCCGCTGGCGGTCGCCGTAGGCCGGCCGGCGGCGGTAGAGTCTGTGCCCTGTCCTCGGCTGCTGGTGGCTTGGTGGAAAGGCTAGCCTAAGGATCGTTCTTCTTCGCAAGCCACGTGTCGATGAGGTACGTGGCGAGCGTCCCTGCAAGATTGACTGCCAGCTGGGCGTGCCGTGGTTGTGGACGCACCGGTTTGGGTCCCTGCCCATGAGCATCGCTGATCCTGTTGCGGAGCGCACCGAGCCCCTCGATGGCAGCTGTTACGCCGCCAAGTATCTGCTTGAATATCTCTTCAGTGTGCTGACTGGGCGCAAGGTTGAGCTGCTTGGCGGTCGCACGGTAAAGCACCGGCAGGTCGTCCTTATCGCTGTATGAGGTGCCGGTCTTATCGAGGATGTGTTTGCAGACAGTTTCAAGGAGCGTCCGCGCAGCTGTGATGGCGCCCTCGGCGTCGGTGAGCCGTCGGTCAAGGGCCTTCTGCCACACGGCATGGACGCCATCAGGGTCGAAAGTAAGAAGCACGTCGGACGCCACGGCATCCACCGGCGCGCGGTTGGTTCCCTCAAAGTGGTCGAAGAGCGGCGTTAGGGCTTCCCTGATGTACGCGCGCCGCGGTGCCCATTGCCCATCTACGCTCTGCGTGTGAGACCGGAAAGTCGAGAGATCCCGGCACGTTCTGATGAATGACGGAACAAGCGCCTTGAGGGCCTGATTTTGCAGGAATGCCGCCCGAAGCTCAGTATACGTGTGGTTATCCGTCGGCCCGCTGCCGCTGGTCGCCGCGCCGATCAAGATGCCTTCTAGGAGCGATGCGCGCTCAAGCTCGTCATCGGGGATTGGTTCGTATTCCATTCTGTCGCCACGAAATCCGAGGCACTCTATAGGACTAGACGCTTACGAGCACCTGTGTGCCTGCTTTACTGGCGTCTGTTGGCCAGCGCCGGTCCAAACGCTACGCGCCAAGCCTCGCGCGAAAGTCGTCCAAGGAAATCCAGAGATAAAGCTCTTCGAGGATCTTCTTTGATTGATTCGGGTGCTTGTCAGCGAACTCCAACGCCCTGTCACGTATCTTGGGGGCCGCCTTGAATGAGCCATCGACCACATTCTTAGCGGCCCAAGTCCCGCTTTCCGCCGCTCTCATCACTGCGGCAACCAAACGAAACGCTTGCTTATCGCTGAACGTCGCACCCATGTTCTCGTCAATAGTATGCAGCGCATTTGCCACCAATTTGGATACGTCGAAGATACCCGACGTCGCTCTAATAACTAGCTCGTCAACATAGGCATCGTGAACGGGCCCGGACGAAGCGAGGGTACCCATCAGCGCTTCATCATACAGGTGCTTATTAAGCATGGTCGTGATAGGCGCCTTGAACTCTTTCCAAGCGGTCGCTTGCCCTCGAACCGCAATGAAGCGATTAAGAAAACCCAGCGGATGGGCCAACCTTGTAGCATCAGTGGTGGTTTCCGCCTTTACCGCTTCCTCAAGCAGTGCGCCCACCCGCTGCAAATTGATGCTGGATAACCCAATCGTCAGTTCCGGATCGGAGCGAATCATGCCGATGATGAGAGTCCCGAAGGCACTAGATTGCGCCTTGCCGATGATGATCATTTTCTGGAGCAGCGCTCGCCATACGGCATCCTTCATGGCCGTCAAGCCAAACAAATAGAATCTGGCAGGTTGTTGTAGTGGCTCGGCCGCAGACTGCGCCTCAATGAGTTTGGCCACGAGATAGGGGCGGCCCTGCTCATGTAAGGCAGCCACATCGTTCTTCACGACGGCGCTGATGTCGTCCAATTGCCGGCTTGGAAAGTAATTGCCCTGCGCCAAAGTAGCGAGAATGGAATCCGACAAGAAATTGGTCTGCAAGGCTGGGAGAGCCAGAAACTTGTCGATGGTCTCGAAGAAGACGTACCTAGCTTCCTCGGCAGACGCATGCACGCCGCTCGGATGTGCACTCTTGTTCCGCAGCTTGATGATCATCTCGAGCCTCGATTTCTGAGCGGGATCGATCAGCTTTAGGGATGCGAGCTGGTCGGCAAGCTGGGACTCGTAGACCTCTTGATCTTGGACCTTTTGTTCTATTGAGGTGTGGAGTGTCTTTGCGGCACTGTTCACCGGCACCAGCGGAACCAACTTCAT
>Ga0082335_1008759_pt1 | contig 11305 bp, 10 predicted proteins | sample Subgrocontami58m_FD_72375 | JGI IMG/M metagenome (GOLD analysis project Ga0082335, IMG submission 72375) | Subsurface groundwater microbial communities from S. Glens Falls, New York, USA - GMW37 contaminated, 5.8 m (SPADES assembly) (version 2) ...
TGACGTTCCCGGGCGGCGTCGCCGAGCCCCTGGCCGGCCGCACCGACGCGGACCACGGCGACCTCGGGCGCGAGCTGGCGGCCGCGCTCCGGCGCCGCGCCGGAGAGCTGCCCGCGCCGATCTCGAACGCGGCCGAGGGCATCCGCGCGACCGTCGTCGGCGCCTCGCAGTTCTCCGTCCAGCTCTCGGGGAACACGATCCACCTCTCGGACGAGCAGCTCCTGCCCCTCCGCAACCTCCCGGTCGTGAGCGTCGTGCTCGGCGCCGGCGCGCCGGTCGCCGGCGCGGTGGCCGACGCGGCGGCGCGCGGTCTCGCGCGCGCCGATCTCGCCGCGGGCGCGAGCGCCGCCTACGCGCTGCGCTGGCAGGGGGAGCCCCGCCACCGCGAGCTCCGCGCGATCGCCGACGGCCTCGCAAGGATCCCGCGCGGCCGCGGGCCGCTCGTCGTCGCGCTCGAGGGTGACCTCGCCGCGACCCTCGGCCGCATCCTGGTGGAGGAGTGCGGCGTGCCGTCCGTGCTCGCGATCGACGGCCTCGAGCTCCGCGACCTCGACTACGTGGACATCGGCGAGGTCATCCGCCCCGCCGGCGTCGTCCCGGTCGTCGTGAAGTCGCTCGTCTTCGCGAAGGCGTAGGGCGATCGCGCCCTCGTCTTCGCGAAGGCGTAGGGCGATCGCGCCCTCGTCTTCGCGAAGGCGTAGGGACGAGGACCGCAGACCGTACAATGGTCTGACCATTCAGCCGACGCGGCATCGGGAGGGCCTCCGTGCAGTACAGGGATCTCCGCGAGTGGATCGACGCGGTCCGGCCGCTCGGCGAGCTGCGCGAGGTCAACGGCCTCTCCTGGCAGGAGGACATCGGCCGCGTCACCGAGATGCTTCACCACACCGACGATTCGCCCGCGGTCCTCTTCGACGAGATCCCCGGCTACCCGAAGGGCTACCGGATCCTCGCGAACGCGAACGCCACCCGGAAGCGGCTCGCGCTCACGCTCGGACTCCCGCTCGACATCGAGCGCCGCCCGCTCATGGACCGCTTCCTCCAGATGACCGAGGAGGGCAAGGCTCTCCCGCCGCGGTTCGTGAAGGACGGGCCGATCTTCGAGAACGTCCTCACCGGCGACGCGATCGACGTGCTGAAGTTCCCGACGCCGAAGTGGCACCCGCACGACGGCGGCCGCTACATCGGCACCGGCGTGTGCGACATCCTCAAGGACCCCGACAGCGACTGGATCAACATCGGCACGTACCGCGTCATGGTGCAGGACAAGAAGCGGGTCTCCGTGTACATCTCGCCGGGGAAGCACGGCCGTCAGTTCCGCGACACCTACTTCACGCGCGGCGAGCCCTGTCCGATCGTCGTCGTCGTCGGCGTCGAGCCGCTCCTGTTCATCGGCTCCTCGCTCGAGGTGCCGCAGGGCGTCTCCGAGTACGACTGGGTCGGTGGCATCCGCGGTGAGCCGTACGAGGTCGTGAAGGGTCCGGTCACCGGCCTGCCGATCCCCGCGCGCGCCGAGATCGCGTTCGAGGGCTTCCTCCGCGACGATCGCCGCGCGCCCGAGGGACCGTTCGGCGAGTGGACCGGCTACTACGCCTCCGGCGAGCGCGAGGAGCCGGTGCTCGAGATCCAGGCGATGTACCACCGGAACGACCCGATCATCCTCGGCGTCCCGCCGAACAAACCGCCCTACGAGCCGCACCGCTACCGCGAGTACCTCCGGAGCGCGCTGCTCATCCGCGAGCTTCAGGCCGCGGGCGTCCCGGGCGTGCTCGACGCGCACTGCTTCGGCGTCGGCGGGTGCCGCCTCTTCAACGTGGTGAAGATCCAGCCCCGCTACGCCGGCCACGCGCGCCAGGCCGGGCACGTCGCGGCGATGTGCAGGGTCGGCGCCTACCTCGGCCGCTACACCGTCGTGGTGGACGAGGACATCGACTGCACCGACATCAACGACGTCATCTGGGCGATCGTCACCCGGGGCGACCCGGAGCGCTCGCTCGACATCATCAAGCGGGCCTGGTCCGGCCCGCTCGACCCCGCGATCCACCCGGACGAGAAGGGCCACAACTCGAGGCTCATCATCGACGCCACCCGTCCGTGGGAGTGGCGCGACAGGTTCCCGCAGGCGATCGGCCCCGACGCCGAGACAAAGCTCGAGACCCGCAAGAAGTTCGGCTGGATCCTCCAAGAAGGCGGGACCCCGCCGGCGTAGCCGCGAGTCGTATCCTCACATCTTGGTGGGGATCGCGTGACCGATGACCGGGGCCTCACGGACGCCCGCGCCGCGTACGAGCGCGCGCTCGCGGCGTACGAGGACGCCCGCGCCGCGACCGACCGCGTCACCGAGTACGGGGCCGCCCGGGAGGTGGACCGGACGCGGCGCGTCTACTTCCAGGCGCGCGACGCCCGCGGCCTCCACCCCGAGTCGCTCCGGTCGGCCAGCGTGCCGGCCGCCCACCGGCGCTGGCGCTCGCTCGCGACCGAGAAGCCGCGGACCGACGCACTCCGCGTGGCGCTGAACGTCGCGCTCCCGCTCCTGCTCTTCGCCGGCCTCGCCGTGCCGATCGGCATCTTCGCCGTGCGCGAGGCGCAGCGGGTGCCCTCGCTCGTCTCGGGCGGGAGCAGCACCGGCAAGGGCGGCGGCGCGCTCGCGCGCCTGCCGGTCCTCGCGCTCGGCCGCGAGTCCGGCCAGCGGAGCGCGCCGCGTTTCCTCGACCTTCCGTTCACGAGCGACCTCCCCCTCGCGCAGGCGAGCGTCGTCGTGACCCCGGACCCCGGCGTGCCCTGCGAGGCGATCCTCGACACGCCGAACGCCGGCCGCGCGCGCTGCCTCGGGGTCCTGCCGGGCGGGCGTGACTTCACCGCGCGGATCACCGGCGCGGCGGTCTTCGGCGGCGCCTCGGCCGCCACCTACGAGTTCCGGACGCAGGAGCAGCTCACGCAGCTCCAGGGCGTGAAGTGGTTCACCGAGTTCGAGGACCCCACCCGGGACCCGCTCGCCTGCGCCGCGGCCTCCGTCCGGATCATCCAGAACTTCACGACCGGCCAGGACACGCTCACCGCGTACGCCATCCTCGCGCTGGGCCAGCGGCTGAACCGGAGCCGCGACCCCGGTCTCGACCCCGCCGCGATCGCCGAGGTCCTCCGCCGCATCGACGCGCGGAACGTCTACCACTACTACGTCTACCCGACCCGCGAGGAAGCGACCAAGGCCGCCGTCGCCTGGCTCGTGCGGAGTGGCAAGCCGGTCGTCGCGATCACGCTCGGCGGCCAGCACGCACCGCTCATCACCGGCTTCACCGGCGAGCTGGGTACGAGCGTGGACGATCCAGCCACCCGGATCGCCGGCCTGATCGTCGTGGACCCGCAGCGGGGGGACCTCGATCCGCGCACCGCCCGGTACCGTCCCGACAAGTCGCGCTCCGCGACGTACCAGACCGGGCACGAGCTCACGCTCACCGAGTGGTATCGCGACGAGTGGTGGTGGGGCTCCCCCTACTGGTACGCCGACCAGGCGGGCGTCCCGATGGACCGCAGCGACGGCGCCTACCCGCTCCCGCACTGGAGCGGCGGCTTCGTGATCGTGGTGGACGACGGCGACGCCGCGAACCCGCCGGATCGCATGGGCCGGGTGCCGCTCAAGTAGCCGCCCGGTGGAGGGGCCAGGCGCCTAGGGGTAGAGCTTCTTGTAGAAGCCTTGGTCCTCCAGCGTCTTCACGAAGGACGAGTCGATGTAGGCCTCGGGCTTGGTGCCCTTCGCCTTGGGGTTCGTCTCGGCGAACTGGCTGATGACCTGCTCCAGGCCCGTCGCGGATACGTACGGGATCTTCACCAGGTACTTCGCGTACTGGGTCCAGGTGTCCTCGAGGACGGCGTTGTCGGTGAGCTTCAGGTGGTCCTTGAGCACCTTCATCCCGAAGACCTTGTCGGTGACGAAGCGCTGGACGCCGCGGCTGTAGGCGCGGACGAACCGCCGCGCCGCCTCGGGGTTCGCGGCGAGGTAGGCCGTCGAAGCGCCGATCGCGACGGACGGGTACTCCGGCCCGTCCACCGCGAGGTTGATCATCTCCTTGAAGCCGAGCGCCTTCGCGCGGGTGTTCGTCGGCGGCGAGACCGTCCCGGCGTCGATCTGCCCCGCCTGCATCGCGGCGAGGATCGCCGGGACCTCGGTGAGCTGGATGAACGTGACGTCCTTCGGATCGACGTTCGCCTTGCGGAGCGCCTGGAGCGCCGCGGTGTGCGTCGAGGAGCCGAGCCGCGTGATGCCGATGTTCTTGCCCTTGAGGTCGGCGAGCGTGTTGATCTTCGCCGTCGTGATGAGGGAGAAGACCAGGTTGTTGGTGATCGCGACGATCGCCTTCACGGCGGCACCGGCGACGACCGACTCCACGAGGTTCGACGGGTCGAGGTGCCCGAACTCGACCTCCTTCGCGATCATCGCCGTGATCGAGCGCGAGGAGGACGGGATGTTGACGAGCTCGGCGTCGAGTCCCTCTTCCTTGTAGTAGCCGGCGGCCTCGGCGGTCCAGGTCCCGGAGGCGGCGCCGCTCGCGGCGGTCCAGACGATGCGGACCTTGATCGGGACGAGCGGGGTGGCGGTCGGCGCGACGGTCGGCGCGGCGGGGGCGGCGGCGGCGGCCGGCGCGGCGGTGGGCGCCGGCGAGGTGGCGGCCGGCGCGCAGGCACCGGCGACCAGCGCGGCGGCGAGGAGGAACGGCAGGCTTCGCATGGGCCGAGAGACTAGCCCGCCGGGCGCCCGCGCACAACAAGCGTTTTCCGGCCGGCGCGGGTGAGCGAGACGGCCGCGAAGTACAGGGCGACGCTCGCGCAGGCGACGATCTGGAACATCGGCCCGAGCCCGAACGCGGCGCCGAGGACCCCACCCAGCGCCGGGCCGGCGATCGCGCCGATGTCGAGGCCGGCGTTGTAGACCCCGGAGGCCACGCCGACGTCCTGGCCCTCCGCCCGCAGCTCCGCGATCGAGGCCGCGCTGGTCACGCGGAGGATGCCGCGGCAGAGGCCGGCGACGAGGAAGAGCCCGGCGAGGAGCGGCGTAGCGCCGACGACCGGGATGAGCACGGTCGAGATGGCGAAGAGGGCGACGCCCCAGACGTTCACCGCCCGGTGGTCCACGTAGCGGAGGATCCCGGCCGAGACAAAGCGGATGAACGTGGCGGCGCCGCTCTTCAGCCCCTTGAAGACGCCGCTCGCCGCGAGCGGCACGCCGATCGAGAGGCCGTAGAGCGGGAAGAAGATGTCCACCGCGTCGGAGAGCACGTTGATGTACAGCACGATGAGGAAGGCGAGCCAGACCCGCGGGTCGAGCCGGAGGTGCGCGCGGAAGAGCCCGCGGAGCCCGGGGCCGTGCTCCTCGCTGCGCGGCACACCCTCGTACGCCGGCGTGCCCAGCGCGAGCGGGACGCCGAGGAGCGGGATCGCGCCGAGGATCGCGATCGCGATCGGGATGCCGACGCTGTCGCCGAGCAGGCCGCCGAGGAATGCCCCGGCCGCGTACCCCGCCGAGAGCGCGGCGGTGTACCAGCCCATCGTCGCGCCGGCGCGCTTGCCGCCCGTGAGGTCGATGATCACGGCGAGGTTCAGCGTGCTGATCGCGCCGAAGGCGTAGCCGTGGACCATCGTGAGGAGCACCACGGCGATCGGCTCGCCACCCACGAAGTAGAAGCCGCTCGTGCTGAGCGCGTAGGCGACGAGCCAGCCGAGACGCTGGCGGGTCGAGGTCTCCGCGCGGTAGGCGGCGCCGCTGGGGACCCGCGAGATGAGCTGGAAGACCGCGAAGAGCCCCGAGAGCGTGCCGATCATCGGCAACGCGTAGCCGTGCTCCCGGAGGAGCGGCGCGTAGAGGAGGTTCACCGTGCCCTCCGCCGTCGTCACGAAGAGCGAGACGACGTACTGGAGGATGACGGGGGCGATCAGACCAGGTCCGCCATGACGCCCGCCATCCGGGCGCGCTCCACCGCGTCGTCCCAGGTCTTCTGCTGGACCGACCGCTGCCAGAGGCTCTGCCCCACCCGCGCGACCTCGTCGGCGCTGAACGCGCGCACGCCGCCGAGCGTGGCGGCGATCCAGACCCGGCGGGCGTTCTCCTCGAGCATCACCGAGAGCGCGAGGCAGGCGACGACATCGTCGGCGCAGACGGCGACCCCGTGGCCGCGCAGGAGCACGGCCTTGCTCCGGCCGAGCGCGTTCGCGAGCGCGACCCCCTGGTCGTCCCGCCGCACGAGGTCGGGCTCGTCGTAGACCGGGATCGGGCCGCCGAACGGCGAGCCGGCGCAGAAGGCGGCCTCGAGCGGCCGCCCGGCGACCGCGAACGAGGTGGCGACGGGCGGGTGGAAGTGCGCGACGCTCCCGACGTCGGGCCGGGCGCGGTAGACCGCGAGATGGAGCGGCGTCTCGGAGGGCGGCTCGATCTCGCCGAGCCGGGCGCCGTCGGCGATCCGCACGACGGCGACCTGGTCGGGGCGGACGCTGATCCGGCTGGCCTGGCGGCCGTTGATGTAGCAGACCTCGCCGTCGCGCAGGCTGATGTGGCCGTTGTGGTCGAAGAGGCCCGCGACCGCGAGCGCGCGGCTCGCCCGCGCGATCTGGTGCCGCTGGTCGTCGCTCGGCGCGTGGGTCATTCGTCCCTCCGGATGCCTGCCCAGCGCGGGAACAGGTCGTGCGCGATGCGCAGCTGGTCGAGCGCCTTGCCCACGCTGTGCGCGACGATGTCGTCGATCGTCTTGGGCAGCGCGTAGAAGCCGGGTACGGGCGGCAGGATCGTCGCGCCGCGGAGCGACAGATCGCGCATCGCCTCGAGGTGGCCGGCGTGGAGCGGCGTCTCGCGCACCAGCAGGACGAGCGGGCGGCGCTCCTTCAGGTGGACGTCCGCCGCGCGCACGATCAGGTTGTCGTTGAGCGAGTGCGCGATCGACGAGAGCGTCCGGACGCTGCAGGGCGCGACGATCATGCCGTCGGTAAGGAAGCTGCCGCTCGCGATCGCGGCCCCGAGGTCGTGCTCGTCGTAGACGTGGTCGGCGAGGGCGACGACCCGCTCGTAGGCGTACGCCGTTTCGTAGGCGATCGTCGCCCTGGCCCCGGCGGAGATGACCGCGTGGGTCTCCACGCCCGCCGCCGCCCGGAGCGCCTCGAGCGTGCGGATCCCGTAGATCGCTCCGGACGCGCCGGAGAGGCCGACGACGATGCGGCGCGCGCTCACTTGGCCCGCCGGGCGGCCGCGCGGGTCAGCGGGATCCGGCGCTTCGCGACCGCGCCGTGCGCGCCGGCGCCCTGGAGGTACGTGCGGACGCGCTTCTCGAAGTCCTCGAGGTGCTCGAGCATCGCCTCGCCCGCGGCGTCGCCGTCGTGCGCGCGGAGCGCGCCGACGATGTCCTCGTGCGCCTTCTGCGCGTTGCGCACCGAGCGCGCGTCGACCATGTCGGCGAGCGAGCCGCGGATGAGCTCGTGGTACGCGCGGACGGTCGCGCCGAGCACCTCGTTGGCGGCGCACTCGGCGACCGCGACGTGGAACTCCATGCTCGCGTCGAAGTGCGCGCCCTGGTCGCGGACCATCTGCTTCCCGCGCTCGGCCACCTCCACCAGATGCTCGAGCGCCGCGCCGGTGACCCGCTGCGCGGCGAGCTGCACGGCCTGCACCTCCACGACCTTGCGGGCCTCCGCGAGCTCCGAGAGACTCATCCGCTTCAGCCGGATCATCGTCGAGAGCGACTCGGCGACGCTGTCGAGGTTCGCTTCCGAGACGAAGGCACCGCCGGTGGCGCCCACCTTCACGTGGACGAGGCCCCGCGCCTCGAGGACCCGCAGGGCGTCGCGCACGGTGATCCGCGAGACGCTGAACTGCTCGGCGAGCTCGCGCTCCGACTGGAGCCGGTCGCCGGGCTTGAGCTCGCCGCTGAAGATGGCCCGCTCGATCTGCGAGACGATCTCGCCGGAGGCCCGCGCCTGCCGGATCGGCGTGAACATCAGCGCGCCGGACGCGGTCGCCACCGCTCGAACCGTCGCTCCAGCCGGCCGATGCTGTAGGTGAGCGCCATGCCCGCACCCGCGATGATGACGACGCCGGCGAAGACCTTCGCGGTCTGGAAGGTCGAGCCGGCCACCGCGATCATGAGCCCCACGCCCGCGCGCGCCGCGACGAGCTCCCCGACCACGACGCCGACCATCGCGTGCCCCACCCCGAGCCGGAGCCCGGTCAGGATGAACGGCACCGCGCCGGGAAGCGCGATCGTGCGGAAGAGGTGCATGTCCGAGGCGCCGAACGAGTGCGCCACCTTCAGGAGCGCGGGGTCGAGGTTCCTCACCCCGGCGAGAGTGTTGATCACGATCGGGAAGAACGCGCCCAGGAAGATGACCGCGATCTTCGAGTTGATGCCGATACCGAACCAGATGATGAAGAGCGGGAGGAGCGCGATGCGGGGCGTCGAGTAGAAGAAGTTCACGAACGGGTCCATCCCGTACGAGAAGCGGCGGTACCAGCCCATCGCCAGGCCGAGCGGGATGCCGACCACGATCGCCAGGCCGTAGCCGATCGTGACCTCCTGCCCGCTCACGAGGATGTCGTTCCAGATCTTGCCTTCCTTGATCAGCTCGTCGAACGCCTCGATGACGTCGAGCGGCCCCGGCATGAAGAGCGGCGGGACGATCCGGGCGAAGGCGACGAGCTGCCAGACCACCATGAAGCCGACGACGCTGACGCCGCCGATGAGCTTCGATTCGTTCCGCTGGTACCAGCTCTCGGGGGCGAGCACCGCCAGGGCGACCGTCGGCGCGGGCATGGCGGCGCGCAGCTCCTCGGCGCCGCGGGCCACTACGCGGCCTCCGTGTCGGCGCTCGCGCGCAGGACCTCCTCGCGGATCGACTCCCAGACGGTGTTCTCGATCTCGAGGAAGCGCGCGTCGCGCTTGATCCGGAGGTCGCGCGGCCGCTCGAGCGGCACGCCCACCTCGAGCTTGACCTTGCCGGGCCGGGCGCTGAAGACGAGCACGCGATCGGCCAGGTACACGGCCTCCACGATGTCGTGCGTGACGAACAGCGCGGTCTGCCGCGACTCCGACCAGATCCGAAGCAGCTCGAGCTGCATCGTCTCGCGGGTCTGGGCGTCGAGCGCGCCGAACGGCTCGTCGAGGAGGAGCATGTCGGGGTGGGTGGCGAGCGCGCGCGCGAGATTCACCCGCTGCTGCATCCCGCCGCTCAGCTCGTTCGGGAAGCTCTCCTCGAAGGAGCGAAGGCCGACCAGCTCGACGTAGTGCCGCACGCGGTCGCGCATCTCCGCGGCGTCGACGCCGCCCTGCGTCTCCATCCCGTACTTGATGTTGCCGGTGACCGTCCGCCACGGAAGGAGGCTCGGCTGCTGGAACACGACCGCGCGGTCGCGCCCGGGCGCGGTGATCGGCTTGCCGTCCAGCGCGAGCGTGCCGCCGGTGATCGGCAGGAGGCCGTCCACCGCGTTGAGGAACGTCGTCTTGCCGCAGCCCGAGGGTCCGACGATCGCGACGAACTCGCCGGCCGCGATCTGCATCGAGGCGTTCCCGACCGCGAGGAACGGCTCGCCGCCGCGCCGCCTCCGGTAGTGGATCGAGACGTCGCGCGCGTCGAGCTTCGTGAGCATGGCAGGGAGCATACGGTGCCCTCGGGCGCTTGGTCCAATGGTATGATCATTCGCCATCGCGACCCTGGCGCGGAGGGTGGAACATGCGTCGCTCTTTCGTGACGATCCTCGCGATCCTCGCGACACTCGCGTCCGCCTGCGGCGGCAGCGCAAGCGCACCGGCGGCGAGCGCGGCGCCGAAGGCCAGCGTGGCGGCGAGCGCTGCACCGGCGGCGAGCGCGGCGCCGGCGACCGCGGCGGCGAAGGAGACCGCCGACCAGGCGATGGCCCGCCTCTACGAGGCGGCGAAGCCGGAAGGCAAAGTGCTCCTCTACTCGTCGCTCAACACCGACGACGCGAAGAAGATCCTCCCGGTCTTCGAGGCGAAGTTCCCGGGGATCAAGGTCCAGCACACGCGCGCCTCGGGTGAGGCGCTCATCCAGAAGATCGTGACCGAGAAGAAGGCCGGACAGGACCTCTTCGACGTCGTCGAGACCAACCTCTTCGAGATCAAGTTCATCATGGACCAGGGCTACACCCAGAAGTACGCGGTAGCCTCCGCCGGCGACTTCCCCGCCGACGTGCGGAGCCCCAACGACTCGTACGTGGCCGGTCGCCTGAACAACGACCTTCCCGGCATCAACACCGCGAAGCTTCCGCCCGGCACCGTCATCAAGACCTGGCGGGACCTCTGCGACAAGAAGTTCGAGGGTCACCTCGCGGTCGAGCAGGGCGACGTGGTCATCTACTCGGCCTTCAAGAAGATCTTCGGTGAGGCCGAGGCGCAGAGCCTCCTCAAGTGCCTCGCGGCCAACAAGCCCAGCCTGCGGAGCGGCCACACCGAGATGGCCAACCTCCTTGCCGCGGGGGAGTTCTGGGTCACGCTCGCCTCCAACGGCCACCGGCTCGCCCAGCTGCGGAACGACGACAAGCAGCCGATCGACTGGGTCCGCACCGACCCGGTGATCACCGACGTCCAGGGCATGGTGCTCGCGAACAAGCCCAAGAACCCGAACGCCGCGAAGCTCTTCATGGAGTGGTTCACCTCGCCCGGAGGCCAGACCGCGATCGCCGCCACGGGCCGCGTGCCGGCCTCGGGCAAGGGCGCGAAGTTCCCGGAGCTCTTCAACTTCGCGAAGGCCTTCTACATCTCGACCGATCTCGCGGCGAGCTTCGACAAGGATGCCGAGTTCTGGCGCTCGACCTTCGGGATCAAGTAGTCGCCTCGACATGGCCGCCGTCTCGGTGAGCCGGAGCGCCGGACGCACGCGTCCGACGCTCCGGCTCGACATCCTCGTTCTCGGGCTGGCCGTCGCACTCCTCGCCTACCTCGCGCTCGTGCCCTTGGGCATGCTCTTTCTGGGCTCGGTGAGCGAGAGCGGCACGCTGTTCGAGGGCGGGTTCACGCTCCGGCACTTCCAGCGGGTCGTCACCGACCCGAGCGCGCTGGAGCTTCTGAGCGCCTCCTTCTTGTACAGCGCCGGCGCGGCGCTGCTCGCCTTCGCCATCGGTACCGCGATGGCCTGGGTCGTCGAGCGGAGCGACGTCCCCGTTCGGAACCTCTGGTACGGACTCGCGCTCGTCCCGCTGATCATTCCGGGGATCGTCCACACCATCGGCTGGGTCTTCCTCCTGAGTCCCGAGATCGGCTGGATCAACGCCCCCTTGAAGGCACCCTTCGGCTTCTCGCTCCCCGTCTCCCAC
>Ga0082335_1008763_pt1 | contig 11301 bp, 9 predicted proteins | sample Subgrocontami58m_FD_72375 | JGI IMG/M metagenome (GOLD analysis project Ga0082335, IMG submission 72375) | Subsurface groundwater microbial communities from S. Glens Falls, New York, USA - GMW37 contaminated, 5.8 m (SPADES assembly) (version 2) ...
TTTCGCTCCATATGATCTCCTGTTTTTTGTTTGTTTTCTCACTCACAAATTAACAGGTTTTTTCGATCTATGGAGCTTTTTTCTTCTTTTGTCTCACTTAAAGTTACAATCTCTAGTAGCTTAAATGTTTGCTTTAAATGTTTGACATTTCCATAAATTTATAGTAGATTTAAACGTATTATGAAAAAATTGCGTAATTGCTTTCTAATACTCTTATTGGTTACCCTTATCACTTCTCTTATTTCGGTAACTGGGTTTTGTGATCAACCGCATTCACAAAACCCAGCACATCAGTGTACTTTAACGTGTCACACCCCCTGTTGCCAATCTGCGCTTCCCAATAATACGTCTAGCTTTACTCTTCCATCAGAATCAACGTTTCTTCTTTTCGCTGAAAATCGTTCTCACGAAGATCCATTCCTCAGCACGTCCAAGCGTCCTCCGATAGTCCTCTCATAAAATTTTCGGTTTTCTCCTCGCGTTAAACCCAAATTTTGCATTGGATACGAAACAACGTCTATAGTCCCAAAACAAAATGATATATGCAAAAGGTGGGTTTAACCCCGACAAGCGTGATTAAATCTCGGCGAGATTTAATCAGTCGGCCCTTCGGGCAGATTTTGCAATAGCAAAATCTGGGTTAAAAAATTGTAATCTTGGAGTTTAATTTTATGAACAGAACTATTCAGATTTTATTTTATACATTTATTTTTTTAAGCCAATTTTTGATTCCTCCTATTCGAGCGGAGGAAGCGAGTGATGCCCTGAGTTTAAAAGAGGTTTTGTCTTTGGCTTATGAGCGTAATCCTCAAATGATTGAGGCCAGAAAAATCATTCAGGCAGCGCAAGGAGATTTAATAACAACGCGCGCACTTCTTAACCCTGAATTGGAAGCCGAAATAGGCGGCCTTAAAAAAAACGAAGAAGGCGAACGCAAGGGACGTCTTGAAACTGTTTCCATTGTTCAGCCCTTTGAGCCGCCGGGGGTCAGGGCATTAAAAACTAAAATCGCGAAAAATGAAGTCAAAATCGGCGAGGAAACACTCAAATCTGTCTGGTCGAACATTTATTCTCAAGTCCGTTCGGCTTATATGAAAATCATTTTAGATAAGAAGGAATTGGAATTATCTGAAGAGAATTTGTCAACCATGCGCCAGCTTTTCAGTAATGTGCAGATTCGTTTTCAATCAGGGCAGGGTTTAAAAAATGATCTTCAGCGGGCGAAGATCGAGCTGCTCAAAGCTGAAAATGATTATCTGATGGCCGAGAAGGAAAACAAAATCGATAGAGGAAGGTTGAATCTTCTTTTAGGCCGTTCCTTGGATGTTCCGTTTGATATTAAGGAAGAATTAAAAATCGAAGACTTGAAACTTGATCTTCAGAAGCTGGCCGAAATGGCCTCTTCCAGGCGGCCGGATCTAAAAATTGGAAAATTGATGCTGGATTCCAAAAATAAGAATCTTATGAAAGAGCAGTTGAGCCGTCTGCCTTCTTTTTCACTGGGATTTCAAAGAGTTAATGAAGAATATGAAAAAGATTACGCGGCTATTGTCTCGGTCAATGTCCCATTGTGGAATTTAAACCAGGGGGAGGTAAAAAAGGCCAGGGCTGAAAAAGAAGTGCAGGAAGCCAGATTGCAGATTACGGAAAGAGAAATAGGCTTCGATGTCTATCAGGCCACTCTGAATGCCGAGGTGGCTCAAAAACAGGTGGAGTTTTTAAAAGAGTCCGTTGAGGAGGCCAACGAACTCATACGGCTGGCCGACCTGAATTATAGAGAAGGGGAAATCGATTTTATCAATTATCGGGACCAGGTCAAGACGGCCATAGAGACCAAGGTCAGATATTACGAAGGGATCTATCATCTCGATCAAAATATCAGTGAATTAGAACGAGCCATTTATGGCTCTTTACGTGAGGAGGAATTCTTAAAATGAAAAACCTTAAAGGTTTCATCATTATTATCATTGTTTTTATTCTGGGTATTTTTATTTCACCTTATATCCGGGGGCATAAACTCTCTGAAGAGGTCAAAGGCGAGGAAGAAAGTCAGAGAGAAGCTGGTGTTATTAAATTGGAGAAAGATTCACAGGAATTGGTGGATTTTAAGACGGCAGAAGTTAAAAAATCTCCGCTTACGGAAAAAATATCAATAGCCGGGCAGATCGCTCAGGATGCCAACGAAACTCATAATGTTTTTCCTTCGCAGGCGGGTGTGGTTGTCGAAAATACGGCTCAGTTAGGTGCCATTGTTAAAAAAGGCGACGTGGTTTGCCGACTTAAAGTAGCGGATCAGCTTGACCCCATTGATGTCCAATCGCCTTATGATGGCGTGATCATCGGCGATTTTGATACCGTCGGGCAAAGGGTCGAAACAATTTCTTCTTTGTGCGCCATCGCGGATTTATCCAAAGTCTGGGCAAATTTTGACATCTACGAAAAAGATATTGCCAAAGTCAAGATCGGGCAAGAAATCACGGTACGCTCCAGCGCTTACCCCGAGCAATCCTTTGAAGGTGAGGTTGTCTTTATTTCCCCTCGCGTGGATGAAACAACGCGCACCATTAAAATACGCGCCTTGATTGAGAACCCCGCTTATTTGCTCAAATTGGGCATGTTTGTTAACGGTGAGATTATTTTTCAAGGTTCACAGGAATATATCACCTTACCGGCCAGTGCTGTTCAGACACTGGGAGATAAACGAGTCGTTTTTGTTAAAACCGGTGACGGAGAATTTCATAAAAAAGAAATTTCGATTGTATTGCAGACAACAGATCAAGTGGCCGTAAGTGAAGGTGTTAATGTTGGGGACAGGGTGGTCACGGACGGTGCTTTTCTCCTTAAATCAGACTTATTAAAAGATGAATTGGAAGGAGAATAATCATGATTGAAAAAATAGCGGCCTTTGCCTTACGCCAGAGGCTTTTGATATTAGCTGCTGTTGTTATTGTTAGTATTTTTGGAATTTATTCTTTAAAGAAAGTGTCCATTGACGCGTTCCCGGACGTAACCAACGTTCAGGTGCAGGTGATTGCCGAAGCGCCCGGACGATCGCCGATTGAAGTCGAGAAGTTTGTCACTTTCCCGATTGAAGTCCAGATGACCGGGCTTCCCCATCTGGTGGAATTGCGTTCGCTCTCTAAGTTTGGCCTTTCGATGGTCACGATTGTCTTTGAAGACAACGTTGATATTTATTTTGCCAGGCAGTTAGTCTTGGAACGGCTTATTGAAGCTAAAGAAAAGCTGCCCGATGGTGTCGAGACGGCATTGGGGCCTATCTCAAGCGGTTTGGGTGAAATCTATCAATACACCCTGGAGCGTCCCAATGGAAAAGAAGCCGCCGATGATTTGATGGAATTGCGTACTGTTCAGGACTGGATTGTCCGTCCTATTTTAAAAAATATTCCGGGGGTTGCCGATGTTAATTCATTCGGCGGATATGTCAAGCAGTATCAGATCATCGTCGATCCCCAGAGATTGATTAAATATGATTTGAGTTTAAGAGAAATTTCTGAAGCCGTTGCCGCCAATAACAGCAATGCCGGAGGCAATATTCTTGAGCACTTTTCTGAGCAATACATTGTCCGTGGCATCGGTATGATTCAATCGATTGAAGACATCGAGAATATCGTCCTTAAAGAAAACGAGGGTGTTCCTGTTTATGTTAAAAATGTGGCGAAAGTTGAATTTGGTCCCGAAACTAGGCAGGGCGCGTTAGTCGTCGATGGTAAAGGAGAAGGCGTGGCGGGCATCGTGATGATGATCCGCGGCGGCAGCGGGAAAGAGATTGTCACCAAAGTTAAAGAAAAGGTGAAGGAAATTAATGAGAATCAAATCCTTCCCAGCGGTATTCAAATCAAACCGTTTTATGACCGCACGGAACTCGTTGAAAAATGTTTGGAAACAGTAACCAGGGCTTTGGCCGAAGGCGGCATTTTGGTTGTGATTATTTTATTTTTATTCTTAGGCAATGCCAGAAGCGCTTTGATTGTCGCGTTAAATCTTCCTATTGCGGCCCTGGTAACGTTCATCGCCATGAAACAAATGAATCTTTCGGCCAATCTCATGTCGCTGGGAGGCCTGGCGATTGCGATCGGCATGATGGTCGATGGATCAGTCGTTATGGTTGAAAATATCTTCCGGCATCTTTCTGAGAAGGGCGGTCACGAGAAAAATCGAATCCAGATTATTCTTGAAGCCGCCAATGAGGTTGCCAAACCGATTGTTTTTGGAATCACGATTATCATCATTGTTTTTCTGCCGCTTTTTACTTTAGAGGGAATGGAGGGCAAGATGTTCAGCCCTATGGCGTACACGATCAGCATCGCGCTTTTCGCGTCGCTGATTCTTTCTCTGACGGTGTCGCCGGTCTTGTGTTCTTTCTTCTTAAAAGGCGGAAAAGATGAAGATGTTTTTATTCTTCGGATGATAAAAAAATCTTATTTGCCGCTCCTCAATAAAGCGATAAAGAATAAAGCATTTGTGGTCATTACGACTGTGGGATTATTTTTCGCGAGCCTGGCGCTTTTTCCATTTTTGGGAACAGAGTTTATTCCTATTCTGGATGAAGGCAGTTTAACGCCTCAAATTATCCGTCTGCCGAGTATCGCTCTTAAAGAATCCGTTGAGATTGAGAAACTGGTACAGCGCGAATTAATGAAATTCCCTGAAGTTGTGACGGTCGTATCAAAAATAGGAACAGCCGAGATCGCGACCGACCCCATGGGGCCGAATTTAAGCGACCCGATCGTTGTTCTCAAACCGCGTAAGGAATGGAAAACAGCTAAAAGCAAAGAGGAATTGGTTGAAAAGATTCGTGAGTCATTAAGTAAGATTCCGGGAATCGGGCTTAATGTCAGCCAGCCGATTGCTCTGAGGGTTGATGAGCTTATTTCGGGTGTTAAGTCGCAGATTGCCATCAAATTATTTGGCGATGACATGGATGTTTTAAAAAATAAGGCTGATGAAATTGCCAAAATTGTTTCTAAGGTCAAAGGCGTCGAAGACTTGCGGGTAGAGCAGGTCTCGGGTCAATCGTACGTCGAGATCAATATCAACCGCCGACAAATTGCCCGTTATGGAATTAATGTGGCGGATGTTCAAGAAATTATTGAGACAGCCATCGGTGGAAAAGCCGCCACGCAGGTTTTTGAAGGGGAAAAAAGATTCGATGTCCTTCTTAGATTCCCTGAAGACAAACGTAACTCGATTGAAACAATTGGAAATATTCTCGTCAATTCACCCGGTGGGGCAAAAGTTCCCTTGTCTCAATTAGCTGATGTTCGTTTAGTAGAAGGGCCGGTTCAGATCAGCCGGGAGGACAGTAAAAGACGGATCGTCATCGAATGTAATGTCAGAGGACGAGATATCGGCGGCTTTGTCGCCGAAAGTCAGACCAAACTTAAAGAAAAACTCAAGCTGCCAGCCGGATATTACATCACCTGGGGAGGAGCCTTCGAGAACCAGCAAAGAGCTATGAAGCGGTTGATGATTATTGTTCCCATCACGATTGCCTTAATATTCTTCCTGCTCTATTTAACATTCAATTCTATCAAGCAGGCCCTTTTGATTATTATCAATTTGCCTTTCGCTTTAATCGGCGGGATCGTGGCCTTGTTTATTTCAAGGATGTATTTGAGCGTGCCCGCGTCCGTCGGCTTTATTGCCCTTTTTGGTGTCGCTGTCTTAAACGGTGTTGTGCTTGTTTCCTACATCAATCAGTTAAGACGTGAAGGCATTGCTTTGAATGAAGCCATTACGAGCGGATGTGAACGCCGGTTAAGGCCGGTGCTCATGACCGCGGCGGTCGCCATCCTTGGGCTTGTCCCGATTTTATTCGCCACGGGCCCGGGATCAGAGGTCCAAAAACCGCTGGCTGTGGTCGTTATCGGGGGTTTAATTACATCAACACTTTTAACGCTTCTGGTTCTGCCAGTTTTATATGGCTGGTTTGAGCAGGAAGAAGTAGAATTCTAAAAGCTCCCGCCTTAGGCGGGGCAGGGAGGAGACCCATGAAAAAGATAGAAGCCTACATTCAACCGTTTATGCTGCACAAAGTCGTGGATGCTTTAAGGGCCATTCATATTCACGGCATGTCGGTGATCGAAGCCAAAGACCAAGATTGAGATTGTGTGCGCCGACCATGAATATGAGGAAATTATTACGGCGATTAAAAATGCCGCGCATACGGGACGTAAAGGAGACGGGAAAATTTTTGTGTCCGGGATTGACCATGTTATGAGCATCCTGACGGGAGCGACGGATCAAGATGCCGTATGAAAAATTTAACATTTAACAGGCTGTTTGTTCAGTATAAACTCTTGCTTTTTTTGCCTCTCATATTATAATTGTAAGAAATCCTTTCTCCCTATCCAACATAAGGAAAACATTTGAATACAATATTAAATAATAAGATACTTATTATTACTCTGGCCGTTTGGATTATTGTGCAGGGGCTTAAAGTAACCTTAGCGGCTATTCGGGAAAGAAAATTTAACTTTAAGTGGCTTATTGGGACAGGCGGCATGCCCTCCAGCCACGCGGCGGGCGCTTCGGCTTTAGCCACAACCTGCGGTCTTTACCTGGGATTTGATTCGGCTTTTTTCGCGCTGGGCGTTGTCTTTGCCCTCGTGACCATGTTTGACGCTCAGGGCGTAAGGCGTTCGACCGGTGAACAGGCAGGGATTTTGAATCAGATTTTGGATGATATTTATTGGAAGGGAAAAATTGAATCTAATCGGCTGATGGAATTAATTGGGCATACTCCTTTGCAGGTGATTATCGGTTCTATTTTAGGAATATTGTTAGGTACCATTTTTTATAGTTGGTGGATTTAATAGAGGAGGAAACGCGTGAATATTGATAAAAGAGTTATTATCGCCGGCGCAATTATGATCGGCCTTCTTTTTCTATGGATCGTCTGGCCTAAGGGAAATGGGCAAGGGCGTTCAGTCAGTTCCGGGAAAACAGTCCAGGAGCTTTACGCCGAAGCCAAGGATTTGAAAGAGAATGGTAAGCTTTTAGAGGCCAAAGAAGTTTATCAATCTATTTTAAATGAATTTTCTGATTACGATAAAATTGAGGCCATTCAAAAGGAAGCTGAAGATGTTAACATGCGGATAATCTTTTCTAATCTTCCCACGCCTGAGAGTGTTACGCATGAAGTCCAAAGCGGTGATACATTGGGCAGCCTGGCGCAGAAATATCACACAACCGTCGAATTCATTAAAAAAAGCAACTACTTAGCCAGTGATAATATCCGCGCGGGACAGAAACTGCGCGTCTGGACCGGCTCTTTTAATATTTTCGTCGATAAATCTCAAAATATTCTCATTCTTAAAGATGGCGATGAAGTAGTTAAAGTTTATAAAGTCGCCACCGGTGAAAATAACAATACGCCTATCGGGAATTTTAAAATTATCACGAAATTGATTGATCCGGTATGGTTTAATAAGGGAATTGTTGTCCCTCCCGAAAGTCCAAAAAATGTTTTAGGAAGCCGCTGGCTTGGGTTTGATCTGGCTGGTTACGGTATCCACGGCACAACTGAACCAGAGACAATCGGCCAGCAGGCCACCGCTGGCTGCGTGAGAATGCTTAACAGTGAAGTTGAAGAACTGTATACTCTTACCCCGCTTGGTACCCCTGTTGTTATTGTTGATTAAATAAATTTAAGGAAATTATGCTTGTTCTTGAATTTGAAAAACCGATTATCGCGTTAGAGTCCCAAATCAAAGAGCTTAAAAATTTTGGTTCTAATAAAAAAATTAAGCTTAATTCTGCCATTAAGAATCTTGAGCAAAAGTTAGAAAAATTAAGGATCCAGATTTATGGGAATTTAACCATCTGGCAGAGGGTGCAGATCGCGCGTCACTCTGACCGGCCGTATACCTTAGATTATATCAAGATGATGATGACGGACTTCGTCGAGATCCATGGTGACCGGCAGTTTGCCGATGATCTGGCGCTGGTCGCCGGATTTGCCAAAATCGATCAGAAAAAAGTTATTGTGATGGGACATCAAAAAGGGCGCGACACAAAAGAAAATTTAAAACGTAATTTTGGCTGCGCCCATCCGGAAGGCTATCGCAAGGCCTTAAGAGTCATGCAGCTGGCCGAAAAATTTCACCTGCCAGTCATTATTTTTATTGATACCCCCGGGGCTTATCCCGGCGTGGGGGCTGAGGAGCGCGGCCAGGCGCAGGCGATCGCGACCAATTTAAAAGAGATGATTGAAATTAAGACGTCTATTGTCGCCACCGTTATTGGGGAAGGCGGCAGCGGCGGGGCCTTAGGGATAGGAATCGCCGACCGGGTTTGTATATTACAGCATGCCTATTATTCCGTGATTTCTCCGGAAGGATGCGCTTCGATTCTTTGGAGAAACAGCGTGAAAGCCCCGGACGCGGCTCAGGCCTTAAAAATTACCGGCGAATATCTTTTAGAATTTGGCGTGGTGGATGAAGTGATTCCTGAGCCATTAGGCGGGGTCCATAAAGATCCTGAAAACGGAGCCGCCAACCTTAAGAAAGTTTTATTAAAATATTTAGAAGATTTATCTTCTCTTTCTCTTCCCGAACTCCTCGAACAGCGCTATAATAAATTCCGTAAGATAGGCCAATTTACCGAAGGTTAAAAAATACGTCCGCCGTTTATGCCGTCTAAATCCGATATCAGAAATTTGTCACGCGAAGAACTGACTCGCTATTTAGAATCCATTGGTGAAAAATCGTTTCGCGCCAGCCAGATTTTTGAATGGATTTATAAAAAGGGAGTGTGGTCTTTTGACGAGATGCGCACTCTGCCCGCGCCTTTACGCCAAAGGCTTACGCAGGATTTTGACCTCAGGCCATTCAAGATCGTTCAAAAGCAGGTGGCGAAAGATGGGACAACGAAATTTTTGTTTGAGTTAGACGATCGTGAAAAAGTTGAAGCTGTTCTTATTCCTACAGCGACAAGAACAACTGTCTGCGTTTCCACGCAGGCCGGCTGTAAATTTGGCTGCCGTTTCTGCGCCAGTGGTATCGGCGGCTGGGTAAGAAATCTCTCCTGCGGCGAAATTCTCAGCGAAATCCTCCATGTCAAAGAAGAATCCCTAAAGCATGAAAAACCTTTGTCGCATATTGTCTGCATGGGGACAGGAGAAAGTTTTGATAATTACGAGAATCTCCTTAAAGCCCTGCGGATTGTTAATGATAAGCGTGGGATTAACATCGGCGCCCGGCGTATTACGATATCCACCGTCGGGTTAGTTCCCAAAATTATGGAATTTGCCCAAGAGAAATTTCAAGTAGAATTAGCCATATCGCTGCATGGCTACAACGATGAATCACGAAGTAAATTGATGCCAGTCAACCGCAAATACCCCTTTACCGAGCTCATGCAGGCCTGCCGGGAATATATTGAGAAGACACACCGCCAGATTACCTTTGAATATATTTTGATTAAAGATTTGACCTGCACCGAGGAAGCGGCCATGGGATTGGCGAAGAATCTTAAAGGAATGATCTGCAAGTTAAATTTAATTCCGTACAACCCCGTGAAAGAGTTTCCTTACAAGCCGCCTTCTGCTGAAGAAATGATCCATTTTCAAAAAAGGCTGAAAGAGTTGAGAGTCCACGCCACGCTGCGCACTCCGCGCGGGAGGGACATCTCCGCCGCCTGCGGGCAGCTAAGGCACGCAACATAATTATCAAATAAAATGGCGTAGAACGGTAGGCGCGGTTGAAGTATTCGCATTCCTCTAAAAAAAAGAGATTGAAAAATTTATTGATCTGCGAGGAAACGCCTGACTTGATCGTGGTTGCCAACAAGAAGGGCGAAGCAATCGGAGCCATCTTTTCTTAGCACAATGTGAAGTTTGCCTTCGACACTGGATTCATAAAAAGGTTTTCGTAATTGTTTAAAAAAGAATCGAGGCGCTATTTTTTGTGCCTCGTAAATGTCAAAATTTTTATCCAAATAAATAGTTAATGCTTTTAAAAGAAGTTTAACTATTTCTTTTTGCTCCGGGCTTAGTTTTTTTAAGCTCCTTTCAAGGGAAGGAAGAAAATGCAGATGTAAAGGCATACTAAGTTTGTCCTAAATGCTGTCAATGAATTCTTTTGTTACCTTTTTGGCTTTACTTTTTTCTTGTTGATAAAGGCATTCCAATTTTTTATATTCTTTTTCGGTAAATTCCTTTTTGGTTACCTCTAGAGGAATCAACTCAATACGGTTGCGGTTAACTTTCACATCAAAGAGAGAGCCTCGGCCTAAATGAAGGGTATCCACAATGCGCTTGGGAAGGGTAACCTGATTTTTAGTTGTCATGGTTATGGTCATTTCATCACCTCCGATACTGCTAATATACCATACTTTCTGAAATTCCGCAAGTAAGATTCTTGAAAATTTGGTCTTAAAGAAAAAATTGACCTAAAGGAAGGTTATTTATCAATTTTTTCTTTAAACATTTCGCCGAAAATCCCTGAAACATCCATCAGCGAAGTAGACTGCTGCCCGACGGGGAAGCCATAAATGCGTAATTTGTCCGGAATATTCTCGGCAAATTTTAAGGCCACAACATTTTGTCCTCCGCCGAGAGCTTCCGAGAGGAGTTTTTTGCCTTCCGCTTCAGCCTTATATCTGGCAAGATTTCCAGCGGCTTCTTGTTCTAGTTTATATTTCTGGGCATCGGCCTCAATTTTGGCGGCTTGGGCGCGGCCTTCAGCCTCTTGGATAGCTTTTAATTTTAGCCCCCTTGATTCAGCTTCTTGTCTTTTGGCCTCTTCTTCTTGAGCCAAGGCTTTATTACGGTTAATTTCAACCTGCTGGGCGGCTAATTTTTTTTGTTCAATGGCCCGTTCAAATTCCGGGCTGAAAGAAAAGTGGCGGATTAAGGCGTCGTGAATATTGATGCCAGGATATTTCGCTAAAACATCAACAAGTTTTTGTTTAATAGCCGCCTGCATTTCATCTCTGACCTTGCCTTGGTATATTTCCTCGGCGGAATAACCGCCGATAGCAAGCCTTGCTTCAGAGCGGATTTGAGGCAGGATAATTTGGTCTTCATAATTAACGCCAATCTGCTGATGGAGCAAAGGAACCTGATTAGGATTTAACGCGTAGATGATCGTTAGATCAACTTGGACATTCTGGCCGTCGTTTGTTTTCAATTCAAGGGAATATTTCTTGGCTTCTTCATTGGCCAGCGTGTTCGAAGGATAGGCCCTGGCGGAAATTTTATAAATCACCATGTCGGTGATCCAGCGGTTATAAAAATGATATCCAACGCTTTTAGGCATTTCGCTGACCTTCCCAGCC
>Ga0082335_1008764_pt1 | contig 11301 bp, 9 predicted proteins | sample Subgrocontami58m_FD_72375 | JGI IMG/M metagenome (GOLD analysis project Ga0082335, IMG submission 72375) | Subsurface groundwater microbial communities from S. Glens Falls, New York, USA - GMW37 contaminated, 5.8 m (SPADES assembly) (version 2) ...
ATCTCGCGGAAGTGGTCCTTGTAGTTGGCCGCGGCGCAGTAGATCGCGCCCGGGCGGACCGGCGGGAGGAGGCGCGCCGTCGCGAGCGGCCGGACGACCGCGCGCGCCGCGAGCGCGCGGTCGAGGTCGGGGCGCACCGCGTCCCAGGACGCGAACGCCGCCGACCAGGACGGGTAGGGGAGATCGACGATCGCGCCGTCCTCGAGGATGCCGCAGCGCGGCCCGGCGCCGTCGGCGTACGAGACGAGCTTCACGCCGGGACTCTAACGCCGGGACTCCGGCACCGGGACGTGGGGTCGGACCCCATCGAGCGCGGATCGACCGGAGGGACTAGCTCGGCCGGCTCTGGAACCAGGCGCAGCTGGCCCTGAGCGGGCAGGTCGCGCAGCCCGGCGTCTCGCGCGTGCAGGTCTCCTGACCGTGGGTGTGCAGCAGGGCGTGGGCGCGGATGAAGGCGTCGAACGAGGGCGTGAGCTCTGCGGCGGCGGCCTTCTGCACCGAGCGATACGTCGTCGCGTAGTTCTTGGTCTCGCTCCCGTAGCCGAGGCGGGCGAGGACGCGGACCCCGTTCGGGTCGAGCGCGAACACGGCCTGGCTCCGCGAGAAGAGGAGCACCTTCTCCGCGCCGGGCTCGCCGACGCCCGGGAACTTCCCCAGCACGCGCTTCGCGGTCGCCAGCGGGAGCGCCGCGAGCGCGCGAAGCTCGCGCGCGTGCTCGACCGCGAGGGTCGCCGTCTTCCGCAGGCGCTCCACCCGCTCCTCGGGGTTGGTGCCCCCGAGCTTCGCGACGGAGAGGAGCGCGCCGTTCGTGGCGCCGAGGATCCGATCCGCACGCGTGCCGACCTTCGTCTTCAGCGCGGCGAACGCCACTCGCCGCTTCTCGTCGTCGACGAGGTAGCCGACCTCCTCCCAGAGGATCAGCTCGAGCGGGTCCCGGAGCTCCGGGGCGGGGGGCTTGCCGTGTGTCTTCTCGAGCGCGTCGAGGGCCGCCGGAAGGGTCAGTCGATTCGCTGGCACGGTCCTATTTTCGGCCTTTTCGCGCCCGCACGCACGGAACGACCTGTTTGGCCCCGGTCGGCGGCGTGTGCGATGCTGCGCACCGTCTCGATCTCTCGCGGTCGGAGGTGTCCCGTGTGTCAGGCCCCGGAGGAGCGGACCGTCGGCAACCTGCTCGGCAAGCCGGCGCCCGAGATCCGCTCGATCGACGATCTCGCGCCGTACGCCTACGAGATCTGCCACCAACCGGAGGTGCGCCGGACGGCTCCCGGCTTCATCGGCTACGGCCAGACCAAGCCGGGTGACAAGGTCCTCATCGCGGTCGATACGCACTACGACCGCCGCGTCGTCGAGGCCGTCGCGAAGGGCCTCCGCGACATGGGCGCGAAGGTAGACGTCATCACCGTGGAGGTCGAGCCCGACCGCCCGTTCACCGACACCGACGAGATCGAGGTCATCATGCGGCGCGAGCCGTGGAGCGACCGCCCGCGGCGCTGGGAGGGCCTGCCCTGGGTCGAGAAGCTCGCACTCGACCAGGGCTACGACCTCCTCGTGCACGGCAAGGGCGGCGGCATCCCCAACGTCCCGCACCGCTACGAGGCGATCCCCTTCCTGCAGACCGACCACTTCGCGAGCGCGGCGACGGTGTACCCGCGCGACCTCCACACGCTCATCAACCTCAAGACCTGGGCGATGTTCCGCACGCGCGGGCAGGGCGGGAAGGTGCACCTCACCGACCCCGAAGGGACCGATCTGCGCTACACGCTCTTCCCGGAGTACTTCGACGGCACGCGGCGCGGCTACGGCGAGGTCCCCTGGTGGGGGCATCTCCTCGGCCACGGGCCCACGCCGATCCTGCCGCAGGAGGACGCGACCGGGGTCGTGCACGGCACGACGAGCCACTTCCAGCGGCCGTTCCCGCGGATCCGCGTCCAGATCGAGCGTGGGCGCGTCGAGACGATCGAGGGCGGCGGCGCGTACGGCGACGGCTGGCGCGCGCTCCACGAGGAGTCGAAGAACACGCAGTACCCGTGCTTTCCGCGACCGGGGCTCTTCTGGCTCTGGGAGGTCGCGATCGGCACGAACCCCAAGATCGCGCGCCCGAAGAACATCCACCTGCTCTCCTCCGGCGGCTTCGAGTGGGAGCGGCGCCGGTCGGGGATCATCCACATCGGGCTCGGTACCCGCTGGCGCGGGCCCGAGGAGGTCTGGGCGGGCGAGCGCGGCATCCTCTACGGCCACCTCCACGTCCACCTGTTCTTCCCGACGCTCACGATCACGACGCCGAAGGGCGAGCGGATCCCGGTGATCGAGAACGGTCATCTCACGACGCTCGACGACCCGGAGGTGCGCGACCTGGCGGCGCGCTACGGCGATCCCGACCGGATCCTCAGCGCCGACTGGAAGCCCGGCGTGCCCGGCATCGACGCGCCCGGCTCCTACGAGGAGTACGCGAAGGACCCGGCCCGCTTCATCTTCCGCTAGATCGAGCGCGGCCACCCAGGCGCGCGGACGTCGGCGGGGTCGGTCCGCATTCCGGTGAGCGCGGCGGCGGCGGCGTGCGCGACGTCCACGCGCTCCGCCCCGGCGAGCTCGACCGTGGCGAGGCAGGTCTCGTTCGCCGCGACGCGCGCGTCGCCCTCGCCGAGAACGATGACCCGCACCCGCGGGTGCGTTCGGCGGCCGGCGAGCTCCGCGTCGAAGGCGGCGCGGTCGCCGTGCGCGATGACGACGAGGTCGATGCGCCCGTTCACGCGCGGCCCGCCGGGCTGTCGGTCGCTCGCGACCGGCCGGCTCGCGGAGCGTCGGGCCGCCGGCCGCTCACGACCCGCTCGCGAGTCGCTCGAGCTCGTCGTCCGAAAGGAGCCGGGGCGAGGCCTTCGCCGCGGCGAAGATCCGCTCGATCGCCGCGCGCTCCGGCGCGTGCCCGTGGCGCTCGAGCCACCAGATCACGTTCGACTCGCCGCTCATCGGGCCCACCTCGATGCGCTGCTCGCGCCCGACGAATGAGGCGGGGACCGCGCTGTAGACGAGGTCGGCGAGCGCGCGGTCGCCCTTCCGGAGCGCCTTGATGACCGCCGCGGCGTGGACGCCCGTGCCGGTGCGGAACGCGTCGGCGCCCAGCACGGGGTAGTTCGGGGGGATCGTCGCGCCGCAGTGCAGGGCGACCAGCGCCGCGTACTCGACGAGGGGCTCGAGGTCGCGCTCGATGAGCCCCCAGAGCCTGAGATTCACGAGGATCTGGTCGATCGAGGCGTTGCCGACCCGCTCGCCGATGCCGAGCGCGGTGCCGTGCACCCGGTCGGCGAGCTCGGTCGCCGTGAGCGCGTTGATCGTGCCGAGCCCGCGGTCGTTGTGGCCGTGGTAATCGACCTTCACCGCGCGGCCGCGCACGACGTCGTTCCGCAGGAACGTGAGGAGGTTCCGGACCCCCTCCGGGGTCGCGTGGCCCGCCGTGTCGGACGCGCAGATGCGCGCCGCGCCGGCCGCGATCGCGGCGTCGTAGAGGCGCACGAGCGTCTCGGGATCGGCGCGCGTCGTGTCCTCGGTGACGAACATGACCGGCAGGCCGCTCCGCACCGCGAGCCCGACCGACTCCTCCACCCGTTCGAGCATCCGGTCGAGCGACCAGCTCTCGGTCATGCGGCGGATCGGGCTCGAGCCGATGAACGCGCAGGTCTCGATCGGCATGCCCGCCTCGACGGAGGCCTCGATCGCGCTCGCGACGTCCGCGGGGTGCGTGCGCACCGCCTGGTTCGGCGTGAGGTGGAGACGCGCGGTGGCCTTCGCGAGGGCGACGACCTCGGCGCGCGCCTGGGCCGAGGCGCCCGGCAGGCCGACGTCCGCGCTCGCGATGCCGAGGGCATCCATGAGCTCGAGGAGCCGCACCTTCACCGCGAGGGGCGGGTTGCGCACCGACGGACCCTGGAGCCCGTCGCGCAGCGTCTCGTCGTCGAGATCGACCGCGCGGTAGGCCGCGCGCGCCGCGCGACCGTCGCGATTCCAGTCGTAGATGAGGGAGTCGGCGTCGCTCATCGTCGGTACAGCCTACGTGACGCCGACCCGACGTCGTCTCGACGACGCGCCGCCGGCAGCGCCATCACGGGCCGCGCCGGCCCGACACCGTCTCCGCGACGCGTCGTCGACCCGATGCCGTCTCCGCGACGCGCCGCCACCGGCGCCGTCGTCGGCCGCACCCTATCGTCGTTCCGATGGAGCTGCCCGTGGAGCTGCCCGAGGTCCACCACTCGCTCATCGACGACCTCCTCGCGGTCGTCGTCGCGCAGACGCGCGACACGGTGTCCTTCGCGATGGGCTCGCCCGCACCTGAGGCGCTTGCCCTCGTCGGCGTCGAGGAGCTCGTCGCGGCGGTCGCGGCACGCCGCGGCGCGGGCGTGTACGGCTACGGCGTGACCGAGGGCGAGGCCGAGCTCCGCGAGATCGTCGCCGCCGACGCCCGCGCGCGCGGCATTCCCGCGACGGTCGAGCACGTCATCATCACCGGCGGCGCGCTGCAGGCGATCGGGATGCTCTGCCGCGTGCTGGCGCACCCCGGCGACACCGCGGTCACCGAGGCGCCCTCGTTCGGGAACTCGCTCAACACGCTGCGCCACGCCGGGCTCCGGCTCCTCGAGGCACCCGTGGACGACGACGGGCTCGACGTGGACGCGGCCGCCGCGCTCGTCGCATCGTCCGGCGCCGTCCCGCGGCTGTTCCTCGTGAACCCGACGTTCCAGAACCCGACCGGCTCGACGCTCTCGCTCGCGCGCCGGCGCGCGCTCGTCGCCCTCGCCGAGCGGTCCGGCGCCGTGATCATCGACGACGATCCCTACCGCGAGCTGCGCTCGCGCGGCCGCGACCTCCCCGCGCTCGCCACGCTCGCCGCACCGGAGCGGGTCGTGAGCGTCGGCTCGTTCTCCAAGACGATCGTCCCCGGCTTCCGCGTCGGCTGGGTCGTCGCGGAGCCGCGGATCGTCCGTCGCATCGCGGCGGTCAAGCAGTCGATCGACGGGTGTGCCTCGCCGATCGGCCAGCAGGTCATCGCCGAGCTGCATGCCCGAGGGCGGATGCCCGCGCACCTCGAGGCGCTCCGCGCGCTCTACGCCGCGAAGCGCGACCGCGCGCGCGCCGCGCTCGCGCGCGAGTTCGCCGGCACCGAGGTCCGCTGGAACGATCCCGACGGCGGCTTCTACCTCTGGGTCCGCCTGCCCGCGGGGATGGACGCGCACCGTCTCCTCGAGCGCGGGCTCGAGGAGGGCGTCGCCTTCGTGCCATCGTCGGCGTTCAGCGTCGCCCGCGAGCTTCCCAGCGCGATCCGCCTCTCGTACGCGAGCCCGAAGCTCGAGCGGATCGACGAGGGGATCGCCCGCCTCCGCCGCGCCTTCGACAGGGTTTAGACGCCGAACTTCTCGGGGTCCCAGCGGAGGCCGAGCGCCTCGGGCGGCGCGATGTAGCCGGCGAGGACCGAGGAGGCGACGACCGCCGGGCTCGCGAGGTAACCCTCGCCGCCCACGCCCATGCGGTTCTGCCAGTTGCGGTTGAAGGACGTGATCGCGCGCTCGCCGGGCCGGAGCTTATCCGGCCCCTGACCGAAGCACGGTCCGCACCACGACTCGCGGATCTCCGCGCCGGCCGCCCGCAGGACGTCGGCGATGGAGCGGCCGTCCAGGCGCGGCTCCGCGCGCTCGATCGACCGCTTCACGTCGCCCGATCCGGGGAACACGATGAGCGGCGTCCGCGCCCGCCCCCCGGCGGCGGCGAGCACGAGTGCGGCCTGGAGGAGGTCGTCGTACGAGCCGTTCGTGCACGAGCCGATCATCGCCTTGTCGAACGTGAGGCGCTCGCGCGCGAGCTCGTCCGCGGGAACGGCGTTCCCCGGGCTGAACGGCTTCGCGACCATCGGCGCGAGGGTCGCCAGGTCGAGGGTCTCGTCGATGGCCCAGCTCGCGTCCGCGCCCGGGGCGAGCCGCGGGTAGGGAAGTCCGGTCAGGCCCATCCGGGCGTACCAGGCGTACGTGACGTCGTCGGCGGCAAAGATTCCGCTGAAGGCCTCGGCCTCGGCCATCATGTTCGCGATCGTGTTCCGGTAGGCGACCGGCAGCTGGCCGTCCGCGTCCACGAACTCCACGCTCATGCCCTGCGCCTGCTGCACGCCCCAGGTGCGAAGGAGCGTGAGCACCACGTCCTTGCCGCCCACCCAGGCCGGGAGCCGACCCGTGAAGGCGACCCGGCGCTGCCGAGGCACGGTGAGGTAGACGTAGCCGGTCGCCCAGCCGAACCCGATCGTCGTCGAGCCGACCCCGAACCCGAGCGCGCCGTACGCCCCGTAGGCGCGCGAGTGCGAGTCCGCGCCCGCCACGATCGCTCCCGGAGCGACGAGCCCCTGCTCCGGGAAGTAGAAGTGGAAGATGCCGTCGCCCGGGGTCGCGTAGTGGGGTTTCGTGATCCCGTGCCGTGCCGCGAACGCGCGGCCGATCGCGGTCTGCTTGTCGTCGGCCTCCGCGCCGGTGAAGACGAAGTGGTCGGCGCTGATCGCGGCCTGCCGGGGATGGAGGCGCTCGCCGCCGGTGATCTGGTCGAAGGTGTGGATCGCGAAGGGGGCGGTGCCGTCCGATGCCGGCAGCAGGTCCGCCCAGACGCGGACCGTCGCGCCCGGCCGCACCTCCTCGGTCGGATCGACGCGGTGCGCCCACACGATCTGCTCGGTCGTGCTGAGCCCGCGCGCGGTCGCGGCGTCGGGCCAGGCGATCCGCGGCTCGCGGAGCGACGCCGCGAGCTCGCGACGCCCGAGCGTCACGATCCCCCCGGTCCGCCGGTTCGTCTCCTCGCGCGCGGAGAGCGGGAGCGGCTCGTACGACTTGCCTCGCGTGAGGTTCGTGACCCGGCGCGTCGCGGGATCGAACGCGAGCTCGTCGCCGTCGCGTGCGTCGGCCACCGCTTCCGGGGATTGGACGACGTGGAGGCCGAGGTTGAGCGCGCTGCGGCGGAAGATGTCGCCGAGGCCGTTCCCGACGACGATGACCATCACGCGCCCGCACTCGTCCGCGATGCCCTTGAGCCCGGCCGGGCTCATCTCGCGCGACGAGCCGATCGCGAAGCGGTCGCCGGCGATGACGAACGACTCGCCGCGGTGGACACGCGCGCGGAAGCCGGGCATGAGGTGGCGGAACGCGCCCGCCTTCCAGCGCTCGTCGAGCGTCTCCAGCGACTCCGAGACGCAGTCGGTCGTCGGCGTGATCTGGTCGGTGTCGATCGCGTCGCGCTTGCGCGCCGGGTCGGCGGGGTCCCAGAAGATGAGCGCCCGCCCGCGGACCTCGCCGCCGAGCGTGGCGTCCTCGCCGGTCGCCGCGCGCAGGACGCCGTCGAGCGCGCCGGGCCGGACCGGCCGCGGTCCGCCGATCCGAAGCACGTGCCCCATGGCGGCTAGTCTCGCACCGCGGGACGGTGTTGACCGGCTCGTTGCCCCCGCGCTACGCTCCGGTCGATGCAGCGCGCCTACTGGTATGCCTTCGGCTTTACCTGGCTCCCCGAGGGAGCCCGGTCCGGAGGTGTCTGCCGCTAGATCCCACGCGACCATTCCCACGTGGCGGAGCCTCCCAGTCAAAGGACGGGAGGCTTTTTCGATTCCGGATCCGAGAAAGGGGCAGCCGGCGTGATGATCGTGATGAAGGCGGACGCGACCGAAGAGGAGGTGAAGCACGTGGAGGAGCGACTCGCGCACTTCGGGCTCGGCGCCGTGACGCTGCACGGCCAGGAGCGCATCGCGATCGCGGCCATCGGCGCGAACGCGCTCGAGCACGCCGACCAGATGCTGACGCTCCCCGGGGTCACCGAGGTCGTCCCGATCAGCAGGCCGTTCAAGCTCGCCTCGCGCGAGGTGAAGCCGTCGGACACGGTCGTGCGGATCGGGAACGTCGAGATCGGCGCGGGTCGTCCGCTCGCGGTGATGGCCGGGCCGTGCTCGGTCGAGACGCTCGAGCAGACCGTGACCACGGCGAAGGCGGTCGCCGCGCTCGGCGCGAGCATCCTCCGCGGCGGCGCCTACAAGCCCTCGACCTCGCCGTACAACTTCCGCGGCCTCGGCGAGCCCGGGCTCGACATCCTCGCGGAGGCGCGGAAGGCGAGCGGCCTGCCGGTCATCACCGAAGTGCTCACGCCGACCGACGTTCCGGTGGTCGTCGCCGCGGCCGACTGCCTGCAGGTCGGGGCGCGCAACATGCAGAACTTCTCGCTCCTCGACGCGGTCGGCGAGCAGCGCGAGCGTCCGGTCGTGCTCAAGCGCGGCATGTCCGCGACGATCGAGGAGTTCCTCCTCGCGGCCGAGTACATCCTCGCGCGGGGCAACCCCAACGTCATCCTCTGCGAGCGTGGGATCCGGACCTTCGAGAAGTACACCCGGAACACCTTCGACATCAGCGCGATCCCGCTCCTCAAGAGGCTCACCCACCTGCCGGTCATCGCCGACCCCTCGCACGGCACGGGCAAGTGGTACCTCGTGCACCCGGTGGCGCTCGCCGCGGTCGCCGCGGGGGCCGACGGGCTCATCATCGAGGTGCACCCGAACCCCGACGTCGCGCTGAAGGACGGCTACCAGTCCCTCACGTTCGACAACTTCCGCGCGCTCATGGCCGCCGTTCCCGCGATCGCGAGCGCGGTGCGCGGGGGCGCCCACGCGGCCGTCTGAGGCGCGACGGACCGGGCCGTCGGCGCGACCGGCGCGGCCGTCTGACGCGCGACCGTCCGAGCGAGCGGCGGAGCCGCGCCGGCGCTAACGTCAGCGGTGGTGGACGCCTTCCCGACGATCCTGCTCCTGCGGTTCGTGCACATCACGGTCGCGTCGGTCGCGGTCGGCGCGACGCTCGCGTTCCGCTTCTGGCTGCGGCTCGCGCGCCGGGAGCCCGAGCACCTCGCGTTCGTGATCCGCGGCATCCGCTGGATCGACCGCTGGGTGGCCGAGCCCGCCTACTTCCTCGCCTTCGCCACCGGCGTCGCGATGGTCCTCTGGGGCGTCTCCTCGTTCTCCGCAGGCTGGCTCCTCACCGCGCTCGTCATCTACGCCGCGATCGCGGTCCTCGGCATCACCGTCTTCGGTCCGGTCGTGCGGAAGCAGCTCGCCGCGCTCGAGCGCGGCGGCGTGACCGACGCCGAGTTCCTCCGCCGCGAGCGCCAGTCGGCATGGCTCGGCGCGGTGACGATCGCCGGGCTCCTCGCGATCCTCGCGCTCATGGTGCTCAGGCCGTTCTGAGCGGACGCGGGACTATCCTCGGCTCGTGAGCGCGCAGGCCTTCGTCGCGCACCTCCGCGCGGAGCTCGAGGCCATCCGCGCCGCGGGCACCTGGAAGGAGGAGCGGCTCATCGGCTCGCCGCAGGGCGCGGTCATCCGCGTCGGCGGCCGCGAGGTCCTCGACTTCTGCGCGAACAACTACCTCGGGCTCTCGAGCCACCCGGCGGTCGTTCGCGCGGCGCACGAGGGGCTCGACCGGTGGGGCTACGGGATGTCGTCGGTGCGCTTCATCTGCGGCACGCAGGAGGTCCACCGCGAGCTCGAGCGGAGGATCGCCGACTTCGTCGGCGCTCCGGACGCGATCCTCTACTCGTCCTGCTTCGACGCGAACGGCGGTCTCTTCGAGACACTCCTCGGCGAGGAGGACGCGGTCGTGAGCGACGCGCTGAACCACGCGAGCATCATCGACGGCGTCCGGCTCTCCAAGGCGAAGCGCTTCCGCTACGCGACCGGCGAGATGGCCGATCTGGAGAGGCAGCTCGAGGCTGCGTCGTCGTCTCGCTTCACGATCGTCGCGACCGACGGGGTGTTCTCGATGGACGGGTCGTTCGCCGACCTCGCGGCGATCCGCGCGCTCGCCGACCGCCACGGCGCGCTCGTCATGGTCGACGACTCGCACGGCATCGGTGTCGTCGGCGATCACGGGCGCGGCACGCCCGAGGCTCGCGGCGTGCTCGGGAGGATCGACATCCTGACCGGCACGCTCGGCAAGGCGCTCGGCGGCGCGTCCGGCGGGTACACCGCCGCCTCCGCCGAGATCGTCGCGCTCCTGCGCCAGCGCTCGCGCCCGTACCTCTTCTCGAACGCGCTCGCGCCGCCGATCGCCGCAGCCTCGCTCGTCGCGCTCGACCTCGCGCGCGACGGTGCCGAGCTGCGTGCCGCGCTCCGCCGGAGCACCGCGCGCTTCCGTGAGGGGATGACCGCGCTCGGCTTTCGCCTCCTCCCCGGAGAGCACCCGATCGTGCCGGTCATGCTCGGCGACGCGCGCCTTGCGACGGAGCTCGCCGACCGGCTCCTCGCCCTGGGCATCTACGTCGTCGGCTTCTCGTTCCCGGTCGTGCCGCGCGACGCCGCGCGCATCCGGGTCCAGCTCTCCGCGGCTCACGCGCCGGAGCACGTCGAGCGCGCCCTCGCCGCCTTCGCGACCGCCGGCAGGGCGCTGGGGGCCATCGCGTGAGGGCGCTCGTGAAGCGCCGCGCGGAGCCGGGGGCCGCGTGAGGGCGCTCGTGAAGCGCCGCGCGGAGCCGGGGCTGTGGCTCGAAGACGTGCCCGTGCCCGACTGCGCTTCACACGAGGTGCGCATCCGGGTGCGCTACGCGTCGCTCTGCGGTACCGACCTCCACATCGTGAGCTGGGACCAGTGGGCGCAGGCGAACGTGCGGGTGCCGCGGATCATCGGCCACGAGCTCATGGGCACGATCGAGGCGGTCGGCGACCAGGTCGCCGAGCACCGGGTCGGCGAGCGCGTCTCGGTGGAAGGCCACGTCGTCTGCGGCCACTGCCGGAACTGCCGCGCCGGCCGCCGGCACCTCTGCCAGAGCGCCGTCGGGATCGGGATCGGGCGCGACGGCGCGTTCGCCGAGCGGGTCGTCGTCCCCGAGAGCAACGTGTTCGTCCTCCCCGACGCCGTGCCCGACCGGCTCGGCTCGTGCTTCGACCCGCTGGGGAACGCCGTGCACACCGCGCTCTCGTTCGACCTCCACGGCGAGGACGTCCTCATCACCGGCGCCGGTCCGATCGGGCTCATGGCCTGTGCGCTCTGCCGCTTCGTCGGCGCGCGCCACGTCGTCGTGACGGACCTGAACGAGTACCGCCTCGCGCTCGCCCGCGAGATGGGCGCGACGCGTGCGGTGGACCCGCGCGCCGAGCCGCTCGACGGCGTCATGCGCGAGCTCGGCATGCACGAGGGCTTCGACGTGGGGCTCGAGATGTCCGGCAACGGTGAGGCGCTGCGCGAGATGCTCCGCCTCATGATCCACGGCGGTCACGTCGCGCTCCTCGGCATCGCCGACGGAGAGATC
>Ga0082335_1008766_pt1 | contig 11300 bp, 8 predicted proteins | sample Subgrocontami58m_FD_72375 | JGI IMG/M metagenome (GOLD analysis project Ga0082335, IMG submission 72375) | Subsurface groundwater microbial communities from S. Glens Falls, New York, USA - GMW37 contaminated, 5.8 m (SPADES assembly) (version 2) ...
AAGGAGTTGCCGCTCGAAGAATTCGTGGGGGCCGCAAAAACAATAGGGTTTGTAAACAAGCCGTTAGATGAAAATAATATTTTAAAAAATATAAGGAATTATTATATAGATAAAAACGAAAAAATAGATTTCTCTTTTGACCTGGAGTTAGTTGCCGACTATCTGGGGGTTTCTCACGAAGAATTCAGGTTAGATAAAAAGGGCATATATTTGGCAGATAAACTTTTTATTCCCTCTAAAAACGGCATTACTCCTCTTAATTATCTTGCCTATTACACTGAGTTTACTATTGTCCCGGCCTTTTTGGTTTTAGAGAATAAGGTAAGCCCGGAAATTTTTAAGGATAATATAGTGCTGGTAGGCGCAACAGACCCCCTGATTCACGACGAATATCCCACCCCGATGGGAGTTTTTCCTGCGATCACAATAATAGCAAACTCCATAGTGATGATGCTGAGTGAAAGGTTTATTTTAATCGTGCCTTTTTATATAACAATTTTTATTATACTTTTTTTGGGAACATTGCTGCTTTATGTAAACAAAAGGGCAACGTTTACTCTGGCCTCTTTATTTACTTTTCTTATTTTGTCGGCCGTATTTTTTAGCTTGTTATACCTAAGGTCAAAAGACATAGAATTTGACTATCTGGGTATTTTCTTATTGATCTTTTCCACCTATATAATTTCCAATGTGTATAAATATTCATCTTTAATTTACATGCGAAATAAACTGAAAAATTTAGCCATAATGGAATCCATAACCGGCTTTTATACTTTAAGGTTTTTTTCGCTGAAATTAGACGAAAGGCTGGACAACAGACGGGAAGAACTGGTATTTCTAGGTGTCGTAATTTCAGAATACGGCAGGATAAGCCTGGAATTAAGCTTTGAGGAGTCAAAATCTTTGATAAAAGCATTGGCAGAGTATATAAAATTTAATCTGGAGAAAAAATTTCAAAACATTATGTTTTGCCAAGTATCAAGGGATATACTCGGTGTGGCCATATGGAAGCAGGATAAAGAAAGAGCAGAAGATTATTTTAAGGCCCTGCAGAAGGAGCTCTCAAGAATCGATTTTAATCTCGGGGAAAAGGTAATCAGGATTACGGTCAAAGGCATCTTAATATATAAAAATAGAAACACAAAAATCCAAAGCAGGGATATAATTTATAAAATGAAATCGTTGCTTGAAAGCATCAAAGCGCAGCCCCATAACGATTTTATTTCAAGTGAAATAGAAGGGCCAGTCTTGAGAGCAGGCGATAAGCATCCTGATACCGATATCCTGGATTTTTTGGTGCATGATCTGGAGGAAAAGAATAAAGACCTTGAGAGGGCACTGAAAGATGCTTTAAATTCAAAAAAAGAAGCAGACGAGGCTTACTTTGAACTTACCCGGTCGTTAATTAAGGCGTTAGGCGAAAAGGATACCTATACGGAGGGCCACTCGGAGAGAGTTGCGCATTACGCGGAAGAGATTGCCCGACAAAGCGGGCTTGGCGAGGACGAATGCAGTCTTATTTACAGAGCGGCACTGCTGCACGATATAGGAAAAATGGCCCTGCCCGATTATCTTTTGCACAAAAAAGAAAAACTTACCGAAGATGAGATAAATATGATAAAAAAGCATGAGGTAAACAGCGTTGAGATATTAAAGCCCATAAAGGCGTTCAGCGATATATTACCTATTGTTCTTTACCACCATGAAAAATTTGACGGAACGGGCTATCCTTACGGCTTATCAGGCAACATGATACCAAAAGGAGCCCAGATTTTATCTGTCGCAGATGTGTTCGATGCTATAACGTGCGGAAGAGGGTATAAGGAAGGCAAAAGCGTTACAGAAGCGATAGAAGAAATTGAAAGGCAAAAAGACAGACAGCTTAATCCTGTGTATGTAGACGCCCTAAAAAAGGTATTAAAGCTTTAAGGCTATTTATTTATATGCACTACCTTAGCGGGAGGAAAGCCGTTAAAGTAAGTGGAAGAGGCAATACTGTATGCCCCTATATTTTCAGCATATAACAAATCGCCTATTTCAAGGTCGGGCAGCTCTTCTGCCACCGATATAGTATCAAACGCGTCACAGGTAGGCCCAAATACCGCGCAAACCTTGCTTTCCCCTTCTTCCTTGAAAGATTTGAGATGATATTCGCAGTGGTCAAATACTATCCCCGAGAAAGTGTGGTAGACCCCGTCATCTAAATAATAACAGGTTTTTCCGTCGCGTACAGCCTTGCCTATTATTTTTGTAACCAATGTTCCGGTATTAGCCACTATAAACCTGCCGGGCTCCGCGAGGATTTCTATATCCTCGGAAAACAGCCTCTTAATCTCAACATTTAATTTTCTTGCCAGCGTTGTAAAAGATTTTACCTTACTGTGGTATTTTACAGGGAAGCCTCCGCCAATATCAAGTATCTTTATTTTATGGCCCCGCGATTCCGATTCTTTAAATATAGATGCGGAAAGCTGCAACGCCTGCATGTAGTTTTCAAAATTATTGCACTGACTGCCGACATGGAAGCTTATGCCTTCAACCACAAGCCCAAGGTCAAACGCCTCGGTTATCAAATCCACAGCCTCGCCAGGATGCGCGCCGAATTTGGACGACAATTCCACCATAGAACCTGTATTCGGTACTCTTACCCTGAGGACGACCCCGGCATGCGGGCAATATTCTTTAATCTTTTTTAATTCTTCCGGGTTGTCAAAAGTTACCAGCGGCTTATACTGGTCCAGCTTGCGCAGTGTTTCGGCAGGTTTTATTGTGTTTGCGTAAATTATTTTATCCCAAATGAAATCCTGTCGTTCTTTCGCGGATAAATTTTTTATATTTTCGTACACAACCATAAATTCAGGTAAAGACGCAACATCAAAACTCGAACCAAGCCCGTAAAGCGTATTTACTATTTCCGGGTCAGTGTTTGCCTTTACCGCATAATATACCTGGACCCGGGGAAGATTCTCCCTGAACTCCTTATAGTTTTGCCGTATCTTTTCAAGGTCGATAACAAGCACGGGTGTGCCGTGTTTTTCAGCTATTTTTATCAGGTGCTCGTTTGCGGTCTGTGTTTCTATTTTCATTTTTTTAAGTTTTCCTCCTTTTAAGGCTTAAAAAGAAAATTTTTAAAACTCCAAGCGTTTTTCTTATCTAAATAAGCAGCGGGGTTTTCTTTAAAAAACACCTCGTAATTGGAAAAAGGTGTCCAGCTCGAAGGTATTGACACGAGTTTTCCAAGATAAGGTTTTGCTATGCGCAATATATAGTCATGCGGGAGATCGTCCGGGATGCACACGCCTTTTCTTGGATTTTCTATCATCCACATAACGGCGCTTACTACTCCGATGGCAACCTGCATTGTTGTCGCGTTCTGGTGCGGTATGAGTTTTCTGGATTCTTCAATACTTAATACACTGCCTGTCCACCAGGAATTGTATTTATGCCCCATAATGAGCGCTCCCAATATATCCTCGCCGCTCGTAATTTCATCATTCATAATTCTCAGGCGCGGCTGCAACTCATAATTCCTGCAGCGAAGTTCGTAGAGCGAAGAGAGTGTTTCATGGCAGGGCATATAGGCATAATGGACAGTTGGCCTGTATACGGCTTTTTTATTTTTCCATACCGTTAGTTTGTCGGAAATGGAAAACGCCTCGCCATGGCGTATGACCATACCTACGATCTCCTGATAAGGTATCCATGAGCGGACCCAGGTATTTATGCCCATTTGCGCAAGAAAAATCTGATTTTTAGGCCCATACTCAGGATAATTAGCCAAAAGGCAGGGTTTATCTTCATGCGTGCCCCAGCCCATTTCAGCGGGAGATATACCTTCTTCCCTTAAGCCTTCAATGCTCCAGGTGCCTACAAATTCATCAACCTGTTTAGGCCTGTTTGTTATCTGGGTGTCCCTTTCGCTGCAATGGATAACCTTTACCCGCAGTTTCATTGCAAGATTTGCAAAATCTTTTTGCGCGATAAGTTTTTCCAGGGGCCTTAAGTCTTTTTTGGAGGTTGATTTATCCCTCAGCATTTTTTCTGCAATGTCTATAAGCCCTTGCTTTGTAAAATGTGAAATAAGGCCTGGGTTTGCGCCGTGGTCTACCACAGCGGTCGTTGAATTATTCCACCCTGAGATCATATTGCGCAGTTTCATCTGCCTGAAATAAAGCGATTTTTCGAAAGCACTTTTTTTGTGTATGTCGACATACGGATCCCATTCCTCAACGGAAGTATTTACATACAGGACATTATTTTCATGGCACCAGCTAAGGATATCCATGCAACTGATATTCCAGGCAAGGTCTATAATGAGCCCGCCCGCAGAAACATGCTTAGATAATTCCTGGGTTATGTTAAGCGGCGTTATCTTTTCCCTGAAATATTTAACACCCCTGTCTGTCCATGGCCTTAAGGCCTTTGCCTGGTCGGAAAAATCAAGGATAGTTACATTCTTGTAGGGGATTTTGATGTGCTTAAATAAAATAGGCAATGCGCATTTTGAAACAGCGCCGTAGCCTATAATTAGTACTTTATTTTTAAATTCCATTTTACTTAACGTGCCTCCTTATTTTATATTAAAATGTTAGACTACATTTTAATCTATATGTCTTGTTGTGTCAAGCGAGAGTCGCAGTCTGCCGAAAATTTAGTTGACATGCGGAATAAATAAGTTTACAATAAAAAAACATAGCAAGGAAAAGAGACTAAACCTTGCTTTTTTTATTTATAGGATTATCATGCCAAATTTATCCAAAAAAAGATATAAGATGAGAATTATAATCCCCGCGTACCCGGCCTTTAATATTTATTCCAGATCCGCGAAGGGAACTACAGCCTTAGGCCCTGTATCCATTGCCAGTGCTGTGAATAAAATAGAGAATTGGGATGTTGAGGTTATTGATGAAAACAACCTTAGATACTACGGCCCGGTAGGAGGTTCAGGCGGAGCCGACCATGAGTTTTTACAGAAGTTGCGCCCTGCGGATGTCGTAGGGTTTTATGGTGGCCTGACAAGCACCATACCGCGGCTTTATGAAATATCCCGTTTTTATAAGGAGAAACAAGTCTTAACCATTGCCGGAGGCCAGCATTTTGTTAAAGAGACCATTCCGGAGGCATTATCTTCGGGTATAGATTATGTGGTTATAGGCGAAGGTGAGGAAACAATAAAGGAACTCGTACGGGCCATAGAAGGCAAGCTGGACGTAAATACCATAAAAGGCATTGCTTATCTTAAAAACGGAGAAATTATTTATACTCCGGAAAGGCCGCATATCGAAGATTTTGACAGCCAGCCGTTGCCGGATTTTTCACTGGTGCGTTATGCCAACATAAAAACATATCCCGTAGGCAGAATAAGGGGCTGCGGCATGGACTGTGAATTTTGCACTGTGAAAGGAAGAGCAAGGCATGCTTCGCCGGAACGCCTGCTTGAATCCATTAAATTTCTGCTTGAAACAAAAAATGCAAGGTCCTTTTTTATTGTAGATGACCTTTTTGGGCAGCAGCGTGATGAAACAATAAGATTCTGCAACATGTTGATGGACTATCAAAAAAGTGTGGGCGAAAGGCTGTCTTTAGGCGTTCAGATAAGATTAGATAAGGCGAAAGATCCGGAATTGCTTCAAGCTATGCGCCAGGCGGGCATCGGCAGAGTTGCCATTGGCCTGGAATCGCCGATACAAGAAGAGCTGGAAGCTATGAACAAGAAATTAAAGCCCGAAGACATGGTGTCGCTTGTAAAGGTATTTCGCAAATTTGGATTTTTAATACACGGTATGTTTATATTTGGTTACCCTTTGCAGGAAAACGTTAATTTTAAAATGCCGGTGGAAGAAAGAATAAAACGTTTCAGGCGCTTTATAAAAAAAGCCAAATTTGATACAGTGCAGGTTTTGCTTCCCGTGCCGCTTCCGGGCACAGAATTAAGAAGCAGGCTGAAGAGCCAGAACAGGGTATACCCCTTAGAGGATATTGGTTGGCAATATTACGACGGAAGCTTTCCGATTTTTGAGCCTGACAAGCCCATGAAGGCGGAAGAAATGCAGGCTGCGGCCAAAAAGATTATGGGTAAGTTTTACCAGTTCAGGTATATATTTATGATAATTTTAAATATATTTTCTTTTCCTGTAATAGCTTTCTTTTTGCACGATATTAGGTCCGCATGGAATAACTGGCGCAGGCGCTGGCATAATTACCTCGTTCGTTTCGGTGGCTGGCTTACCATAAGGAAATGGACGCTGAATTTCAAAAAAGATAATTTTTTGGGTAATCTGCAAAAAGCAAAAGATGATCTAAGGAAATCTGCCCCAAAAAACACGCCGTAACCAGAACGCAATTTTATGAATCCTAGAAAACTTATAACAATAAGCATAATCGGGTTTTTTGTTTCCAGCAACGTTGCCTTGTCGGAAGATTTATCAAGAGACAAGCGCAGCGAAGAGGCAGGGATAATAATCTCGACTACGGGCGTAGATAGAGAATATAAATTATTGGGGCCTGTCATTATTACCTATATAAATCCGCTTGTTTTGCCTTCCACCGAGGAGTTGAATAATCTGTTACGTAAAAAAGCCATAGAGCAATACAAGGATGTAGACGCTATTATAAAGGTGAGATATGGCAAATTGCCGCTTATTAGCAAGAAAAAAGGCAGGGTGGTTTCCGGAGCAGCTGTTAAATTTATCGCTAACGAAACAACTCCCGTTACGCCGCCGCCTCCGGCACCTGCCGGCAAATGGGAAAAAATAAGGCAACAGGATGTAGCAAATCTTTCAAGCGAATGGAATAGCCCCGTATGGATTTCGGAGGTTAATTCAGAAGGGTGGGAAGACGGGTCATATATTTCGCCGGACGGAAACCAGTTATTTTTTGCCTATATAAATATAGACCTTCTAAAACAGCCTAAAATAGTTATCACTGGTCCCAACAGAGATCCTCAAGGCATTGGCAAGCCACCCTGCGGCCAATTTCCTAGAGCAGATGTGTTTTATACGACAAAAGACACATCGGGCAAACGAAAAACACCCATACCGCATCCTTTAACAGTTCCTTATCCGATAGGCGGGATTGTCCTGGCAAATGAAGATAGGGCATATTTTCATATGGAAAAACAGGATGGGCTGGCAACCGCAATTTATTTTGCGCAAAGAATAGCCGGTGTCTGGCAAAACCCGCAGAAAATAGACGCGCTGAGCTCTCCCGGCGGAGATGATGACCCGCACATAATGCCGAACGACGAAGAAATATTTTTCTGGTCAACCAGGCCCGCAGCTCTCGGCGGCAACAACATATACTATTCAAAAAAGATTAATGGGCAATGGCAAGCACCCGCACTTTTACCCGAGCCTATAAACAGCAACGCAAATGATATGCAGCCTTTTGTAACGGGGAATACTATATATTTTACGTCTGACAGAGACGGAAAGCCAAAGATATACAAGTCTGTTTTTGAAAACGACAAATGGTCAAATCCTGAGGTGATAATTTCCGGCAAGAATGCAGTAGGCGAGCCGACTTTGACCAAGGACGGAAAGTTTATTTATTTTGTGCAGATTTTTGTGTCAGATCAGATGGAGTTTAATCCCGATATAATGTGCGCACAAAGAAAATAAACGCACCCACCAAAATTCCAACTGTATCAGATGCCATATCTAAATATTCAAAAAATCTCCCCGGCACGAAGGATTGGTAGTATTCATCGAGCAAACAGCAAAGCACTCCTGTAAAAAGCGCCAAAACAATAAAGTATTTTTTATAAAATTTTGTATTTGCGTTAAAATACGACCGCGCAAGAAGTACGCCAAAAATGCCGTATTCTGCCAGATGCGCAAACTTGTCGCTAAAATGAGGCGCTGAAGGCGGAAGATTAAAAGAGTATGAAGATAAAGTAAATATCAGCCCCGCATATAAGTAGCTCGGTATATAGTACTTAACCCATAGCTGTTTTTTTGTACTGTCCATTTTCAATCCTTAAGTTTAATTTTTTAATTTTATCATAGTTTTCCAATTTGTGATAGTTTTATTTGCCTTGCCTGCAGCATTTAACAATGTTATAATACCCACAAAAATATTGCATCGCGAAAGTAATGCGCAAGCCACGACACGAGTGCGCCCATGGCTCAATTGGATAGAGCACTGGTCTACGGAACCAGTTGTTGCAGGTTCGAGTCCTGCTGGGCGCGCCAGTCTTATATGAATAAAAATATTATATATATGCAGGAAGCTTTAAAAGAGGCAATCGCCGCGCTGGACAAAGACGAAGTGCCTGTCGGTTGCGTTATTGTGCATAAGGACAAAATTATTGCGCGCGCACACAATCAGGTAGAAACATTAAAAGACCCCACGGCGCACGCAGAAATGATAGCGATAACCCAGGCAGCAAATACGCTGGGAAGTAAATGGTTGCACGACGCAATGGTTTATGTTACAATTGAGCCCTGTACGATGTGCGCCGGTGCATTAACGTTGGCCAGGATAAAACAATTAGTGTTCGGCGCAAAAGATCTGAAAACAGGGGCGTTCGGCTCTGTTTTTAATATTCAAAAGAAAAAACTTAATCACAATTTCAAAGTAACATCAGGTATTCTCGAACAAGACTGCAAATTTCTTTTGCAGGAGTTCTTTAAAAATAAAAGGCAAACTTCTTCCCTGCGGAAGGAAACAAAATATTAAAAAGAAACCATCAGGGTTTCTTTTTAAAGAGTGAGTGCCTGAGGATTTGCAAAGCAAACCGCAAGGCACGACACGATGGAGGGGTACCCAAGTTGGCTGAAGGGGCGGGTTTGCTAAACCTGTAGTAGGGCTATTATAACCCTAGCGAGAGTTCGAATCTCTCCCCCTCCGCCAGTTTTGCCTTGGCTTACGTATGGCAAAATTGTCCCGCAGCCTATTCAAAAAAAATCGAAGAGATTTTTTGAATGTTTAGGCAAGGGGCAAATTTCATTAGCAAGCTAAATCATATGTCATATATAGTATTCGCGAGAAAATGGCGGCCTAAAAATTTCGATGAAATGATAGGCCAGTCCCACATCACAACCACCCTAAAAAACGCAATAGAACAGGGCACCATTGCCCACGCCTATCTTTTTTGCGGGCCGCGCGGCACAGGTAAAACATCAACCGCGCGCCTTTTAGCAAAGGCATTAAACTGCGAAGAAGGCCCGACGGCAACACCCTGCAATAAATGCAATTCCTGCAAGGAAATTTCAGAGTTAAAAAGTTTTGATATAATTGAGATAGACGCTGCCTCAAACCGTGGCATAGACGACATAAGGGCTCTGCGTGAAGGCGTAAGATTTAAACCCCAATACTCAAGGTATAAGGTTTATATTGTAGATGAAGTGCATATGCTTACGCCGGAGGCGTTTAATGCGTTGCTTAAGACCCTGGAAGAGCCGCCGGAACACGTAAAATTTATTTTCGCGACAACTGCTGTCCATAAAGTCCCGCCGACAATTTTATCAAGGTGCCAGAGGTTTGACTTTAAACGCATATCAGTGCAGGACATAATTTCTAAGCTTGAAAAAATAACCAACGCGGAAAAAATAAAGGCGGATAAACAGGCTCTCATTATAATCGCAAGGGCAGCCTCAGGCAGCATGAGAGACGCAGAGTCCATACTGGACCAGCTTAACAGCTTTACAAAAGGGAAAATCACCATTGAAAGTGTAAATTCTGTTTTAGGGCTTATACCCTACCAGGCCTTAAACGAGTTTACGGAGTGCATAATAAGTAAAGATACAAAATCAGCTCTTAATCTTATAGAAAAGGCTGTAGCAGAAGGAAAAGACGAATATCAGTTTTTGTTAAACCTTATAGAATATTTCCGCAATATTTTAATAGCGCAGCAGGGAGAAGACCTGCAAAAACTTATGGATTTATCCGAGGAAGAATCGCAGGCGATTTCCAAACAGACGCAGAGTTTTACTGTTGAGGATGTGCTGTATATACTGTATACGCTTATAAATTCCGCCTCCTCCGTAAGGTATTCGCCGTCTGCAAGAATACCGCTGGACATGGTTGCAGTAAAGCTTACGCGACGCGAGTCTATAATATCCCTTGCGGACATATTAAAACGCATTGCCGCTCTGGAAAAAAGAATTTCGGAAAATTCCGAAAGACCAGATGACTTTGCGCGGCAACCACCGGTTAACAATAATGAAACACCCCAGGCAAGGGTTTCGGATGAGCCCAAAGGCCAGCAACAACAGGAAAAGGGCCAACAAGGCATTGACTTGTATAAGTTAAGGGAAATATGGCCGCAGGTAATAAAAAAGGTAAAACTTGAAAGAATATATCTTGCCTCCTGCCTTGAAGAAGCGGAAATAATGGAATTAAAAGATAATACGCTCACCATCGGTTACGCTAAAAACAATAAATTCCAAAAGGCGGTTTTGGAAAAAGCAGAAAATAAAAAACTTATTGAAGATACCATAGCCGGTATTTTAGGCGCTTCCGTAATCCTGGAAACCACCGCCTCTGATAAAGTCAGAACAGTACAGAAAGACTCAAACGACACAAAAGATAGCCAGCAGAATAATATTCCTACCGAGGCCTTAAGAAAAGACACCATTAAAAAGGTGCTCTCAGACCCTATTATACAATCAGCGTTAGATATATTTGACGGCAATATAATGAGATTTATGTAAGCTATGGACGCATACACCAAATCAATGTCAAGCCTTATAAATGCCCTTAAACAAATGCCAGGCATAGGGCCAAAAAGTGCCCAACGCATAGCGTTTTATATTTTAAGGCTTCCGCAAAAAGAAGCAAGGATCCTGGCATATTCTATTTTAAAGGCGAAGGAAAAAATAAGGTTTTGCAACCGCTGCGGAAATTTAAGTGAAGAGGACTTGTGCAGCATATGTAAAGACTCAGGCCGTGACGATTCTATAATATGCGTAGTGGAGCAGCCAAACGACATACTTGCAATAGAAAAGGCGTCTGCCTTTAAAGGGATTTATCATGTTTTGGGAGGCTCACTTTCGCCGCTAGACGGTATAGAGCCGCGCAATTTACGCGTAAAGGAATTATTTGAAAGGCTAAAGAAAGAGAAGATAAAAGAGGTAATAATAGCAACCGATTCTGATTCTGAAGGCGAAACAACCGCGCTCTATCTGGCGAATCAGCTAAAAAAGGCGCAGATTAAAACAAGCCGCATAGCATTCGGGCTTCCTATGGGCTCTAACCTGGAATATGCCGATGAGCTTACCCTGTCAAATGCCATAGAGGGCAGACGGCAAATATGATACTTGACAGAATTAATTATTTTTAGTATATTGAAATCTACA
>Ga0082335_1008767_pt1 | contig 11300 bp, 10 predicted proteins | sample Subgrocontami58m_FD_72375 | JGI IMG/M metagenome (GOLD analysis project Ga0082335, IMG submission 72375) | Subsurface groundwater microbial communities from S. Glens Falls, New York, USA - GMW37 contaminated, 5.8 m (SPADES assembly) (version 2) ...
TAGAGGCTGCTATCCCCGGCTGGCAGCCCGTCCAGTGGTGGCGCGACCACGGCGTAACCAAACTTCCCCCCATAACTATAGAAGACCAGGCCGATGCCATTGTGGAGTGTGTCAAGGCCGGCGCATCGGTAATACATACTCATCCCAGAGACCCTGCTACCACCCGTATGCTGGTCCACGGGTCTGACCTTTTGATACAGATAATGGACCGGGCATTTAAAGAGGTTGATTTTATTACGGCGACCCACACCTGGTCCTGGGACTTCTCAAAGAGTCACGCAGCCGATTACATCACATATACCCGCGAATTATTGGAAAAAGGAAAGGGAAACAAGTATTGTCAATCTGCGCTGGTTATGACACTCGGTGTCTTCAACACCAATAACGTAGTATTTGAAGCCGGTCCGACCAAAGAAGGCGTGGCCTGGCTGGAAGCAAATGGCGTTAAGCCCATGTACTCTATCCAGGCATATAGTTTCAGGACGTTCAAAGAGCTTCTGTTCGATTCGGGGATCTCTAAATGGAAACCCCACTGGCTGGCCCTCCAACTGGGAAAGCATACCGACGACCAGATTTATGTAGACCCCTGGTCCTATATTCAGACGATTACCAATCTGGCGTTAATCAAAGAGGAAATGCCCGATGCATTACTGGGGATACATCCATCGGGACGTAACTGGCTGCCTGTATCTGTTATCGCCTTGCTTTACGGGGCCGAACTAATCCGGGTGGGTCTGGAAGACCAGTTCTGGCTCTATCCTCATAGAGACGATGTGTCCCAGCGGGCATCGGATACAGTAAAACTAATCGCTGACATAGCTAAACTGCTGGGAAGGGAAATCGCCACGGTGGACGAGGCGAGGCAAAGGCTGGGTATGAAGCTGACTTCCAGATTGTAGGGGCGAGTTTCAAACTCGCCCGTTTAGGCGGTCAGGTTTTAACCCTGACCCTACAGTAAATATATATATCAAATCGGAAAGGAGTCTATTTCATGAAACAACTACGAGGCCGCCAGGCTATAGGAGTTATCTCCGGCGTCAGCGAGCATAACTTCTCCGCAGATGTCAGAGCGGGCATGAATCTGCCTAAAAAGGTCACCGTCAGCGATTTGACACTTCGGGAGGGCCGCCAACTGGAGGGCGTCATACTGAGCACGGATGAGTTTATCCGCATTGCACGCCAACTGGAAGAACTGGGCGTCCCCATGATTCAGACCCACTACGATCTCGATCACCTCAGGGCCTTGAGCAAGTTGAAGCCGAAGATGAGGGTAGAGGTCTTTTCGGCTGGCCCGGGCCGGCCGACTTTTACCATGGAGTCTTCCAAAGAAAGTATAAAGAAGGTTGTGGACCTGGGATTTGAGGTCATCATACCCTTTGCTTTAGCCACCCCCCGGTTGAAGGCAGTGGCCGCCATGCATAAATTGAAAGATAAAAAGATAGAGAGCCTGAAAAAGAGAGAGATTGACCTGGCCGTGGAGCTTATCCAGTTCACTAAAAGCCTGGGCGGCAAAATGAACGTTAATATGCAGGACTTTATGAGATGCGAACTGGACTACCTGGAAGTTTTTTGCCGGGCGCTTTCCGCAGCCGGTATTGGGGTTATAGTCCTGGACGACATCGCCGGTCCATCACTCCCCTCTGTTTATAAGTATTGCACAGCAAGAGCTAAGAAGGCTGCCCCGAAAGCCACCTTCGGGATACATGTCCATAACGATTTTGCGTTGGGGCTGCCGGGCGTGCTGGGGGCCTTCGAGGCCGGAGCGGAGGTGCTGGAATGCGGTATAAACGGGTTCGGAGAAAGGGGGGGCCACGCCGATACGGCCCAACTCGCCATTATCCTGGAGTTCCTCTACGGTTATGATACCGGCATCCACCTGGAGAAGCTGACTGAAACATCCAGAGTGATTGCCGATGTCTTAAGGCAGCCACTGCTTTCCTCGCATCCGGTAGTCGGCGCCAATGCCTTCTCCGATGTATCCGACGCCCACTGGACATTCCCTGACAACCCATGGATAACGGCCTCGTTAGAGCCTGAGGTGGTAGGAAACAAGAGGCGGCCAATCTTCGGAGAGCGCTTCGGACCCTTCGGGCTGAGAATAAAAGCCAAAGAGCTAGGCATAAATATCCCCGATAGTAAGATAGGGGTAGTTACGCAGGGACTACGGGAGCAGATGCGCTGGGCTAAACGGCCGCTGACGGATGATGAAGTAAAGGCGGCTATGGAGAGAGGGCTGAAATGAAATTGGACCACGATGACTCTCCTTTAGGTGGTCACTGATACTGATATAATTTCCCCGGTTCTGTAAGGTGTGGATTTTGAGAGTTAACACCATAAAAGTTTGGGGCTTGACCGGCAGTAAGTAATAATGGCAATATTCATGCCTGTAACACAATCATTTTACCCGGGAGGGGTTTGCTGCGCCGTCTAAAGCTGTCCATTCTTGTTCTCCTGGCGCTATTCGTCGTCTATAGCGGCGGCTCCTGGTATATTGCCTCGCAGGCAACAAAAGCCAAACGCTCCATATCTGCACAGACACCAGCTTCATTTGGACTTAACTACCAGAGCGTGGATTTCCTATCCAGGGATGGCGCTGTGAAGCTAAAAGGCTGGTATATTAAGCTGGAGGACCAGAAGGGCGTGCTGATTATGGTTCACGGTATTGACAGCAACAAAGCCGACCCGGAAGACGGTTATCTGAAACTGGCCAGAGGATTGTATGACCGTGGGATTGGGGTATTCCTTTTCGATTTGAGGGGTCACGGCGAATCGGATGATGGGAAGCTTTCGGGAGGGCAGTTTGAGCAGCAAGACCTGCTGGGAGCTTTTGATTGGTTGGCGCAGCAGGGTGTTGCGCCCGGGAAGATTGGAGTGCGGGGCGCTTCTATGGGTGGGGCAATTACCTTACTGTCAGCCAGCCGTGAACCCCGTTTGCAAGCCGTAATTGCCGATAGCGCTTTTGCTGATATTTCGGACCTGATTTCGGTTGAAATCGCCAAAAGACTGTCAATCCCCGTGTGGCTGTCAGCATCCTTTGTCCCGGGGGTGACCGTTGCCACTAAGCTATTTTACGGAATTGATTTAAAAAGCATTTCTCCGGAGCAGGCGATTGCACAATTGTCATATCCTGTTCTTCTTATCCATAGCCACACCGACGGGCGCATCCCGTATGAACATGGTGTAAGGCTTAAGGCGGCTTCACCCTCTCCCGGTACTGTTTTGTGGATAGTAGATGGGGTGGACCATGCCAAAACGTTTGTTACCTATCCCGATGAGTACATTGACCGTGTCACGAAATACCTGGATAGCAGATGGGGAGACGGGCGCGGGGATAAGCCAAACAGATAATCATTATCACTGGATTCATGCCTGCTATTCCTGACCTCAAATTCTGAATATTCGAACCCCAAAATCAGGTATTCACCGATTTCTTTAAGCCCATAAGGTATGTTACCAGCATATAATCACAAGGCCGTTCACTTTTAAGAAGGAAGAATATCGGTAGTCCCATTAGTTGCTGTAAGGAAACGCCCTTCGGCGCCGGACGAAGGAATTTTGAGATGGTCACGGACATAAACGGTTAAAGGGATATTGAAATCCTCTGGATAGGATAGTTGCTTCTGTGCAATCCCAACTATTTTTTTGCCTAAAAGCCTGGCGCATGTCATGGCATGGCGGTCACGTTGCACCTGCCTCTTTTCGGTGGCAAATGCACTAACAAAGTCTGCGATAAACATGTGATTCCAGGCGAAAAAAGAATATAGCAGGCTACGGACCTCGGTATGGCCCTGGCTGCCGGCAACAGCGATTGCACCGCCCACCTTGCCCGTTAGCTTCGCCAGAGCATAGTAACTGTTCAAACGGTCCAAAATCATTTTCCCCTGGCTGGTAACACTCCAGAAATATACTGGTGATGCGAATATAACACCCTGACTGGCCAAGAGCTTTTCATAGAGAGGTTGCATATCATCTTGAATGTGGCAGATTCCCTTTTTGCGACAAACGCTGCATCCGTCGCAAGGCTTGAGGTCTTTATCATGCACTGCGAAAATATCAGTCTCAGCCCCCGATTCGGCAGCGCCCAGTAACGCCTCCCGGAGCAGAATTTCCGTATTTCCACCCTTCCGCGGGCTACAACAAATTCCCAGTATTTTCATAGACTCTCCTTTTGCCATTAAGATGTATTTGTTATTCATATGAGTGTTTGAGCTTCCCGAAATATTACATTTGTGCTTACCTTGTGTCAATATACCCATGTCTTAGACATGTCTTAGAATGAGTGAATTTTGGCTATAAAAAAGCCCCGATGAATCGGGGCAAGTAGAAACAACAGAAAATCAATTTATATAAATTCCGATGTTCGGGGTGGGGGGCAGGAGGGTATTTTGCCTTCTGCCTCTTGCCTCTGGATTCTTATATTTTGACCACTTCCACCATATAAATCCCGTCTTTAATGCCTTCCGGGATAGGCTCTTTATGCTTTTTCATGGAGGCAATATAGCCGGACACGGAATACCTGAAAGCTTTCAGGGCCTCTACTGCTGTGTTGCCCTGGGATACGCAGCCCGGGAATGAAGGACATGATGCAACATAGACATCTTCATGTGTCTCCTCAACGTAAACAAGGAATTTGGGCACAGGTTGCCTCCTCTTCGAGCAGATAGCCGGAAACCAAAAATGTTTAAATTCTCCGTTATTCCCTTGCCTCCTGCCTCTTACGTCCCACTTCTCGCTTCTCACCTCTCAATAAGGCAGGAACTCTCTTCCCATCAACTCCCGGCTGATTACTATCTTCATTATCTCCGCAGTGCCGTCGGCCATCTCCCAGCCGATGACATCCCTTAACCTTTGCTCTATCGGGAATTCTTCGCTATAGCCGATATGTCCGTGAACCAGAAGCGCATCGTGAATGGCCGCTACTGCCACCTTTGGCCCCAGGAACTTGCACATAGCTGATTCCTTGGTGTGGTTCTGGCCCTGGTCTCTGAGCCATAGTGTACGGTAGCAAAGTAGCCGGGCTGCTTCGATGCGGGTGCAATGTTCGGCGATCTTAAAGGAGATGCCCTCATATTTGGCCAGGGGACTGCCGAAGGCGGTCCGCTGCTTGGCATAACCGATAGCATCTTCCATAGAAGTCTGGGCGGCGCCCAGGGCCATCAGCCCCAGGTTTATCCGTATCAGGTCGAATTGTCCCATGACCACATAAAAGCCTTTGCCTTCCTCCCCCATCCTGTATTTTACCGGCACCTTCACATTGTCCAGGATTATTGAGCAACGGCCCATGGGCTTGCATCCCATATCGGGTAGACGGGAACGGTGCACGCCGGGGGAATTGAGGGGTACAAGAAAAGCGGAAACGCCTCTGGCCTTTTTAGTCGGGTCGGTTTTGGCGAAAACGATACAAGCCTCCGATTGCATGCCGACGGTGATAGATGTTTTTTCACCATTAAGAATGTAATAGTCCCCTTGCCGGACGGCACGGGTAGTCATAGAGCCGACATCGGAGCCGCAACCAGGCTCAGTGGTAGCTACACTGGCCAGTATCTCACCGCTGATCACACGAGGGAGCCATTCCGCCTGTACATCCTCAGGGACAAGCCTGAAGGCAAGGCAAAAGCCGGCATCCAGCGTGGGCACAATAGCCAGATTGAAATCACCTCTGGCTACCTCTTCAACCCCAATGCCCAGGGTTACCCAGTCGGCGGGTTGTCCGCCGTACTTTTCAGGCTGGTTAATGCCCATCAATCCCATTTCGCCCATGCGGCGGATTAGGTTCATGGGGTAGGAATCCTGCTTGGACCGGAGTCGGGCATCCGGGGCTATTTCCTTCTGGACAAAGTTGCGCACCTGGCGGCGGAACATCTCTTGCGATTCACTAAAACCGAATCCAGCCATGTGAGCACTCCTTTGGTCTAGGCACTTCAGCCTAAACTGAATCTATCATGCTGCTATGCAGTAGTCAAGGGATTTTTGAGACCGATTTGTAATTATACCTGTTAAATATTTACCGGTATTTACGATTATTAGCAAGATACAGGTTAATAATTTGTAATAGTTAGTGCCGAAGCGACGTGTTGGAACACATGATATAATAAGGGCGAGATTTTTAGCGCTCTATATGAACTACATTGTACATTAAGATTCCCCTGGTATCTATAGTGTTTAGAGGATGAGCTAAATGGTGAATGTACAACCCCCGCTTCACGAAGCCATGCTTTATACCAAATTGCCTGGCTCTCGCGTGGAGTGCCATGTATGCCAGTGGCGTTGCCAGATAAACCCCGACAAACTGGGAGTATGCCGTATGCGCCGCAACGATGAAGGTGTGCTCCATATCTTGAATTATGCCGAGGTTTCATCTCTGAATGTTGACCCTATAGAGAAGAAGCCGTTGTTCCATTTCTATCCGGGTACTGCGGCGCTATCCCTGGGCACATGGGGTTGCAATTTTCACTGCCAGCACTGCCAGAACTGGGAAATATCATGTTGCACACCCTCGGAGGTGGGCAGGGGGACTCAGAGGGTGCCCCCGGAGCTGGCAATTCAGCTTGCCAAACGGCATCACTGTGCCGGTATTACCTGGACCTATAATGAACCGACCATCTGGTTTGAGTATACCTTTGACTCGGCAAAGCTAGCCAGGGACAATAATCTGTATACAGGTTATGTGACCAATGGTTATATTACCCCTGAGGCCCTGGACGCTATAGGGCCGTATCTGGATGCCTTTCGGGTTGACGTAAAGGGATTCACCGATAACTTTTACCGGATATTAACCGGAATCCCCCGCCACCGCGGAATACTGGAGGTAACTCAACGGGCACAGGAAAAATGGGGTATGCATGTCGAGATAATAACAAATATCATACCAACTATGAACGATGATGATGAGCAGCTACTTGGTATTGCTACCTGGATAAAAGATAAACTGGGAGAGCTTACCCCCTGGCATATTACGCGTTTCTACCCTATGTATCAGCTAACTAATTTACCTCCCACTCCAGTTTCGACACTGGAACACGCCTGGGAGATTGGGAAAAAAGCAGGGTTGCGCTTCGTCTACCTGGGCAACGTTCCGGGACACCACGCGGAGAATACGACATGTTATTCATGCGGTAAAACGATTATCGAACGGATTGGTTATCAGATAAAAATAATGGGACTGGATGGCTCCCGCTGCCGTTCCTGCGGGGCTGACCTGAATTTTAAAACCGCAGCAACAAAATCATCTTGACCGGCTACAGGAGAACAGTCTTGATTATTGTAAGTCCTGCTCGCCTTAAAACCGGGCAGGATTGAAGGGAGTGTGATATGGCTGGCATTGTTTTTGGATGTATTGTCCCGCATCCTCCACTACTCATTCCCGATATAGGGCACGGAAACGAAAAGGCTATTTCGGATACTATCCGTGCCCTGGAATCGCTGAGTGACATGCTCCGGCAAGCCGGGGCCGATACACTGGTGGTTGTCAGCCCCCATGGAGCTTCCATTCCCGACGCCATGGGAGTCGCAACCTGTAAAGACATAACGGGCAGTCTGGCACAATGGGGTTCACACCTGGCTGATTTCCGTTTTGATAACGATAAAGACTTTGTAAAAGCGTTACAAGCGGGGGCTAAGGCGGCTTCTATCCCACTGGAGTCTATTGGCAAGAAAAGCTATGGCCTTGACCACGGTGTACTGGTACCCATGCATTTTTTACATAAGGGCGCTCGCGGTCTTCCCCTTGTACCTCTTACCTTTTCCTGGTTGTCCCTGGAACAACACTACAGCTTTGGACAGGCCGTGCGCCGGGCTGCGGAAAAAAGCGGACGGAAGGTAGCCCTTATTGCCAGCGGCGATCTGTCGCACAGGCTTATCCCGGAAGCCCCTGCCGGTTATGATCCCCAGGGGCAGGTCTTCGATAACAAAATAGTCGAGGCTATAAAGGCATGGAATGTTCAGGCTATCCTCAACCTGGATATTAAGCTGATTGAACAGGCCGGGGAATGCGGATTGCGCTCCATACTTATACTGCTGGGGGCTCTAAGCGGGCTTAAGGTGAAACCAGAGGTCCTTTCCTACGAAGGCCCTTTTGGTGTGGGCTATTTAGTGGCGGCCTGCCATATCGGGGATACCGAAAGTAAAAAAACGGAGATGCATCCGGTAGTTCAATTGGCTAAAGAGACCGTCGAATGCTTTACGCTGGAGGGTAAATTGCCCCAGCTTAAGGAGACCTGCCAGGAGATGAAGGAGCGGGCGGGGGTCTTCGTCTCGTTGAAGAAACATGGACAGCTCAGGGGGTGTATCGGGACTTTTGAACCTACCCAGGAGAATGTGGCCCAGGAAATTATGCAAAATGCCGTCTCATCGGCAACACGTGACCCACGTTTTCCACAGGTCTCTTCAGAGGAGCTTCCTTACCTGGACTACAGCGTTGATATCCTCACCGAACCGGAGCCGGTCGAAGACCGCAAAAAGCTGGATCCCAGGAAATATGGCGTCATTGTTGAAAGCCGCGGGCGCCGCGGCCTGCTCCTGCCCGATATCGAGGGCGTGGACACCGTAGACCAGCAAATAGAGATATGCTGCTATAAGGCTGGCATAAGACCAGGCGAGGCTATCAAGCTGTCCTGCTTTCAGGTGAGAAGGTACACGTAGGGGCACGATGTATAGCACTCGTTCCAACAAATTCTTAAATCCGTCAAGAAACCGAGAGATTATATGGCTACGGGCCTACTTGACTGGTGGTCGGAAACCCCCGACCCGATTCACCTCGGTGTATCGGGTCTGCCCCCTTTACGTAAAGGGGGTTAGGAGGTTTTCGTTATAGCACATTTCCGCAAGCAGTGAAGCGTCGATTTTGGGACCATATTATGTGCCTGTTGACCCAATCTAATGCTCTTTACCACATTTTGTTGGAACAGGTGCGATGTATCGGGGCCCGTTTGAGGCAAGATGCCTGAAGCAAGAAGCCCCGTTTCGACATCTTCGGAAGGTTCGTTTTCCTCACGTCCGGGTTTATCTGAGGACTATATCCACTCCTATGGCAATGAAGAGGCCGAGGAGGTAAAGCCCGGATAACTTGAAATTGCTCCAGGCCCGGCCTGAGGAGGCCTGTTTTAAGAGGCGAAGGTTGGATACGATGAATAAGCCTGACAGAATCAGCCAGCTAACCTGATAAATAGCCCGGAGGGGTCCTACAAAAAGAAGTACCCCGGATACAACCACGGACAGCCCGGCATATATCAATATCTGCTGGGCTGCTTTTTTCTCACCAACCTTAACAGGGAGCATGGGTAAGGCGCTACGCTTGTAATCAGGGAGATGTGCCAGAGCAAAACTCCAGAAATGGACCGGTGTCCACAGAAACACTATCATCGCCAGGAGTATGGGGAACGGGCTGATTTCATGGCTGATAGTAAACCATCCCGCCATGGCCGCCCAACTTCCGGCCAGGCCCCCGATAACGATATTCTGCGTGGATCGTCTTTTTAGCCAGCAGGTATAGATTACCACATAAGTCAATGCGCCCAGCCCGATAAACAGAGGGACGATACGGTTCAACTGCCAGGAAAGCGCCAAAGAAAGGGCTATCATAGATATACCCAACAACATTGCTACCTCGGGTCTCACCTGGCCGGCAGGTAATGGACGGCGGGAAGTCCTGACCTGTATAGGGTCGATATCCCGGTCAAGGTAATGGTTCAAAGCGCCTGAGCCGGCGCAAGCCAGCGCTCCAGCAATAGTAAGAATTGCCAAAGAGGGGATGTCCCAACTCTTACCCAGGCCAGCGGCGATAGCCGATACCAGGGCTACGACCACCAGCAGGGCTACAGTCCTTAGCTTGAACAGGGGCACCACAGCCTTCAAAACCTGCATGTTTCTCTCTCTGTCTCTAGCTCTATTGTACCGGCCATACCCGGCTTAACGAAGCCCAGGCTATTATATACATGATCACGAACCAGGCAAAGAATATAAACACGAGGGCAAAGGTTCCAGGGGCCTCGAACCCCTTCTTTTTCCCTTCATTTTTTTCTGCCATATTTAAACTCTCCTCAACTAAGTACTTGTTCAGGCTTTAATAGGCACTTTTTTACCGAAAAGCAGGGTAAGCACCATCAGGATGACGAAGATTGCGCCCCCGATTACCGCTATTACAGCGCCAATACCGAGAAGCGCCAGAAATATATTTACTTCTCCACCGAAAACCGGGCCTGGAACAATAGACTGGGAGTAGGTTGTATCCCACGTCCGGCGGGGGACGCCAAGAGAACCGGCTCCATACATTCCAAAGAAAAGAAGAGCTAACCCGCCTCCATAAATGTAAGGCTGCACGGAGGCCCAGGCTTTCCCTACCAGGTTACGCCGGACCATCAGAGGAATGAGATAGTAAGATATACCCATGAAAGCCAGGGTGGTGCCCGCCACCACTGTCATATGAAAGTGCGCCGGAATACGTAAGGTATTATGGGCTAATATATTCAACTGCATAGTTCCCTGCAGGACTCCGGTAACACCACCCAGGAAACCGAACAAAACCATAGAGATAACCAGAGCTGAAAAGCCGGGCTCTTTCCAGGGAGCCTTAATCAGCCATTGGAAAATCCCGTGAGTGTATCCCTTGGCCCTCTGCGCTATCTCTATTCCAGCGGGGATAGAAAAAGCGTGGATCATGCTACCCACAACAGCCAGATAGAAGAAGTAGCTTGTATTCAGAATGCGGTCTGCTGTATGTAAGCCCGGGTCCACAAGGAGGTGATGGATAGAGCCAAGATTGATAAACAGCATATACAGGAGGAAGGCGACCCGGGAAAGCTTTTCGTTGACCGGTTTGGCTCCCACCATAAGAGAACTAAGAGCATACCATATAGCCACCATAGCCGCCAGATTTACCTGCTGGGCCGGGTGACCAAAGGCCCAGAAGAAGACCCGATAGGCACCGGGGTCGTATAGTTTGAAAATGCCCAGGGACCAGAGTAAAGCGGGGACAAAGGTGATAACTCCACCCACCAGGGTAAATACAGCTATTACAGCCGCCGCCAATAATCCATAGGTAAACAGTGGTAACGAACCTTCATACCGTTTTTCTACCTTCGCCACTACTAGACTGGCGAAAAATAGCCCTACTGCTATAAAGGCGCCCACAGCAAAGAGGACAATTCCCAGATAGTATAGTGGGTGAGCTTTTAGCGGTACATAAGCTGTGAACATCACGGTGGCCTGGCCTATCAACACCATCACATTAGACATGACAGCGCCAGTGAGCATGAGGGCAAATGCCAGCCAGCCGAGTCCTGGTTTTGGCAAACGGGAGTTGA
>Ga0082335_1008768_pt1 | contig 11299 bp, 9 predicted proteins | sample Subgrocontami58m_FD_72375 | JGI IMG/M metagenome (GOLD analysis project Ga0082335, IMG submission 72375) | Subsurface groundwater microbial communities from S. Glens Falls, New York, USA - GMW37 contaminated, 5.8 m (SPADES assembly) (version 2) ...
TCAGCTTTACAAGAAAGAATACGTTAGGCGCGCCAGGGTAGTCATAGCGGAAGTAAATGAGCGCTTCATCAGGACTTTTGGTGATAATTATATCCATGTATCTGAGATTAATTATTTCGTACCGCATGTTTCGTCAGGGCATATTCCAGGAATGAAGGGCGCCAGGGGAGCTGGCACAGAGCCGATAGAGCATGTTAGACCAATCGCAGAATATGTTTCTGGCCTTATCAAGAATGGAGACTGTATCCAAATCGGTGTTGGCAGTGTCTCTGAAGTCTTACCCCGGGCGGGGCTGTTTGAGGGTAAACTTGACCTGGGATGGCACTCTGAGGCTACCCCGAGGGGCATAGCTCAGTTCGTGCGGCAAGGTATCGTAACCGGGAAATATAAGAATATCCATACAGGGAAAGTTGTCTGTAGTAGTGTGGGCGGAGGCGACCTGGAGGATTTAGAGTTCATAAACGATAACCCGATGTTCGAGCTTTATGGTATTGGGTACGTCGACGACCCGCGGGTCATCGCCGCCCACGACAATGTGGTAGCTATCGATCAAGCCCTCGCAGTAGATTTAACGGGTATGATTGCCGCGGAGTCTGTTGGTCCCCGTGTAGTGGGTGCGGCTGGCGGCCAACTGGCCTTTGCTATCGGCGCTGGCCTATCTAAAGGCGGGCGGTTTATTACTGTACTTCCTTCTACCGCCAAAAATGGAACTGTATCCCGCATCGTCCCCACTCTAGAGCCGGGCACCATCGTTACCGTCCCCAGAACTCTAGCCGACATTGTGGTCACAGAATACGGCATTGCCCGGTTACGGGGAAAATCACAGCGACAACGTGCCAAGGAACTCATCAATATTGCCCACCCCGATTTCCGAGAAGACCTTCGGAAAGCAAGCCACAAGCTTTTTGGCTTCTAATTGATGGTGGATTATTCAACGATCCTCGGTTTTGTTCAACCTCACCCATGGCCACAAAAATAGAGAAAGTCCAATGTTACACTATCCCCTACGTTTACATTATTGTTGTTAAAAGAACACCAGTGTACAATGGAACTAACACGGAAATCTGTTGGTAAGTATAGAGTATCTATAAGTCGCATTGACCAACTGACAAATGACAGGATAGCTCAAAATATTGCCGTGTCAATTTGAAGATGGAGGCAAATGCCAAGAAACCTGGTAATGGGTAATGGTCAGATGGCTATCGCACTCGACGGCTATGCAACCATTCGAGATTTGTTTTACCCTCAGGTTGGCCTCGAAAACCATGTTGTTGGGCACGAGCTGAAGCTTGGCATCTGGGTAGATGGGCGATTCATGTGGCTCGGAGAGGGTTGGGATTTGGTGATGAACTATTTGCCCGATACATTAGTCGGTAGATGTCTGGCTACGAATACAAACCTGAATATTCAGATTGAAACAAACGATGCGGTTCACCAATTCCTCAATGTCTTTATGAGAAAGGCGACAGTTCATAATACAGGAAAACGTAATAGGAAAATTCGGCTCTTCTTTGCCAACGACTTTCACATTTATGGAGATGCAGTAGGAGATACCGTGATGTATCAGTCTGCACAAAATCGTATTATACATTACAAACGCAAACGATATTTCTTGATCGATGGAGTTACGAGCCAAAAAAAAGGAATATATCAGTTTGCAACTGGTCGCAAGGAGTCCTTTGGCTTCCAGGGAACCTGGAAAGACGCGGAAGATGGAGTGCTTAGCGGGAACCCAATCGCCCAGGGCTCAGTTGATTCCGTAGTATCATTTGAGGTGGACGTACAGTCCCAATCAACAGAAACAATCTACTACTGGATTGCATGTGGTAAGGATTTAAGAGAGGTCGAGGACCTGGGATCCAGAGTGAAGAATTCCGGTATTGAGCAGCTAATTCTCGAGACTGAGAACTATTGGTCAGCCTGGATAAACAGGAAGGAAGTCAATCTGAATTTATTACCCCGCGCAGTAGCGCAGACATTTAAGACCTCGTTAATGGTAATGCGCACGCATGTCGATAACAGCGGAGCAATAATCGCCAGCTGTGACTCAGACATACTCCAGTTTAACAGAGATACTTACTCATACGTATGGCCCAGAGATGGGGCAATAGCGGCTATGGCCTTTGATTTAGCCGGGATTCAGGAGGTTTCCAGGTTGTTCTTCCAGTTTTGCGACCGGACTATCAGTGACAAGGGTTTTTTCTACCACAAATATTCTCCTGATGGTTCAGTTGGCAGTAGCTGGCTTGCCTCGGTCGATGCTAAAGGCCAAATACAACTTCCGATTCAAGAAGATGAAACTGCTCTGGTCCTTTATGCCCTTTGGAATCACTTCCAAAAATACAGGGACATCGAGTTCATAAGCAGCGTGTACCAGAACCTGGTGGTTAAGGCATCTGCTTTCCTGCTGGAATACATAGACCCAAATACGGGACTACCCAAACCTTCCTTCGACGTGTGGGAGGAAAAGAAAGGGACTTTCACCTGGACCACTGCGACGGTGTGTGCGGCACTAAATGCGGCAGCCGGATTCGCTAAGGTCTTTTACGATAGCGAACGTCATGATATGCTGAGCAAGACTGCTGCAAATATGAAACGCGCCATGATAACACATCTGTATAACCCACAGTTGCGCCGATTCATGAATGCAATCTATCCGGATGGGTCTCCGGACTTGACCCTGGACAGTAGCTTAGCTGCGGTTTTCATTTTTGGAGTATTTGATGCCGATGATGAAATGGTCGGACAAACAATGGAGGCTCTGGTGGATAGACTTTGGATCAAGACCGACATTGGAGGGCTAGCGCGTTACGAGCAAGATGAATATTATAGAGCATCCAGGGATGTTCCCGGAAATCCGTGGTTTATAGCTACTCTTTGGTTGGCCAGATGGTACATGGCAAAAGCTAAGTCGCTTGACGGGCTAAAAAAAGGTCTGGACTTGCTGTTATGGGTTACTAAACACTCCTCACTGTCACGTATGCTAGCGGAGCAGATAAACCCGAACACAGGCATCCCTATATCTGTATCGCCTTTGGTCTGGAGCCACGCCGAGTTTATTATTGCGGTGCGCGCATATATCGACAAGTACCAGGAGCTATCTCAAATGGCGACTTGAAGGGAGATGAATGGAATTGTTGAGGTTAGGTATTACTACAGAGATACCGATTGGAGAGATGAAACAGTTTGACGTTAAAGGCCATGAGTTACTTGTAGTTAATATCGACAACCAATTCTACTGTCTGAATGCAAGATGCTCCCACGCTGGTGCACCTCTGGTTGAAGGCGATCTGAATGGAGACGTGCTTACCTGTCCATGGCATCAATCGAGATTCAAGGTCACTAACGGCTCCGTCGTCAAAGGGCCAGCCCAGAAGCCTCTGGGTATTTACAAAATAATAGTTAAGGATGGCCAATTATTTATCGACGCCAAAACACCTTAACGTCAACCTAAGAGGACTCGGGGGATCATGTTATTGCCAAGAATACCAAGATTGGACTTCATTCAACAATAACTCATTTTGTGTCCTTTGAAAAGCGAAAAGAAGTGCCAGCCAACTAGTCATCTTCCATGCACAGTTGTTATAATACAAAGGAACTCCTTAAAATTTCGTCAAATAGAATTGCAGGAAACAATTACAGTCATGCCACGACCAACCAGGACTCTTAATCCCTTGCACTTTGAGGATTTGGATCCGCATAGATTTGAAGATCTGGTGCGACAGTTGGTCTATGATTTCCGACAATGGAGATCACTTGAGGCTACAGGACGCTCGGGATCCGATGAAGGGATGGATATCCGTGCCATTGATATGGTGTCATCAGCTGATACCGTCTTCGAGGATGAGGTCGTAGATGAAGATCCTGTCACGGTTAGAGATAGAGGACAGAGAGATCGGTTATGGGTTATCCAGTGCAAAAGAGAAGCCAAGTTAGGTCCCAAGAGAGTAAGAAATATAGTCTCCGATAATCTCTCCAATTTGAAAGGGCCTTTGCACGGCTACATTCTCGTTGCCGCGTGCGATTTTTCTAAATCATCACGAGATGCTTTCAATGACGAATGCATCAAATATGGATTGGGTGAATACTATATTTGGGGTAAAGCGGAGGTTGAAGACCAGTTATTTCTGGCTAAGAATGACCATCTTCTTTTCGCCTATTTTGGTATCTCCTTGCAAGTTCGACGTAGATCACTTAGAACCGATCTTAGGATGAAATTATCCCTCAAGCGTAAACTGACGAAAGAGCTCGGAGAAGTAACTAGACCTCGCCAATTTGTAGGAGTTTTAATTAGGGACCCGAGGGATGAACATTATCCTTATGTTGACCCTGCTGATGAGTTCATTAAGTCTCCTCGGTGGAGATATTGGGAGTTTTACCATCATGAGCCACCAGACCACTTGGCATTTGTATATAAAAAACACTTTGCCTACGTGAATTGGGAAACCAAAGAATACGATGTGTTGGAGGATTACGATGCTGGTGTCCCCTCATATCCAGAGATAGCTGGTTTAAATAGGGGCTGGAATGACCCAAGCAGTGTTTCAGATAGATATCACAGGTATTGGTTAACAAATATACCTGATGTGAACCAGGCTTGGGCTGTTAAAGTTCGAATAATTCCCTATGATCGAATTCTTGCATATGATGAGATAGGGGATAGCTATAATAATGGACCTCACCTTCTCGTCGAATATAGCTCTAATGGTGAACCTTTTGAGCTTGGCCGTGGTCTCTCCTTATTAATATCAGCACGTAGTTATATGAATATAGCCATATTAGAGAAAGAAGCGAAGCGCGTTTCCTTTTTCCCATCAGAGATACCGGAGCAAACAACGAAGTCTCCGGGGTGATCAAGGTATTGGCTCTGAATCCCAATTATAAGTAGAAAATCCCACTATCTAAATATCCAGCAATCTACAGGGTTGGAGGTTAAACCGAACTCCAGATGCTATTAGCCGCAGTAACAAAATAGCGTTTTGTGCAGGCTTCACGTCCTATTGCCTTCTGGTTCGCTTCTTTTAGGCTTATGGATCGAATGTTATTCCCCGCCTTTTGACTACGTAGGCGCCTCGTAGTAAGATGAATGGCATCGCAGACTGAAGTGAACTCAGAGTCCTCGGGTGCTAGCCACAATTGCGAAGTGAGTGAAAAATGCCGACTGGCTGTGGAATGAATTAAAAAATAAAGCCTCCCGTTTAATTGGCATCCGCTAATGACATTCATCCTCAAACCCACCTGGGCCAAATGCCGTGGACACTGAAAAATGTGGTAGTATATTGCTATGCACAGATACGACAATAATAGCCAACTCAAGGCAGCGCTGGAAAAGAAGCTTGGTGGACCGATAACCGAAGATCTCTTCAATGAATTAACCGCTGTAAGATATCCTCCTTATAGTGACCTGGACTTACAAGATATTATCAAGGAACTTGGTCTTGCTCCGGCTAAGCTCACGCGCAAAGAACTGGCTCAAGTTATACGTGAAATTGCTGAAGAAGTAACTCTGTTACAGGAAATCAGACTTAATGAAATTGAACCGGCCTTACGGCAAGCCCGCGGTAATGTATTCAAGGTGACCGAAGGAAACATTGATGAAGCTACTGCTTTTCTTGCCCGCTTTTTCGGCAATCAAGAACCGGCTATCCGGACTGCATATGTAACCTTATTCTTTCAAGCCCACATTTCTCCCAACGATCTTGAACTATATATCGTCACGATGAAACCCAACCCTCCGGAACGTTTTTTGGTTCTTGTAGCCTTTGTAATGAACCAGGCGTACCTATCAGCCCGCGAGGCGATGTACTATATTTTGACAGGACAAAGAACAATTGAAATGGGTATTTTCAACCCATCGCAGGCCCTGATGATGCACCACTTAATCCATTACCTCCAACCAGGAGGTCGGCCAGTTCGCTCTCTGCTGTCAGCAAAAGAGAAAGCCCTGCTTCATTTCGTCTACACTACTGAAGGCCCACTCAAACCAACTATTTTATGGCCCCGGTGGAATCAGCAATACCCGCAATGGCCTTACGATAATTGGCGATTTTTTTGGAAGGCTTTAAAGCGAGCAGAAAAACGGCTCTTGGCTGATTATGTTATGGCCTTTGAAGCCGAATATATGCAGAAGAAAGACCCTGACCACTTTTGGCAAAAGTGGTCAGGTATAGCAAAAGGCCTGGGAGCCTAAACAAGCCATTATTCACCTTCCTAATATAAAAGTGCCCACGTAACTCGGAGTTACGTGGGCACTTATAGTTTAAGCATGGGTATGAGAGCTATGCTTGAGTTAACGGACCTGCGGAGAAGTATCTGTCTGATTTTGCGTCCTGGAGAGTTTTGGTGTGAAACCCCTCAGCAAGGCCAACCTGACGCAAATATTATATCACCCGGTGTTTACCTTGTCTAACAAAATACACCGCACCGGTTCGCCAGACATGCCTCCGGCTCTAGTAAGGCTGGCAGCGATACTTATTGATATTGCCCGCCATTCCGAAAATCCCTCTACGAATCTTGTCGATCCATCGAATAAAACCAGGCCAGTAATTCCCGAAGTTGTAACCGAGAAAGACCGGAAAATATTTCAGGATTCTCATCCACACCCTATCTGAGGGACTATTGATATTTCATATTATGCCCACTACAATATTCTTATGTCATACATTAGAGTAAAAGTAAGAAACGGCAAAACATATTATTACCTGGTGGAGTCCGTAAGGGATGGAGAGAAGGTACGCCAGAAAACCCTTGCTTATCTGGGGACAACTCCTCCCACAATTGGCAAAGCAAGCCAACCACTGGGTACTCCGGGTAGAGATGAAATTCGAGCCGAACGTTACGAGTGTCTCCGATGCGGCCATAAATGGGTACCGATTAAAAAAGACCATTATCCTAGGGTTTGCCCAGGCTGCAGATCTCCATATTGGGATAGACCCAGGGAAAGAAAACCTAAGGAGAGAAAATGCGAGCAAGACTATACGCCAGGGTTAGCAGCAAAGAACAGCTAGAGGGCTATTCCATTGACGCCCAGAAGCGTGCCTTCCAACTCTTATGCCAGGGCCGTGGATGGGAGCCAACGGGAGAATATGTAGACGAGGGCAAGAGCGCCAAGTCGGATCAACTGAGTAAGCGTCCAGCCTTCCGTCAGGCTCTTATCGATGCCCAAAACCACGACTATGACGTTCTTGTAGTCCACAAGCTGGACAGATTCGCCCGCAACTTGCGAATCTCTATTGAATCTCTTGACACTCTCGGTAAAGCGGGAGTGTCTTTTGTATCAATTAATGAGCAGTTAGACCTTAGTACCCCCTGGGGTAAAATGGTATTTCATGTGTTAGGCGCTCTCGCACAATTCTACTCTGAGAACTTATCACAAGAGACTAAAAAAGGGAAGCACGAGCGCAAAGCTCAGGGCCTTTATAACGGCCTACTACCCTTTGGAGTTATGAAAGGAACCGACGGCCTACCGAAAGCCCATGACGAAACCTGGGTTATCAGAGATAAGAAGGGGAACACCACAGAGGAGCGGCCCCCCACCTATGCAGGGTTACTCTTGGTCTTTCAGTTAGCCGCTCAAGGAGAGACTGATAAGGCAATCGCACAGGCTCTTAACACTCAAGGCTACCGAACACACGGCACTCACGGGGCTAACCCCTTCTCTAAAGATTCTATCAGGGGTATTCTACGCAATCGTTTTTATATTGGGGAGTTACCAATGGGACGGAGAAAGGTATGGACAAAAGCAAAGCACGCTCCCATTATCCCAACAAACTTGTTTGATGCCGCTTTGGAAACTAAGCAGAGCAAACACAGGCTACCACAAACTATACCAGGGCGGGGGCATAAATACAGCCTATCAGGTATTGCCAAGTGCGCCCATTGCGGAAGACGGCTCAGGGTAACTGACTCCCATAATCCCCGGATGATTTGCAGTAAACGTCAGGATTCGGGGGACTGTCAAGCAAAAAGTGCCCGTATCCCCTATCTTGAAAGCCAAATGAGGGATTACTTCGGGGCCTTACGTGTGCCCCAGGAATATAAAGATGGTATGCTAGCTTTAGTCAGGCAACCGGTTGAAAAAGACGAAACTACCCATGAATTAGCCACCATTCACTCCCGATTATCCCGAATCAAAGACCTTTATGCTTGGGGGGACTTGGGGAGAGAGGAATATTTAGCCGAACGGCAACAATTACAGGCACAGGCAACAAGATTAAATCCCGTTGAACAAAAGCCCGATGGTATAGAAATAATAGCCAAGTTTATTGAGGATTTATCCCTTGCATGGGACTCTGCCAACGATGAACAAAAGAATAAACTGGCAGTCGCGCTATTCGAGGCAGTGTGGATTGAAAACGGCCAGATTGTAGCGGTAACACCTAAGACAGAAGTTATATCGTTCTTTGACCTTATATACGCCAGATTGCAAAAAGATACGCAAACTGGCGGCTCCGACGGGATTCGAACCCGCGTTCTCGACCTTGACAGGATCGCATGTTTGGCCACTACACCACGGAGCCGTTATTAAAAGATATGGGAAATAGTCAGAAAGAGCGCTGAAGTTGGCCCGGTTGCACACCGTATGGACTATGTTTCTTCCAACTTTCCTTTGCCAGTTTATCAGGCAAGCTGGAACATGTCAAGAATAAGGGTTGCCTCAGTTAATCCGGTGTTTAAGGTGGAATCAGAGGTTGATGAGTTTATTACACAAGCTATAGCCGACATGCCTTCGTTCGCAGTGGCAGACTATTATCAATACTGGACTGACTTGACCGACAATAAAGTGATTTCCCTTTCTTAACCCCCGTCCCTCTGCTAACAGAGAGATACCAACTGCCTGACCTTAGACATCCTTGATCGTCAAAGTAGCCAGGAACTCGCTATTCTTTTGGGTCTTTGATAACCTCTCGATAACTAGCTCAGTAGCCTCTGTAGGATTGTTGGAGTTCGAGCCTATCATGGATACCATTCGACGTAACAGCCAAACCTGTTTAAGAGAGTTTTCATCCAGCAGAAGCTCTTCCCGCCTGGTCCCGCTTCTCTGAATATCCATAGAGGGGAATATCCGCCTTTCTGCAAGCCTCCTGTCCAGATGAAGTTCCATATTACCGGTGCCTTTAAATTCTTCGTATATTAAATCATCCATCCGGCTACCGGTATCCACCAGACAGGTAGCCAGGATAGTCAGGCTGCCTCCTCCGCCCATTCCATTTTTCTCGGTATTTCTAGCTGCTCCAAAGAAACGTTTTGGCGGATACAGGGCTACGGGGTCTATACCACCCGACAGGGTACGTCCGCTGGGCGGCATGGATAAGTTATAGGCCCTGGTCAACCGTGTTATGCCATCCAGAAGAATAACCACATCCTTCCCTGTCTCGACGAGCCGTTTAGCTCGCTCCAGAGCTAGCTCCGCGACGCGGGTATGGGTTTCAACAGGTTCGTCAAAGGTAGCGCTTATTACTTCGGCCTTGACCGATCGTTTCATATCAGTGACCTCTTCGGGCCTTTCACCGATAAGGGCTATCATCAAGTGTATGTCTGGATGGTTAGTGTATATAGCATTAGCTATACTCTTTAATAACATAGTTTTGCCAGCCTTAGGCGGTGAGACGATAAGACCCCTCTGCCCGCGGCCTATAGGAGCAATTAGGTTTATTAAGCGGGTTGACAGGTTGTTTGGCACGGTTTCCAGATTTATTAATCGGTTAGGGAAGGTCGGAGTAAGGGAGCCGAAGGACGGCCTGTTTTTTGCTGCTTCAGGGTCCATACCATTTACTGCTTCCACCCGGAGCAAACTGTGGTACTTCTCACCATCCTTGGGCGGTCTAACCTGACCGGTCAACTTATCGCCAGTTCGCAGGCTAAATCGGCGTATTTGGGACTGAGAAACATAGATATCATTAGATCCGGGCATCAGGGTTTCCTGCCTCAGGAATCCATAGCCTTCCTCCATAATCTCCAGTATCCCCCCCTTAAAGATAAGACCCTGCTGTTCTGTTTGAGCCTGGAGTAATCGCAGCACCAGGTCCTGTTTCTTCATCACGCCGTAGCCGGTGACTCCCAACTCCTTGGCGATATCCATCAATTCTTCTTTAGTTTTGACTTCTAGTTCAGCAATATTCACTTTAGTAACCTCGCAAATATGATTGCACCCCCGAACAATACCCGGGGAATATCAAATATAAAGAGATTGTTTAGCAACCTCTGGAAAAGATATAACGTCTCCCCATACCAAAGCCGCCTCTTTGAGTGTGCCCCTGTGGTCTGGATGAAAATACGACAATTCATGATTTGCGCATGAAGGGCAGGGGTGGTTGAGCGCCCTCTCGCAATACTTCTCTGGCAGCGCCAATAAATCTACGGAATAAAGGATGGGGGCGGTTAGGACGAGACCTGAATTCCGGGTGAAATTGTGTTCCCAGCATAAACGGATGGTTTTCTAATTCACATATTTCTACCAGTTGGCCGTCAGGGGAAAGGCCGCTAGCCTTCAGTCCGGCTTTGTCTAACGCTTCACGGAACTGGTTATTAAATTCATAGCGATGGCGGTGGCGTTCATAAATAAGGTTTTCATCATAGGCGCAACGGGCTAACCGGCCAGGCACCAAACAACAGGGATAAGCGCCCAGCCGCATCGTTCCGCCTTTAGTTTTCAGGTCCTTTTGCTCGGGCAATATATCTATTACTGGATAAGGGGTAGAGGGATTGAACTCGGTAGAATTAGCCAGCTTGCTCTGGAATACATAGCGAGCAAATTCTATCACCATTACCTGCATCCCCAGGCATAATCCGAAGTAGGGTATCGAATTCTCGCGGGCATAACGGGCGGCTTCAATCATTCCCTCGATGCCTCTATATCCGAATCCACCGGGCACGATAATACCCTGCGCCGACCGCAAAAAAGTATCCACTGAACCCTTTTCCAGTTCCTCAGCGTTGATCCAGTTAATATTGACATCGCGTTCAAGAGACAACGCAGCATGGCTTAAAGCCTCTTTTACCGATAGATACGCGTCCTTGAGGTCCACATACTTACCGACGAGAGCAATCTGAACAGGCTCATGGGGAGTTTTAAGTTTCTCAACTAACCGTTCCCATTCCCCCATGTCTTGATCATCCCACTTCAACCCCAGCTTCTCCATCAAAATATGCCCTAACCCGGCCCTTTCCAGGACCAGTGGCACCTCGTAGATTGTTGAGGCCGTTGGTAAGGCGATCACTGCCCGTTTTTCCACATCGCAAAATAGAGAGACTTTTTCTTTTATCCCTTCGGAAACTTCGTAATCACTGCGGCACAGTA
>Ga0082335_1008769_pt1 | contig 11299 bp, 9 predicted proteins | sample Subgrocontami58m_FD_72375 | JGI IMG/M metagenome (GOLD analysis project Ga0082335, IMG submission 72375) | Subsurface groundwater microbial communities from S. Glens Falls, New York, USA - GMW37 contaminated, 5.8 m (SPADES assembly) (version 2) ...
AATGTGGTAATTTCTATCCAGATGCCCATCTCTTTGTAAGAGCGAATGCAGTCGAGTACATTTTCCAGACGTGCACCGCATAGCTTTTTATAAGTTTCATCGGAGAAGCTTTTTAAATCTATGTTCGCGGCATGGAGGTACGGTTTTATAGTAGTAAGAGCATCACGTGTTGTATATCCATTAGTTACAAACACATTCTTAAGAGACTTTTGAGCGGCTATTTTTGCTATTTCATAGGCATATTCAAAAAAAATGGTGGGTTCCGTGTAGGTATAAGCAATACTCTTACAATGGTGGCTCAAGGCATCCTCAACGATTTTTTCCGGGGCAACGTCTTTTCCCACAATCTGGCCAATATCCTTCGGTAGTTGTGATATCTCATAGTTTTGACAGTTCAGGCATTTGAAGTTACATCCCACCGTTGCGACTGAAAATGAGGTAGTTCCAGGATAAAAGTGATAAAGGGGTTTTTTTTCAATAGGGTCGATATTCTCTGAAATAAGTTTTCTGTAAACGAGGGAGTAGAGTATGCCACCATGGTTTTCGCGAACTCTGCAAATGCCCTTTTTGCCATCTTCAATTACACAGTGATGACGGCAAAGATAACATTTCACTCTGTTCTCAGCAAGCTTTTCAAAAAACATTGCTTCTTTCATAAATTTTTCCTATGAATAGCCGATATATAATATGTAATTACGTTATCCTTTCAAAGGATGCACTATTTAATTTTAATACTTGAGTGCAATCTTACAGTTTTTTATTAAATCTAGCAAGTATTTTGTCTTGTTTTAACCTAAGGGTTAATCGTCTAAATATTAGTTGACTGAGATTTGTTTAATGATATAATGGCGAAAGTTTTACGACAAAGGCAAACCCTAAGCGATTAGGGGACGCAAAGTAAAGGGTCTTTAAGTTCTTAAGGATTATTGAGGGAAAGACAGCCTTGCTACCGAAAATGATTTTTAGTGTAACAATGGAAAACCTTACTGATGGAATATGTGTTAATGAATATTTCATCAGTAAGGTTTTTTGCTTTAGGGATGTTTTAGAACAAAACGTCTTTGTAAATATAGAGTGTTAATTAAATAATATTTTGTTAATATCTCGAAACAGAAGTTTCTTATGTAATAAGGAGGTGATTGAAGAACAGTAACCTGTAAAATCGTGAGAAGGCAATCTTAACAATCTCTAGGAGGACATAGTTATGATGAAGAAAAGGAGCAGTGCAGGTTTTACGTTAATTGAGTTGCTGGTTGTAATCGCCATTATTGGTATTCTTGCCGGTATTTTGTTGCCCACATTAGGCAGGGCGCGTGAATCTGCACGCAGGACACAATGCGCATCTAACCTCAAACAAATTGGCTTGGCCATCAACATGTATAGTAATGACAATAGTGGGGCATTTCCCACGGTTAGTGCCAGCGCTGCTAGCACCGAGATACAATCCCTGGGGCAACTGTTTGATGCATATATTACTGACAGAAAGGTTTTTAAGTGCTCAAGCGATAGCGGTGTTACCGATACAACCGTTATGGTTTTGACAGCAGGAACAGCAACTGTCGCGAATAGTTCTTTTACAACAGCTAGATGCAGTTATGGTTACGATGATAATCATACAGCAGCTGACGATCCAGGTGTTGCCATCTCAGCGGATGCACAAGGTGGTTCCGCCGCATTCTCAGACAACCACGCATCAAAGGGACAAAATGTGTTGTATATTGATGGCCATGTGGAATGGAAGGGTACCACTACATGTGGTTATTATAGTAGTACTTTGGGCTATAATAATATATATACTGATGAAATTTCCACTTTCGGTTCATCAACAGATACGTATATCTACGACTAATAAGATCGTTTGCTTTGCGATTTTTAAAAGGGTAATATCTGTTAAAGATATTACCCTTTTTTATTGTTTTGTGACACAAGAACCTCGTTCATACTGCCGCTGCGGTAGCCTTCCATATCTACAGTGACATATTTATAGCCGATTTCCTTGAATTTTTTAACAAGCTCGTTACGTTTACCATCTTGTAAGAGCAAGGAGATGTCTTGAGGCAATACCTCAATTCGCGCAACGGTGTCATGGTGTCTGACGCGGAATTGTTTCAGTCCAATACTCCTCAAATAATTTTCAGCCGCTGCTACAATGGTTAATTTCTCCTCTGTGATGGATTGTCCGTAAGGAAATCTTGAAGACATGCAGGCATAGGAAGGTTTGTCCCAGTTGGGAAGTTTGAGATATTTCGATATTTCACGGATGTCTACTTTTCTCAATCCACTTTCTCTCAAAGGACTGCGAACCTGAAGTTCCTTAGCTGCATCGAGTCCGGGTCTGTATTCACCTGCATCGTCCAGATTAGCGCCATCTGCAACATTTTTATATCCCTTTTCTCTGGCAATTTCTTTGAGTTTCCCAAATAATTCTGATTTGCAGAAGTAACACCGGTTGGGGGGGTTTTCGGCAAATCCCTTGATCCCGAGTTCGCTGGTATCGATGGTCATATGCGAGATGCCGATTTCTTTTGCTATCTTCAATGCTTCTTCATATTCATAAGCAGGGTAGGTTTCTGATCGTGCAGTAACAGCAAGGGCTTTGTCTCCAAGCACGTCATAACAGACTTTAGCTACAAGTGAGCTGTCCACACCACCAGAAAAAGCTACCACAACGCTTTCCAGGGAGTTTACATTTTCTTTTAATTTTTTAAGGTTTTCTTCTGTACCCATAAGTCTTTCTTTGCGCCCTTTACGGTGAATTATTACGACAAATCGAGCATTTTTTGAATTGCTAATCGTGCCTTTGCTGCGATATCGTCCGGTACTTTAACCTGGTAAACCATATCCTCCAAAGACCACAAAACCTTTTCCAAACTAATGAGTTTCATATTAGAGCAATCGGCAAGTTGCGTGATTGCATAAAAAACTTTTCGTGGATTCTCTTTTCTTAAACGATGTAGTATGCCAGTCTCAGTGCCGATAATAAATTCTCTTGCATCCGTTTCCTTACAATATTTGGCAATACCAGTCGTACTGGCAACATGATCTGCTAATGCAATCACATCCGGTGTGCATTCCGGATGGACCACGACTCTGGCTTCAGGATGTGCTGCCTTCAATTTGATAATATGTTCTGCCAGGATCCTATGATGGGTAGGACAATATCCTTCCCAAAGTATCATGGGTCTGTTCAGTTTTGATGACACATAACCTCCCAGGCTTTTATCCGGAACAAAGAGTATTTCATGTTCTTTGGGAATTGAAGAAACGATTTTCATTGCATTGGAAGAAGTACAACATATATCGCTCTCCGCTTTTATAGCAGCCGTGCTATTTACATAACAAACAACTCGGGCATTGGGATGTTCTTTTTTCTTTATCTTGAGTTGTTTAAGCGTTATCATATTTGCCATAGGACAGCCTGCGTGTTCATCGGGTAATAAAACCAACTTGTCGGGGCAAAGGATTGAAGCAGTTTCTGCCATAAAATGTACACCGCAGAACACGATTATATCTGCTTTCGCCTTTGCCGCTTGCTGAGAAAGTCCCAAGGAATCACCAGTAAAATCTGCAATATCCTGCACTTCGCCCCTTTGGTAGTTATGCGCAAGGATTACGGCATTCCTTTTGGTCTTCAATTCCTTTATTTTTTCGATTATTGCAGCCACCGTGTTTAATTGCTTACCTTGTAAAAGTAATGGATATTAATTGTAAAATATTAATTCTTAAATCATAACAGAGCAAATGTTGTTTTTAAATACTTTTTTTAAATTGTAGGTGTAAATCGATAATTATAGACATTTCAAAGTCATTTTCACTTGACAACAAAAACTGTTTTTGATAGCATCTTTTAACCTAAGTATGATATTTTTAAAGATTTCGGGTGAAGTGCACGTATTGCTCTGCAGAAAATACTTAGGGCGATTAGCTCAGCTGGCTAGAGCGCTTGCTCGACAAGCAAGAGGTCATAGGTTCGAGTCCTATATCGCCCACCATTAGTTTTCGACGCACATAACTTTAAAGACAAAATATATTAATCTGAAATTTTACTTGAGTTGTTATAAGGAGTAACGAAAAAGTTTTCTAAATTATGGTTAAGATTACGTTACCTGACGGGACAAAAAAGGAGTACAAAGACAACATAACTATCGGGGAAGTCGCAAGCAATATAGGTAACCGCTTGGGTGAGATGGCGCTGGCGGGGAAGGCTGGCGGCGTACTCGTAGACCTCAGTTTTCCTATCAAAGAAGACATTTCTCTGTCTGTTATAACGGAAGATACAGAAGAAGGTTTAGAAATCCTTCGCCACAGCACAGCACACATTATGGCACAGGCGGTCAGCAGGCTTTTCCCAGGTGTGAAACTCGGCATAGGCCCTACCATCGAAAATGGATTTTATTACGATTTCGACCTCCAGCATAGTTTGTCTGAAGAGGATTTAAAGAAGATCGAAGAAGAAATGGCTAAGATTATTCGTGATGACATTCCTTTTAAAAGAATGGAATTACCTCGTGATCTGGCCATAAAAAAAATGGAAGCCATTGGTCAGCCTTTCAAGGTAGAACTTATTAGGGATATCGTGGATGATACAGTATCATTTTATACACAAGGAGATTTTGTAGATCTGTGCCGTGGCCCTCACATTTATCAGACTGGCAAGGTCAAGGCATTCAAACTCCTGAGCGTGGCTGGCGCTTATTGGCGTGGGAAAGAAACGAATCCCATGCTGCAACGTATTTACGGTACGGCATTTTTCGCACAAAAAGAGCTTGATAAATATTTAAAGTTTCTTGAAGAGGCTGAAAAGCGTGACCATCGAAAAATCGGAAAAGATCTAGACCTTTTCAGTTTTCACGAAGAAGGAGGGCCAGGGCTGACTTTTTGGCATCCAAAGGGTGCCAGAATGCGCAACATTATAGAGAATTTCTGGCGGGAAGAGCATTTCAAAAGGGGTTACGATATTGTTTACAGTCCACATATTGCGAAGATCAACTTATGGAAGACCAGTGGCCATTGGAATTTTTATCGCGAGAGCATGTATTCACCTATTGAGGTCGATGGGCAGGAATATATTCTAAGGCCCATGAATTGTCCTTTTGCTGTGCTTATGTATAAAACAAAGCTTCACAGTTACCGTGATCTGCCATTGCGGTGGGGGGAGTTGGGAACTGTCTATCGATATGAGCGGTCGGGTGTATTACATGGATTATTGCGTGTGCGGGGGTTTACTCAAGATGATGCACATATTTTCTGTACTCCCGATCAACTAGAAAATGAAATCTTAGGCGTAATTGAGCTTGCTCAATTTATGTTGTCGAGTTTCGGATTTAATGAATATGAGATAGAATTGAGTGTGCGAGGTAAGGGAGAAAAGGAAAAATACATAGGTCGGGACGAAGTTTGGGATCATGCCGAAAATGCCTTAAAAATTGCACTCGACAAAAAAGGACTAAAATACACGCGGATGGAGGGAGAGGCGAAATTTTACGGTCCAGCTATTGATATCAAGGTCAAGGACGCTATAGGCCGTGGATGGCAGGGACCAACTATTCAGGTAGACTTTAATTTGCCAGAGAGATTTGATGTTAAGTATGTCGGCTCAGATGGCAATCATCATCGTGTCGTGATGGTACATCGTACGGTTCTTGGGGCGATGGAACGATTTGTTGGGTGCTTGATAGAACACTATGCGGGTGATTTCCCTTTGTGGATTGCACCAATTCAAATGAGGATATTACCCATTACCGATGCACACATTGATTATGCAAAAAAATTGCAAGCCCAGTTGCTTTTAAAGAATTTTAGGGTAGAATGTGATACGGGCAGTTCCAAGATCAATTATAAGATACGTGAAGGCACACTGGAAAAAATTCCCTATCTGCTCATTGTTGGCGATAAAGAGATGCAGAGTGGCTCTGTTGCCGTAAGAAGCAGGAAAAGGGGAGTGGAAGGGGAGTTTTCCGTTGAGGAATTTATAAAAAATGTTGAAACTGAAATTCAGGGGAAAAAATAATTTTCATTTTTTAGGAGGAAAATATACATTTCACAAGAATTAAGAATTAACGAACGTATCCGCTCTTCTACAGTGCGACTGATAGATGAGAACGGTGTGCAGGTCGGAGTGATTACCAAAGAAGAGGCTATAGCAAAGGCAAAGAGTGTTGAATCGGACCTCGTCGAGGTAGCTCCCGATGCAAGTCCGCCTGTTTGCAGAATTATGAACTACGGAAAGTTTAAGTATAAACAAAAGAAAAAGATGCATCAAAAGCAACACGTGGTTCAGTTAAAAGAATTAAGATTAAGGCCAAAGACTGGCGAGCATGACATTCAAACAAAAATACGTCAGGCTCGAAAATTTTTAGAAAACAAAGACCGCGTGCTTATTAATATGATGTTTAAGGGGCGTGAACGGGCTCATGCCGAACTGGGCAATGAAATTTTAAAACAAATTGCTGCGGCATTAGAGGATATCGCCAAGGTAGAGAAGGACAAGATATCAGATGAGCGCAGGATGGGAATGATCCTGTCTCCCAAATAAACGGTAGTTTCAATTTATTTATAGCATTACTCAAGTATAAATGGAGATTTGTAGATGCCAAAATTAAAAACACACAAAGGGCTTAAAAAAAGGATAAAGATCGGCGCTAAAGGTAAGGTCAAGAGATCAAGGGCTGGGAAAGGCCATCTTCTGTCTGGAAAATCAGGAAGACGCAAACAACACCTGGGGAAGAAAGCAGGAGTTTCTCCGGCTTTTAGTAAAATTATGAAAAGAGCTTTAAATTTGTCTTAAAAATACTTATTTGAATTTTTTTTAAAAAGAGAGTTGTTTTATGCCAAGAGCGACAAAAGGTTGTGCAAGAAAAAGGTCTAGAAAAAGATTACTAAACAAGACGGAAGGCTACTGGGGTGGAAGAGGGAATTTGTACCGCAAGGCCATGGAAACATACATCCGTGCCATGGTGTTTTCATTCAGAGATAGAAAGGCACGGAAGAGGAAATTCAGGGAATTGTGGATTTCCAGAATTAGTGCGGCAGTCAGAGAACGTGGCATTTCATACAGCCACTTTATTCGTGGATTGGTCAAGGCCAATGTGGAGTTAAACCGGAAAATGTTGGCTGAAATGGCGGTGAATGATAAGCCTGCTTTTGACAGGTTAGTTGAGCAGATAAAAGCAGTGATTTGAAAATTGTGTTGTGAATCAACAAGATTTTGTAAACGACACAGATTATCACTTTGTCGTTCGATTTTAGGCACGTCTTCGTGGTAGTGAACCATGAAGGAACGTGCCTACATTTTTTATATGCTTTTTTAGAGACTCATCTGTATGTTAGAAAAATTAGAAGAAGTAAAAAGAAACATACAAAGCGAAATTAATTCAATTACTGCACTGAAAGATGCCGAACAGCTTAAGATAAAATACCTGGGAAGGAAAGGTATTATTCATGATTTCATGAAGCTGATACCATCCTTGCCAGTAGAACAACGTGCTGCAATCGGACAGCGGGTTAATTCTCTTAAGACCGAGGTTACAAATATCGTAGAAGAGTTATTAAAGAAGTTTTCTGTAGAAATAACTTCAAAAGCCAGGCATGAAATATTCGATATAACGTTACCGGGTAAACGTCCTCTTGTAGGGAAAAAGCATTTGATTACTCAAACAATTGATGATATCAAAGAAGTATTCGCCCGGTTGGGTTTTGATGTGGTCTATGGGCCGGAAGTGGAGTCGGAATATTATAACTTTGAAGCCTTAAATATCCCTGCCGACCATCCCTCCAGAACCGATTTTGATACTTTTTATATCAAAAACGATATGCTCCTCAGAAGTCAGACGTCTACTGTTCAGATTCGCGTCATGGAAAAGCAAAACCCCCCTATTCGAATTATTGCCCCCGGCAGGGTGTATAGGCCTGATACCGTGGATGCCAGACACTCATTCATGTTTCATCAGGTGGAAGGATTACTCGTGGATGAGGGGGTAAGTTTTGCTGATTTGAGGGGGGTACTGAATCAATTTATTAAAACCTATTTTGGCCAAGATGTTCAAATGCGTTTTAGGCCTTCCTTTTTCCCATTTACCGAGCCCAGCGCTGAGGTTGATATCTCGTGTTCTCTCTGTAAAGGCAAAGGATGCAGCGTGTGTTCTTATAGTGGCTGGGTAGAAATATTAGGGGCAGGAATGGTTGACCCTAACGTATTCAAGGCTGTGCATTACGATGTTGAAAAATACACAGGCTTTGCCTTTGGGATGGGCGTTGAACGGATTACCATGTTAAAGTATGGTATCAATGATATTCGCTTTTTCTATGAAAATGATATACGGTTTTTATCGCAATTTTAAATGAAGATTAGCTACAACTGGTTAAAAGAATATGTCAATTTTTATTTGTCGCCGCAGGAGTTGGCAGATAAGTTGACGAATGCAGGGCTTGTGGTTGCAGATATTCAGTCTGTTGAAGACGATTTTTGCCTCGATGTAGAAGTAACATCCAACCGCCCTGATTGTTTGGGGATTGTTGGCATTGCACGTGAAGTAGCTGCAGTGGTAGGGGCGAGTGTTCAATTCCCGGAAACAAATTACACAAGCACAGATATAGAGGTATCAAAATTAATAAGTGTTGCTGTTGAAGAACCCATACTCTGTCCACACTATACAGCTCGGGTAGTACGGCATATAACCGTAAAGCCATCTCCGGAATGGATGCAAAAGAGGTTGAAGTGTATTGGACTTCGACCGGTAAACAACATAGTTGACATCACGAATTATGTAATGATGGAGACAGGGCAACCACTCCATGCCTTTGATTTAGATAAGTTGTCAGATCAAAAAATAATTGTTAGAAGGGCAAAGAGCGGAGAAGAAATAGTTGCTATCAATGGAGCCAGGCGGGCGCTTTTCCATGATATGTTGGTCATTGCGGACGGTAAAAGACCTGTTGCCATTGCAGGCATCATGGGAGGTAAGGATACGGAAGTATCTGAGTCAACAAGGCATATTCTTTTGGAATGTGCACAATTTGAGCCCAGGCAGGTGCGTCGTACATCAAAAGCAACGGGCATTGCCTCAGATTCGTCATATCGTTTTGAAAGAGCCGTTGATCCTGAAGGTGTTGAACTGGCATCGAAAAGGGCAGTAAAACTTATCAAAGATTTTGCAGACGGAGAAGTTGCTCCCGGTGTTATTGATATAAGATCAGGAAAGTACGAAAAGAAAAGAATTACGCTCCGAATTGAAAGGCTTAACAAAGTATTGGGATTAGAAATAAAAAGAACCATTGCCAGTGATATCCTAAAGAGACTGCAATTTAATATTTTAAATGAAATAGATACCTTTATTGATGTTGAAGTACCAAGCTATCGGGGAGATGTCTATCGTGAGATTGACCTGATCGAAGAGATTGCCAGGATTTATGGTTATAATAATATTCCCACGAAAACCTCTATTAGTGTACGGGGCAGCGTAAAGAGTAAATATGAAATTGTTGAGGATTCTGTTCGCCAATTTTTAATAGGCATTGGTTTTTATGAAGCCAAAACCTTCAGCATCGTTGATACTTCTCCCTTGCAGTCCGTGAATTTGTGGTCAGATAGGGTGGGTGTCGATATTGCTAATCCGTTAAGACAGGAAGAAAGCCGCTTACGCACATGCCTGCTGCCCAGCCTGATACGCACCAAGATATATAATATGCATCATGGTGTGGAACAGGTGAGAATCTTTGAGATAGCTAAAGTTTACCTCGCAGGTGAAAAACTACCGGAAGAAAAGACCTGTTTATCCATCCTGGCAGATATGGATTATTTGACTTTAAAGGGAATAGTCGAGTCGTTACTAGTAAGTCTCGGTATTGCCTCTAAATGTGAATGGATGACTTTCGCTGGATCAATACTGTTTAAGGCTGATAAATCTGCAAAAATTCAATTAGTTAATAATATCTTAGGCTATATGGGAGAAGCCAAAGAATTGGAATTTAAAACATCGCCAGGTATGGTTGAGTTAGACCTGGATTTATTGGTAAAAATGTCGAATCTTTCAAAATATTTTCAAACGCTGTCTCAATATCCCCCTGTTTTACGTGATCTTGCTATTATTGTTGATGAGGAAGTGGCGTGGGCATCTATTGAAAAATGTATTGCAGCCGCAAATACATCTTTTTTGAAAGATACAAATTTTTTTGACGTATATCGTGGCAAACAGATATCCGCAGGGAAAAAGAGCATTGCGTTTAATCTCTGCTTTCAGGCATCCGACCGAACATTAAAGAGCGAAGAGGTTGATGTTGCTCAGCACATGATCCTTGATAGTCTTTACAAAACCCTCGGCGCGGAATTACGAAAGCAATGAAAGATACTATAGTAAACATTAAAAGAAAGTTGTCATTGCGAGGAGGAACGACGAAGCAATCTTAAAACAGGGATTGCTTCGCTGTCGCTCGCAATGACGTTTTATGTCAACTTATTTAATACATTCACCATATATTACCCTCTATCAAAAGAATCAGAAATTGAAAGACATCTCAAAAAATCACAGGCTTTTACTTGCAATACTGGTAATCATAAGCTGCTTTGTTTTGTTTTTTGACTTAGGGGGCAGGGGATTTCAGAACAAGGATTATCTAAGATTTGCTGAAACAGCCCGTGAAATGATGTTTACCGGGGACTACGTTGTCCCCCATTATGCAGGCAAAATCTATCTTGCGAAACCTCCACTGCTCATGTGGTCTATTGCCCTGTTTTCCCAATTTGGTGGAACTATTACCCCTTTTACTGCACGGATACCGTCTGCCCTCTGCGCACTCTTGAGCATCATTACTGTCTTTTTATTTGGTAAACACCTCTATAAAAATCCTATGGCAGGATTTTGGGCAGGGCTAATTCTTCTATCAAACTATATGTTCTTCCTTTACTCCCGTACCGTCAAAACGGATATGATGTTAGCCACATTCATCTTTACGGCTTTATATACCTTTTATAGGGGCTATACATCGGATGCTCAAAAAAGGAGAATTTATTTTGTCCTATTTTACGTTTCTATAGCACTGGCTATCCTGACAAAGGGCCCGTTGGGATTTATTATTCCTCTTATAATTATTTTTATATATCTCCTGTGTAAAAAAGAACTCGTATTCTTCAAGCGTATACATTGGCTTATGGGTCTGGGTATATTAGGGTTAATGGTGGGCCCCTGGGTTATACTCATGTGTCAAAAGATTGGGCTGAATACGGTGATTAACAATGCCTTTAGCGAGTCGGTTGTTCGTTATAGTACCGAAGAATACGGGCACAAACAGCCCTTTTATTTCT
>Ga0082335_1008770_pt1 | contig 11298 bp, 10 predicted proteins | sample Subgrocontami58m_FD_72375 | JGI IMG/M metagenome (GOLD analysis project Ga0082335, IMG submission 72375) | Subsurface groundwater microbial communities from S. Glens Falls, New York, USA - GMW37 contaminated, 5.8 m (SPADES assembly) (version 2) ...
CCGTCATCCTGGTGAACGTCTGGATCGGCTCGCCGTTCTTCATGATCATGTATCTCGCCGCGCTCAAGTCGGTGCCCGAGCAGCTCTACGAGGCCGCCGCCATCGACGGCGCCACCTGGTGGCAGCGCATCTGGTACGTGACCCTGCCGATGATGCGCAATATCATCGCCATCACGGCGCTGTTTTCCTTGATCGTCACCTTCGCCAACTTCGACATCGTGCGCGTGCTGACGGCGGGCGGTCCGCTCAACAGCACCCACATCTTCGGGACCTGGGCGTTCCGCGTCGGAATCGAGGGCGGCGACATACCGCTCGGTGCCAGCGTGTCGCTGTTCATGGTGCCGATCCTGGCCGTCGCCGCGGCCTTCATCCTGCGCGACATCACCAAGCGGGGGAGTGAGGTCTGATGGCCAACATCGCGATCACGGACGCCACCACCGCCCGGCCCGCCTACGGCAGCATGAGCCGCGACCGGCGATGGGCGCTGCGCTGGTCCTACTTCTTCCTTGTGCTGTTTGCCGTCTTCTTCCTGATGCCGCCGATCTACATGCTGATCACCTCGCTCAAGACCAGCCAGGAGATCTCGGCGGCCGGCAATCCGTGGTGGATCTACAATCCGACGCTCGAGAATTACCTCGAGCTGCTGACGCAGAACCACTACCTGACCTTCTTCCGCAACTCCGCGATCGTGGCGGTGTGCGTGGTCGCCATCACCATGCTGATCAGCGTCATCGCGGCCTTCGCGCTCGCGCGGATGAAGTTTTGGGGCTCGGCGACGCTCGCCACCGGCGTCTTCCTTACCTATCTCATCCCCGAGACGCTGCTGTTCATCCCGCTGTTCAAGATGTTCGCCTGGGTCAACGAGACCTTCGGCATCCAGCTCATGAACCACTGGTGGACGCTGATCATCCTCTATCCGACGCTGACGGTGCCGTTCGCCACCTGGATCATGATCGGCTACTTCGCGTCGATCCCCAAGGAGCTCGACGAGGCGGCGCTGATCGACGGTGCCACCTGGATGCAGACGCTCACCAAAATCTTCATTCCCGTGGCCCTGCCGGGCATCATTGCCGCCACCATCTTCACCTTCACGGTGGCATGGGCGCAGTTCCTCTATCCGCTCGCCTTCACCACCTCGACGACGGAACTGGTGCTGCCGGTCGGTATCATCACCACTCTGATCAAGGGTGACGTATTCAACTGGGGCCAGATCATGACAGGGGCCTTGCTCGGTGCCGCGCCGCCGCTCATCATCTACGCCTTCCTCATGGACTATTATATCGCAGGTCTGACTGCCGGCGCGACCAAAGGGTAGATGGAAAATGGCTCAAGTAACGCTGCGTAAGATCGTCAAGAAGTACGACGAAGTCCTCGCCGTCCGCGGCATCGACCTCGATATCGTCGACAAGGAGTTCATCGTGCTGGTCGGGCCCTCGGGCTGCGGCAAGAGCACGACGCTCCGCATGATCGCCGGGCTGGAGGAAATCAGCGGCGGCGACATCGCCATTGGCGGCCATGTGGTCAACGACGTGCCGCCGAAGGACCGGGACATCGCCATGGTATTCCAGAACTACGCGCTCTACCCGCACATGAATGTCTACGAGAACATGTCGTTCGGCCTGAAACTCAAGAAGACGCCGAAGGACGAGATCGACCGGCGCGTGAAGCAGGCGGCGCAGATCCTCGACATCACCGAGCTCCTCGATCGCAAGCCCAAGCAGCTGTCCGGCGGCCAGCGCCAGCGCGTCGCCATGGGCCGCGCCATCGTGCGCGACCCCAAGGTGTTCCTGTTCGACGAACCGCTCTCCAACCTCGACGCCAAGCTGCGCGTGCAGATGCGCACCGAAATCAAGAAGGTGCACCAGAAGGTGCGCACCACCACGGTCTACGTCACCCACGACCAGGTCGAGGCAATGACTCTGGCCGACCGCGTCGTGGTGATGAACGCCGGCCTGATCGAGCAGGTCGGCACGCCGAACGACCTCTATCATTCGCCCGCCACCAAGTTCGTGGCCGGCTTCATCGGCTCGCCGGCGATGAACTTCATTCCCTGCCAGCTCGAGCAGGCGGCCGGCGCGCTCAACATCCGCCTCAGCGACAAGCTTTCCTTCCCGGTGCCGGCCGACCGCACGGCGCGCTACACCAGCCAGGCCGGCAAGCCCAACCTGGTGCTCGGCCTCCGGCCCGAGCACATCGCCGAGACCAGGCCGCACACCGAACCCAATCAGCACGATTTCGACATGGTGATCGACGTCGTCGAGCCGATGGGCATGGAGACGCTGGTCTATTTCACCATCGCCGGCGGCGAGATCTGCGGTCGCGTCAATCCCAACGCGGGCGCCACTGCCATGCAGTCCATGAAGCTGCGGGCCGATCTCAGCAACATGCATCTCATCGACGACAGCACCGGCAAGGTGCTTTAATAGTCGTCTGATCAAAGCGTTAAGGAGACATCGATGGCTGCGTTGACGGGCAAGGTCGCCTGGGTGACCGGTGCTGGCTCGGGTATTGGCCAGGCCGCGGCAGTGGCGCTCGCGAAAGAGGGGGCGACTGTGGTGCTGACCGGCCGGCGCAAGGCGCCGCTGCAGGAGACGGCTGCCACGATCAAGAAGGCGGGCGGCAAGGCCGACATACAGGCGGGCGACCTGATGAAGGCCGCGTCCGTCACCAAGATCGCCAAGGCGATCGAGAAGAAGTATCGCCGCTGCGACATTCTGGTGAACAACGCCGGCCTCAACATCCTGGAGCGCCAGTGGGCCAAGCTGACGCCAGCGAATGCCGAGCTCGTGATCGACGGCAATCTGTCGAGCGCTTTCTACTGCACGACTGCCGTCCTGCCCATCATGCGCAAGCGCAAGGACGGCGTGCTGATCCACACTTCGTCGATGGCCGGCCGGCAGGCGAGCCTGCTGAGCGGTCCGGCCTATTCGGCCGCCAAGCACGGCGTCGTGGCGATGAGCCACACCATCAACATGGAAGAATGCGTGAACGGCATCCGCTCCTGCGTCGTCTGTCCGGGCGAGGTGGCGACGCCGATCCTCGACAAGCGGCCGATCCCCATCACGCCGGCCGAGCGCAAGCGCATGGCGCAATCCGAGGATGTTGGCGACCTGATCCGCTACATCGCCTGCCTGCCGGCGCATATCGTGATCAACGAGGTCATGATCAACCCGACGTGGAATCGCAGCTACGTCGCCAACCTCCAGCGCGGCAAGGCCTGACATGCCCACCCTGATATGACCGTCACGATCAAGGCGAAGGCGCTGGAAGCCTTCGTCGCGGACATCTTTGCCTCCGCCGGATGCTCGCCGGAGGAGGGTGGCCGCATCGGCCGCTACCTGGTCAGCGCCAATCTCTCCGGTCACGACAGCCACGGCGTGGTGCGTGTGCCGCGCTACGCCGCCCAGAAGAAGAACGGCACGGTGGTGCCCGACGTCACGGTCGAGGTCATCGTCGACACGCCGGTGATCGCCGTCGTCGACGGCAAGTACGGTTTCGGCCAGACGGTGACGCCGCAGGCCGTGCGCATCGGCATCGAGAAATGCCTCAAGAACGGCCTCTCGGCCGTGACTTTGCGCAACGCGGGCCACGTCGGCCGGGTCGGCGACTGGGCCGAGATGGCGGCGGAAGCGGGCCTGGTCTCGATCCACTTCGTCAACGCCTCGGGCAGCGTCCTGGTGGCGCCCTACGGCGGCGTCGAGCGCCGCTTCTCGACCGCGCCCTATTGCGTCGGCATCCCGCGTCCCGGCCAGGATCCGCTGGTCCTCGACTTCGCCACCTCGATCGTGGCCGAGGGCAAGGTGCTGGTGGCGAGCCAGGGCGGCAAGAAGGTGCCCGACGGCGCGCTGATCGGTCCGGACGGCAAGCCCAGCGCCGATCCCCACCTGCTCTACGGCGATTTTACGCCGACCGGCCCGCGCGACCACAGCAAGGGCACTGGCGCCATACAAGCCTTCGGTGACCACAAGGGCTCCGGCCTCGCCTTCATGTGCGAGATGCTGGGCGGCTCGCTCAGCGGCAACGGCGCCACCGATCCCAAGCGCGGCCGCTTCGCCAACGGCATGCTGTCGTTCTACGTCGATCCCAAGGTGTTCGATCCGGCGGGCTTCTTCCCGGCAGACATCGCCAGGTACGTGGCATTCGTGAGGAGCTCCAGGCCCACGAGCGCCGGCGGCGAAGTGCTGGTTCCGGGCGAGCCCGAGCAGCGCATGCGCACCAAGCGCCTGGCCGAAGGCGTGCCGCTGCCCGACGACACCTGGGCCGCCATCGTCGAGACGGCGCGCGGCGTCGGCCTCGATGAGCGGCGGATACAGCTCGCCACGATGTAGCTCGTCGGTGGCACCTCAGCGACCCGGCGCGCGGCGGAGCTGATAGAACGGCCCGGCGACCGGGTCGTCGAAGGCGAGCGTCGCCGTATAGTCCGCGTGCAGCATGCGCTGCAGGGCAGCGAGGCGGGTGCCGTCGGCGATCATGCCGGTCTCCGTCTCGAGCTGCTTCTGTTCCATCGGCCAGAGCCGGGCGATGAAAACGTCGTAGCCGAGCTCGAAGGCGCGGTCGATCTGGCGCCGGAGGTCGGCCACGTGCGCCTCGGTGCTCCACTCGGGATGGCGCAGCACTTGGCCGGTGAAGCCGATCCACTTGAACTTCGGCAGAGCCTGCGGCGCAGGCCCGAGTGCCGCGATGCCCGGCTCCGCCGGCCCCCAGTGCAGCGAGGCGTAGATCATCGACCAGTCGAAATCGTGCAGCACGAAGACGCTGCGCGCCGGGTCGGCCCGTGCCTCCAGCCGCTCGATCGCCTGCTGCCACCGGCTGTCGAGGCCGCGCAGCGGCGCCAGGCTCCAGACGTTGTAGGCGAGCAGAGCCGCCGTGAGACCGCCCAGCGCCGCGAGCCCGTTGCGCCCCCAGCGCTCCCGGGCCGCGACCAGCACCAGCGCCCAGGCCGGCGTCAGCCAGGCCATGACGTTGATCTGCATCTGCGGATCCTGCGGCTGGGAATAGAGGTTGAACACCGAGCCGGCCGCGAAGGTGATGCCGAAGACGGCGGCCAGCGCCCGGGCCCACGCCTCGTGGCGGGCGTGCCACAGCATCGGCCCGGCCACGGCGGCGATGGCCAGCATCCAGACGGTGGCGGTGTAGCGCCAGATGTCCCAGCCCGGGATGCCGGGGATCGCGGCCACGCCAGCGCCCAGCAGATAGGCCACCATGCCGTCCCACAGATAGCCGACCTTGGGCCAGCTGAAGCCCGCCCATACCGAGCGCACGGCCTTGCCGGTCCAGATGAGATCGATCGGCCCGACGGCGCCGTTGTGGCCCTGCCAGGCCGACGCCACGATGACGGCGGTGGCCACCATCGCGGCGAGGAACAGAGCGGGCCAAGCCAAGCGCAGCGGCGGCCGCTGCTCGCAGAGCCACAGGGCGACCAGCATCGCGGGTAGGGTGGGGAACATCAGTCGCCACTCGAACAGCCAGGCGATCGAGAACAGCGCCGCGACCGCAATCACGCGCACCGCCGTCGGCCGCGCGAACCAGACGGCGGCCAGCGCCATCGCCGCGAACATCAGCGTGTAGCTGGGCAAAATGTCCTCGTTCACGATGGCGAGGAACATCACGAAGCTGGACGCGATGTGGAACAGCGCGGTGAGCAGCGCCACCAGCCGGTCGGCCGTAAGGGTGCGCACCATCAGATAGACCGCGCACAGGCAGAGGCTGCAGCTCACCGAGTTCAGGATGGTGATCTGCCGTCGCGAATCGCCAGCGAATACGCCCAGCAGGTCGAGCCCGCGGCAAAGCGCGCCGTAGGCGGGATAGAACAGGTAATTCGACGGATAGAGCGGCGCGTGTGCGGGGTCGACGACCCACGGCTTCAGTTCGAGGCTCTTGAACACGCCGTTGCCGGTGAGGCCGCCCTGGGCATTGTCGAACCACAGGATGATGGCGATCAGGAGCGCGCTGCCGCCGATCGCCAGCAGGGCGAGATCGGCGGCCCAGGTCCCGGGAGCCGATTTCAGGTCATGCCTGGTCATCATTTGGGGAGGCCGGCGTGTTCTCAGGCAAAGACGAACCGGGCGAAGTGTGACCCGATCGCAAGCTGGGGCAGCTTCTCCGCCGACCGGGCCGTTGCCGCGATGCGGTCGAACAGGACGGTTCGATCCTGTTCGTCGTCCCTGATCGTTCCGAAGAGGCGGAGATCCAGGAGAACCTCGGAGAACCTGGGCAGAGACGCGATGATCGAAGCCAGTGTGTCGTCGCTCCAACTGCTCGCGACGTTGGTGAAGATCAGGATGGCATTCGAGTCGAACCAGGGTCCTGGAGTCGATGGTCCCGCGGCCGGTTTCGGCGCGCGCCACCGGGGCAGGAAGCGAGAAGTCGGCGGAGCTGTCTTGGCTCGCTCCATCAGGGCATCCGGATAGTTGCCCTCGATGATCTCGTATCGAGCCTCGACCTCGGGCCAGATTTCGATCAGGGCCGACCGCAGGTGGTGCGCCGACGCCACGCGCTTGGGATAGTATTCGACGCCGGCCACGGTCATGCCGTTGCAGGCCAGCACGCAGGCCAGGATGCCGATGCCGATCCCGGCGTGGACGACCCGGCGGCCGGGGTAGCCTTCCAGGAGATAGCGCGCCAGGCGCTCCTCGTACTCGATCAGCCCGCCGATCTTCTCCGTGATGCGGCTGCCGTAATAGTTCTCGAAGCCGGATTCGTCGAGACCATGCTTGCTCACGATCTCCTGGAGGAGACGGAACAGATAGCCATCGAGAAAGTCCAAACTGACCGGCGGACCAAGGTTCGCCCTCATGCTCGTTGCACGCCCTGTGATCTCCCTGGCGTCAGTGAATCACCCTTCGATCCGGATCGCCAGAGATATGGTCGGCCCTTGTCCGGTGCGGTCGTCTGCGGCCGACCTTGGGCAGCGGCGGAAGAGCGGGAATATCGTGCATTCCAGCGCCCGAAGCTTGGCGCTCCCTACGGGATTCGAACCCGTGTTTTAGCCTTGAGAGGGCCACGTCCTAGGCCTCTAGACGAAGGGAGCTGAGGGCCGGAGGCGACAGATAGTCGAATGGCCCGGCCGGTGCAACCCCTCCCGTCCCCAGTGCAAACACGAGGGGGGCCGGTCAGCCCGGTTTGCGGCCGGCGATCCGCGACAGCACGCCAGGCACGAAGGGATGGACGGCGACGTCGGCAAAGCCCGCGCCCTGGAGGTAGCCCTTCACTTCCGATTCGGTGTGGGCAAGGCCGGTGCTGTGCTGGATTGCCTCGTTGAGGCCCCAGAGGGCGGCGGACAGCGGCCCGCGCCGGTCGTCGTGCAAAGTCTCGCCGACGAGATGCATTTCGCCGCCGGGCACGAGTGCGGCGAAGGCCTTGGCGACGACGAGGCGGATCAGGTCGGGCTCGTATTGTGGCAGGTTGCTGGCCATGACCACGACATCGACGCCTTGCGGGAACTCGGTGCGCGTGAAATCGCCGGGCAGGGTGGTGACGCGGTCAGCCGCTTTGTTGGCGGCTATGTATTCGTCTGCCACCACCGCGACCGGCGGCAGATCGAGCACGATGGCCTTGAGGCCGGGAAAGGTCTGCGTCGCCACGATGCTGTAGGCGCCCGAGCCGCCGCCGAGATCGAGCAGGAGCTTGCGGCCTCTCAGGTCGACGCTGCGGCTGAACAGGCGGGCGGCACCCATGCCGATGGAATAGGTGGCGGCGTGATAGCGCCGCGCATCCTCGACCGTGAAGTCGACATAGGCGCCGAGCCGATTCTCTTCAGGGTTCTGCAGCCGCTTCGAGAGTTCGCCGAAGGCCGTCCAGCGCGGCTTGGTGAACAGGATCCAGGGGCCGGCATAGCGGTCGCTGTCCTTCACCAGGAAGCGCTGCACGTCGGGCGCATTGGCGAAATGTCCCTCGCCATCCTTGTCCTCGCGCGTGAGCAGCGTCATGGCCGCGAGCGCCGTCAGCAGGCGTTCGGCGTTGCGCGCGCTGAGGCCGACTGCCTTGGCCACTGAGGCAATCGTGTCGTGGCCATGGGCGATGGCAGTGAACACTTCCAGCTCGACCGCCGCCATCAGGGCGGCACTTTCCCAATAGGCCTGCGCCATCTTCTGCAGGCGAGTCGTATCGAGGCGCGGTTTTTCGGCCATTTGGCGTTCCCTCTTTTGTTGCCCGAGCATAGCGCGCGGGCTTAAGCTTGCCTCTCGCCTGTTTCCGCCGGGAGGAACCGCCCATGGACATGCACATCGCCCAGGACCTGCCGCTCACCGGAATCGATATCGGCGCGCTGCCGCCGGCTGAGGGCGAGGCGGTGCTGCGCCGCCAGCTCGCAGCGGCCTATCGTCTGGTCGACTATTTCGGCTGGACCGAGCTGATCTACGGCCATCTCACGGCGCGCGTGCCGGGCGAGCAGGCGCACTTCCTGATCAATCCCTTCGGCCTCAACTACGACGAGGTCACGGCTTCGAACCTGGTGAAGATTGATCTCGACGGCAACATCATCGGCAAGTCCGACTATCCCGTGAACTACGCGGGATTCGTCATCCATTCGGCCGTCCACATGGCCCATGCCGCGCGCCACAGGGTGGTGATGCACACCCATACCCGCGCCGGCATGGCGGTGTGCGCGCTGAAGGAAGGGCTGCTGCCGATCTCGATGGCGGCCACCACCTTCCACGGCAAGCTTTCGTATCACGACTACGAGGGCCCCAGCCTCGATCTCGACGAGCGCGGCCGCCTGCTGGAGAACCTTGGCGACAACCAGGCCATGATGCTGCGCAACCACGGCATCCTGACCACCGGCCGCACCGTGCCGGAAGCGTTCGTCAGGCTCTATCGCCTGGAGCGGGCGTGCCAGATCCAGCTCGATGCCGCGGCGGCGGGCACGCTCAACATTCTGGGCGACAATCTCGCGGCCAAGTCGGGTGCCGACGTCGACGGCTTCTCCGAAAAGGGCGGGGGCAGCATCGGCGATCTCGAATTCGCCGCCCTCATCCGCAAGCTCGACAAGACAGACGCGAGCTGGCGGCACTAAGCCCGTTACGGGCGCAGCTTGTAGAGCGCGCGCAGCGATGTCGGGTCGCCGCTGCAAGCGATGTCGGCGATCCGCCAGCCGGTCGGTGTCTGCACGAGATCGAGTGTGACCCGGGTCGGTTTTTCCATATTGTTGAAGGCGACGATTCCGGTCGTTTTCGCGCCGTTGGCCGATACCGACACAGCGAGCTTGCCGATCTCCCATTCCTGGGCGCAGACGAACGGGTCGCCGTCGAGCAGCGGAACCTCGCTACGCCGCTTGGCGTCGGCGTAGTCGGCATTCATGGCGCGCACGAGGTCGGGGACGAAGAAGCGGTCGGCCTGCCCGTAGTTCTGCCCGCGATAATTTTTGTCGAGATAGGGCTTATAGATGGCTTCCAGGAAAGCCTGCGGCGTCGGCTGCTGGGCCTGCACCATGACCGGAATGGTGCACAGCAGGGCCGCGGCGATCGCACCGCGCCGGGTCATGGGGTTCTTCATGCGGTCAGTCTAACAGTGCCAGACGGGCTTCAGAACAGGCGCCAGAAGGCAATCACCATAGCGGCATAAAGCGCAAGGAGGAGGGCGGCGCCCAGGAGGCTGGTCCGCAGCGGCCGCGCGGCGGCGGGCCGCAGCCACCAGTTGAAGCCTCGGGCGACGCGGGGCACGAAGAAGCCCGTCAGGAGGACGCTCACGACATTGCTGGCGAACTGGGCGATCGCGAAAGGAAAGCCCAGCGTGCGGCCGAGCAACGGCGCCCCCACGAACGTCGCGAACAGGAAGACGACGGGGTAGAGCATCAGCAGGACCAGCATGTCCATCTTCCACACCGGCGGGAGCGGCGCGCCCGGCCTGTCGCCGTCCCTGAACCACGACTCGAATCCGCTGCGCGCCAGCCTGGTATGGAATTCCTCGGTGAAGGGGGCCGCCTCCTCGAGGAGCTTCCGGCGTTCCGGCGAACCGAGCCAGGCCTGCAGGTTGGCGTCGCTGTCGAAGCGCAGGATCGTGACATGGTCTTCCTGGGCGCCGGGCACCGCGGGCTCGAAGCGATAGCCCAGAAATCCGGGCGCCTTCGACTGGGCGGCCTCGACCTTGCGTTCCCAGGCGCGGTGTTCGGCCTCCTTGCCGGGACGAACGCGCGTGCTGATCATGATGGCCGAGGCGTCGGCGTTGCGGAGTTCGTCAGCGTTGTCATGGACGATGTGGACGTCGTCGCGCCCCAGCAGCATGGACGCGACGCCGTCGAGGCGCGCCTGTCGTTCCGGCGACACCAGCCAGCGCCGCGCCGCCTCGGCGCTGGCGAAGCGCTGCAGGATCACCCAGTCGACCTGCAGCGGCGGCTTGGGCGGCAGCAGCCGCTGCTCCAGGAAGCCCGGGAAGCTCGAGATCAATGTGCTGGTCTCGCCCTGCCAGCGGGCAAACGCCTCGGTGCTTTCGGGTCGCACGCAGGTCTGGGTGATGATGCTGACGCTCTGTCTCGTCTCGCTCATCTGATTGCGTACGACAGGATCGCCACCAGCGCGGCGTAGGCGACGGCGAGGATGGCAAAGCCCTGCAGGTTGACGGCGAGCGCGCTCTTGCCGGCCGGCGGCTTCAGCCACCAGGCGAAGCGAAGGCTGATCCAGGGTACGAGCCAGTTCAGCATGGTCAGGCTGAAGACGTTGCCGACGAACGTCGTCTCCGGGCGGGTCCAGCCGAAATGTTTCGAGAGCACGCCGATCTCGCCGAAGGTCGCGAACAGGACGACGACGGGGTAGAGGCAGAGCAGGACCATCATGTTCTGCTTCCAGGCCGGTATTGCGGGCGGGCCGGCGTCCTCGTCCCGGAACCACTGCTCGAAGCCGGTCCGCGCCATGCGGGTGTGGAATTCCTCGGTGAGCGGCGCCGCCTCCTCGACCAGCTTCTTGCGCTCGGGCGAATCGAGCCAGGCCTGCAGGTTGGTTTCGTTGTCGAAGCGCAGGATGGCGACGAAGTCGTCCTGGAGGCCGGGGACCGGAGGCTCGAAGCGGTAGCCCTGCAGGCCGGCCGCCTTCGACTGCGCCATGGCGATTTTGCGTTCCCAGGCGCGGTACTCGGTCTCCTTGCCCGGCAGGACACGCGTGCTGATCACAGCGGAGACCGGCGCCGGCTTGCGGCCGCCCTTGTCGTCCTCGACGATGTGCACGTCGTCGCGGCCGACCAGCATCGATGCGGCGCCCTCGATGCGCTTCTGGCGCTCCGGCGAGACCAGCCAGCGCTGGGCGTCCTCAAGGCTCGCGAAACGCTGCATGATCACCCAGTCGACCTGCAGCGGTGGCTTGGGCGGCA
>Ga0082335_1008773_pt1 | contig 11295 bp, 7 predicted proteins | sample Subgrocontami58m_FD_72375 | JGI IMG/M metagenome (GOLD analysis project Ga0082335, IMG submission 72375) | Subsurface groundwater microbial communities from S. Glens Falls, New York, USA - GMW37 contaminated, 5.8 m (SPADES assembly) (version 2) ...
GGTAGGCACCCTTCACCGTCTCGGGCAGATCCACGCGCACCAGCGTCGTGTGCGTGCGCGCGTCCGCCGCGGGCAGCACGGTGACGGACTTGCCCTTCACCCACTGGTTCAGGCTGGGCAGTTCGATCGAGGCCGATGCCTTGGCCCGCACCTCGGCGAGGTTGACCTGGGGAATGCTCGCGACCGCGCGCATCTCCTTCGGGTCGTAGATGCTCACCAGAGGCCGGCCCGGCACGGCCATCTCGCCCAGCTCGGCCTGGCGCGCGGCGACGATGCCGGAAAAGGGCGCGGTGATGACGGTATGGCTTTTCGCCGCGCCGGCTTGCAGCGCGCCCGCGCGCGCCGCAGCCGCCTGGGCTTGCGCCGATCGGTAATCGGAATGCGCCTTGTCGAGCGCCGCCTGGCTGACGAATTTCTGCTCGACCAGCTTTCCGGTGCGCTCGAAGTTGACCCGGGCGTTGGCGAGATCGGCCTCGGCGCGCGCGGTCAGGGCCTCGCTCGCCGCCGCGGCCTGCGCCGCTTCGCGCGCGTCGATTCGAGCGAGCACCTGTCCCTTGACGACGGCCTGCCCGGCGTCCACGCGCAGCTCGACGATGCGACCCGGCACCTGCGCCGCCACGGTCGACTGCCGCACCGCCTCGAGCACGCCTTCGGCGGCATAGGTCTGGTCCACTTCCCGCAGGTCGACGACTGCCGTCGCCAGCTCCGCGCCCGCCGCGAACAATGGGGCGCTCGCCATCGCGATCGCCGCTGCATACCGAACAAACCTGATTGCCATAAAGCCTCCAGACCGCGTATTAGAATCTACTAATACATTCCCGATCGGTGACTTGGGTCACCTAGGGGATGGTCCGGCGGATCGCCCAGGCGCATGTTGCCCTGAGTCAAACCTTTTTCCCAGGGGCGGCTTGAGTTATTCGGCCGGCGCGCGCATCTTCGAACCTGTGGCCGGACGACGCATGGTTTCATTCAGATGAAATACAAGGACTACTACGCCATCCTGGGGGTCGAGCGGGGCGCTTCGGACGAACAGATCAAGAAGGCCTACCGGCGCCTGGCGCGGAAGTTCCATCCCGACGTTTCGAAGGAGCCGAACGCCGAGGAGAGATTCAAGGAGGTCGCGGAGGCCTACGAGACGCTGAAGGACGCAGAGAAACGCAGCGCCTACGATCAGCTCGGCCGGTACCAGGCCGGGCAGGATTTCCGGCCGCCCCCCGAATGGGAAACGCAGTTCGCGCCCGGATTCGAGGATTCCCTGGACCTCGGCGAGCTGTTCGCGCACCTCGCCGGCCGCCGCGGCGCGGGGCGCGGCGCGCGCAGCTTCGCGATACCGGGGCAGGACTACGAAGTCACCGCCCATATCAGCCTGGAACAGGCCCATCACGGCGCCGAGCTCGCCCTCGATCTGACCGTTCCGGAGGCGCGGCCGGACGGCATGCTGCAGCGCGTTGCCAGGACCGTGCGCATACGCGTGCCCAAAGGCGCCACCGAGGGGCAGCGCCTGCGCGTGCCGAAAAAGGGGGGACCGGGGATCAACGGCGGGCCGGATGGCGACCTGTACATCAATATCGTGCTCAACCCCCATCCGCTGTTTCGCGTTTCGGGCCACGACCTCTACCTCGAGTTGCCGCTCGCCCCGTGGGAAGCCGTGCTCGGCACGCGCGTCGAGGTGCCCACGCTCAATGGCCGGGTCGAGCTGGCGGTGCCGCCCGGCTCGAAGGCGGGCCAGAAGCTGCGCATCGCGCGGCGCGGCCTGGCCATGCCCGCGGGCGGGCACGGCGACCTATACTGCGTCCTGAGCATCGTGACGCCCAGCGTGCTCGGCGAGCGCGAGAAGGAGCTGTATCGCGAGCTCGCGTCGGTCTCGAATTTCAACCCGCGCGGACACTTCGGATGAACTGTGCTGTTACCACTCAGGTGTTGACGGAATTGGCCAAGATTTTGGGTCTATGTAGGTCTCCCGATTTTGCGCAGTTGCAACTTCGCAACTGCGCAAAATCGGGAGATTTGGGATGGCACATCATGGCAACGCTTCCGGCTAACCCAGCTTAGGCGATACCCATGACAGTCGAGACCGCATTGTTTCAACTGCTGGACGAGGAGGCGCGCGTCGCGTTCGACGAGTTGCTCGCGGCCTCGGGACTCGCCCGCGAGGAATTGATCGAGCTGGTCGAATTCGGCGTGTTCGAGCCGCGCGGGACCGGGACCCAGAGCTGGCGCTTCACCTCACGCACGGTGGTGCTCGCGAGGCGCGCGGTGCGGCTGCGTGAAGACTTCGGCCTGAACGCACCCGGCATGGCGCTGGCGCTCACCTACCTGGAACGCATCGAGGCGCTGGAACGAAGGATCCGCGAGCTCGAGTGCCAGTTGCTCGCTTGACTCGCGCGCTGCATCCGGCGTTGCGCGTCGCGCTGATCGCCGCGATCGCGCTGGCGGCCGTCAGGGCGGGCGCGGCCGAGCATCTGCCTGCGCCCGTCTCCTCAGCGCTGCGCGCCGCGGGCGTCCCGGCGACGAGCGTCGCCCTGTTCGTGCAGGAGGTCGGGGCTTCCCGCCCGGTCGTTGCATTCAACGCGGGCAATCCGATGAACCCGGCCTCGGCGGTGAAGCTCGTCACCACGCTTGCCGGGTTGGAGCTGCTCGGCCCGTCCTTCACATGGAAGACCGACGTATGGGCGGCCGGACCGCTGCGGGGCGACGTGCTGGAAGGGGACCTGGTGCTGCGCGGCCAGGGCGACCCGAAGCTCACCGTGGAGAATTTCTGGCTCATGCTGCGGGCGCTGCGCGCACGGGGCCTGCGGGAAATCCGCGGCGACCTGGTGCTCGATCGGAGTTATTTCGAGCCGGTCGATCAGGACACGGGCCGCTTCGACGGCGAGCCGCTGCGGCCCTACAACGTTCCTCCAGACCCCTTGCTGCTCAACTTCAAGGCGTTCCGGTTCACCTTCGTGCCCGATCCGGATTCCCGCACGGCGACGGTGACCGTCGAGCCCCGCTCGGCGCTGCTGCACCTGGCGCAGTCGGTGCGCCTCTCTGACGGCCCGTGCAACGACTGGCGCGCGCGGCTCAAGGCGGAATTCAACGGGGGCGGCGGCGAGGCGCGTGCGAGCTTTGCCGGCGCGTATCCGTCCTCGTGCGGCGAGAAGACCTGGAACGTCGCGCTTCAGTCGCACCCGAACTACATCCATGGCGTTTTCCGGCAGCTCTGGGAGGAAATGGGCGGGGTCCTGCGCGGCACTGTTCGCGAAGCCCCGACCCCGGCGGGCGCGAAGCTGCTCTATTCCCGCGAATCCCCGGCGCTTGCCGAGGTCGTGCGCGACATGAACAAGTACAGCAACAACGTCATGGCACGCCAGGTGTTCCTGACGCTGTCGGCGGAAGTCGCGGGTCAGCCGGCGCGCAAGGACCGCTCGGTCCAGGTCATCGTGGCCTGGCTCGCGCGCATGGGCCTGGATTTCCCCGAGCTGGCCATGGAGAACGGCTCCGGGCTTTCGCGCGGCGACCGCATCAGCGCGCGCAACATGGGCAGGTTGCTGCTCGCGGCCTTCGCGAGCCCGGTGATGCCGGAATTCATCGCCTCGCTGCCGCTCGTCGCCTACGACGGCACCATGAAGCGCCGCCTCAAGTCCAATTCGGTGGCCGGCCAGGCGCACATCAAGACCGGATCGCTCTCCGACGTGCGCTCGCTCGCGGGCTACGTGCTCGACTCGCGCGGCCGGCGCTATGCGGTGGTGCTGTTCGTCAACCACCCGAACGCCGGGGCGACCCAGGCCGCGCAGGACGCGCTGCTCGGCTGGGTCTATGCCGGGGCGGGACGCTGATACGGCCTAGCGTGCGACCGGCAGCGGCTTGCCGCCCTTGAGCGCGAGCCAGCCGCGCACGACGCGATACACGACCCACACGCCGGCACTGATGAACACGACCATCGCGACCGGAATGCCGATCAGGGTGGCCATCATCAGCACGCCGATCAGGCACCACAACACCGCAAACCAGAACGTGCGGATCTGCCAGCGGAAATGCGATTCGAGAAACGTTCCCGCCGCCTCGCCGCGCTTCAGGTAATTGAGCACGACCGCGACGATCGATGGGACGCCGAACACGAAAGCGCCGACGATGGTCGCGGCGCTGGCGATCCCGATCAGCACCGAGAGGCTGTGCAGGCCGTAGATCACGTGCGTCCACGCGACCAGGCCTTCGTCGGGGTCGCGGATCACGGGGGAAATGTCGGTCATGCGGGGCTCGGCTGCATGCAGTTTACCCCCGATGCCGCTGCGCTTCAACACGCGGTGCCCGCGCGCTCCGCGGGCACCGTCGTGGGAGACCTCAGGCGGCCAGCAGGTTGCCGTCGGCGAGCATGTCGGCCGGCACCAGGCCCGTGATGCCGAGCAGCGTGGCGAACGGGACGAAATCGAACCCCGTGTCCGCTCCGTCGATATCGACTTCGAAGCTCGAATCGGGACCGTTTTCGACGAACTTGACGAACTGACCGACGGTTGCAGGGGTGTAGCCGACCAGCAATCCGCTGATGTCGAGCGTGTCGCCGCCCACGCCGGCGACGAAGCCGGTGATCGAGTCGGTGCCGTCGCTGACGCTCGTGTACCGGAACGTATCCGATCCCGCGCCGCCGGAGAGCGTGTCGCTGCCTCCCCCGCCCACGAGGATGTCGTCGGCGGCGCTGCCGCTGATGGTATCGTTGCCCACCGTGCCATTGACCAGGGGGCTGACTCCCGGCGCAAGGTTCGTGGTCGCGGTCGCCGAGGCCTGGTGCAGATTGGACTGCTCGGTCGTCGTCGCCGTCACCGTCAGCGTGCTGCCGCTCAGGCTCATCGCGATCGAGAGCGTTTCCGAGCCGTCGGTATCATTGAGGGCCGCAAGGATGGGCAGCGTGGTGGACGGCGAGCCTCCGCCGGCCCCTGCCCATGTCACCGCCTGTTCGAAGATCTGGTCGATGGTCCCGCTGCGGTCCGCGGGGGTCCCGAATCCCACGTCGGTGTACATGCCGCCGATGAAGACCGTCCGGCCCCGTCCCGCCGTTTCCGTGTAGGCGATGCCGTATCCCGGACCGGTCCACCCGGCGTCGAACGGCGTGACTGGATCAGCGGACATCAAGTAATGCGTGTCGGCATTCGCATCGAGCTTGGACGCAAATCCCCAGTACCCTTCGGGCGTCAGGGCGATCGAGCTGATGCCGTTGGTGATCTCATGACTGCTGTCGACTGGGATCGTCGTCCCCTGCAGGTAGCCGGAGAGGTCGGCCGCCACCGGCGACACCGCATCCGCATCCGCAAGCGAGCTCCCGGACAGCCCGAATTGAAGCTGCGTGGCGAACAGCCCGGTGGTCACCACGCCGCCCGAATTCGACTCGACGTAGGCGCGCAACGCCGCCCAGAATTCCGGTGTCAGCGATTCACTGTACTGTGCGGCGGGAATGACCACGTCGTAGGCGTTCAACTCGAGCTCTGAATCGGCGCTCCCGACCAGGACCGGGCTCGCGAATATGTTGTGGCCCGCGCTGTCGTTCAGTTGAGTTTCCGCGGCGTGAACGGCATCGAACGTACCCGGATCGCTGTATACGAGCGCCACGTTGATCACGCTGCCGCCGCCGATCGCGAGCTGCGGCGTGTCGGCCACCGCGTCGACGGTCACCGTCACGGGCGGCGCCTCCGTCACAGCCTGGCTGCCGTTGGTTCCCTCGGTTGCGATCGCCCTTACCGTCAGCTCGATCGGCTGGTCGCTGTCGACGGGCGGCGTGAGCGTCAGTCCGTCCAGCTCGACCGAATTTGCTCCATCGGCAATGCTGATCACCCACGCCGGATCGGACGTCACCGGGTCGAAGCCTGGATTGCCCACCGACAGCGTCGCGTCATCGGGAACCCCGAGGATCGATATCACCAGGGTCTCCGAGCCGTCCAAATCGGTCAAGATACTCTTGATATCCAGCGCAATCGGCGTGTCTTCGAGGCCGGACACATCCTTCGCCGACAAAGGCGGAGCATCGCCTATCGGCGTCACCGCAACGTCGATGCCCACGGACGTCGCCGTGGTCTTCACTGCGGGACTGGGCGTCGTCTCGGTCGCACTGGCGCCCACGACGAGATTGACGGTCGCATCGCTGTGAAGTAGGGGCGTGAGCGTCAGTCCCGCAAGCTGCGACTGGTCGAGCGTCCACTTGCCGCCGCTCTGGATGCCCGCGGACAGGATCGCACCCGTCGGCACGCCCGAGATCGTGATCGGCGACAACGTTTCGGTAAGGGGCGAGTCGCGCAGCGCGACGTTCAGATTGAGCGGAATCGCGGTGTCCTCGTCGCCGGTGACGATCGCGATCGTCGTCACGGGGATGTCATCGACCGTGACCAGCGGCGCATCCGCGACGCCTTTCACCGCGACGCTGAGCGTGCCGACGGTGGAAGTCTGTGCGCCGTTGGCGATTTCGGTCGAGGTGGCGGTTACGGTCAGCGACATGCTTCCCGTGACTAGGCCCTCGTTCGGTGTGACGGTCAGTCCGACGAGATCGGCCGCGTCCAGCAGCCAGGAACCGTCCTTCTGCAGGGTTCCCTTCGAAAGGTCCGCGCTGGCGGGCACCCCGGTGATGGAAATCGACAGGGTTTCCGAGCCGTCGGTGTCGGTGAGCGCGCTCGTGATCTTGAGCGGAATAGCCGTGCCTTCGTTGCCCGAGGCGTTCGCGACGGTCACCGTCGGCGCGGAGGCCGTCGTGTCCGAGCCGGTCTGGGCGACCGTGACGTTGACCTTTCCGTCGTCGAAACCGCCGTGCTTGTCGGAAATCTCGTACGTGAAGCTGGCGCTACCGATGTAACCGGTGGTGGGCGTGAACAGGACATTGCCCTTGCCGTCCAGCGCGACGCTGCCGTTCACCGCGTTCGCCACGCTCAACAGCGTGATCGAATTGCCGTCGAAGTCGAAGTCGTTCTGGAGCAGCGTGGTGATCGGAACTACGAGCTGCGTATTCTCGTTCGTCGTCGCGCTGTCATCGACCGCGATCGGGGCATTGTTGCGCCCGTCGAGATAGATCGTGGCATCGGCGAACTGCAGCACCTCCACGTTCTTCAGCGAGTCGGTACCGTCAGGCGAGCCGGGCCGCAGATCCACGATGGTCGCGCCGTCCAGGAAGGAGTCGTCGTCGTGGTCGTGATGGCCGTGATCGTCGTCGTCATCATCGTCGTCGTCGTCATCGTCGTCGGAATCACCCGCGGCGGTGACCGTATAGTCGAGCACCGACCCCGAGTAGACGGCAACGTCCGTGCCCGAGCTTCCGTCGAGCGCGTCGTTGCCCGCGCCGCCGGTCAGCGTGTCCTTGCCCGAGCTGCCGGTGAGCGTGTCGTTTCCATCGCCGCCGAGCATGTTTTCGTCGCCGCTGCCCCCGACGAGGCGGTCATCTCCCGCGCCGCCGTCCATCAGGTCCTTGCCCGAGCCGCCGTAAAGCGTGTCGTTTCCGTCGCCGCCGGTCAGCGTGTCGTCGCCGCTGCCGCCGGAGAGATAGTCGTTTCCTGCGCCGGCGTCCAGGATGTCCTTCCCCGAACCGCCGTATAGAGAGTCGTTGCCGTCTCCGCCGGTCAGGGTGTCGTCGCCGCTGCCGCCCGACAGGAGTTCGTTGCCTGCGTCGCCCGTCAGGACGTCCTTGCCCGAGCCGCCGTAAAGAGAGTCGTTGCCGTCTCCGCCGGCCAGCGCGTCGTCACCGCTGCCGCCCGAGAGCAGGTCGTCGCCCGCGTCGCCCGTCAGGCTGTCGTCGCCGCTTCCGCCCTTGAGGAGGTCGTTGCCGTCTCCGCCCACGAGGGTGTCTTGCCCGTTCCCGCCCATGAGAGCGTCGTTCCCGGCAGCGCCGTCCAGGCTGTCGTTGCCCGATTCGCCGTAGATCCAATCGTTCCCGCCGGCGCCGTTCAACGTGTCATTGCCGTTTCCGCCCTTGATGAGGTCGTTTCCGGAACCCCCGCTGAGGACGTCGTTCTTCGATCCACCGCTCAGGGTCTGAGTGAAACTGCCCTTGTGGTACTTGACGCTGATATCGTCGTCATCGACGTGCCAATCCTTCTTCGACGCATTCAGATCGATGCCGATGAAGTTGAAGTCGTTCGCCAGCAGCTTGTCTGACGGGTCCTCGACGTCGTTGCGATCGGGATACGAGTTCTTGTCGGTCATGGCAGTTTCCTCATAGGTCGCACGCCCCGCCTCGCCCTATTAACTGAGGCTACATCCCGAGATTCTCAAGGGACACCAACCAAAAGGCGCGACGATTTTGCCAGATGTGTCGCAAGATCCGTGCTAATTGATGCTAGGGAATGTGAATTATTCCCGAACGTGCTTCGGTTTGGCGACGTCCTCCCTAACCCCGCGTAATATAACAGAAAACCTTCCGCTCGTCAGGAAGGCTCGCGATTTGAAATGAGGCACTTTCAGCGTGCCGGGGCCCGACCAGGCCAAGTGCGTCTATGACTTGTCGACTATTCGACGATTTGCCCAGGTTCCGACGGCGGGCCGCGCGCCGCAAGGAGTGGAACCCCAACCGCTTCCGATGCTTACAGGCCCAACTTGGCCCAGAGCTCGTCCACCCTGCGCTTGACCGCTTCGGTCATGGCGATCGGCTGGCCCCATCTCCGCTGTGTCTCGGCGGGCCATTTGGAGGTCGCGTCGATTCCCATCTTGGAGCCCAGGCCCGCGGCGGGGCTGGCAAAATCGAGGTAGTCGATTGGCGTGTTTTCCACGATCAGCGTGTCCCGGGCGGCGTCGACGCGCGTGGTGATGGCCCAGATCACGTCCTTCCAGTCGCGGACGTTCACGTCGTCGTCGGTCACGACGATGAGCTTGGTGTACATGAACTGCCGCAGGAAGCTCCAGATCCCGAACATCACCCGCTTCGCATGGCCCGGATATTCCTTGCGGATGCTGACTGCGGCGAGCCGGTACGAGCAGCCCTCGGGAGGCAGGTAGAAATCGACGATTTCCGGGAACTGCTTCTGCAGGATCGGCACGAACACCTCGTTCAGCGCGACCGCCAGCATCGCGGGCTCGTCGGGCGGCTTGCCCGTATAGGTGCTGTGGTAGATCGGGTCGCGGCGCATGGTGATGCGCTCGATGGTGAATACCGCAAACGCCTCCTGCTCGTTGTAGTAGCCGGTGTGATCGCCGAAGGGTCCCTCCAAGGCGCTCTCCCCGGGATGGATCGCGCCCTCGAGCACGATCTCGCTCGACGCCGGGACGCGCAATCCCGAGTCCCCGCATTTCACGAGCTCGGTGCGCGAGCCGCGCAGCAGGCCCGCGAACTGGTACTCGGAGAGCGAGTCCGGCACCGGCGTCACCGCAGCGAGCACCGTCGCCGGATCGGCGCCAAGCGCGACCGCGACCGGAAAGGGCGCGCCGGGATTCGCCTCGCGATGGTCCCTGAAATCCAGCGCGCCGCCGCGGTGGGCAAGCCAGCGCATGATCACCTTGTTCTTGGCGATGACCTGCTGGCGGTAGATGCCGAGGTTCTCCCGGGCCTTGCGCGGTCCCCGCGTCGCCACGAGCCCCCAGGTGATGAGCGGCCCCGCATCGCCTGGCCAGCAGTGCTGGATGGGCAGGCGGGAAAGGTCCACCTCCGAGCCTTCCCACACGATCTCGCGGCAGGGCGCCGAGGACACTTCCTTCGCCGCCATGTGCATGACCTGGCGCCCGATCGGGATCCAGCGCTCCATCACGTCGCGGAACCCTTTCGGCGGCTCCGGCTCCTTGAGAAACGCGAGCAGCTTGCCGATGTCGCGCAGTCCTTCGACCGAATCGGCACCCATGCCCAGCGCAACGCGCTTCGCCGTGCCGAACAGGTTGCTGAGCACGGGAATGCGGTGCCCGGCCGGGCGCTCGAACAGGATCGCCGGACCGCCCGCCTTCAGCACCCGGTCGCAGATCTCGGTCATCTCCAGATGCGGAGACACCTCGGCGCCGACGCGCCTCAGCTCGCCCAGCGACTCCAGCTGCGAAACGAAATCGCGCAGGTCGTGGTACTTCATGAGACCAGCGAGTCGGCGACGATGCCGAGAAAGATCACCGCGCCCACCCAGTTGTTGTGCAGGAACGCGTGAAAGCACGCGTCGCGATCCCGTTCCCGGATCAGAAAGTAGTGATAGATCATCAGGCACGCCGCACCGGCGAGGCCGACATAGTAATACACCCCGAGCGCAAGCTGCACGCCGATCGCGCCGAGGATGCCGAGCGTCGCCGCGTAGCACAGCATCACCGCGAGCACGTCGAACCGGCCGAAAGTGATCGCAGCGGTGCGCATGCCGATGCGCAGGTCGTCGTCGCGGTCCACCATTGCGTACTCTGTGTCGTAGGCGACCGCCCAGAAGATGTTGGCGGCCAGCATCCACCAGCCCACCTCGGGAATCGTCCCGAGCTGCGCCGCGAACCCCATCGGGATGCCGAAGCCGAAGGCCACCCCGAGATAGGCCTGTGGAACGGCGAAGAAGCGCTTGAAGAACGGATAGGTGGCCGCGATCGCGAGCGCCAGAACCGAGAGCAGCACGGTCAGGAGGTTGAGCTGGAGGACGAGCAGGAACGCCGCGAGGCACAGCACCGCGGCAAGCACGAGCGCTTCGCCCCTGCCCACCTCGCCCGTGATGAGCGGCCGGCCGCGGGTGCGCTTCACGTGAGCGTCGTAGCGCATGTCGGCCATGTCGTTCATGACGCAGCCGGCCGAGCGCATCAGCACGGTCCCGAGCACGAAGATCCAGACGACGTGCGGCGCGGGCGCGCCATCGCCCGCGATCCACACCGCCCACAGCGTCGGCCACAGCAGGAGCAGGATGCCGATCGGCTTGTCGAGCCGGCACAGGCGCCCATAGGCGCCGAGCTTGTGCATGAGCGCGGAGTAGCGCATTCGAGTATCGGCCTGGCGTGGGGAAGCGGCGAGCGCGCAAGCGGCCCGGGCGCCACGCGAAAATCGCATTATAGTCGCGCCCCGGCGCATCACCCCTTCAGGCCTTGAGAAAGTCGCTGCGCGCACCGAGCCAGCGCTCGAGGTGGCGCCGCGCCGCCTCGGGGAACTCGTGCAGCATGCGCTCGGCCGCGTCGCGGGCGACCTCGAGCAGATCCTGATCCTGCTCCAGGTCCGCGAAGCGCAGCAGCGGCGCGCCGCTCTGGCGCGCGCCGAGGTACTCGCCCGGGCCGCGCGCAAGCAGGTCCTGGCGCGCGATCTCGAAGCCGTCGTTCGACTCGTAGATCACGCGCAGGCGCCGGCGCGCCGCCTCGCCGAGCGGACTCTGGTACAAGAGGATGCACACGGACTCCTCCGCGCCCCGCCCGACC
>Ga0082335_1008775_pt1 | contig 11291 bp, 14 predicted proteins | sample Subgrocontami58m_FD_72375 | JGI IMG/M metagenome (GOLD analysis project Ga0082335, IMG submission 72375) | Subsurface groundwater microbial communities from S. Glens Falls, New York, USA - GMW37 contaminated, 5.8 m (SPADES assembly) (version 2) ...
GGGCGTGCTGCCGAAGCGCTCGGGGTAGAGGCTTGCCGCCGCCTGGTTCAGCGCCTCGTGGTCGAGCACGCGGGCCAGCTCTCGCTCGTCGAAGTCGCCGCCCACGATCGGCACCGAGTTGATCGCCGCCGCCGGCGGTACGCGCAGGCTGCGCAGCGGCGCGATCAGCCCGCGGCGGGCGGCGTCGGCGAGGGGCAGGTCGTCCACCGAAGCCGGGAAGACGTCGGAGACCTGCTTCGCGATCAGCTGCTCTGTCGCCGTCATGCCGATGTAGAGGGGCTCCGGGAAGCTCCGGATCGCGGCGCTCGTCTTCTCGCCGAGCGCGGTGTGCGCCTCGTCGCAGATGACGAGCTGGTAGGCGTCGCGGTTGATCGAGCCGACGTGGCGCGTAAACCACGCGTACGTCTGGATCGTGATCGGATTCAGGATGCGCGGTGTCTGGCCGGTCAGGATCGCGTCGGTGAAACGGTCGTGGTAGCCCTCGGTCGTCAGGTCGCGCTGGAACTGGGAGACGAGCAGGCGCCGGTGCGTGAGGATGAGGACGCCGAGCTTGGCGGCCGCTTCGACGAAGCCCGCGGCCGCGATCGTCTTGCCCGAGGCGGTCGGGTGGCGGAAGCGGTAGCGGCGCACGGCGCCGGGGTCGGGGCCGGTGAAGGTTTCCGGCTCCTCGTCGTCGGCGACGGGCAGCCCCAGGTCGTCCTCCTCGTCCTCCTCGCCCTCGCCGTCGGCCTCGGCGACCGCGTCGTCGCCGTTGCCGTTCGCCTCCTCCTCGGCGGCGCGCTGGTTCGCCGCGATCAGCTCGGTCAGCATGCCCGCGAGCGCATCGATCTGGTGGCGCCGCAGCTCGGTCCCGGCGAGCGTCGCCGGCGGCCTGGCGGAGAGGACGCGCTCGAGGCCGAGCAGCAGGCCGTAGCGCACCTTCCAGCGCAGTGACGGCGACGGGCGGCCGGCCGCCAGCTCGGCGAGCGCGTCGTCGAGCCCGTTCCGGCGCGCGGTGACCGGCGCCAGGACGGTCGCGGGATCCTCGTCGTCGCGAAGGAACGGCTCGCCGGTAAAGGCCTGCGCGCGGAGCGCAACGGCCCTCAACTCGTCCGCCGCCTCCGACGTGACTGTCGGGTTCAGTGTGGCTTCCTGCATGTGCGCAGCACGTCTCTGCCGTGCGGCTTCCTCAATGGGGATTGCGCGCCCGCGCGGTCTGCAAGCGGCGAGCGGCGCTTGCGAGAGCATATCTCATTCCGTCGGACGCGAGGAATGACGCCTCCTGCGGTCGAACGGTTCCTCCATGGGACGGCTCGTGTTCACGTGGGTCTGCCTCGGCATCCTCGCGACGGCGGCGCTCCTCTCTGTGCGCGACGAGGAGCCCCGCGCTGCCCGGATCGAGGGCTTCCGGCCGGTCGCCCGGCCGTAAGATCCAGCCGTGGGCGACTGGGACGACCACCTCGCGCGGGCACGGGAGCGCTACGAGGACGCCGTGCGGAGGGTGCTGGGCTCGTTCGAGACGCGCACCGAGTATTTGGAGGACATCCCGGTCGCGGACACGGTGCTCGCCCTCCAGGAGCTCGCCGCTCCGCGTGGTCTTGCGGTGGAGCTGGAGTCGGCGCTGCTTCCGTGACGCGTCCGGTCCTCCTCTACGACGGCAGCTGAGGCCTCCGTCGCCGCGCCGTCCGGGACGGGCCCGCGCCGCGGCGGTTCCCCTGGAGGAGCGACCCTGCCGCAGGGTCGAGGAGGGCGATGGTCCGGCGCCCGCGCACGAGGCTTGCCGGAGTCGCGACCGACGGGGGCTCGGCGAAGGCGCGCCGTACCGCCGCGGCCTTCTCCTCTCCGGCGGCGAGGTAGACGAGCAGCTCCGTCCCGGCAAAGACGCTCGGTGTCAGCGTGACCCGCTCGACGAGCGGGTCGAGCCCCGGCTCGGTCGCGACGGCCCGGTGGACGCGCTCGGCGAGCGCCGGCGAGCCGGGAAAGAGGGACGCGGTGTGCCCGTCGGTGCCGATCCCGTTCAGGGCGAACGAGAGCGTCACGCCCGCAAGCGCCGCCTCGTAGAGCGCGGCGGCAGCGGGCGCGCCGCGCTCGCCCTCGACCCGATGCACCGCCGCGGGCGGCTGCTCGAGCCGGTCGAGAAGCGTCTCGCGGACGAGCCGGTAGTTCGAGCGCGGGTCGTCCGGCGGCACGGCGCGCTCGTCGCCGAACCAGACCTGGGCGTTCCCCCAGCGCGGCTCGAGCGCTGCCGCCAGCTCATACGCCCGCCGCGGGGTCGAGCCGCCGCAGAGGGCGATGTGACCGCCCGCCCGCGCGGCCCGGGCGAGCAGCTCCGCTGCGGCGCCGCCGGGGTCGTCCTCGACCCGCAGCTCGACGTCCAGCGCTACTGGTCTCCGGCCGCGAGCTCCTGCGACCGTTGCATCGCGGCCTGGATCGCATTGAGGAAGGCGGCGCGCACGCCGCCGATCTCGAGCTCGCGGATTGCGGCGATCGTCGTTCCGCCCGGCGAGGTCACCATCTCGCGCAGCTCGACGGGGTGCATCTTCTCGTCGCGGAGCTGCTTCGCCGTGCCGAGCATCGTCTGCACGACAAGCTGGGTCGAGATCTCGCGCGAGAGGCCGAGCAGGATGCCCGACTCGATCATCGCCTCGGCGAGCAGCGCGAAGTAGGCCGGGCCCGAGCCGGAGACCGCCGTGACGGCGTCCATATGGCGCTCGGCGACGCGCACGACCGCGCCGAGGTGGCGCAGGGCGTCCTCGGCGAGGGTCAGGTGCTCGTCGCCGGCGTGGGCACCGGGGCAGACACCGGCCATGCCCTCGTGGACGACGGAGGGCAGGTTCGGCATCGCGCGGACGACCGGGACGTCGGGAGCGAGGCGGCGCTCGATCGAGCTGGTCGGGATGGCGGCGGCGATCGAGAGGACGGTCTGGTCGGCCGTGACGAGGCCGCCGACCTCGCCCAGCAGCACCTCGAGGTCCTGCGGCTTGACCGCGATCACGACGAGTGCGGCGTTGGCGACCGCCTCGGGGTTGGAGGTCGTCGCGGCGACACCGTAGCGCTCGGCCAGCTCGGTGACGCGCTCGGCGCGCCGCGACGTCGCAACGATCTCCTGCGGCTCGCGCCAGTTCGAGGAGAGCAGCCCGGAGATCAGCGCCTCGCCGATCTTGCCGGCGCCGAGGACGGCGATCCTGCGCGGGTCGAGTGCCATCGCTGAAGTCTAGGCGGCGCCGGGACTCATGAGCTACGCAAGCCGCCGCTCGAGGTACGCGGCCAGGCGCGTGAGCGGGAACGACATCATGAAGAAGACCGCCATCACGCCCGCGTAGATCTCGAAGGCGTGCACCTCGCCCGGCCCGATCGGCGGCGGCGCCGTCAGTCGCTCGACCGACCGCTCGCCCGTCTCCAGGATCTCCGCTGCGCCGATCACCTGCGCGATCGTCGTGTTCTGGATGATGTTGACGAGCAGGCTGACGAGCGGCGGCAGCAGGCGGCGGAGGGCCTGCGGCAGGATCACGTACACATGCTGTCCGACCCATCCGAAGCCGAGAGCGGCGGCTGCTTCGTGCTGCTCGCGCGGGATCGACCCGACGGCGCCCCGGGTGGCCTCGGCCACCTGGGCGCTGCCCCACAGGATGAGGCCGATCGACGCGGCCGTGAACGGGTCGAATTCCAGCTGCGAGCTCACCGACGGGAGCGCGAAGTAGATGACGAAGATCGTCACGAGGATCGGCAGGCCTCGCCATACCTCGATGTACAGCCGGATGAGCGCGCGCGTGGGCCAGAAATCGATCGTCAGCGCAGTCCCGAGCAGGACCCCGATCACCGCGCTGCCCACGAGCGAGGCCGCAGCGATGCGGAGCGTGCCCTTCAGCCCCTCCTCCGCCATGTAGCGGACGACCGGCTCGACCCAGTCGGGGATCGTCATCTCCCGCCCTCCGGCAGCGCGAGGTGGGATTCCAGCAGGCGAATCAGCCCGGACAGCGTCCAGACGATCACGAGGTACGTGACCGCCAGGACGGCGAAGGTCTCCACCGTCTGGAGCGTCAGCGCGTTGATGTTCAGCGCCGTCGTCGTCAGCTCCTCGTAGCTGATGACGTACAGCAGCGACGTGTTCTTGACCACGCTGATGTACGTGTTGATCGACGGCGGGAGCGCGATCCGCCCGCCGATCGGGAGGGTCACATTGACGAACGTGGCGAGCCGCCCGAACCCGAGCGCGTAACCCGCCTCGCGGTACCGGAACGGGACGGCCTCGAACCCGGCGCGGAAGTTCTCGACGTTGAAGGCGCCGCCCCAGACCATGATCGCGAGCCACGCGACGGTGAATGCGTCGAGGCGGATCCCGAGCTGCGGCAGCCCGAAGAAGATGAAGAAGATCTGGACGAGGATCGGCGTGTTGCGGATGACCTCGACGTAGATCGCCGCCAGCTGGCTCACGACCGGGATTCGATGCGCGCGAGCGGCGCCGAGGACGACGCCGATCACGAGGGCGCCGAGGATCGCGAGCGCGGAGACCCAGAGCGTCCGTCCGAGCCCAGCGGCGAGGGCGCCGGCGTTCTCGGAGACGAACGTCCAGTCGAAGGCTACGGCGAGCATCTAGAACGGGCGGGAGCGGCCGCGCTGCGGGCGGCCGCTCCCTGTCGAGTCGAGGTTGCCCCGACCTGCTACGAGCACACGCTCGTCAGGTCGCCCTTGGTGTAGTAGAAGACCTGCTTCGGCCGCAGGATGTTCTTTGCGAACGTGCCGAGAACCCGCGGCGGAACGCTCGCCTTGAGGATCGGGTAGAACGCGTCCTTCTGGCCATGATGTTGAGCCGCGAGTCGACCCAGCGCTTCATCGCGTCGTTGCCCTGCTTCATGCCGATCCCGTACGGCAGCGGCAGGAACAGGTCGTCCGTCAGCTTGAGGTTCGCGTCCGACACGGCGATGCCGAGCAGGACGGTGTCGTCCCACATCAGCGTGTCGGCGCGGCCGTCGCGGAACGCGAGCAGCGCGTTCGTGAAGCCGTCGGTCACAAGCAGCTTCGTATCCTTGAAGCAGTTCTTGACCCACCGGTCGTAGATCGAGCCGCTCGTCGTGGCGACCGTCTTGCCCGCGAGATCGGCTGTCGAGCGGATCGGCGATTCGTTGCGGACGAGCAGGCGTCCCGTCGCCTTGTAGTACGCGCGCGAGAAGTCGATGCGGGTGTCGCGGTCGGCCGTGTACGTGAACGTCGCGATGACGAGATCGACGCGGCCGGTCGTGAGCGCGGGCTCGCGCGCCGGCGTCGTGACGCACGTGAACGTGACGCGGTTCGACTTGCCGAAGGCGAAGCGCGAGAACCACTTCGCGATCTCGATGTCGAAGCCGGCGTGCCTGCCCTGGACGTCGATGTACCCGAACGGCGGCGAGTCGCACTTCACGCCGATGTTCCAGCGCTGCCGCTCCTTCACCTCCGCCGGCAACGGCGGCAGTGCCGACGTCGCCTCGGCCCGTGTGGTGCCGGTCGTCGCGGACGGCTGGGCGAGTCCCAGCGCCGCGGCGAACACCGCGACGAGGGTGACCCCGACCGTAGCCAAGAGGATCCTCTTCATTCAGCCACTCCTTCCTCGGTTATGGACAAGTCTTCGAGCGAATGGGCGAGCTGGAGCGAGCGGCGCAGGAACCGCTTCGTCCGCTCTTCCTGCGGGCGGTCGAGCACCTGCACCGGCTCACCCTCTTCGACGACCAGCCCCTCGTCCATGAAGACGAGACGATCGCCCACCTCCCGCGCGAACTGCATCTCATGCGTGACGACGAGCATCGTCATCCCCGAGCGCGCGAGGTCGCGCATGACGACGAGGACCTCGCCCACGAGCTCGGGGTCGAGTGCGGAGGTGACCTCGTCGAAGAGCATCACGTGCGGCTCCATCATCAGCGCGCGCGCGATGGCGACCCGCTGCTGCTGGCCGCCCGAGAGCTGGTGCGGGTGCTGGCGCGCCTTCTCCTCCAGGCCGACGCGGGCGAGCAGCTCGAGCGCGCGGGCTTCGGCCTCGGCGCGAGGCACCTTCTTGATCCGTCGCGCCCCGAGCGTGAGGTTATCGATCACCTTCAGGTGCGGGAAGAGGTTGAACTGCTGGAAGACGATCCCGATCCGCTGGCGCACAGCCGACACGTCGGCGCCCTTGCGCGTGATCTCCTCGCCCTCGAAGAAGATGCGCCCCGAGTCGAGCGGCTCGAGCAGGTTGACGCAGCGCAGGAGCGTGCTCTTGCCGCTGCCGCTCGGGCCGATGATCACGAGCACCTCGCCGGAGGCGACGCTCAGGTCGATCCCGGCCAGGACGAGGTTGTCCCCGAAGCTCTTGCGGACTCCTTCGAGCCGGACCGTGGGGACGTCGACGCCTACCGCGATGGACGCGCCGGCAGAACTCACGCGCGCCTGCTCCGCGCGCTCGAACACAGAGGTTCCACGAGGACCGCCGACTGTAGCGCGGGAAGGGTCTTTTCGCCGAGCTCGCCCGCCGGCGAGGTCAGGCTGCGCGCCCGGCGCGGGCACGTGCAGGGCGCCAGCCGTCCGCGCCCGTGCCGGGCACGAGGCCCCGCCCCCAGCCCGCCAGCAGGTAGACGCCCGCGAGGCCCTGCCACTCGCCGTAGGGCGCGAGCAGCTCCTCGGTCTCCGCCGCCTCGACCCAGCGGCCGGAGAGCGACGAGCAGAGCTTGATCAGCCCGAGATCGCCGACGAGACCGTGGTCGTAGCGGCCGAGCCCTTCCAGGACGACGACACCGGACGACCAGGGGCCCACGCCGCGCTCGCGCTCGAGGCGCGCCCGCACCGTCTCGGTGGGAAGGCCGTGCAGCCGCTCGGGGTCGAGGCCGCGGCAGAGGCGGACGAGCGTCGCAGCCCGCTGGGCCGAGAGCCCGAGCCGGGAGAGCTCGGCGGGGGCGAGGCGCCCGAGCGCACCGGCGCTCGGTGGCTCTCGGAGCTGCGTCCCCGGCACCTCGGCCGTACAGGCGCGCAGGATCGCCCGCACGATCGAGTGGGCCCGTCGCGACTCGATCAGCTGCCCGGCGATCGCCTTCAGGAGAGCGTGCGCGACCGTAGCCGTCCGCAGCGGCCGCAGTCCTTGCAGCGCGCGCGTCGAGGGGCCGAGCAGCGGGTCGCGGGCGAAGCGGCGCAGGAACTCCGTGTGGTCGGCGTCGAGCGCGAGCACGAAGCGCAGCCGCTCGAGCCCCGCCTCGGTCGCCGCGCGCAGGACGACGACGCCGTCAGAGCGCTGCCAGGCGTGCCCGGCCTCGGGCCCCGGCAGCGCCACCGTCAGCTGTCCCGTGTGGGACGAGAGGCGGAGCGAGTAGGGGCCGCGCGGCCTGAACGACGCCTCGATCACCGGTCTCGCCACCTTACTCCAGCACGCGGCTGGGGTACGGTGCGGCCGATGAAGCTCGCCGACCGGATCTCGCTCCGCTCGCGGCGGCGAAAGCTCGCCCTCTTCCTCGAGACGATGCAGCCGGGGCCGGAGGCGAGCGTGCTCGACGTCGGCGTGGACGAGCTCTCCTTCGGCGAGGGCGACGGGTGCGCGACGCACAACTTCTTCGAGGAGCTGTATCCGTGGCCCGAGCGGATCACCGCGGTCGGACTCCACGACGGACGCGCCTTCTCGCAGCGCTATCCGGCGGTCCCCTACATCCAGGCCGACGCCTGCGCGCTGCCCTTTCCCGACAAGGCCTTCGACGCCTACTTCTCGAACGCCGTGATCGAGCACGTCGGCGGCCGCGAGCGCCAGCGCGCCTTCGTCGAGGAGGCGCTGCGCGTCGCGCACCGCGTCTTCGTCACGACCCCGAATCGCTGGTTCCCGGTCGAGGTGCACACGCGGCTGCCGCTCGTCCACTGGCTCCCCGAGAGCGCGGCCCACCGCGCGTACCACCTCGCGCGCAAGCCCTGGGCGAAGGAGAACCACCTGCTCGGCCCGCGCGACCTCGCCGCGCTCTTCCCCGGAGAGGTGCGGATCGTCAATCTCGGCCTGACCCTGGTGGCCGTCGTTGCCTAGGCGCGTCGCCTTCGTCGCCCTCGCCGTCGGGCTGCCGCTGCACAACGTCGCGATGGCCGGGCTCTGGGACCTGGGCGTGCGCGGGAACGCGCTCGACGCCGTCGCCGCGTGGAAGGAGGCGCTGCTGCTCGCCGGCCTCGCCGCGGTCGCCTGGGACCTCCGCGGCGCGCGGCCCACGCTCGCCCGGGTCGACCTGCTCGCGCTCGCCTACGCGGCGGTCGTCCTCGTCTGGGCTGTCCTGCCGCAGGACTGGCTCGGCGGGGAGGCGCACGCCAAGGGGATCCTCTATGCCGTCCGTCACGACCTGACGCCGGTGGCGGCGTACTTCCTGGGTCGTGGACTCGCGCTCTCGGGTCGCGAGGTCAAGCGCCTGGCGCTGCTCGTCGGGGTCTCCGCCGCCGCCGTCGCGGCGTGGGGGCTCGTGGACCTCTACGCCGTCTCGCTCGACTGGTGGCGCCACTCGGGCGCGCCCGGCTGGTTCGAGGAGCAGCTCGGCCTCGATTACAAGACCAGCCTCTCGGGCCTGCCCGAGAACTTCGTCTACAACCCGGGGAACGAGGAGCCGGTCCGACGCCTCGTCTCCACCTTCCTCAGCCCGCTCGCGACCGCGTACATGCTCGTCGTCGCGTTGCTCGCCGCGGCGGCTTGGCCGCGCGCGCGCCGGCTCGCCCTGCTCGCGCCGCTGCTCGCGGCGGGGCTCCTCTTCACGGACTCGCGCTCGGCGCTCGCCGCGCTCGCCGTCGGCCTGCTCGCGCTCGCGGTCGCGCAGCGGCGGCGCTGGCCGGTGGCCGCGGCCGTCCTCGTCCTCGTCGGCGGCGCCGCCTTCGTCAAGGCGTACGAGCACATCGGCCCGCAGACGAGCTTCACGCCGTCCGAGCTCGCCTACCAGCGCGAGAACGCGGCGCGGAACCCGGGCGTGAGCCACGACCCGCTGAGCGCCGGCGAGTCGTCGGCGTCGAGCCATCTGCGCAACCTCCGCGACGGGATCGAGACGGTGCTGCGCCACCCCCAGGGCTACGGGCTGGGCAACGCCGGCGTGACGGCCTTCCGCACAGACGTCGAGCCGAAGGCGGGCGAGTCCACGTACACCGAGCTCGGCGTCGAGGCGGGCCTGCTCGGTGCGCTGCTCTTCGTCGCGTGGAGCCTGGCACTCCTGAGGGGCGCCCTCGCGCGCGAGCCCTGGATCGGCGCCTCGCTCGCCGCCGTGCTCGCGCTCGGCTTGCAGACCGACGTGATCGGCGTCCACTGGCTCGCGTTCGTCCTCTGGGCCCTTGCGGGGTCTACGCTTCCGGCATGGCGATCGATCCCCGCGTCGACGTCGGCCACGTCCATCTGAAGGTGGCGGACCTCGAGCGCGCACTCGCCTTCTGGAACGGCGTGCTCGGTTTCGAGGTGACGCAGCGCATGGGCGACCAGGCGGTCTTCCTCTCCGCCGGCGGCTATCACCACCACATCGCGCTCAACACGTGGGAGTCGAAGGGCGGACCGCCGCCGCCCCGGGGAGCGACCGGTCTCTTCCACGTCGCGATCCGCTATCCCGACCGGCGCGAGCTCGCCGGCGCGCTGCGCAGCGTCCTGGCCGCGGGGATCCCGCTCGAGGGCGCCGCGGACCACGGCGTCAGCGAGGCGATCTACCTGCGCGACCCGGACGGGAACGGCGTCGAGCTCTACCATGACCGCCCGCGCGAGGAGTGGCCGCGGGGGACCGGCGGCGAGGAGGTGGCGATGCACAACGCGCCCTTCGACCTCGAGGCGCTGCTCGCGGAGCCGGGCGATGGGTAAGGGCTACGCCGAAGGGCCCGCCGCCGAGGAGGCCGCGCGGCTGGCGGAGGAGGCCGAGCGCGGGCCGGTCGAGGAGGCGCCGCCGGTGCGCCCTGCCGTCTACGGCTGCACGGAGAACGATCCGGAGCGCCACTTCCTCGGCTGGCGTGACGAACTGGATCCCGACGAGCTCTTCGCGTCGGGCAAGGCCTGGGGGATCGTGGTGCGGCGGCGCGCCGCCGCCTGACGAAAGGAGACGTCGTGAGCTCGGTCTACACGCACGGCCGCTGGGTCGTAAAGCCCGGCAAGGAGCACGAGTTCGTCGAGGCGTGGCGCGAGCTGGCCGACTGGGCGATGACGGAGATCCCCGGCGCGATGGGGGCGACGCTTCTGCGCGACCACGAGCAGTCGAACGTCTTCATCAGCTTCGGCCCGTGGCACGACCTGGAGGCGGTGGACGCGTTCCGCTCGGCGCTGGGCTTCCGCGAGCGCTTCGAGCGGCTACGGACGCTCGTCGAGAGCATCCAGCTCGAGACGCTCGACCGCGTCGCCTCGGTGAGCTGAGCGCGCAGGTGTGACCCGCCCCCGCGGCGAAAGAGCTACAACTAGGTCAATGGCCAAGGCGAAGTCCGTCGAGCAGCTCGACCGCGTGATCATCCGCTTCGCGGGCGACTCCGGCGACGGCATGCAACTCACCGGCGACCGCTTCACGAGCGAGACCGCCGTCTTCGGCAGCGACTTCGCGACCTTCCCGGACTTCCCGGCCGAGATCCGCGCGCCCGCCGGCTCGTTGCCCGGCGTCTCGGGCTTCCAGGTCCACCTCGCCGACCACGACATTCTCACCCCCGGAGACCAGCCGAACGTGCTCGTGGCGATGAACCCGGCCGCCCTCAAGGCGAACCTCGGCGACGTGCCGAAGGGCGCGACGATCATCGTCAACACGGACGCATTCAACGACCGCAACCTGCAGAAGGCCGGCTACGAGTCGAACCCGCTCGCCGACGGCTCGCTCTCCGCCTTCCACGTGCACGAGGTCGCGCTCACGTCGATGACGATCGAGGGGCTGAAGGGCATCGAGGGCATCACCTCGCGCGAGGCGGAGCGCTCGAAGAACTTCTTCGCGCTCGGCCTGATGTGCTGGCTCTACCACCGCCCGACCGAGGGCACGCTCGCGTTCATCGGCGAGAAGTTCGGCAAGCGCCCCGAGATCGCCGCCGCCAACGCCGCCGCCTTCAAGGCCGGCTACGCCTACGGCGAGACGTCCGAGGACTTCGCTGTCTCCTACGAGATCGCGCCGGCGCACCTCGAGCCGGGCACCTACCGGCAGATCACGGGCAACACGGCAATCGCCTACGGCCTCATCGCCGCTGCCCGCCAGAGCCGCCTCCCGCTGTTCCTCGGCGCCTACCCGATCACGCCCGCGTCCTCGATCCTCGAGGACCTCGCCGGCTTCAAGCACTTCGGCGTCCGCACGTTCCAGGCCGAGGACGAGATCGCCGCGGCGGGTGCGGCGCTCGGCGCCGCCTTCGGCGGCGCGCTCGGCGTCACCGTC
>Ga0082335_1008776_pt1 | contig 11289 bp, 5 predicted proteins | sample Subgrocontami58m_FD_72375 | JGI IMG/M metagenome (GOLD analysis project Ga0082335, IMG submission 72375) | Subsurface groundwater microbial communities from S. Glens Falls, New York, USA - GMW37 contaminated, 5.8 m (SPADES assembly) (version 2) ...
GCGGCAAGAACACCGAGGGTCTCGTGCACCATTCCGATCGCGGGAGCCAGTACCTCTCCATCCGCTATAGCGAGCGACTCGCCGAGGCCGGTGCGGTCGCCTCGGTCGGATCCCGGGGGGATTCCTACGACAACGCACTTGCCGAGACCATCAATCGGGCTCTACAAGACGGAAGTGATCCGGCGAAGGGGGCCCTGGAAGAGCATCGACGACGTCGAGTTCGCCACCCTGGAATGGATCGACTGGTTCAACAACCGGCGGCTGCTCGAACCGATCGGAGACATCCCGCCGGCCGAATACGAAATGCTCTACTGGACGGAGTCCGGCGGGACGGATACAGTCGGACTCACAGAACTGAGTCTCCACTGAACCCGGGGCGATTCAAACGCGATCCAGTTGATCCCTTCGTCCGCTCTAAGATTGAGGGCACAACCAATCCTTGCCTGTAGGAATTGAGACTTCCCGGCATCGAGATATTGCGTCCGTTACCCGTTTAGCTCCTCGAATATTCTGTCGAACTCCGGCGCAACGCGGATAAACGCATCCAGCACCTTCGGGTCGAAATGCTCCGGCGATGTCCTCCCATCTCCCACTGTGATGATCTTGTACGACTTATCGTGGTCAAACCCGGGTTTGTACGGTCTTTCACTCCTTAATGCGTCGTATTGATCGACGAGCATCACGATCCTTCCCTCGATCGGTATCTCCTCCCTCTTCAGCCCTCGTGGATATCCCCGGCCGTCCATCCTTTCGTGGTGATTCATGGCGATGGAACCCGCCATGGGCATCCCGGGGTAGGAAGAGCCTGCAAGCATTTTCTGGCCGATAACCGTATGCGTTTTGATGACTTCGAACTCTTCCGGAGTAAGGGGTCCTTGCTTCAAGAGGATGTTGTCCGTTATCGCGACTTTTCCTATATCGTGAAGAATGCTTGCGAAAGAGATCGATTCGACAAACTCCGCCGGCATACCCATTGCCTCGGATATTCTCCTTGAGAACAAGCCGATCCGCTTGATATGTTTCCCTGTATCCGTATCCCTGTACTCGGCGACCCCAGCGAGCCGTTCGACGATCTCCCTGCTGGCGGATTTCACCAGCGTAAGCGCATCACTCAGGTCCCTGGTTCTGTTATTCACGGTATGTTCGAGCGTGGTGGTGTAGTTTTTTTCAAGATCCTTAAGTCTGCAATAATCGACCGCTTTCTTTACCGAATGGGCAAGATATTCAGATTTAAACGGTTTCATTATGAAATCGAACGCACCTTTCCGAATCGCGTCTACCGTCATATCCAGCTCCGCATATGCGGTCATCAAGATTACAGGCATGTTGGAATCGAACGACCGTATTTTCTCCAGGAATTGAAGACCGGTTACCTCCGGCATTTTGATATCGGTCAATACCACGCAAACACCGTTTTCTTGCAGTTGGACCATTGCATCCTTGACATTCCCACGGGGAATAACGAGATACCCCAGATCGCTCAATAACCTGGAAGTCGATTCCAGAACGGAAGGATCGTCGTCCACGACAAGAATTGCGTTTCTCTCGGGTTGTTCCGTCATTTTTTCCCCACCTCGGATACCCGGTTTCGAATCAACATCCCTGGATGGCCTCGGCAGGTATTTCAGCCAGGCGTATCCAGCGCCTCTCTGATCTTCCTTGCCAGTATGGTCGGGCCGAACGGCTTCTGCAGAAACGGAATGCCGGAGGACAACACAAACGACTCGTGGATCGCGTCGGCAGAATAGCCGCTCATGAAGATCCCCTTGAGTCGAGGGTTTTCCTTTTGCATCTCTGCATACGCTTCCTTGCCCCCCTTTCTCGGCATGATCGCGTCCAGCACAACGAGAGCGATCCCTTTATTCCGCCTGAAGATCTCGATTGCCTCCTCCCCGTCCCGGGCAACGAGAACGTCATACCCCAAACCCTTCAGAATCCGTTCCGCGAGCACCCGGATCGGTTCCTCGTCTTCCGCCAATAGAATAGTCTCCGTCCCGCCACGCACAACTTCTTCCCGGGGTTTCCCCGGGACGGCATCCGGCAGGGCCTCGACGGCGGGGAAATACACCGTGAACGTCGTTCCCTTTCCCGGTTCGCTGTAGAGGTGGATGAACCCATCGTGCTGCTTGACGATCCCGTACACCATCGCAAGTCCCAGGCCCGTTCCCTTGTCCGGCCCCTTTGTGGTAAAGAACGGTTCGAACACCCGCTCGCGGGTCTTTTCGTCCATCCCGACTCCCGTATCGGAGACCCTGAGCAAGACATATCTCCCAACTCTCATGTAGGGGTGATGTCTGACATATCCATCGTCCAGATACTCGTCCCTGGTCTCGACAAGGAGCTTCCCGCCTTCCGGCATCGCGTCCCTGGCATTCAGGCAAAGGTTCATCAACACCTGTTCGATTTGTCCCCGGTCGGCCCATATGGTCGGCAAGTTTTTTGCCGGAATGTGGTTTATCTCAATGTGCTCACCCACCACCTTGCGGATTAGCTTCATCAAATCCGTGGCGAGGGTGTTCAGGCTTAAGTTGACCGGCTCGATGACCTGACGGCGGGCATACGTCAGGAGTTGCCTCGTCAGCGTCGCCGCGCGTTCCGCGCAACGCATGATCTCGTCCAAATCGTGCAACGCCTGCTTGTCTCCCGCGACTCTCGTGCGCAAGAGCTCCCCGAACCCGACAATTCCCGTCAGGGCATTGTTGAAGTCATGCGCGATTCCGCCCGCAAGCGTTCCGACCGTCTCCATCTTCTGGGCCGTGACCAATTGGGATTCCAGAATTTTCTGCTCCGTGATATCCCTCACGAAATCCAGGGCGGCAGGCCTTCCCTCCCATGTGATCATGGTGGCGCTCATTTGAACCCAAATCACTTCGCCGACTTTGTTTCTTATCCTGAAAGAGTATCTGGAGGGAACTTCCTCGCCCTGGAAACGCCTTTTTACCGTTTCGCCGACCATTTCCCTGTCTTCGGGATGGACAAGGTTGATGAAGGTGGTGCTGGCCAGTTCCTCCACGGAATAGCCTGTCACACGTAAAGTCACCGGGTTGGGGAACTTGATGACTCCGTCCTGCACGATGAAGATGCCTTCGGTGGCGTTCTCGATCAGGAGGCGGTACTTTGACTCGGATTCCTGCAACTTTTCCTCTGCACGTTTGCGCTCGGTGATGTCAATCATGGTCGTAAGGTGGTGGGGCTCGCCTTCCAACTCCATCGGCCTGGAGGAGAACAGGATATTCATGACCCTGCCTGATTTTGACCGCGCTTGGAGTTCAAAATCCTGCAAGCCTCCCGATGCAAGTTGCTCCTGTATCAGTTTTTTCCGTTCTTCAGGTGTCCATATATACAATTCAGTGGATGTATGGCCAACCACCTCTTCGCGGTTGAATTCGAACATTCTGCAAAACGATTCATTGGCATCAATGAATTTCCCGTCTGCGATTCGGGTGATCGTTATTCCGGCAGGACCCACGTGGAAGGCATTGGAGAATCGCTCTTCAGATGCGCGCAGCGACTCCTCGGCCCGCTTGCGCTCGGTGAAGTCGCGAGTGATACCCAAGACTTCTCTGACCTTGTTATTTTCATCGAGCAACGGCACGCAGGTGATATTGAGGTTGCGGAGCCCGCTGCCGGGCAGCAAGATATCGTTTTCAAGGGAACAAATCTCACGCGTGTTGAGCGCTTCCCGGAGCGTAGGCAGATAGACCTGGTACACCTCAGGCGGCCAGATTTCCTCATCCCGCTTTCCGATAAAGTCGGACGTGGGACGCCCTGTTATCTGGCGAGTGGCGGCGTTGATATATCGGATTCTCAAGTCCCGATCGTAGATCACTACTACATCCGGAATGTTCTCCAGTGCCCCCCTAAACCGCTGCTCGCTTTCACTCAGCGCTTCCTCCGATCGCTTGCGCTCGGCGATGTCAATTATGGTAGTTATGAAATGAAGTGGTTTGCCATCCCCATCGCGCCGTATCGCGACGCTGACATCCGCCCATACGTGAGAACCGTTTTTGTGAATATATCTCTTCTCAAATCTTGCCGAATCTTTTTCGCCATTCAGGAGTGGAACCAATATCGCTTGAATCGTTCCAATCTCGTCCGCCGGCGTCAGCTCCTGCCATGCCTTATTCCGTAATTCTTCTTGGCTGTATCCCAACAAGGCGGAAAACGCCTCGTTGACGAAAATTTCCCCCGTGGGAAGCGTAATCGATTTCCCGACGTTTGCGGATTCGAAGACATCCCTGAACTTATCTTCACTCTCCCGCCGCGCATTTTCCGCCTGCTTGCGTCTTTTCTCTCTTTCCAGCATCTCAAGCGCGTATGCGATATTGCCGGTCACTTCCTCGAGCAGGCGTATCTCCGATTCATTGAAGAAGTTCGGCTCTGACGCATAGATGCTGAATGCGCCTATCACTTTGTCTTGAACGATGATCGACAGAGCGATGGAGGAGTAATAGCCCCGCTGCAAGGCCTCGTCCCGCCAGGGGGCCACGCGGGGATCGTTGGCGTAATCGTTGCAGCAGAAGTATTTTCTTTCGCGGATCGCCGTGCCGGTCGGGCCGCGGCCTTCGAGAACGTCGCCTGTCGAGATTTTTATTTTAGTAAGATACCCCTCATCGAAGCCGTTCCAGGCAACCGGCCTTACCGTCTGTTCTACTTCGTCGATCAGGCCGATCCAGGCCATGCGGAATTTTCCGTGCTCGATCGCGATACGGCAAGACTCGGCGAAGATCGTGTCCTGCTCGCGGACGCGAACGGCCATCTGATTGATCTGGCTGGTGAACTCGTACAGGCGGTTCGCTCTGCTGATTTCAATTTCCGCCTCCTTCGCTTTCTTACGGATACGCAATCCGTCGATCCAGTGCCGCAGGGCCGACGCTTCGAAGTCGAGAGTCAGCATGTCCTCAGGGAGAATGTAATGATGGTTTTGGAAGACTTCCGTCCCGATGACGGCAATGGGATGCGAAGCGAGAACCTGAAGGAGAAGTCCGGGAGGAAACCGCCTCCGGTCATACTGGCAGATGGAGAGACACCGGCTGCCCGGAAAGAAGCGATTGAGTTTCGACTCGTACTCGATGAGTTGATCTGAACCGGGAGGGCCCTTCAATGCCCATGACATCTCGCCGGTGACTCGCAGGGCCCCGTACCCTTCCGCGACTGCGCGGTCGGTCTCCTGCCGGAGCAGGGAAATCATACGCTCCGGGTCGAACGCACCATCCCGCAGGTACGACTCGGAGACCGTGAGGAGGACCAACTGGCCCTTCTCGATGAATGGCAGAGGGTCAAGTCCGTCTTGCCGTAGGTATCCCATGACAGTCTCGGCCGTACGGGCGTCCACGATGTAAATGACCTTCTCGTTCCGCTCAAGGCCCAACCGCATGTAAGGAGTCAGAAGCGCCTGGTGCTCCTCTTCCGTTTCATAAATGCAGCAGAGATGATCGCCGGGATATAGCGCCGAAATTTCCGAGAAGGTGGAACCAGGGGTCTTCATATTTGGCCCTCTTGATGGTTACCCGATGAGGGATCGGAAATGCGATGAGACCCGATTGAACTACCATATCAATTTGTCATTACCACCGGGGGGATTATATCTTCCGGGGCTAGCTTCTATCTCTTGGAAGTTCTGGCTCCTGCCATGAAGGACGTGCCGACCGGCACGGAGGAGATACCTGCGAAGACCCCGCATGGCCCGCAGAGGATACGTATTAATTCCCGCGAGCCACTTTTCAGCCACTCGGGCCGTTTTTACGAAAAAAGGGAACTTGGCGCAAGGCCAAATTCCCTTTGAGTATTGCAATGGTGCCGAAGGCGGGATTTGAACCCGCACGGGTTTCCCCACCACCCCCTCAAGCAGCCCTACCCCTCACAACACACTGCAATCCTTTTCATTATCGTATAGTTACGGTCATGTCAAAATTACACATTCCGTAGATTTAGGGAGATTTCGGCTACCTTCTTTAGATTTCGGACACAAATTGGACACATGGGTGGCCCCTATCTTCCTTGGAAGATCCTTTTTACGGATTTCATTGAGAGCCATAGCGTCAGGGGATGGTCCTGTAATGAATCGAACTCATATCGTTGGTAGAAACGTTTTGACGGTTCATCTATTGCGTCGACGAGGACCGCACCCATATCGATTCAGAATTGTCCAGGCACCTGTTGTCTGAATTGCTTTGTTGGTACAGTACTACCTCATATATTGCCACGTGCTGCGATGCCCAAGGAGCGGATGTGTCCCGACTAACTGAATTGATCGCCCAGGCCAAGGCCAAGGAAGCCCAGATGGGGGCCGACCTGGAACGGGAGTACAAGGCGATTTCCTCGCGCCTCTCCTTCGGCCTGAACTTCGAGCGCCATCGCCCCGAAGCCGTGGAGCTTCCGCTGCGGCCGATCCGCAAAGGCGACAAGGTGCGGGTGCTGCCGGAGCGCGGCTCCATCAAGAAGAGCGATCAGCAGCTGTGGCAAGTCCGGAAAATCCGCAAGGCGAGCAGTGCAAAAGTGGCCGACCTGGAGTTGCCGGGGTCGCAGCCACCTCAGACGCAGACCGTGGCGCTGGACGACCTGATCGTCATCGCCGAGTTCAAGGACACCATCTACCCGGGGCTGCTCTGCACCGGCAAGGTGGAGCGTGGCGGGGCCAACAAGCCCTGCCACACGGTCATCAACGGCGAGAACTACCATGTCCTCAAGGCGCTGACCTACACGCACCGGGGCAAGGTGGACGCCATCTACATCGACCCGCCGTACAACACCGGCGCGAAAGACTGGAAATACAACAACAACTACGTCGAGAGCGACGATCTCTACCGGCACAGCAAGTGGCTGGCGATGATGGAGCGGCGGTTGCTGATCGCGCGGGAGTTGCTGAACCCGGCGGATTCGGTGCTGATCGTCACGATCGACGAGAAGGAATATCTGCGGCTGGGATTGTTGTTGGAGCAGACATTCCCGGAGGCGCGGATTCAGATGGTCAGCTCCGTCATCAATCCTAAGGGCGTTCCACGCGACGGGTTTTCTCGTGTGGATGAATATGTATTCGTCGCACAGTTTGGAGCATCGAGAATTGCAGGAGAGCTTAAGCTGGGAAGTGGTGGAACGGAGGTTCGTTGGCGCGGCCTGACCAGGACAGGAGCAAATGGCATTCGGAGTAAATCGCCAGGTGCGTTCTACCCAATTTATTTTAATAACGACGGGAAGATAGTCGAAGTTGGCGATGCACTACCAATAGAGCTGGACGCAAATAGCGTTAATCCAAGAAGGGGGCTAATTGCTGTTTGGCCTACATCGCGTCCGGATGGCGAAGATGGGCGCTGGTCGGTTGTGCCGGAAAAATTGAGGGATTTAATTAAGTTAGGTGCAGTACGAGCCGGTGGCGTAAAGCCGGAAAAAGGCCAATTCCCAATCTTCTACCTCACTTCGAAACAGCTTGCCGAAATTGATTCCGGGAAACTGGAGGTTAGGGGAAAGACCCCGGAAGGGGTGATGAAAGTATTCTTCAAGGATGATGGCGGACGTGTTTCGGCTCCAAGAACTGTCTGGGACAAGGTCAGCCACAGTGCCAGTGAACACGGTTCTGGTTTGCTAAAGACTCTTTTGCCAGGCCGAAAATTCCCTTATCCGAAGTCACTATACGCAGTCGAGGACGCACTGCGCTTCTTTGTGGCTGACAAATCCGAAGCCGTCATCCTCGACTTCTTCTCCGGCTCTGGCACTACCGCCCACGCCGTGATGCGCCTCAACCGCCAAGACGGAGGTAGTCGGCAGAGCATTTCCGTCACCAACAACGAAGTCGCGGCAGACGAACAGAAAGCACTTCGTGAAAAGGGTCTACGGCCCGGCGATCCCGATTGGGAAAAGCACGGGATCTGCGACTACATCACCAAACCGCGCGTCGCCGCCGCGATCACGGGCAAGACGCCGAATGACGAACCGATCAAGGGCGACTACAAGTTCACGGACGAATTCCCGATGGCAGACGGCTTCGAGGAAAACGCCGAGTTCTTCACCCTGACCTACGAGACGCCGGTCGCCGTCAACCACAACCGTGCCTTCGAACGCATCGCGCCCCTGTTGTGGTTACGCGCGGGAAGTCGAGGGCGGCGTGTCGATGCCTTGCCCTCAGCGGGTTGGGACGTGGCCGATGCCTACGGGCTGCTGATTCAACTGGATCAGGCCGCGCCCTTCCTCAACGCGGTGAGTAAAGCGAAGGGGCTGCGTGTGGCCTACATCGTGACCGACGATGAACGACGCTTCCAGGGACTGGCCCGGCACCTGCCACACGGCGTGGAGGCGGTGCGGCTGTACGAGTCATACCTGACCAATTTCGCCTTCGCCAATGGAGACGATGCATGAAGTTCACGCTGAAGGATTACCAAGAGGGCGCTGTCCGCGACGTCCTGACCAACCTGCGCAAGGCCCGCAAGCGCTGGCGTGAGGACGGCGAAAAGAATGCCTTCTCGCTGACCGCGCCGACGGGCTCGGGCAAGACCGTGATGGCGGCGGCGGTATTCGAAGCGCTGTTCCATGGCGACGACCATTACGAGTTCGATGCCGATCACGGAGCGGTGGTGATCTGGTTCAGCGACGACCCCACCCTGAACGAGCAATCGCGCTTTCGCCTGATGGAGTGCGCCGACCGGCTGCGGCAAACCGACCTGGTGGTCGTGGAGAACAGCTTCAATCGTGCACGCTTCGAGCCCGGGAAGATCTACTTCCTCAACACCCAGAAGCTGGGGAAGAAAAGCCTGCTGGTGCGCGGCTTCGATGGGGAGGGCGATGGCAGCCTGTTCCCCGAAATGCGGCCCGACCTGCGTTCGCACACCATCTGGGACACGATTCGCAACACCATCGAAGATCCGGCGCTGACGCTATACCTGATGCTGGACGAGGCACATCGCGGCATGGGCAACCCCTCGACGACCGCCGCACTGAACGAGAAGTCCACACTCGTCAGGCGATTGATCAACGGTGAGCACGGCGTGCCGGGCATCCCCGTGGTGTTGGGCATCTCGGCAACGGTCGAGCGCTTCGACCGGGCAATGGAGGGCGCCAGGAATCGCACCACGCTGTCCTGCGTGGAGGTCGACGCGACTCGCGTTCAGGAATCCGGCCTGCTGAAGGACACCATCGCCCTGGATTTCCCGGACAAGGCGGGCCAGTTCGATACGGTGCTGGTGCGCCGCGCGACCGATAAGCTCAAGGAGTCTACCGCCGAATGGGCGGACTACGCCAAGCACCAGGGAGATGGCGAGCCCGTCGCGCCGTTGATGGTGCTGCAGGTGCCGAACGCTCCAAACCACAACGAGGTAGGGCGCGCGCTGGATACGATTTTTCAGCAGTGGCCTGATTTGAGCGAAGCCAACCTGGCTCACGTGTTCGGCGAGCACACCACACAAAAATTCGGCAATTACTTTGTGCCATACATCTCCCCGGAGCGGGTGCAGGACGATACCTGGGTGCGGGTTCTGCTCGCCAAGGACGCGATCAGCACCGGCTGGGATTGCCCGCGCGCCGAGGTGATGGTGTCTTTCCGCCGCGCGGTCGATCGCACGCATATCACTCAGATGCTTGGGCGGATGGTGCGCACCCCGTTGGCTCGGCGTATCCCAGGCAATGAACGGCTCAACGCGGTGGATTGTCTACTGCCGTTCTTCGATGAGGAGACGGTCAGGGCCGTAGTGGACGCATTGATGCAGGGGGGCGGCGACGTTCCGCCGCTTGGGCGCATCCTGGTCAACCCGAAGGAAATGGTGCCGAACCCGGCGTCGTCGGATGCCATCTGGCAAAAGTTCGTCTCGTTGCCTTCGCAAACTCGGCCGCAACGCGGCGCGAAACCGCCTATCCGCCTGACCGCGCTGGCGCACGAACTGGCAATGGACGGGCTGCTGACCGGCGCCGGACAGAAAGCGCACGAGGCCATGCACAAGGTGCTGGACGATTTCCTGGCAGCGCGTGCGGAGGAATTTGCGAGCAAACGCGAAGCGGTGACCACGGTCGAAGGCCGCACGGTGCTGGCCGACCTGCGCACGAATCAGACGGAGTCCAGGACCTTCCAGACCGAAGCCGACGACGTGGTGATCACCGACGCCTACCGGCGCACGGCACGCATCATCAGCCCCGACATCGCCCGGACGTACACGGAAAATCGGGCGGCGCAGAAGCCGGAGGCAGAGGACGATTTCGAGGACGCGCTGATCGAGGCGCGCGAAGACATCGGTGCGCTGGGCCTGATGGAAAACCTGTCCGTGATCTTCGACACCGAGGCCAAGAAGCTGTCCGACGCTTGGTTGGCGCATTACCGGGATCAGATCAAGCAACTGCCCGACGACCGACAAGATGGCTATCGCCAGATCAGTGCTTTGAGCCGCGAGCCGCAGGACATCGACCTTGCGCGTCCCGTTTCAAGATTGGAAGCCACGGCAGCGCGCGAAAAGGATGGCACGGAGACCCGGCTGCCGACGTACCCGCATCACCTGCTATGCGACGAGAAGGACCTCTATCCGGCCGAAATGAACGATTTGGAGAAGGCGATACTGAAGACCGAAATGCGCCGCGACGGCTTCATGTTTTGGTATCGGAACCCCGATCGACCCACGCAGGACTCGTTGGGGATCGCCTACACGGATGGCGAGGGAACGAAGATCATGAGACCCGATTTCCTGTTTTTCGGCGAATTGCCGGGCGAAAAGGTCGCGGTGGACATCGTCGATCCGCACGGTATCCACTTGACCGATGCCTTGCCGAAGTTACAGGGGCTGGCCCGCTACGCGGAAACCCATTCCCGGGCCTATCGACGTATCGAGGCTGTCGCGGAAATCGGTGGCAAGCTGCGCGTTCTGGATCTGACCCGCGCCGAAGTCCGCCTCGCGGTCATGGGAGCATCGAGCGCGAAAATCCTGTACGAAGGCACGTTGGCGGGCAATTATGGTTGAACGCGTCACCCCTGTACTGGGTATCCCTGCAGCCAGATGATGAGCGCCGTCTCAATCCCCGCCGCGACGATCAGGAGAGGGAGCACGACGGCGAAATACCGCCGGAAGGCATGCTTTACGGATTTGAGGAGGGTGTCTCCCCTCCCCCGAATTCGACGGACGACCATCTCGCCGAGCCATAAGCCGTATGATGCAGTGATCAAGAGCGCTGGAATCTCAAATACGCCGTGGGGTAACACTGCAATCGCCGCCCCCGCCCCGGCGCTCACCGGAACTGACCCGTTTTTGCTCTCCTGAACTGACCCACCCCTGATTTTCGGTTTATCGTTTCCATTCCGGATTTGGCCTGTCGATGTGC
>Ga0082335_1008779_pt1 | contig 11287 bp, 7 predicted proteins | sample Subgrocontami58m_FD_72375 | JGI IMG/M metagenome (GOLD analysis project Ga0082335, IMG submission 72375) | Subsurface groundwater microbial communities from S. Glens Falls, New York, USA - GMW37 contaminated, 5.8 m (SPADES assembly) (version 2) ...
CAAGACTTTACGCCGAAGTTGGAGAAAAGGGACAGGAATGGGCTATCGGCGCGGCCGGTAAAAAGGCCATATACGTAGCCTACTGGTCTCACACGCCGGAAAATTGCCCCGGCAGGAGCGCGGACGGCGCAAAGATGCTGAACACGTTCTGGGAAGGCAGAAAAAAGGCCGAAGAGAAGGGGATTAAGATATTAGGCGCGTATGTCACCGTCACAGAGCACGATTATTATATCATCGTAGAGGCAAGCGATTACAGCGCTGTAGTAGAATTTTTCTTCCCCCTGGTGCCTACCCAGACGGGAAAATTCGCGCCAGTGCTTACTATGGACGAGTGGCTGAAGATCATGCCAAAATAACGGAAATTGTATATTTTACTTACTGGCGAAAGAACGTCAGATTGTGGCAGAGAAAATACGGTAAGAGCATGGAAAAGGTCATTCTAGAGAGTCACCATCTTCAGCGCCTGATTGACGCACTGCGCAAAAGGGGCTATACGACTATAGGCCCTACGCTTGGAGACGGTGCTATCATTTATAACGAGGTAAACTCGGTTTCTGATTTACCCGTTGGCTGGACAGACGAACAGGATGGCGGCAGCTATCGTCTTAAAAAACGAAATGACCGCGCATTTTTCGGCTACGTAGTTGGCCCTCACGCATGGAAAAAGTTTCTCTTTCCGTCAGCGTTGCGGCTGTGGCAGGCAAAGCGCGCTGGCAAAGGTTTTCAAATAATTCCTGAAGATGAAGCTATCCCTAAGTATGCCTTTATTGGCGTCCGCTCCTGTGATATACACGCTATTTCAATCCAGGACAAGGTCTTTTTGAATGGCCAATACATTGATCAGCATTATCAATCGAGGCGTAAAGACGCCTTTGTTGTCGCCATTAACTGTGGAAAGGCCGGCGGCACCTGTTTCTGTGTGTCAATGAATACGGGACCGAAGGCCACCTTCGGTTTCGATCTTGCCATGACTGAGTTTATACACGGCGACAGTCAGTACTTTCTCGTAGAATCGGGTTCTGATGCTGGAGAAATAATTCTCCGCGAGATTCCGCACAGAATGGCAACTGAGGACGAAATATGCGCCGCCGATACTGTCACAAAAAAAACCTCAGAACAAATGGGTCGCAGCATGGATACGACCAACATCAAAGACTTATTCTACAGAAATTACGAGCATCCGCGCTGGAATGCTACTGCAGAACGATGCCTTACCTGCGCCAATTGCACTATGGTATGCCCCACCTGTTTTTGTACCACGGTGGATGATGTGACAGACCTTACAGGCGACCACGCAGAACGGTGGAGAAAGTGGGACTCCTGTTTTACGATGGACTTTTCATACATTCACGGAGGAAACGTACGCTCCTCTGCAAAATCCCGTTACCGTCAGTGGATAACGCATAAACTCGCCACATGGATAGATCAATTCGGAACATCGGGCTGCGTCGGTTGTGGGCGGTGTATAACGTGGTGTCCTGTAGCGATTGATATTACCGAAGAAGTCTGTGCAATTCGCGAAAGTGAAACTGTTATCGGAAAACAGAAAACCATAGAGGCCATTGAGAAATAAAGAGGTTGAGAAGTTGTGAGGTTAGGAAGTTTTGTTTTACATAACACCCCAACCTCTCCATTTCCCATCTTCTCGATGAGCGATTGATGGAGATACCTTTCTGCATAAAGGCCAACGCTATCGTATTCAACAATATAATGCCCTTGAGTTAGGACAACCAGGTACTAAGAAAGCCACGTGCGATTTACAGAGAAAACTCGACTCTGGAAAGTACAAATGGAGTCCTGTCGCAAAAGATGTCTACGGGCGAACTATCGTGAAGGAAAAAGAAAAATAGTATTTGTCGCACTCGCTGATATTGTTGAAACTGACAGGATGAATAAGGGGGGGAACGGCCAGAATAAAAAGAGATGTAAATTTTCAGAAAGAAATTGAACTGTTGAACAATGAAGGTTTGACTCCCAAGCAGACCGCTGGGAATGCAAAAGGGAGGACTTGAATGTTGATTTTGTTTCGATAACCGGAAGGAACAAAAGTAAAGCCCCCAATTCTTTTATAATTATGTCGTGAATAAATTATGATTAGAAGTTTCAAAATTGTTTGGGCAAAAATTCCTAAGAAAAAAATCGCTTCTTTAGCTTTCTTTTTTGGTAGTATACTTGTAAACGGTTTATTTGATAGGTTTTTCTCAGATAATCCTAACTTTTTTGATTGGAATAAAATTGCTCTTGCAACTGGTTGTGGAGTTTTATTTATTTTTTTATATTTTTTGGCTTCTTTCATATATTTTAGCTTGAGGACTATTTCTCAGCTTCAAACACAAATAACTCATCTTCAACAAAATCCATCAATTAATCAAAGTGTTTCTATCACTAAAGCTAAGAAAGTGCTTCCTTATCGTCAAATATCTATTGGCTCTTTAAAAACTGACAAAATGGCTGTTGACATACAAGCTAAAATAGTCTTAGAAGAACAAGTTAAACCTGATATTGAAAATTTTATGACAAGAATTGATCTTGGTAATCCTTATTGCCCTGTGTGTTCTCGTCCTCTTGATGAATGGAAAACAGATTGGATGGCAAATTTTTCTCAAATTGGTTATAAATGTCTAAATTGCCATACTCAAAGAAAAGGAGATAGTCTGGCTGTGCTCTACGACGTATACGCATTAATTCGCTCTAACTATGATTATTACTGGAACGTTTATGCTGAAAACGTTAAACAAATGACAGGGGGAAATCCTTCCGAATTCTCAATAAAATGAATGAAAACGGCATCTGGACAAGAGGCCGAGACGTTAACTGTGAGCAGGCTTTACCTTGATTTAAGGTTATGTAGAAATAGATTGGAGGGGTTAGAGGGGATCGAGGGATCTTTGTTGTTGACAAACAATGTCAATTTGAAAGATTCTACCCCTATTCCGCTATATAGTGAGGGTTTTATAATGGCAACTCCTTGTGTCACGATTAAATCAGCTTCCTTCAGTGACGGTTCAAGAATTGAATTTTCAGAAAAAGATATTGTTGTTTTTGTCGGCCCAAACAATTCTGGCAAAAGTGCCGCTTTAAAAAATATATTTGAAAAAGCAAAAAACTTTGCTAATGAGGGAATTGTTATAAAAGAAATTGCTTTATCTAAAGAAGGATCAAAAGAGGACTTATTAGCCTGGTTAGAACATGTTTCAAAAAAACAGATGCAAAACCCTACAAACCCTGGCTACTCAAGGCTGGGAATCACTGTTCATAAGAATCAATCTGAGCATAGCTGGACTACAACTCCAAATACTCTAAATGAACTTGCTTCTTTTTTTGTTTACCACCTTTCAACTGAGTCTCGCCTTAGTGCTGCGAATCCGGCTTCAAATATCGCCTTAACAAGAGATCCCTTAACCCATCCAATACATTATCTACAGGTATATGATGAAATTGAGCTTCAGATTAGCAATTATTTTAAACAAGCATTCGGGCAAGAATTGATAGTTCACCGAAACGCTGGTAACCAGGTTCCTTTACATTGTGGAGAAAGGCCAATACCCAAGGAGGGGGAGGATAGAGTTTCACTGGGATATATCAAAGAGTTAGAAAAACTGCCAACCTTGCACACACAAGGAGATGGTATGCGCGGTTTTGTAGGTGTTCTTTTGCACTCCTTGGTTGTTGATCATTCTGCTGTTCTTATCGACGAACCAGAAGCATTTTTGCATCCACCTCAAGCAAGACTGTTGGGAAAAATGCTTATCGAAAATGCCCCACCTAATCGTCAAATGTTTATCGCAACGCATAGCGGCGATTTTATTAGAGGACTGCTGGATGCCAGTACAGAAAGAGTGCGTATTGTCAGAATTCAACGAGAAGAAAATATTAATAAGATCAGAGAATTAGATAATGAAGGCATAAAAAACATATGGGGTGATCCACTCTTAAGGCATTCCAATGTACTTGACGGTCTTTTTCATGAAAAAGTCGTTATTTGCGAAAGCGATTCTGACTGTAGGTTTTATGCTGCAGTTTTGGATGCACTTTTTGAAAATAGAAAAGATATCCCAAAGCCCGACTTCATGTTCACACATTGCGGGGGCAAGGATAGACTTCCGGTGGTTATTCAGGCACTTTACAAGCTTGGTGTTCCAGTAATTGTAATATCTGATTTTGACGTTCTTAACAATGAAAGCCCACTTAAGGAAATCTATGAGAATCTTGGGGGTGATTGGGACGAAGTTAGAAGCGAATGGAGCTTAGTAAAAGCATCGATTGAACAAAAAAAACCGGAACTTAGTAGCGAAGATGTAATTAAAGAAATCAACAATGTATTATCAAAAATCAATGAAAAAGTTTTTCCCGATTCTTGTAGGAAAGACATTACCAAAATATTGAAGCAATCTTCGCCTTGGTCAATTGCAAAAAGCGTTGGAAAAAGCTATATCCCGAGTGGCGCCCCCACTCAGGCATGTAATCACCTTTTTGATAAATTAAAGGAACTCGGTTTTTTTGTTGTCGAAGTTGGTGAACTTGAAGGTTTCGTACGAAGTGTTGGAAACCACGGCCCTAAATGGGTCAATATCGTACTAGCAAAAGATTTGCTAAATGACCCTGAGTTGGCCGCAGCAAGGCAATTTGTGAATAATCTTGCGAGAAAACCATAGAAACCTGGCATGTGATTCCGGGGACACCATACTTAATTATTGACTCAGTTTTGAAAAACGGCTAAGATTCCCCAAGTGACCGCAAAAGAAAAATTGAAGATTCCTAAAATTAAGCATAGTGTTCCCGGAATTTCCCAAAGGAGGAAATAAGGCAATGAATAACTTATCATGCATGTGGAGCAGATGCGGTTCGTTTTGGATGATTGGAGTTTTATTTTCAATCAGTATGCAGGTAACTGCTCACGGCACGTCATGGGCGGCAACAACGCCTAAGATTGCTGCTGGAGGAGCTCATACCTTAGCCCTGAAGTCAGATGGCACGGTTTGGACGTGGGGAATTAATATTCATGGTGAATCGGGTGATGGAACTACCACACAGAGGACAACACCGGTACAGGTAACTGGCCTCAATGATGTTACTGCCATTGCAGGTGGATATTATCACACGGTAGCCCTGAAGTCAGACGGAACGGTTTGGGCGTGGGGAAAGAATGATTATGGTCAACTGGGAGACGGAACATATACAAACAAAACCACACCCGTACAGCTCAGCAGCCTCAGTGATGTTACTGCCATTGCAGGTGGATATTATCACACGGTAGTCCTGAAGTCAGACGGAACAGTTTGGGCGTGGGGATGGAATTTAGCTGGCCAATTGGGAGACGGAACGACAATGGATAGAACAACCCCTGTAAAGGTATATGGTTTGAGTGGCGTTACTGCCATTGCAGGCGGATATCTTCACTCCGTAGCTTTAAAATCAGTCGGGACAGTCTGGGCATGGGGACATAATAATGAAGGCGAATTGGGAGACGGAACGAGCTACGAGAGACATAGCCCGGTACAGGTAAGTGGAATGAGTGGCGTTACTGCCATTGCAGGTGGTAACGATGTTGCGTTCGCCCTGAAATCAGACGGAACTGTCTGGGCGTGGGGAAGGAATTATTATGGTCAACTGGGAGACGGAACATATACAAACAAAACCACACCCGTGCAGCTCAGCAGCCTCAGCGGTGTTACTGCCATTGCATGTGGATATTATCACACGGTAGCCCTGAAGTCAGACGGAACTGTCTGGGCGTGGGGAAAGAATGATTATGGTCAATTGGGAGATGGGACTACCTCAAATAAAAATAGCACTCCAGTCCAGGTAAGTGGCCTCAGTGATGTTACTGCCATTGCAGCAGGGGAGGCTCACACGTTAGCCCTGAAATCAGATGGGACAGTTTGGGCTTGGGGACATAATAGCTATTATAGTTTGGGAGACGGAACGCACATGGATAGAACTACCCCTGTGCAGGTAAGTGGCCTCAACTTGTACACGAGCGCAGCGACAACACCAACACTAACGCCAACGCCAACACCGACACCGACACCAATACCGACTTCAACCACTCCAGACACCACCGCCCCAATTTGTTATGTAAACATCGATAGCGACTCTTCCTATACTAATTCAACTGATGTAACACTACGCCTTTCAGCTACCGACAATGTAGGTGTAACGGGATATTATATTTCTTATAGTTCTTCAACACCCTCCGCATCTGCACCCGGCTGGACGTCTGTGACCTCGACTACCAGCTATGGAAGAATAGTATCGTATTCCTTAAGCGGCGGCGAAGGGGCTAAGACGGTATATGTGTGGTTTAAAGATGCAGCAGGAAACGTATCAAACTCTGAAAGCCACACCTTTATCCTAGATACAACAGCCCCAACGGTAAACATCACCAGTCCTACCACCGATACCACGTACACAACTATGAGCAGCACGATGAGTCTGGGCGGTAGCGCATCGGATAGTACAAGTGGTATAAGCAGTGTAACGTGGAGCAATAATAAGGGTGGAAATGGGTCTGCTAACGGGACTGCCAGTTGGACTATTTCTGGCGTCAGTCTCTCAAGCGGCGATAATACCATAACGGTAACAGTAAGAGACGGAGCAGGAAATATAGGTATAGACACGATAATAGTTACATACAATGCAGGTACGGATCCATCAGATGCGATATTGATATTTGATGCCGATTCTTATAACTTGGGATCATATGCATATATTACGTTGGCGGATAAAGATAGAAATACAAATATTACATTAGCCGAATCTCTCTTGAACGACGTATTCATCCAAACATCTCCGGTAAATAGTACCAAGGTAAGAATGGTTGAGACGGGTTCAAATAGTGGTTCATTCAAAGGATCTATTGAAATAAGTACCAATACTACCACAGAATTTATTCGTATACAGGCAGCCACAGGGGATACGTTACAGATTGACTATATAGATACTTTTAATACAACAGGATCAACAAGAACTGTAACAGATACAGTCAATGTAACATCTAGTGGTAGTTCACCACCTACTGTTACAACTGGAATAGCAACAAATATTACAGATAATTCGGCAACATTAAATAGTACGGTGAACGCCAATGGGCTTTCAACAACGGCGTGGTTTCAATATGGTACAACCAGCGGCTCTTACAGTAACACATCGTCAACGCAGAGTGTAAGCGGTTCAGATAACACAACAGTAAGCGTCGGTATAAGCGAATTATCATCTGGAGCAACGTATTATTACCAAATTGCAGCGCAGAATAGTGCAGGCACATCGTATGGTAGTGAAGCCTCATTAGCCACACCTTCAGACAGTACGGTACCAAGCGGATCTATCAGCATCAACAACGGGGCTTCCTATACCAACTCTACTACAATTACTTTGAGCCTTTCGGCAACGGACAATGCAGGGGTGACGGGGTATTATGTCTCAACCAGTTCCACGACACCATCGGTATTCAGTTCCGGGTGGACATCAATAAATTCCACTACCAGTTACACCGCAGACGTCTCATATACCGTAAGCAGTGGGGATGGCAGTAAGACGGTTTATGCATGGTATAAAGACACCTCAGAAAATATATCGAGTAATGCCAGTGCTTCCATCATTCTGGACACAACCACACCAACGATAATTATTACCAGTCCTACATCAAAAGCTACATATACATCTACAAGTAATGTGGTAAGTCTGGATGGTATTGCCTTTGACTCTACAAGCGGAATAAGCAGTGTAACGTGGGTCAATGGCAATGGTGAAAGTGGAATAGCCACTGGAACTACCAGTTGGAGTATTTCAAACGTAAGTTTATTAAGTGGAGATAACGTAATAACAGTTACTGCTATTGATAGCGCTGAAAATACGAGTACCGATACGATAACAGTAACTTATTTCCAACCAACACCGACTCTACCACCAACAGTTACATTGTTGCCATTACCTACTCCCACTATAGAACCAAACAAAACGGGCATTATTTCCGGGTATGTTATTGACAGAAGAGACTATCCCATTAAATCAGTAAAAATAAGGCTTAAAGGGACAACCAAAGTTTTAAAGAAGACTGTTTCGGATGAAGATGGAGTATTTGAGTTTGCAGATTTGGATGCAGATACTTATGCTATCATCGCATTAAAGAAGGGTTACAAGACGGTCAAAAAGACGATAACACTTGAAGCAGGAGAAGAGAAAGATATTGAAATTGTGATGAGAAAGACGAGTAAGAGGATAAAAGGGTTGATTCTGGAAAATGATGTTCAATAACAGAAAACCACAGCTTCTCGTTTTCACGAGGACAAGCTTCACGGATTGCACAGATAAAAATCACAGAGGCTGCGGAGATAAAAGGAAGTTGAGAACTTGAGAAGTTAAGAGGTTAGAGAATTTAGTATGCATCAACCTCCAGACATCCCACCTTCCATCCTTTCTTTGTATTATTGCGGTGAATTATAGTAAAGGAGGACATCCATGCGAACGCTTGAACCATACCTGGCAGAGCATCCGTTTTTTAAAGGTCTCGATCCTGCATATCTGAAAATTCTCGTTGGATGCGCTTCGAATGTGCGGTTCGATGCAGGACAGTTTATCCTGCGCGAAGGCGAAGCAGCCAACAATTTTTACATCATTCGCCACGGTAAAGTGGCCGTTGAAATATTTAGTCCGAACCGCGGCGCTGTTACCATTCAAACTATTGGAGAAGGCGACGTGCTGGGATGGTCATGGCTTATTCCTCCATACCATTGGCGCTTTGACGCAAAGGCCGTTGAGCCTACCCGCGCCCTTGCACTCGACGGGAAGTGTCTGAGAACGAAATGCGAAAAGGATCATGACCTGGGCTATGAACTTTTAAAACGCTTTGCCCATATCATTACCAGAAGGCTTGAGGCCACACGATTACAGCTTCTTGACGTCTATGGCGCTCATTGATTGAAAACTATGACAACGACTACTTCTGCACCCATGATTCCAAGCCAATTTCGCATTTGTCGTAAGATCAGGGAATCAAGCGATACATATACCCTTGAGCTTGAGCCGATAAACGGAGACGCCTGGTTTCCATTTTCCTCAGGGCAGTTTAACATGTTGTACGTCTTTGGTGTGGGTGAGGTGCCCATTTCCATCAGTGGAGATCCGGCCAAACATCAAACGCTCGTGCATACAGCGCGTTCCGTTGGAAACGTAACCAGCGCGTTGCTCAGGATGAGAAAGGATGATGTAATCGGCGTACGCGGACCGTTTGGCAGCCACTGGCCGGTTGAAGAAGCAATAGGAAACGACGTCATCCTTGTGGCAGGTGGAATCGGGCTTGCCCCGCTACGCCCCGTATTGTATTCCTTCATTACGCATCGTGACAAATATGGCAGGATTATCTTGCTGTACGGCGCCAGAACGCCTGAAGATTTACTCTATAAAAAGGAATTGGAACGATGGCGCGGACGTTTTGACCTTGAGATAAAAGTGACGGTTGACAGCGCAACAGGAGAGTGGCATGGCAACGTGGGGGTTGTTACAACGTTGATCCCCAGATTACAATTCGATCCTTTGCGCACAATAGCAATGCTCTGCGGCCCCGAGGTTATGATGCGTTTCACTATAAAGGAATTACAGAATTGTGGCGTAAAAAATGAAAACATATTTGTTTCCATGGAACGCAATATGAAATGCGGCGTCTGCCTGTGTGGTCACTGCCAATTTGGCCCTAAATTTGTGTGCAAGGATGGGCCGGTCTTTTGTTACGACCATATTAAAGAACTTTTTGGGGTAAGAGAAATATAATGTCGCCTGAAAACACAAAACTCCTTAATCTGAAGAAATATGTAGGGCGAGGCTTTAGCCTTGCTTTTATGGCACGAAGGCAAACCGAAAGGTTCGCCCTACTTCACATTCGTGTCTATTAGATAAATTCGTGGCTAAAATGACTATAAAAAGAAAACCAAAACTTGCCGTTTGGAAATTCGCATCGTGCGATGGCTGCCAGTTAAGCCTCCTGGACTGCGAAGATGAACTGCTCGCGGTGGTAAATAAAATTGATATCGCATATTTTCCAGAGGCGACCAGGTCGGTTGCAAAAGGCCCCTATGATATTTCTCTGGTTGAAGGGTCTGTCACAACCGGACATGATGCAGAACGCATTAAGGAGATTCGCAAGGTATCGAAACTACTCATAACCATCGGCGCATGCGCCACCGCCGGCGGCATCCAGGCGTTGCGGAACTTCAAGGACGTCAAAGAGTATACGTCACTGGTTTATGCAAACCCACAATATATTGAAACACTCGCTACATCAACGGCCATAGCAAGTCATGTGCGTGTTGATTTCGAGTTACATGGATGTCCCATCAGCAAACATCAGCTCATTGAAATTATCAGCGCATATCTTTGCGGAAGAAAGCCAAACACGCCGGCGCACAGCGTTTGCATTGAGTGCAAACGGCGCGGGACAGTTTGCGTAATGGTAGCGCAAGGCATTCCCTGTCTCGGACCCGTAACCCATGCGGGTTGTAATGCAATCTGCCCGTCATACTGTCGCGGTTGCTATGGGTGCTACGGACCAAAAGAAACGCCAAATACGTCGTCACTGGGTGATAAATTCATTAAGTCAGGAGTGAGCAATGACAGCATCATGCGCATGTTCAGAACCTTTAATGCCTGCGCAGAACCATTCCGCAAAGAGAGTGAGAGACGGGAAGCAGAAGCAAGAAGTAAGAAGCCTGAGGCAAGAGTATAATTTAATGTTCAGGAATTTCAAAGTTTTTGGTAGGAGCCAACTCCTGTTGGCGATCGGGTGCTTGTGCGCAGTTGTACACCGTCAATCGCCGTTGGGAGACGGCTCCTACCAATCGGCGGGTTCAGGTTTGCAACCTGAACCTTGTAGTTTGAACAAGCGATACCCAGTTGAACTGTCACAACGCCCAGAAATACATAAACCTCCGGGTTCCAGTTACAAACTTGAACCCGCAAAGTTGTGTTGTAGAGCGAAGCGATTGCTTCGTTCTAGCGAAGTAGCGCTTCGCTCTACATCAACGAAAAAGTTGCAGAAGGCCTAATTTCTATGAAAAACAGAACGATTAAAGTTGATTATCTGGCGCGCGTAGAGGGCGAAGGCGCGCTGCATGTGAAGATAAAAGACAACGTAGTGGTGGACGTCAAACTCAGGATTTTTGAGCCGCCCCGTTTTTTCGAGGCGTTTCTGCGGGAACGCAGCTACACGGAAGTCCCTGACATTACCGCCCGCATCTGCGGCATCTGCCCCATTGCATATCAGATGAGTTCCGTACATGCGATGGAAGACGCA
>Ga0082335_1008780_pt1 | contig 11285 bp, 9 predicted proteins | sample Subgrocontami58m_FD_72375 | JGI IMG/M metagenome (GOLD analysis project Ga0082335, IMG submission 72375) | Subsurface groundwater microbial communities from S. Glens Falls, New York, USA - GMW37 contaminated, 5.8 m (SPADES assembly) (version 2) ...
CCTGATCAACTCGCTGGCCGCGCGCGGATACATCGAGAAGAACAGCGAAACTGCGCGCTATCGCCTGGGCTACCGTTCGCTGTCGCTCGCGGCCAACGGCGAGCATGGTTTCGACTACGCCGTCGCCGCCCGTCGCGAATTGGAGAAGCTGGCGCACGAGAGCCGCCTGAACGGGTTCGTTTCAGTGCTCCGCGGCGGCCGCGCCATCTACCTGTTGGCCGTGCAGGCCGACGGTCCGGTCGCCATCAAGGTGAGTCCGGGTAGCGAGATGCCGCTGCACAGCACCAGCGCCGGCAAGGTGTTGCTGGCGTCGCTCGGCGACGGCGAGGCGCACAAGCTGGTGGGCGGGCGTAAGCTTGCCGCCATCACACCGCATACCATTACCGATCCGGCTGTGCTCGTGGCGTCGCTGGCCAAGGTGAGGCGACAGGGGTTCGCCACGGTCGTCGAAGAGAATATCCCCGGCGTGCTGTCGGTAGGGGCGCCGATCCGCGATCGCGGCGGCGCCGTCGTCGCGGCACTCAGCGTCGCCTTTCCCAAGTATCTCGATTCGGGCCTGACCCTGCAAAGCGTCACACCCCTGGTGACGGGCGCAGCGCTTCGGATCTCACGCATGGTCGGCGCGAGCATCATTGCGTGACGCCCCGCAACGCGTGTCTGGCGAACCCTGGCGAATGGCGTCAAACTTGCAGGATCGTTGCCGATGCGGTGCCTACACTGGGCGCCGCCAACCTGAAACCGCTTTGAAATGCCCCTGACCGACATCACTCTGGACGACATCGAATCGCTGGCCGTTGGCGCCTGGGTGCTGGGAACGGGAGGCGGGGGCAGTCCCTATCTCGGGCTTCTCAACATGCGGGCCCTGTACAAGGAAGGCCATCGCGTCCAGCTCATGCCGGCATCCGAGCTCGCCGACGACGACTGGGTCGCCGCCGTGTCCAACATGGGCGCGCCCCTGGTCGGCCAGGAGCGTCTGACCGACAGCCGCACCATCGCCCGTGCCGTCGATCTGATGGAACGCCACACGCGCTATCGCTTCCGCGGCATCATGGCGCTGGAGATCGGCGGCGGAAACTCGATCCAGCCCTTGATGGCCGCCGCGCACCTCAAGCGCCCGGTCATTGATTCCGATATGATGGGCCGCGCCTACCCGGAGGCGCAGATGACCTCGGTCGCGGTGGGCGACCTCGTGCCCTTTCCGCTGACGACGGTCGATGTGCGCGGCCTCGAATCGGTGGTCGAAAAAGTGCCGACCTGGAAATGGATGGAGCGGGTCAGCCGCAAGATCTGCACCGAGTACGGCTCCATCGCATCGACCTGCAAGGCGCCCCGCACCGGCGCCGAAGTGAAGAAATGGGGCATCCACGGCACCACCACCAAGGCGATCGCCATCGGCCATGCCGTGCGCGAAGCCCAGCGCCGCCATGACGACCCGATCGCCGCCATCCTCTCGGTCGAGCCGGGCAAGGTGCTCTACAAGGGCAAGGTGGTCGACGTCGAACGTCGCGCCACAGAAGGCTTCCTGCGTGGCCGGACGCGGTTCGACGGCATGGACGAATACCGTGGCGCCGAGATGGAACTCAACTTCCAGAACGAGTGGATCGTGGCCTGGCTCGACGGCCGGCCGGTCGCCATGTCGCCTGATCTGATCTGCGTGCTCGATTCGGTCTCGGGCGAGGCGGTCGGCACCGAAACCATCCGCTACGGCCAGAGGGTCACCGTGATCGCCTTGCCGCCGCCGCCGGTCTTCCTCTCGCCGAAGGGCCTGCAGCACGTCGGCCCGCGGGCGTTCGGCTATGACATCGAGTTCAAGAGCGTGTTTTCATGAGGCGAATCGGCATCGACGTCGGCGGCACCAACACGGATGCCGTCCTGATCGAAGACGGCAAGGTGACGGGGGCCGTCAAGGCGCCGACCAGCCAGGACGTCACCACGGGCATTCTCGACTCGCTGGGCAAGCTCGCCGCGACGGGCGTGTTAAAGGAGGGCGACGGCAAGCCCAAGCGCATCGACGGCGTGATGATCGGCACCACGCATTTCATCAATGCGGTGGTGCAGCGTCGCAACCTCACGAAGGTTGCAGCCCTTCGTCTCGGCATGCCGGCCTCCGCCTCGCTGCCGCCGTTCTGCGACTGGCCGGAGGATCTCGCGTCCCTGGTGCGCGGCGGCGTGTGGATGGTCGAGGGCGGCCATGAGTATGACGGCCGGCCGTTCATGCCGCTCGACGAGGCGGCGGTCACCAGGGCCGCCCGGGAGATGAAGGCCGCGGGCCTGCGGGCGGTCGGCATCTCGTCGATCTTCTCGCCGCTCGATCCCAGCCACGAACGGCGCGCCGCCGAACTGGTCGCGGCCGTGGTGCCCGACGCTGCCATCACCTGCTCTTCCGATCTCGGCCGCATCGGCCTGCTGGAGCGCGAGAATGCCGGCCTGCTGAACGCGGCCCTTGCCGACCTGGCGCGCGACGCCATTGCCGCCTTCGAGCAGGCGATCCGCGAGTCCGGCATCGCGGCGCCGCTGTTCATCACCCAGAACGACGGCACGGTGGCCGAAGCTGGCCAGGCGCGGCGACTGCCGGTCTACAGCTTCGCGTCGGGGGCGACGAATTCCATGCGCGGTGCTGCCTATCTCTCGGGGCTGAGCGATGCGATGGTGATCGATGTCGGCGGCACCACGACCGACGTGGGCCAGCTCAAGACAGGCTTTCCGCGCGAGGCCAATTCGGTGGTCAAGGTGGGCGGCGTGCGCACGCTCTTCCGCATGCCCGATCTGCTGTCGATCGGCCTCGGCGGCGGCAGCCACGTGGCTCTCGAGCCGCTTTCGGTTGGTCCGCTCTCCGTCGGCTACCGGCTGCTGAGCGACGGCCTCGCCTTCGGCGGCAGCCAACTCACGACGACCGACATCGCGGTGGCGTCCGGCGTCTTGCAGCTCGGTGACAAGAGAAAGGTCGCCCATCTCGATGCCGCGACGTGCAGGAAAGTCTTTGCCGAGGCCGCTCGGCTCGCGGAGGAAGCGATCGACCGCATGAAGACAGAGGCGGGCGACGTGCCGTTGATCGCCGTTGGCGGCGGCGCCTTCCTGATCCCGGAGAGCCTCGCGGGCATCAGCCAGGTGATCCATGTCGCGCACGGCGACTGTGCCAACGCCGTGGGCGCGGCCATCGCCCAGGTGTCGGGAGAGTGCGACCAGATCTTCAAGGACATGACCCGCATCGAGGCGATTGCCGCCGCACAAGGCATCGCCAACGACCGTGCTGTGGCGGCCGGCGCCGATCGCGCGACGCTGCACACGATCGAAAGCGAGGACATGCCGCTCGCCTACCTGCCCGGCAATTCGGTGCGCGTCCGCGTGCGTGTCGTGGGCGACGTCGCGGCATCGACATGACGGCGGCAGCATGATTGCCGGGGTGCGCCCGTCGCCGATTGCCTGGCTGGTCGCGCCTGCCGCGCTGCTTTTCGTCCTGTTCTTCGTGCTGCCGTTCGGCGTGATGGCGGTAATGTCGTTCTACTCCGGTAATCCCGTCACCAACCCCAACGCCTTTGCCACGACGCGCCACTACGAGCGCTTCATTTTCGATACAGCGGGCATCTACCACGAAGCGCTGTGGTCCACCCTGCGGATCGGGCTGGTCACGACGATCGTCTCGCTGCTGATCGGCTATCCGCTGGCGCACTGGATGGCGCGCATGCAGTCGAGGCTCGGCCACGCGCTGGTCCTGATGGCGGTGATCGCGCCGATGCTCACCGGGATTGTCGTGCGTACCTTTGCCTGGATGACGATCCTGCAGGACAAGGGTGTCATCAACACGCTTTTGATCCAGTGGGGCCTGACCGAAAAGCCGCTGCCGCTGATGTACAACGAGTTCGGCACCGTGGTGGCGCTGGTCCACATTTACGTGCCCTTCATGGTGCTGACCCTCACCGGGGTGATCGGCCGCATCGACGAGCGGCTGGAGCAGGCCGCGCGCAGCCTGGGCGCCGGCCGGATGCGCGCCTTCGTCGAGGTCACGCTGCCGCTCAGCCTGCCCGGCATTCTCGCGGGCTCGCTGCTGGTCTTCGCGCTCTCGATCTCGGCCTATGTCACGCCCTCGCTGATGGGCGGCACCAATGTGCTGACGCTTCCCATGCTGATCGCCCAGCAGGTCGGCACCAGCTTCAATCCGAACTTCGCGGGCGCGCTGGGGGTCATCCTGCTGCTGGTGTCGCTCGCCATCGTCGTCGCCTACAACCGCATCCTCGCGCGGCTGTCGGGCGAGCAGGGGATGGCATGAGCGCCCCGATGAGCGTTGCCCCCAACAAGAGGCCGTTCGATGCCGGCCACGCGGCCTATCTGGCGCTGAACGCTTTGCTGCTCACTTTCCTGCTGGCGCCCATCGCCATCGTGCTGGTGTTTGCGCTGAACCCGACGCCCTACATCTCCTTTCCGCCGGTGGGCGTCAGCTTGCGCTGGTTCGAGAAGTTCTTCGCCGGCACCGAGTTCATGAACGCGCTCTGGCTGTCGCTGTGGGTTGCGTCCGTGGTGCTGGTGCTCTCGATCCTGATCGGCGGCGCCTGCGCGTTGGCGTTGGCCCGCGGCAATCTGCCGGGCCGTGCCTTCCTCACCGCCTTCTTCATGTCGCCGCTGATGCTGCCCGCCATCCTGACCGGCCTGGCGCTTTTTCAGGCCTACCTCCTGTCGGGCATCGGCCGGCCGGTGTGGGGCCTGATCCTGGCCCATACACTGGTGGCGGTCCCCTATGTGATCCGCACCACCCTGGCCGTGCTGCACAATTTCGACCGCCGCATCGAGGAGGCTGCCGCCGTGCTGGGCGCCAGCCCGGCCCGGGTCTTCTTCGAGGTCACGCTGCCGTTGATCCGGCCCGGCGTGTTCGCGGGCGGCGTCTTCGCCTTCATCGTTTCCTTCGACCAGTTCCCGGTGTCGCTGTTCCTGGTCGTGCCCAAGGGCGAGACCCTGCCGGTAGTGCTGTTCAACTACATGAAGTTCGATCTCGACGGCGCCATCGCGGCCGCCTCGATGGTCTCGATCTTGCTCGCACTTTCGGTGGTTCTGGTGCTTGAGAGGCTGATCGGCCTAAAAGCCTACGTTAAGCTCTAGCGGGAACGATAAAGGGGGTTGCCATGATTTCACGTCGCAAAGCGCTTCAGACCGGCGCCGGCCTGGCCGCGATGGCCACGCTCGGCGCACCGTCGATTCTTCATGCCCAGACCCGAACGCTCAAGATCACGACCTGGGGCGGCAAGTGGGGCGATGTCATGAAGGCCACGGTGCTGCCGGCCTTCGAGAAGGAGTTTAAGTGCACGGTGTCGGCCGACCAGGCCTTCCCGTTCGTGCCGAAGCTGCAGGCCAGCCCGAAGAACGACCCGATCTACGACGTACTGCACACCAACTCGAACGAGCAGTGGAATTCCTTCACCGAAGGGCTGGTGATGGAGAAGATCACTGCCAAGGAAGTGCCCAACGTCGCCGACGTCTATCCCTATGCCGTGAGCGACAAGATCGTGGGTGTCACGATCTTCACCAGCGCGATCGGGCTGGGCTACCGCACCGACAAGGGCCTTACCAAGCCGACCTCATGGAAGGATCTCGCTGACCCCAAGCTTGCCGGCTCCCGCGGCGGCTACATCATCCCGGTGAACAGCCTGGGACAGGCGCATCTCATGATGCTGGGCAAGGTCTACGGCAAAGGCCTTACCGACCTCGACGCGGCCTACAAGGCACTGGAGGCGCTGAAGCCGATCAAGCTGGTCGATTTCACCGGCCAGATGGAAAAGATGCTGCTGTCGGCCGAAGTCTCGATGGGTGTCATTCACGACTCCGGCGTTTACCGCTACGAGGGGCCCAACATGCAGCCCGTCGACTTCGCCAGCCCTTCCGAGGGCGTGCTGGCGCTCGAGCAGGTGCTGAACGTGACGCCCGGTTCGAAGGTCAAGGACCTCGCCTTCGGCTACATCGACTACATGCTGCGGCCCGACGTACAGAAGCTGCTGGCCGAGGCGGTATGGTATTCGCCGGCCAACAAGAAGGTGAAGCTCGACGCCAAGTACGACGAGAAGCTTCTCACGACGCCTGCCAAGGTGGCGACCCTGATCCAGCCCGACTGGAAATGGTACAACGCCCGCAAGGAAGACATCGATGCGCGCGTCACCAAGATCCTGAAGGGCTAGTGACCTCCGCCGCCATCAAACTGGAGCAGGTGACCAAGACCTTCGACGGCCGGGTCGTGGCCGTCGACGAGGTCACGCTGGACATCGCCGCCGGCGAGTTCTTCTCGCTGCTGGGTCCGTCGGGATGCGGCAAGACCACGAGCCTGCGCATGATCGCGGGCTTTGAGCATCCCGATTCCGGCCGCGTCCATGTCGGCGGCCGCGACATCACCGACCTGCCGGTGCATCGGCGCGACATGGGCATGGTGTTCCAGTCCTATGCACTCTTTCCCCATCGCACCGTGGCCGAGAACGTGGCTTTCGGTCTACGCATGCGCGAGGTGCCCAAGTCCGAGATCGCGCGTCGTGTGCAGGCAGCACTTGCCCAGGTCGCACTGACGGGGCTCGAGGATCGCAAGCCCAGCCAGCTCTCCGGCGGCCAGCAGCAGCGCGTGGCGCTTGCCCGTGCGCTGGTCGTCGAGCCTCCGGTGTTGTTGTGCGACGAGCCACTGGGCGCGCTCGACCGCAAGCTGCGTCAGCAGATGCAGTTCGAGCTGAAGGAGCTGCAGAAGCGGCTGGGTGTAACGCTCGTTTTCGTGACGCACGACCAGGAAGAGGCGCTGGCCATGAGCGACCGCATCGCCGTGATGCACAAGGGTCGCGTCGAGCAGGTGGGCTCGCCGACCGAGATCTACGAACGGCCGCGCACGCGCTTCGTCGCCGACTTCATCGGCGAGATCAACATCCTGGAAGAGGCCGGCGTTTCGCGCGCTCTGCGGCCGGAAAAGATCCGGCTGATGTCGCTCGACGGCGCGCGCCTGGCCGGCAAGGTCGAGACGGCGAACTACCTCGGCGGCTCGACGTTGCTGAGGATTCGGGCCGGCGACGGCCGTTCCCTGCTGGTGCGCGAGACCCATGCCGGCGAGCGCGCCTCGCGCGCGCCCGGAGATCCGGTCGGGCTCGGCTGGAACGACCAGGACACCGTTCTTCTCGAGGGTTGAAGCCATGGCGAGCGTTCTGGGAATCGTGACCATCGGTCAGGCGCCGCGCGACGACATCGCCGAACTGTTCGCGGCCCAGGCACCGGCCGGCACCAAGGTGATCTTGCGCGGGGCGCTCGATGGCCTCACCGATGCCGAGGTCGATGCGCTGCCGCCGCTGAACGGCGCCGACACGCTCTATACCCGCCTGCGCGGCGGTCGCGACGTGAAGATCTCCAAGCAGGCCGTCATCGATCGGTCGCCCGCGGCGCTGGCAATGCTGCGCGCCGACGGTTGCGGCGCCATCGTCTATGCCTGCACCGGCGAATTCCCGCCGATGCAAGGCGACGAAAACGTGCTCTTCCCCTCGCGCGTGCTGGCCGGCGTCGCGCACGGCCTGCTGTCGCGTGGCCGCCTCGGCCTGCTGGTGCCGTTCGCCGAGCAGGGCGAGAAGCTCGCGAAGAAGTGGGCGCGGCCGGGGCTCGACGTGGTGGTGGAAGCCGTCGTGCCGAGCGCCAGCCGCGACGAGGTGGCCGCCGTGGCGCGTCGGCTCGGCCGTCACAAGCCCGATCTCGTGGCGCTCGACTGCATGAGCTACACGCCCGCCACGAAGGATGCCGTGAAAGCGGAGGTCGGCGTGCCGACCCTGCTCGCCATCACCGCGACCGGCCGCATCCTGCGCGAAATCCTCGACTAGCAGAAACCCTGCAGGGGACGAATCCGTTATTCCACCGAGACGTTCGCCATTGCCGCCACGGCCTTCCAGGTCGCCGCCTCCTTGCGGAGGAAGGCCGCGAATTGTTCCGGCGTGTCGCCGACCACCTGCATCGCCTGATTGTCGAGCAACGACTTGACCGCGGGATCCTGGCCAGGCCACCGCGTCTTTGCGTCGTAGTCATGGTGTCTCACCCCCGATGACAAGCAGCATCATGGTCAATGTCGGAAGGTGAGACTACCGCCCGCATCCGCCAAATTTTTCCTGGCGAGGGTTGTTCCGCAATAGGGTATGGGTCGATCATTCGCAGAGGAGCAGATGTGATGGCCGCCTTCCAGAGTTCCACGACGGTGCTGGACTCGATCCTGTTTCGCGATGCCTTCGGAACGCCCGGCATGCGCGAGGTCTTTTGCGATTCGGCCTTCATCGCACGCTGCGTCGAGGTCGAGGTGGCGCTCGCCAAGGCGGAAGCGCGCTGCGGCGTCATCCCGGCTGTGGCCGCGGAGGAGATCGCCCGGCGGAGCGATGCCACGGCCCTCGACTACGACCATCTGCGCCGCGAGACCGACATCGTGGGCTATCCGATCCTGCCGCTGGTTCATCAGCTCGCCAAGCAGTGCGGCGAGGCCGGCCGCTTCGTCCACTGGGGCGCCACCACCCAGGACATCATGGACACCGCTGTCGTCCTGCAGCTGCGCGAGGGCCTACGCATCGTGGGCGAGGACATCGCGGCCCTGCGCGGCATCCTGGCAAGTCTGGCGCAAAAACATCGCGACACGCCGATGGCGGGGCGCACCCATCTGCAGCACGCGCTGCCCATCACCTTCGGCTACAAGGTGGCGATCTGGCTCGCCATGTTCGACCGCCATGCCGAACGTCTCGATCAATTGAAGCCGCGGCTGCTGGTCGGGCAGTTCGCCGGCGCCGCCGGGACGCTGGCCTCGCTCGGCGACAAGGGCCTCGACGTGCAAGCGGCTTTGTGTGCCGAGCTCGGCCTCGCCGTGCCGGCTTCGACCTGGCATGTGGCGCGCGACGGCTTCGCCGAAGCCGTCAATTTCCTGGCCCTGGTCACCGGCTCGCTGGGAAAGATCGCGCTCGACGTGATGATCATGGCCTCGACCGAATTCGCCGAAGTCTACGAGCCCTTCGTCACCGGCCGCGGCGCTTCTTCGACCATGCCGCAGAAGCGCAATCCGATCTCCTCCGAGCTGATGCTGGCTGCCGGCAAGGCCGTGCGCCAGCACGCCGGGCTGATGCTCGACGCCATGGTGCAGGACTTCGAACGCGCGACCGGCCCATGGCATGCCGAGTGGATGGCCGTGCCCGAGGGCTTCGTGCTGACCGCCGGCGCACTCCATCAGGCGAAGACGGCGTTGGGCGGCCTGATCGTCGACGAGCGCCGCATGGCCGCCAACCTCGCCATGTCCAAGGGCCTGATCGTGGCCGAGGCGGTGATGATGGGGCTGGCGCCGTTCCTCGGCCGCCAGCAGGCGCACGATGTCGTCTATGCCGCCTGCCGGACGGTGGCCGAGAGCGGCGGTGAGCTGGCCGAGGCTCTGGCCAAGGTGCCTGAGATCACCAAACATCTCGACCGGCCGGCGCTCGACCGGCTGACCGATCCCGCGAACTATCTCGGCATGGCGCCGCGCATGGTCGACCGGGTACTCGAAAGCGCCGCCCGCTGAAATCTCAGCGGCCGAGGCGCCAGCCGGCCTCGGTCTCGAAGCTTTCGAAGAAGTCGGGCTCGTAGGCGCGCTCGGGCGCCGCGCGCACCCGGGCATCGAGCTGCTCGGCGTCGCGGCCGACCAGGATGCGCCAGCGTTCGTTTCTGACGCCGTCGAGAATGATGCGTGCGGCCTCGGCGGCCGACGTCGGCGCTTCCTCGAGGAAGCGCTTGGCGCGATCGGCCACGATCTTGCGGACCTCGTCGTCGGACAGGGCCGTCGCATCCCGGCCCATCGAGGCGATGCGCGCCCGCGCCTGGGCGATCTCCTTGGGTGTCATGACGTCCGAATCGTTGCCGCTCTGGACCTTGCGCGAGTTGGCCACGATCGAGGTGCCGATATGGCCCGGCATCACCACCGAGCATTTGATGTGCGGGGCGTTGATGCGGAGGTCGGTGATCAGCGCCTCGGTAAAGCCCTTGACCGCGAATTTCGCCGCCGCATAGGCCGTCTGGGGAATGTGCGGTGCGATGGCGGCCCAGAAGCCGTTGACGCTGCTGGTGTTGATGATGTGGCCGGCGTCGGCCTTCTGCAGCAGCGGCAGGAAGGCGCGGGTGCAGTTGTAGACGCCGCCCCAGCAGACGTTGAAGGTCCGTTCCCATTCGTCCTGGCCGTTGACGATGAGGCTGCCGCCGCCGCCGATGCCAGCGTTATTGAAGAGCAGATGGATGCGGTCGGTGTCCTGCTCCCTCACGACGGCATCGCGAAAGCCGCGGACCTGCACGGTGTCGGAGACATCGGCCACATGGGTGGTGATGCGCTGGCCCTGACGCAATCCATCGGCCGTACAGAGGCGCCGTGTCTCCTCCATCGGAGCGGCGGAGACGTCGCAGAGCGCGATGTTGCAGCCCTCGGCGATCAGCTGTCGGGCAAGCTCGCGGCCCATGCCGGTGCCGCCGCCGGTGATGACGGCGATCCTGCCTGCAAAATCCTTCATCGCCTTCGCCTCCTTGATCTCGATGCGCTCACTCTATCGCCATATTCGCGAAATAGTCAGGCCTCGTCCCAACACGGAGAGAACATGTCAGTATCGATGACGCGTCGCGTTGTGCTTGCCGGATCGTTGCTTGGCCTGCCGGCTTTCGCCGATGATGTTGCATCCCGGCTCGCCGACCTCGAGCGGCGCAATGGTGGCCGCCTCGGTGTGTCGGCACTGGATACGAGGAACGGGCGCCAGGTTGGCTATCGCGCCGATGAGCGTTTCCCGCTGTGCAGCACTTTCAAGCTTCTCGCGGCGGCATACGTCCTGGCGCGCGTCGATCGCGGCGAAGAACGGCTCGATCGCCGCGTCGTCTTTTCCGAGAGCGACCTCGTCACCTATTCGCCGGTGACCAAGGATCATGTCGGGGCGGGCGGCATGTCCATGGCGGACATCTGCGATGCCGCGGTGACGCTGAGCGACAACACGGCGGGCAACCTGATGTTGGCGAGCTTTGGCGGCCCGGCGGCGTTGACTGTCTACGTACGCACTTTGGGCGACGGGATCACGCGCCTCGACCGCATCGAGACCGAACTGAACGAAGGGAGACCCGGCGATCCGCGCGACACGACCTCGCCCGCCGCCATGCTGGGCACCATGCAGCGGCTCCTCGTCGGCGATGCGCTGTCGGCCGGGTCGCGCGAGCGCCTCATTGGCTGGCTGGTGGCCAGCAAGACCGGCGCCAAGCGGCTGCGGGCCGGCCTGCCGGCCCACTGGCGGATCGGCGACAAGACGGGGACCGGCGGG
>Ga0082335_1008781_pt1 | contig 11285 bp, 12 predicted proteins | sample Subgrocontami58m_FD_72375 | JGI IMG/M metagenome (GOLD analysis project Ga0082335, IMG submission 72375) | Subsurface groundwater microbial communities from S. Glens Falls, New York, USA - GMW37 contaminated, 5.8 m (SPADES assembly) (version 2) ...
ACTTTGCCGGTACTTTGGTATCTATTAGAGGTGGAGAAAGCGTTAGGGTAGTCATGCATACCTCCTCTGTTTGTTCTCAGAGGGGGGTTGCGGTGGGGGAAGGTATAAAAGAAAAGACGCCCCGTGCCTTTTCAGCACGGAGCGTCTAAGTATCGTTTAACTGCCTGAGAGCAACGGCTCTCTATTTGCTCCTGGATGCTTGCTGGTGCTTTGCCCTTGCCATACCTAACCCATCGTCTCTTGGCGTTTTTAGTAGCCTGTTTGATTCCCTGCAAGTCTACCCAGATGGTTGCCTTCAAGCCAGGTATAAAGACCTTGGCCGTTCTGCCCATCGTGAAAGCGCTTATCCCCATTTCTACTATGTGCCACAGGGGTCTTTTATCGAGGCTTTCACTCTTGGCGATGGAATCGAAGTGTCCCCGATGGTAGATTCCAGGCAGGGAGTGCATATATCTCTTACTGAGCTTTAGCTGGTAGGCCCGTTTGTCCCTGTCATCGGCCTTCCAGTATTCCGTTAGCTCTGCGGAAGTCCATTGGGGTAAGTGGCGAAGCTCATCCCTTGTCATGGAGTTCTGGACTGTTTGGGCAACCATAGACGCCCGCATAATCCAGGTGAAGGGATTGTCTTCATCGGGTAAGCCAATCTTATCAACGATGGCCTGCTGAATCTTCCGCATAGCTGGACAGTTGGTATGCCCGTAGGTGCAACTGCCAGCAAAGAGGTTACGCTTAAGCACATCCAAGACCCGTTGCCGCTCAGGAGTTGCCCATAGTGGTTGATTCACGGCAACCCCCTTCTCTTATTCCCTGAACGGGCAGGATAGGGGACTGTGTGCCTGGGTAAGCTGCTTATGCAGCCACCAGTTCCTTAGCAGGGTTCGTGGGGGATGAGGTTTTAGCAGCCGCTTGCTGAGCAACCGCTTCAAGCTCAGCCAGGTAAGCACCCAGCGTGGTGTCCTCGTGTTCCCGTATCTCGTCGCCAGCCTTCTGGGCAGCCTCAACCTGGGCCTTATACTCTTCGGCATGGGTTTTCTGAACCGTTGCGGTAAAGGCTATCAGGCCGAAGGCTATGTTATCCTTTACCCCTTTGACAGCCTTGCTGATAGCCTTGTCTACCTGATAGCGGGCCGAACCATCGTCTTTCAGCTTGGGAACGCCGTCTTTGTCTACTGCCAGACGCAGCGGGCATCCCAGGCTTCCGGAGTCAATGTTGCTTTCGCCGACTGTGTTCGTAGCTGTGAAGAAGGGTATCCAGAGGCCGTTTAGAGGCAAGCCCCACACAGACCTATCCTTAGCCTTGTCGGGTGATTGTTTCATCAGGGAATGTATATCCAGTCCACCTTTGGCCATTTGTTGCACCTCTCTTTTTATAGATTGGCACAACAGTCCCCTAAGTTTACCCCCGATGTATCGGGGTCCTACCCGTTCAAGGGTGCGGATTGTGTGTCTAGGTTCAATACTACCGTAGAATATCTACTATCCTACCCCTTTGGTAGTAGTTTCAAGGCATAAGACCTTGAAACCTAAACACTATGTAGATAGCTTCAATTTAATATGTAGAATAGCTATTCACCAATCCCACAAGCTGCTATCAGCTAATGGTTAGCTTTGAATACCTTGCCTTGCTATTCCTAACTTTGGCCTATTGGCTAATAGGTTAGTCATATTCCTATAGCTTTGGCATGTATCCCACTACTAAGGCGCTCCGATGTATCGGAGACCTTCACTAGGTGTTACTGGCTAACAGTTGCCAACTTGTAGCCAGTGGCTATTCAGTTGTCCATGTGCAAGCTAGATTCAAACTAGCTTTACAATACTATGATTGCACAATAGCGCACATTGGGATACTTCAAGAACGCGCTACTTTATCACCCCCCGGGGGGATAGACGGGGTTTCAAAAAACAAACGGAAAAACACGTAAATATGACTGATGGATAAAAGGGGACCGGTAGTAGAAATAAAAAAACCGCCCAGAAGGGCGGTTAATATTGTTCTGTAATAATTCCCTACAGTTATTTCTTACTATGGCTGGAGCTAATATTTAGGTAAAAACTAAACAGGGGTTTTGACCTCAGCTTATAAAGAAACTCTTCCTTCGGCTGACTTCCGTACTTTTAGAGATAACCGGCAGGAGCCCAGACACTGCTGGCAGAACATCCAGGGTTACCTCTAAAAGACAGGCTATTAAATTGGGAGAGTTTGTGTCTCTAATGGTGGGCTGGCCTCTGCATTGTAGTAGAATGTTCTTATCCGACACCGAGGACACCAGGTTGTCCAACCACCACGACATGGCTTTTTGGGCAGGTCATGCAAGCATAGCTTTCCTACAAGATCCAGCCTCTCCAGAAGCGCCTCGTTATCGAAGAAGGTCAAGCAGCCACAACTGGCGCAATGGGCCATAAACCGACACTCGCCAGTTTGGAAAACCTTGGCTTTGCCGCCGCAAGGACATTGCAACTCATATCGAGTCGCCCTTTTCTTTTTCACTATTTTACCCCCCTACCAATAACTTTATGAATCCCTCCCTGCCAGTTAAACCCAAGAAGGCATAGAGCCTGAAGTCCCATTGCAGCCGGTTTCCTCCACAGGCCGGACACACCAACCCGGGACGCAGGTGTAACGTGGATTTATCTTTGTTAACCCAGAAGCGAGACCCACAAGCCCAATCCTCACAAACAATGAAGCCAACCTGGTCCCAACTAACTATATTCTCAAGGATCGGTCCAAGCTGTCCAAAACGCTGATAGAAGGTGTGGATCTTCTCCTCTTGTTGGCTATCGACTTTGAGTTTATCCAAATATTTCTGTAAATCCTGGCACTCTGTTTCGATATCGGCTTTGGCTTTATCACACTGTGCCAACTTTTGGTTTTTAGCCCCGAGCTCCTTATCCGCTACAGCATTGGCTGAGGCCAGGGATTCATTAACTTCAATCTGCGTCTCAAGCCGTTCCCGGGCATCGGGGGTTATTTCAAGGCCCCGACACAAATCGAGAAGAAACTTCATGGTTAGGTCCCTGGATGTCAACTCGGCCTTGAGTTTACGGTAGTCTTCTATTTCGGAAATGGTGGCCCCCGCATTTCGCCGAGCCTGGGCCATCTGTAATTCAAGCTGCTTTGTTTCCTTTTCGGTAGCCTTCCTGAGGTCCGTCAGCTTAGTTTCGATTACCGTACGCTCCTGCGTGGCCCGTTGTGAAGCCTCTCGGTCTCTGGTAACACGTTCATTCCACACCTTGTGAGCCTCTTGGAGCATCGCAATATCCTTTTGCAGCTTCTGAAAATCTTGCACCAGCTTTTCATGATATGCCGGAGCCTGTTCAAGAGTGATACCCTTTTCCTTTTCCAAACGATGCAGACTCCAGGCTGTGCTAACGAAGCCGGAATCAACCAACCTCTTCTCCGTTTCGAACAGCTTCTTGAGAGCATCTTCGTTAAAGGCAGGCGCTACTGCATGAGCGGCGCGCACCACGATTGAAATTTCTTCGATATTGAGTTCTTTTTCCACAGTAAACCTCTCCTTTTTTTTATTTCCTATAAAACTTCTTATTTCTCGTGTTCTAATGAATGTACACTCGGCCCCTCCATCTCCAAAAGGTACATCAACTTCCTATGGCCTTCAGGACAGTGCGTAAGGCTTCCTCCATATCCCGAGCAGTTGCCAGTTCGGGAAGCACCCTATTGATGGCCGTTTCCGTTTCTTTGGCATTGTAGCCAAGTTTCTTAATTACTTCCCTTAGATCGTCCATAGCCCATGTCTGTTCCTTCAGAAGGCCTCTGCTACCTTCACCAGACAGGACACCCAGCAGGAAACCTACGACATGAGGGGCCAGGTCTTCCCCTTGCGGTCCAAAAGAACGTAGCCACTTATATATCGTTTGATAACGGAGGGCCTGACATATGCCCTCCACCAGCCTACCATGGACTCTTATCCCGGTATCAAAACCAACCACATTCCAGGTGATCCATTGGCTATCCTTTTCCAGAATAGGGTATCTCAAATGCGTACCCTCAGCCACAGAGAGAATTACCGTTAGCGGTAGAACCTGGTGTTCTGGTTTACCAACACTTTCAACTACTGCTACCCCGTAGGATGATCCTGTAGGCAAACGCACCTGCCCGCTGGCTACGACAAATGCCTGGATTTCCAGACTCAGGCAAGGGATGCCCTGGCCGCTGTATTTTAATCTAGGAACTCCAAGCCACCACTGTTGCCTTCTGAAGAAACTCGCCTTAGCCCAGCGGTGGCGTATTTCTCTGGACTCTATCAATTCGGCCTGAGACTTCAGCCTGGACTGGTCTACGACCACCGACATTAACTTCATGGTGTCAACGCTTACGCCGTCGACCCCAGACTCGCTCAACGCCAGGTCAGCTGCATCGGCAAAGTTTTCTACCGGTATTGAAGTGATAACTGTCACCGGACACCTCCCTATTTGATTAGTTATTTAGTTAATCTATGAAGCTGTTGGCTATTACAGCCCTATTAAGTTGTCCAGCCCCAATATAAGCCCGATGGGTGGGGGTGAGGGGGGCACCGGTAGATACCACTCCAACAGGCTCAGGACAGCAATCCGCAATTAGTTCTCTCACCAGGTTTATCCTCCTTTATCGACTTCTTCTTCGCTGAGTTTATCGCTCCCCTGAAAGTGCCGTCTGCCGGGGGGATTATCCGGATGTGCCCCCAGGTCCTTCAACATATTCCGGGCATAATCTGCCCGCCTGCTATCGCCAGACCTGAGGGAATCCTCATATACGCTTTGCCAGCAGGGAATGCTTGCCGTCCGCCATATCCCACGCAATCCGGTCTTATCATCTCCGGACTCAGTGGGGTGATCTATTGCCGCATGAATGGCATCCTTAACTGTCCGGCCCGGCTCAACCTTGACCGGGTAGCCCTGCTCACCTTTGTCACCCGGTTCTGGCCATCGCCCGGTATCGCAGCCGCGGTCAAGACACGCCCCGGTAGGCCGTAACTGTCCTGGCTCCATTATCCCGGGAGCAGTTATCGGCGATGATGTGTTTATCACCTCTAAACCAGCCTTAACACCTAAACGGTTATCCGTATCCAAAGCTGGCTCACATTCAGGGGAACCGTTTAGGTCGGTACCCTTAACGGTACCTAAACACCTCAATACTGTGGGTGGCTGTTCAGGTGTTAAGGAGGTGTTTAATTGGGGTTCCTTAACGGTTCCCAGATATGAACTCACATAGACCGTTGAGGTGTTTAGGTCGTTTTGACCAGGATGTACACCACCACTGAGGAACTCTACAACAACCTGCCAATCGTCAACCAGTTCGGGGAAAGCCTCAGCCAGCTCATGGGGTGAGGGCATGGGTTCGATATCCTCAACCGCCATACCGGGTAGAAAACACGCCGGGTAGCCACGGCGTGTTTCGCCGTTGACCACCAGGCCAAGTCTCAAGGGTAAGGACAGCCGTTGATGCACTGCCCCCTTGGAGATATGAAGTTCCCGCGCTACATCGGACAGAGTGACGCCCTGGCCTTCCTCTCTCCCCTGATGGAGCTTCTTGATTACCTCCACCGCCTCCAGTTGGCCCGGAGTTATCCCACCTCTTTCAACTGCTAACAGGCTGTCTCCAGCCAGGCACAGGGCAACAGCATAGTCACTCACTGTCGCCATGATGCCACTGCTCTGACTATGGGGACGGTTAGCCTGGTGCAGGATAGCCGATGCCTCTATTAAGGTAAGGAACAACTCAAATGCCCGGCGGATAGATACCGCATTATGGGGTATCCGTTGGGCCAGCCATCTGCCATATCGGATGTTCACCCGGATGGGCCGGGCCATGACACGGCTCAGAGCATGAAATGGGCTATAGTCGAAAGACATGACGCCATGGCCGTTACGGCGATCCGAGATAGCCAACAATACGTCCAGGTTTTGGGCCGGTGTGTCTTTCACAGTCACTGTCAAGAAGCGGGTCTCCATTTCGGACTCCAAAGGTCTAGTGCAGGTTAGCAGGATACCAATCGGTCCCTGTTTCTCTACCACCCGGTGTTTTAGTCCTTTCTCGGTTTTCTCTACCACGGCATAACGGATACGGTTGCCCCAGGCTATCTCGTGAAGAATTGCCTGGCCAACTTCACCGGGATGGACGCCTTTGGCTTCCTGCAGGTAGATGAACCGGTGGCTGAGATCATCATCGGAGAAGATGAAGCTGCGTTCGCTTCCTGATGTCAGCACATACACTGCCTCAGGGGCGTGAAGGCTAACTACGGTGTTTACCAGATAACTTTTGCCCCCGGAGGATGGCCCATAGACCTTCGTATTAATGGGACGGGAGAGACAACGGGAGACTAAACCCAGATATAAAAGTCCAACGTTCTTGCGCTCCCCCACAACACCCAGGCTCTCACTGGCTCTGACGACCTCGGCCAGCAGCAGGGGATTCTCTATCAGATGCTGGGCCTTTGTGTAATTATCCTGCCACTCCTTATCCGCTTGTTCGACTAATATCTCCTTTGCCTGACGGGAGGTTTCCATAAGCTGGCTCATGGTGTTTTTGAATGCTGAAGGGTCTTTCAAATAGAGCGCCGAGGGATCCTTGGCCCCGTCCGGTGCCTCTATTACCATTATCTCGGGAAGATCCCGGCCGATCTTCTCCAGAAAAGTTTTACCCCCGCTATCCGGCTCCAACCACAGGTAAACCCTTTCAAATCCCTCCAAGTACCTGGACCACTCAGGCCTCCACATAGAGGCTCCCGGGATGCCCAGGGCTGGGAAACCGTGGTGCCAAAGGGTCCAGGTATCGCTCTCCCCTTCTACCAATATGGTGAAACCCCGGCGCCTTTGCGCCTCCAGACCCCAAACGCCATAAACTGTGGGATGGTCACCCCGTCTCCACCGGAAACGCGTAGTGGTCTCGGAATCGGTCAGGTTAAGCCGGGTTCGGAGGGCCACCTCCTGGCCGCTTTCGTCCAGGTAGGGAACTTCTACCCCAGCCTTGCCCTGCCTGGCTACCTTCTGTAGCCATCCTACCGGCAGGTTCTTGGCCTCTGACAATTCTTTAATGGTCAGGGTACCTACCGCGATACCCAGACGTTCCGCCAGCGCCCTAGCTGTCCCTTTGGAGCCACAGCCGAAGCAAAGGAAGCATCCTTTGGTGGGATTGAACGATAGTGAGGGGTGCTTTTCTTCGTGGTAGGGGCAAAGAGACAGGTAGTTGCCTTCGCTATCCGGGCCTTTTACGCCCGTCAGCCGGAACAGGATCGCCTCAGATAGGTTAGACGACGAGGCCTTTTTAGTTTTATCATCTAGCAACGTGTTTGCTTCACCCATTTTCAATCTCCGTTGAGACCCCTATACCTTGTCCCTGCTTCCGTCCTCTGTCATTGCGGAACTCTTCTGTGCCCTGTCCTCCAGAAAGCGCATCAGGGCAGCCCGGGGTATCAATAACCTCCGCCTACCCAAACGCACCGACGGGAGCTGTCCCTGGGCGATTAGCTCATAGACCAGGCCCCGCGAAATACCCAGCACCTCCTTAACTTCCCGTACATTGAACACCGCTTTCTCAATTAGCATAATTACCTCCTAATTGCTTATCTTAGTGCTTATTTAGTTTTATTATTTACTGAATAATTATATCTGTCAAGTCTATTTCAAAAATATTTACACCAGGTCTTGACAAGTGCGTTTCAGTAGCACTATACTATTTATAGTGCTATATGGAGGGATTAAAGTGCCAAAAACGTATCCTTTGGAGATCCGTATCTCCGTTGTACAAGGTAGGAAAGAGGGTCATTCCTGGAAAGAGGTTAAAGAACTGATTCGCCAACGTTTCGGACCCGGTAAGGTTCCCGGCCAGCGCCAGATGAGCAAGTGGATGAAAAGCAGTGACCCTGAGTCTCTTTCTCGCCTGGCAACAGAGGAATTGAAACGTAGAGCCGAACTCGAAGCTTTCAAGGACGTGTCCGACCTAATGCCTAACGTTTTTTGGGCTTTTCTGAAGGGAGCTGATGTTGGTATCATGCTGGCTAAATGGCTCCTGACCCAACTCGAAAGTACTCTGGGAAGTGAACGCTTTCAACAAGTGGTAAGGGAGTATCTGGCTGAAAAAACAGCCGGCTCATCTTTTTCAGTAGCTGCCAAAGGCATCGGTAGCTCTGAGGTAATAGCCCCAGCCAAGAAGGAAAGTTAGAGTGGAAAGGAGTCTTTTATGAGGGGTCACTTGGTTAAACGCAGTGAGAATAGCTGGAGCGTTGTTCTAAGTCTTGGTAATGACCCGTCCACCGGCAAAAGAGTTCAGCAATGGGTGACGGTACAAGGCACAAAAAAGGATGCTGAGAGGCGGCTAACTGAACTCCTGCACTCACTAGAGACAGGCGGTTACGTTAAACCAGACCGAGTAACCGTCAACATGTTCCTGCATCGCTGGCTACGGGACTACGTCTCCACGAATACAGCTCCATCCACAGCCCTGAGCTATCGAAAAAACCACCCTGTACCTATGGAAACATACCACCGTTTAAGGAAAGCCACCACAACACCCGGTCGAGAGTATGAGATAGCCCAAGCGGTTTTAGCAAAATATAGTTAAGGGGGTTGAACAATGAGAGGACACTTAGTCAAACGTAGTGAGAATAGTTGGAGCATTAAAATATCTTTAGGCCGGGATATAGATACTGGCAAATACAAACAGCAATGGGTTACGGTGAAAGGTACAAAGCGGGAAGCTGAAACAAAGCTAACAGAGCTACTACACTCATTAGAGACTGGCAGTTACATTAAACCTACTGAGTTAACTACAAGTGAATATCTACAGCAATGGCTTACCAATCAGGCTGGTATCAGCATACGGCCTTCAACATATCGTGGGTATGAATCTATTATCCGGTTCCACTTTACCCCGGCCTTTGGTGCAATCCCTCTTAAAGAATTGCAGCCATTCCACGTCCAGAAATACTACTCAGATAAGATGGCAAGCGGTTTATCTATCAGGACTGTAAGCCACCATCACCGCCTCCTGCATACTGCCTTAGAGAGCGCGGTCAAACAGGGGTTATTGGTCCGAAACATCATTGAGGCAGTGGAGGCCCCGAAACCCAGGAGGGCAAAACTAGCCCTTATTATCGCTGAGGATTTAGAAAGAATATTGGATAGCTTAAAAGGCAGCTATTACTATGCCCCTATATATACAGCCGCCTATACTGGCTTACGTAGGGGAGAGATACTTGGATTACGATGGTGTGATTTGGATTTAGACCTGGCCCGGTTATCGGTTAATCAAGCCCTCTACCAGTATAAAGCCGGTCAATTCATAATAACGGAACCAAAGAGCGCCAAAAGCCGCCGTCTGGTGGATTTACCGCCGTCTTTGGCCTTATTACTGCGGAAGCATAAGGCCAGTATGGAAGCTCAGGCCGTCCTATTGGGTAAATCCTTAAATAAAACCGATTACGTTTTTATGGCCCCGGATGGTAAACCTATTCTACCAGGGACTCTTACTCAGTTATTCATAAAGACGACAAAGCGGTTAGGTTACTCTAATTTGCGATTCCATGACCTTCGACACGCTCACGCTTCCCTAATGCTGAAGGCTGGCATCCATCCCAAGATAGTGAGTGAGAGGTTAGGCCATGCCACTGTAGCGTTTACCCTCGATGTATATTCGAGTGTAGTACCGGGTTTACAGGAGCAAGCGGCCAAGAGGTTTGATGATTTACTAAACCAGAAGGGGAAAAAAGAATTAGTAGCAAATTAGTAGCAACTTTTTGTTATGTCTTGTTGATTGAGGTCAGAAATGTTAAATTTAGCTTTAAAAAGTGGTACCCCTGGGGCGACTCGAACGCCCGACACGCGGTTTAGGAAACCGCTGCTCTGTCCACCTGAGCTACAGGGGCATTATTCCAGCGAAGCTCTTAAACCTCAACCTACGATATTCTACCCTGAAATTATATTGGGTGCAACAAATAATAAAATGTAATAGTACGAGATCAAACATTGCTATTACAAAACAGGAGTACAATGCCTGACTGCGATTGGCCTGGAAACGATGAATTGATGAAAAGATACCATGACGAGGAATGGGGAAAGCCCAACCATTCCGATAGGGTCCACTTTGAATTCTTGATACTCGAAGGAGCGCAAGCAGGCTTAAGTTGGAAGACAATCCTGCACAGACGCGAAGGCTACAAAAAAGCCTTCTATAACTATAACTGGGACAAAGTTGCCGGGATGACGGAAAAGGATGTAGAGCGATTGCTTAAGGACCCCGGCATTATCCGTAACCGGATGAAAATCAACTCTGCAATCAACAATGCGAAGAGATTCATTGTGATAAGAGGGGAATTTGGAACTTTCGATAAATATCTCTGGCAGTTCACTAATGGCGAGGTTATAAACAATAAGCCGCAGTCGTTGAAAGAGTTGCCTGCAACAACGGAATTGTCAGAAAAAATCAGTAAGGACTTGAAAATGCGAGGCTTCAGCTTTGTCGGTTCCACCGTCATCTACGCCCATTTGCAGGCAGTCGGCATAGTCAATGATCATTTGGCAGGCTGTAGCTATAAATGATTAACTTCAAATCATCAGAGTCGAACTCTCCTGGAACGCGGGTTAGAGACCGGGGATTTCAGGCGGTATTATCTTCAACAATTTGCGTTGGGTGCATTCTCTTTGACAGAATTAACGCCATTCATTGCGCCTATCTTAGTCTTATAGCCTTCAGCCGAGTCGGCTATAACCCGGCCATTCGTATGGCGTAGTCTCCATCGGAATGCCCCAGCCCCATCCTTATATACTTCGAACTTCGCTGCCATTGTGTTTCCTCCTTATTTCGATTGCTTAATCCTACCCCTTCAGGCGTATTAAATCAAGTATAAGTACGTTACTTTAGTAAATTGCATGGTAAACCTATGATTCAAGAAAGTTGCGCACGTCAGGTTCGAACCATGACCCTACATAATCCGTAAGGCGTTTAATATAGATAATGTTAATATAACTATAAAGCATCTATAAGTTATCTGTCAGGCATTACGAGAAATTTAACCGTTTCCCGTGTTTAATCAACAAGGCGGATAATATTATGGTCTTGGACATTCGGTCTCTCATTGTAGGGCATTTAGCTCCTCAGATATCGAAGTCCCAGTTTCAACCAGTTGAAGTGTAATCCTGTTTGCAGGCTGATTACAGTTGCATAACCGCTGGGGATAGTGTATGATGTAAAAAGTTAGGCAAGTTTAGGTTACATATACTTTTTCAAATCGTCCCTAGTTTGTTCACGATTTCCGCTGAGTATTCGCTGACCCAGACTCTAACAATAAAAC